>WNFV01000730.1_pt1 | contig 52510 bp, 46 predicted proteins | sample 5400101 | NCBI WGS metagenome assembly WNFV01 (sample SAMN13153361, study PRJNA577476) | soil metagenome | isolation source: 115 cm soil or saprolite under grassland replicate 1 | place: USA:California | collected 2016-06-15
GCGCGCGATTGGCAACGTCACCGCAGGCGCGGAAATGGGTCTTTCTGCTGCTGGTGGTGGTGATCTCCCTCGAGCTCGTGCACCTGGCGATGCATTACGTCTTCAAGACCCATTAGGGGGCGGCGTCCCGCCGCCGGTCGTCACCAGCTCACCTCGAGCTCCTTGGCTGGATCGAGCGCGTTTTGCAGCGCCGCGTTCACGACGTCGAACACGCGCCGCGCGCCTGACATGCGGATGGCCTCGCCCTGTTCGAGGCGATAGATTGATGAGATGCTCGGCTTGTTGCCCGGCAGCCGGTTCAGGATGTCGACGATTTCCCAGCCCAGCTGCTCCTGCCGGATGCGCCGCAGGCGGGGAAATTTGGCTTTCAGCGTGCGCGATTTCGAGCGTCGTGCCATGCTCGGTCGCGTAAGTTATCGCGACCGTGAACGCAAGTCATTGATTTCGTTTACATTCCATAGATTGCAAATGCTAGTGTTTGACAATCAATGATAATCAACTGTAACTAATGGTTGCAATAGAGAGTCGTCCCCGCGCGCGTTTGCGACGCGCCCAACGCGATGAGAGGCCACATGAGTCGCGGACATTCCACGCCGCCGGATGCCGGCGACGTCGCCGCTGGCCAAGCCGGCTGCGCCGGAGCTGCGCGCGATCGCGCCAAGACCGCCGAAGAGATCAGTGCGCAGGCGCTCGAGCTGGCGCAGCGTGCTCGCGCCGCCGGCCTCACCGCGCTCAGTCATGCGCTGGAGGCCGCAGCCCTGGAAGCAGCGACGGTGTGTTGGCCGGGAGATGAAAGCGCGTGACGCGTACGTGAGACGTGGGGCCCGCGGCGCGCGCGTCACGCGACACGCCGAGGGCCGAACCGCTCACCCTGGCGGATTTTGCCGGAAATATTCGGCGTCCTGCGGCGACTGCTTCCATTCCGCATTGCCGCGCCACTCGAAGTGGCGGCTCGCCATGTCCTCGCCGTAGCGCACCCGGAACAGCAGCGTGCGCTGCGGCCCGTTGATGTATTCATGCAGCTCGCCCGGCGGATGCACCACGAACGCGCCCGGCACGACGTCGATGATCTGCATGGGCGTGCGCATCTTGCCGCCGCCCTCGAAGCAGAAATAGATCTCGGTCGCATCCGGATGACAATGATAGGGGCTGATCTGGCCCGGCTCCCAGCAGGCGACCGTGACGTCGCCCGCGCCGATCTCGCCGAGGATCTTCTCCACGTGCCGCTTGGAATTCCACTCCTGCTCCTCGAGCAAACTGAAGACCTGCATGGGCTCCACCTCTTGATTGTCCTCAACGATGCGAATGATCTCATCGAGCCGGCTTATCATCCACGCCGGAGATAGCGCTTGTCGAGCATCACGTGGATGCCCTTGTTGCCGTTGACGACCTGCGTCACGCGCAGATCGGCCGCGAGACTGCACAATGTGTAAGCCTGGTAGCGGTCGAGCCCAGCGCGGGCGCAGATCAGATCGAGCATCTGGCGCAGCGCGATCACCACGCAATCGTCGAGATCGGGATCGAACGCCATGGTGATCATGTGGGTGGGCGTCTCGGCCATCGGCCATTCGAGCCGCATGTCGTCGCGCACGGTGAGGCGGAAGGTGCCGGTCAGCCCGGTCTCGACCGCGGTGATGCAGACCTCGCCGTCGCCCTGCGCGCCGTGGCCGTCGCCGACCGAGAACAGCGCGCCGTCGACGAAAATCGGCAGATAGAGCGTGGCGCCGGCGGTGAGCTCCTTGTTGTCGAGATTGCCGCCGTTCTTGCGCGGCGGCGCCGTCGAGAGCATTCCCCAGGCGGGCGGGGGTGCCGTGGCCATGACTCCGAAGAAGGGCGCAAGCGGCACCTCCTGGCCCCACGGCAGCCGCCAGGCCTTCTTCGCGCGGTCGAGCACGATGTGGATGGTGCGGGTTTCGGGAAAGTCGTCGGGCAGGGCGCCGGCCAGCGGCCGCACCGAGTTGTAGCCCCAGTCGTAGAACACATCGATCGCCTCGATGTCGACCTGCAGGACCTGCCCGGGCTTGGCGCCCTTGACGGCGACCGGGCCGGTGCAGATGTGCGGCCCCATCTGGCGCGGGACCTTGGCGTGGATGGCAGGCAGCGCCGGCGGAACCACGAGCGGCGGGCCGGGCATCAGCTCGGGGCCGCCCGACACCGTCGAGATCGTCACGCGTTCGCCGCTGTCGACGGCGAGCCGCGGGGAAAGGCGGGCATCGAAATAGCCCCAGTGCACATTGTCGGGTCCGGGCTCGAGGCGAGGAATGGGCATTGCGTTTGTCCGCGGCAAAGGAGGGCGGACAAATTCAGCACGTTTTCGCTGCCCGCCCAAGGGGTGGCTGCGCGCAGGTCCAGCAGTGGGGTCACGCCGCTTCGTCGGCGTCGCCCGCGACCTCGGCCTTGAGCCGCTTGAGCACCTTGCGCAGCGCCGCGATCTCGGTTTCGAGCTTTTGCACGCGCCCGGCCAAATCGGCGACGTCGGTCGGCGGAGGTGCGCCGGAAGATTGCGCGCCATGGGTGAAGGCGACGCCAATCTCGTCGCCGTGACGCCAGTGCACTTGCGCGCGCAGCGTCTGCTCCTTCTGCGGAATGTAGAGATCGACGACGTCCGGGACCGTGACCGTGTCGGAAAAGATCAGCCGGGCGCCGCTCGCTGAAATGTCGCGGATCAGGCAATCGAGCGCGGAGCGGCGGTTGTTGAAATAGATGCAGCCGCGCAGGAAGCTCTTCTGGCGCGTTGCTCGTCGGCGTTCGGTCATGGCGGTCCCCCGGTGCTACCGGCCCGAGCGGGATACGCTAGCGGCATTGGTTTAAGGAGTTCTTTACTGCCGGCCGAGCCGGCCGGGAGCAGCGCCGATCCGGGGCCGGAACCGGCTGCACATGCCTGTCATGAGGGGGGCGCGCTTGACCCGCCGCGGCCGCCGCACGTATCTCCCCGCGGTGGGTACTCCTGCGAACATTTCCGCGCCTGGCGCGACCGGCCGTGACTGGACAAGCGAGCTCGATTCGCCAGCCGCCTGGCGGCGTCTTGCCGTGGCGGTCGCGCTCGGCACCATCGGCAGCGTCGGCATGTGGTCGGTGCCGGTGGCGCTGCCCGCCGTGCAGGCCGAGTTCGGCGTCGCGCGGGCGGACGCCTCGCTGCCCTATACGCTGGCGATGGTCAGCTTCGCCATCGGCGGCGTGCTGATGGGGCGGCTCTCCGACCGGCGCGGCGTCGTGGCACCCCTCATCTGCGGGGCGGCCGCGCTCGGCTTCGGCTATGTCGTGGCCGGCCTTGCCGGCAGTCTCACGCTGTTCGCCCTCGCACATGGATTTTTGATCGGCGTCGGCGCCTCCGCGACCTTCGGGCCGTTGATCGCCGACACCTCGCAATGGTTCGTGCGCCGGCGCGGGATCGCTGTCGCCATCGTCTCCTGCGGCAACTACCTCGCCGGCACCGTCTGGCCGCCGGTGCTGCAGCAGTTCATCTCGACCGCCGGATGGCGTGCGACTCATATCGGCATCGGGGTCTTTTGCGCGGTGACCATGCTGCCGCTGATCTGGGCGCTGCGGCGCCGTGCGCCGATGCGGGAGGAAAGCGTGTCGGCGGGTGCGGCGAGGGAGGCGTCAGCGCGCGCGCTCGGCCTGTCGCCGAACGCGCTGCAGGCGGTGTTGTGCGTCGCCGGCCTGTCCTGCTGCGTCGCCATGTCGATGCCGCAGGTCCACATCGTCGCCTATTGCGGCGACCTCGGTTACGGCGTCGCGCGCGGCGCCGAGATGCTCGCGATCATGCTGGGCTTCGGGATCGTGAGCCGGATCGCGTCGGGCTTCATCGCCGACCGCATCGGCGGCGTGGCGACGCTGTTGCTCGGCTCCGCCTTGCAGGGGCTGGCGCTGTTTCTCTACTTGCTGTTCGACGGGCTCGCGTCGCTCTACGTGATCTCGGCGCTGTTCGGATTGTTCCAAGGCGGCATCGTTGCGATGTACGCCATCATCGTGCGCGACTATTTCTCGCCGCAGGAAGCCGGCACGCGATTGGGCTTCGTGCTGATGGCGACGCTGTTCGGCATGGCGCTGGGCGGCTGGATGTCCGGCATGATCTTCGATCTCACCGGCTCGTATCGGGCGGCTTTCGCCAACGGCCTGCTCTGGAACCTGCTCAACGTGTCGATTGCGCTGTGGCTGCTGATGCGGCCCGGACGGCGGCTGGCGCCTGCGTGATGCGCGAGGCCGCGCATCACCGGTTCTTGCTCGCGTTCTTGCTCCGTTGGGACTCGCTCGGTCACTTGAGCTGATCGGCTACCTTGTCGATCCCGGCCTTCACGCAGGCCTCGTCCTTGTCGCCGCCCGGCGCGCCGGAGACGCCGGCCGCGCCGATTACCTCGTCGCCGATCTTGATCGGCAGCGCGCCGGTCGCCGTGGTCACGTTGGTGAGAAACACCGCGCCGAGCTGCGGATTGTCCTTGAGGCGCTTGGCGATCTCGCCCGATGGAACCCGGAAGGTGCGCGCGGTATAGGCCTTCTTGAAGCTGTTCTCCATGGTGTGCGGCCCGGTGCCGTCGCCGCGGATCTGGACAAGGACTTCGCCGTTGCGTCCGACCACGGTCGCGGAGACGCGATAGCCGTTCGCCGTGCAGGTCGCGATGGCGGTTTGCGCGATCGTCAGCGCCATGGCCGCCGACAGGTCCTTGCGCTGCAGCAGCTGGGCATCGGCGGGCGATACCAGGGCGCAGGCCAGGCCGATGCCGGCCAGGCGATACAACACCACAGACATGATTGAATCCTCCCTTGGTCCTTTGTCACCGAGACCGCATTGGTTGGGATGGCGGTCTACGCACCGAGCCTAGCCCATTTCAGCCGGCTTGTATGGCCCTCAATGTCGGGGTGTCCCGCCCGCGCTCCCGATGTGGTATCTGCGGGCGGCGAAATAGGATTAGCCCGGCATGCGGACGGAGACGACACCTTGCCTAGCGGCCGGTCCGCTGCTTCGGGCCGCGGGAACCTCATCGTGATCCGTGTGGGTATCGTCGGCTGCAATTACGGGCGGACCGTCCTGCTGCCGGCGTTCCGCACCGATCCGCGCTGTGAGGTCGTGGCGCTGGCCGGGACCGATGCCGCGCGCACGGCCGAGCTGGCGCGGGCGGCGAACGTGGCGCGCGGCGGCGGCGATTGGGCCGCGCTGGTCGAGGACGTCGATGCGGTCGCGATTGCGGTTCCGCCCAGCCGGCAGCCGGAGATCGCCCGTCGCGCGCTCGAGCAAGGCAAGGCGGTATTCGTGGAGAAGCCGCTCGCCGCCGATCTTGCGGGCGCCGAGGCGATGCTCGAATTGGCGCGAAAGGGTGGGCGCCCGGCGATGATCGACTTCGGCTTTCCCGAGATTGCGGCCTGGCAGCGGGCCAAGGCCATGCTCGCCGACGGCGCGATCGGGCGGCTGCGCCACGTGGTCGTGACCTGGAACGTCGAAAATCAGGCGACGCGCTTACGGCTTACGAGCTGGAAGACCCGCGGCGACGACGGCGGCGGCGTGCTCGGCAATTTCATCAGCCATTGCTTCCATTATCTCGAGTGGTTCTGCGGGCCGATTGCCGGGCTCAACGCCCGAGTCTTCCACTTGCCCGATGCCGGCCGCGACACCGAGAGCGGCATCGTGCTCGCGCTCGCTTTTACGTCGGGCGCCGGCGGCAGCCTGCAGATGAGCTGCGCCTCCTACCTGGGCTCGGGTCACCGCATCGAGTTCTATGGCGACGACGGCACGCTGATGCTGGCCAACCCGTCTGCCGACTACATGCGCGGGTTCGCGCTCAATCATGCCAACCGCTCCGATCAGGCCCTGCGACCCGTCGCGGTCGACAATTCTTTCGCCGATCAATTCTCCGACGGACGCATCGCCTCGGCGTCGCGGCTCGTGCAGCGTTTCCTCGATGCTTGCGCGAGCGGCGGCGCTGCTTCGCCCGGGCTTACGGAAGGATATCGCGCGCAGGTCTTGATCGACGCAGCGCGGCGCGCCCACGCCGCCGGCCGCTTTGTCGACGTGCCGCCGGCCGACGCCGGGGAGGCAGCGCGGTGAGCGCCCGGCGCATTCTGGTGACCGGCGGCAGCGGCTTCATCGGGGCCGCGTTGGTCAGGGCGCTCGTGCGCCGAGGCGAGACGGTGCGGGTGTTCGACGACAATTCACGCGGCGCGCTGCGCCGCCTGGCGGGTCTCGACCGCGAGCTCGAATTCGTCAAGGGCGATATCCGCGATGCCGCCGCGGTCGACGCCGCCATGCGCGGCATCGAGGAGGTGCATCACCTCGCCTATGTCAACGGCACCGCCACCTTCTACAGCGCGCCGGAACTCGTGCTCGACGTCGGCGTCAAAGGCATCGTCAATGTCATCGATGCCTGCCGGCGCCAGGGCGTCGGCACACTGGTGCTCGCCTCGAGCTCGGAAGTCTACCAGTCGCCGCTGCGCGTGCCGACCGACGAGACCGCGCCGCTCGTGATCCCTGATCCGCTCAACCCGCGCCTCTCCTACGGCGCCGGCAAGATCATCAGCGAGATCATGGCGATCAATCACGGCCGCAAGCATTTCGAGCGGGTGCTGATCTTCCGCCCGCACAACGTCTATGGCCCGGATATGGGCTTCGATCACGTCATCCCGCAAATCGCGGTGCGCCTCAAGTTGGCCATCGCCGCGCACCCGGACGGCGTGCTGCCGCTTTCGATCCAGGGCAGCGGCGAGGAGACGCGCAGTTTCTGCCACGTCGACGACCTGGTTGGCGGCGTGATGATCATGCGCGAGCGCGGGGAGCACCTCGGCATCTACCATGTCGGCACCACGGACGAGATCGCCATCGCCGACCTCGCCCGCCGCATGGCCAGGATCGCGGGACGCGAGATCGCGTTGCGTCCATCCGCCTCGCCGCCCGGCAGCACACGGCGCCGCTGCCCCGATATTTCGAAATTGTCCGCGCTCGGCTATAGACCCCGCGTCACCCTCGATGACGGCTTGCCCCCGACGATCCAGTGGTACTGGGAGCACGAGCACTTGGCTCCGCTGGCCTGATCGGGGCTCGAACAAGGAGATCGCGTTGTTTCCCGAAAAAGTCGCGCGTGCCGCCGGCACCGGAGCGAGCGTCCCGGTCGAATGCTGCCAGGTCTGCGGGCATGCGCCGCTCGACACCATGCTCTCGCTCGGTTACATGCCGCCGGTCAACCAGATGGTGTCGATCGGCGCGGTGCCGCGGCAGCAGCCGTGGTTCCCGACCAATCTGCTCCATTGCCCGAAATGCGACCTGGTGCAGCTCGGTCTGGCGGTCGATCCGGCCATCATCTTCCCTCCGGAATATCCGTATACCAGCGGCACCACCAAGGTGCTGCGGGACAATTTCGCCGACCTCTATTCCGAAGCCTCGGCGATGCTCGGGCTGGGACCTGAGGACCTCGTCATCGACATCGGCTCGAACGACGGCACGCTGTTGTCGAATTTCCAGAACGGCGGCCACCGTGTGCTCGGCATCGAGCCGACCGAGGTGGGCAAGATCGCCAATGGCCGTGGCATCCCGACGCTGATGCGCTACTTCACGCCGGCGACGGCCGCCGAGGTCAAGCGCGAGCATGGGCCCGCGCGGGTCGTGACCGCGGCGAACTGCTTCGCCCATATCGAGGACGTGCACGCCATCGTCGAGGGCATCCTCGATCTGCTCGCCCCCGACGGCGTGTTCATTTCCGAGTCGCATTATCTGATTGGATTGCTGGAAAAGCTGCAATACGACACGATCTATCACGAGCACCTGCGCTACTATTCGGTCGGCAGCCTCGCGCATCTCCTCGCGATGCACGGGCTCGAAGTGTTCCACGCGCGGCCGATCCCGAGCCACGGCGGCTCGATCCGCGTCTACGCGGCGCGGCAGGGGACACGACCGGTGAGCGACAGCGTGGCCAAGATGCTCGCCGCCGAGCCGCGCGGCGAGGCGATGCGCGAGCGGCTGCGAGCCTTCCGCCACGACGTCTTGCTGTCAGTGCATGCCGGGCACGCTCATCCCGGTGGTCGAGGAAGGCCGGCTGTTCACCGACCAGCCGGACTGCGCGATCGTGTTTTCCTGGCACATCGCCGACGAGCTGGCGCCGAAGCTTCGCGCAAAGGGCTATCGCGGCATGCTGATCACGCCGCTGCCGGTTCCGCGCGTGCTGTGAGGCCGGGGAGGGGAGCTTTGTATCATGTGCCGGCGGTCTTTTTGGCCGGCAATTCATGACCGAGGTCTGGAATCGCCAAAGCCTTCGTTCCGATCAAGTTTCCCATCGGTTACCGCAATCAGCAATATCGATGCTCTCCACGCCGGCGGCGGCTGCCATTGTCGCACGCGGCTGGTGGCGCGCGCCAAAACATGTTTGGCTTGGCCTAAGCAGAGGGAGGGAAACCATGAGGGGAATCTCGCAGGTCGTCGTCGCCGCAGCGTTGGCATGGGCCGCCGGTGTCCCCGCGCGGGCCCAGGATTACCCGACGGCGCCCGTGCACATCATCAGCGGTTTCCCGGCGGGCACCACCGCCGATATCTCCGCCCGCGTGGTGGGCGCCAAGATCGGCCAGATCCTCAGGCAGCAGTTCGTGGTCGAGAACCGGCCCGGCGCGGCATCGAGTCTCGCGGCGGCCGCGGTCGCGCGCGCCCCGAAGGACGGCTACACGCTGTTTGTCGGCTCCGCCGCCAATGTCATCAACGCGGCGATGAACCCCAATTTGACCTTCGATTTCGTCAAGGATTTTACCCCGATCACGCTCCTTACCTCGACGCCGACCGTGCTTGTCGTGAATCCCGAGTTCGGCGTGAAAAGCGTCAAGGACCTGGTCGCGCTCGCCAAGGCCAAGCCGGATTCGATCTCGTTCGGTTCCTCTGGCGTGGCGAGCTCCACGCATCTCGCCCTCGAACTGTTCAAGTCTCTGGGGCACGTGAAGATCACCCACGTGCCCTATACCGGCAGCCCGCAGGTCGTCACCGATCTACTCGCCGGCCGTATCCACGGCTATTTCTCCCCGGCTTCGACCGTGATGGAGCACGTGCGCGCGGGCAAGCTCGTCGCGCTCGCCGTCACCGACGCCAAGCGCAGCCCGATCATTCCCGATCTTCCCACCATGATCGAGGCCGGGATCCCGGGCTTCGAGTCGGTCCTGTGGTTCGGATTGGTCGCGCCGGCGGGCACGCCGCAGCCGATCATCGACAAGCTCTCGCGCGCCGCCAACGAGGCGCTCGAGTCGGACGAGGTTGGGAAGGCCCTGCAGGCGCAGTCCGTCGCGCGGATCGGCGGCACGCCGGAAGAGTTCCGCCGTCACATCGACAATGAGAACAAGCGATGGACGGCGGTCGTCACGGGCGCCGGCCTGAGGAAATGAACCGGCCCAGGCCGACCGGCGCGCATCCCGATTGAGTTGAATCGTGATGCGCTTTGGCTTCTTTGACTTTGCGCATGTTCTATTCGAAAAATCGGTTCCCATCCCGGATCAAGTCCGGGGCAGGCTTTTTCCGGAACATGCGCTAGCGGACGTTGGAAATGTCACCGCGGATCGCTGTCTTCACCAAGAACCGCACCAATCCGGCGTATGAGGCGGCGCGGATCGGAGCCGACCGGGCCGCAACACGGCTGGGCGCATCTACTTTGCACTATGTGCCCGAGCAGCCGGACAATGTGCGGGAGCAGATCGCACTCATTGAACGCGCGATCACGGAACGGCCCGACGCGGTGGTGTTCGTGCCCGTGCATGAAACCGCGGTGAACGATGCAATTCTCGGCTTCGACGCCGCGCGCATTCCATTGTTCAACTTCGTTACTCGCACGACTATCGGGCAACGAGTGTGCTTCGTCGGTTCGGATGATCATGCCTTGGCGATGAGCATTGCGCGTCATCTTCTCTCGAAGCTTTCTGGACGTGGAGAGATCGTCATTGTTGAAGGGACGCCGGCATCCGCGACAAGCCGCGAGCGGCTTAATGGGTTTCATGATGCGCTCGCCGACTACCCTGACATCAGGGTCCGATTGTCGCTACGTGGCGAATACCAGCGCGACATCGCTCGCGCTGTCTTTGTGGACGCGACCGATAAGTTGCAGAACGTGGACGCAGTATTATGCGCCAACGATTACATGGCGCTGGGCGTGTTGGACGTGCTCGGGGCTGTAATGGGTAATCTCGATATGCCGCTGGTGGTCGGCGTAAACGCAATTCCCGAGGCGATTGCGGCGATTGAAGCTGGACGGATGCTGGCCACGGCGAACTTCGACGCCATGACGATGAGCGGCATCGCGACGGAGGCTGCTGTTCGGCACTTGCGAGGCGAGACAGTTCCGCGCGAAATCATTCTTCCGGTGCAAATCGTCGACGCTACCAACTATTCGGCATGGAACTTGCCGTTCGAGGCGCGCTCGTGCCCAAGCTGGGAGGCCGTGACCAGTCTGCCGCAGCCGACTTGGGTGGTCGGCCCCCCGGAAAGCGCGCCCATGTAGGAGTTGGGGCGCGTACCGTAGCCAAGTGGACGCGATCTGCGCAGGCTTGATTGCGTTCTCAAGACCGGTTTCCACTTTGCGGAGCACGCTCTAAGGTGCGATATCAGTCGGACCGCGCCTCCGCGCGGCGGCCACGCGGCCATGCTAACTATCGGAGTTGTCAATTGAATTTTGCCGGTCCCCAAGCAGGTGTGGTGACGGGTTCGCCGGTCGGGACGGCGGATCTGACGATCGTCGGTGGCGGCGGTCACGTCGGCATCCCGCTGGTTCTGGCATTCGCCGAGGCCGGATACCGGGTCAACGTCCATGACCTCAATCGCGACGTGCTCGAGACCTTGAAGTGCGGACGTCTGCCCTTCATCGAGCACGGCGGCGAGGACCTGCTCGCCAAGGCGCTCGAGCAGGACCGTCTGGTGTTCACGAGCGCGCCGGCCGACATCTCCGCGCCGGGGCCGGTGATCGTCACCATCGGCACGCCGATCGACGAGTTCCTCAATCCCGTCCGCGAGGTGGTTCAGCGTTGCATCGACGCGCTGCTGCCGCATCTCGCCGACGGTCAGCTCCTGGTGCTGCGCTCGACGGTGTTTCCCGGGACGACCGATTGGCTCGATGGCTATCTCAAACGCAAGGGCCGCGATCTCAAGGTCGCCTTCTGTCCTGAGCGCATGATCCAGGGCCACGGCATCAGGGAGCTGAAGGAGACGCCGCAAATCATCAGCGGCACGACCCCCGCGGCCGAGGCGGAAGCGGCCAAGCTGTTTTCCACCATCGCCTCCGAGCTCGTGGTGGTGACGCCGCGCGAGGCGGAGTTCGCGAAGCTGTTCAACAACGCCTATCGTTATATCGAGTTCGCGGCCGCCAACCAGTTCTATCTGATCGCGAAATCGGCGGGCCTCGACTACCGCCGGGTCCTGGATGCGATGAAGCGCAACTATCCGCGCGCCCGCAGCATCCCGACGCCGGGCCTGGCGGCCGGCCCGTGCCTGTTCAAGGACACCATGCAGCTTGCCGCCTTTGCGCAGAACCAGTTCAGCCTTGGCAACGCCGCCATGCTGGTGAACGAGGGGCTGGTGCTCCACGTCGTCGATGATCTCCGGCGCCGCTACGATCTGGCGCCGATGACCGTCGGCCTCCTCGGCATGGCCTTCAAGGCGGAGATCGACGACATCCGCGCGTCATTGAGCTACAAGTTCAAGAAGGCGTTGGCGAGCCATGCCCACGCGGTCCTCACCACCGACCCGTTCGTCACCACCGACCCCGACCTGCGGCCGCTCGACCAGGTGATCGCGGAGAGCGATCTGCTCATCCTGTGCGCGCCGCATTCGACCTATCGCGAGCTCGATTTCGGCGGCAAGCCGGTGGTCGATGTGTGGGGCTTTCTGAAGAAAGCGAACGTGATCGCGTAGCCGAGCGCGGTGTCATAGCGTTTTTCCGGCGAAAGCCCGCCCGGACTTGGTCCGGGGTGGCAACCGGTTCGCCGTCGAAAACGCGTCAAACGCAATAACGCCAGCTCACGATATCGAAAGCAAGACGAACGCGACGGCGGCCGTGCTAGCGAACTTTGTCATCGATGACATCCTTGTCTGGTGTGATTGACGGGCCTGAAAATCGCCCATCGAAGTCTGCCCGCGAGTCTAGGCTAATACGCCGTCTTGTCGATCTGGCCGTTCGAGCGCACGAACCAGTGCTCGCTCGCGAACGGCTTTCCGGCCAGCCGGTCCGCCAGCCAGTCGGCCACGAGAATTGGCGGGAACGGTCCGAGATTGGCGGCCGGGACATTGCCGACCGAATGGCGCGATTCCTGGTAGACCACCATCTGCTTCGGCCCTTTGACCGTCTTCACCAGCCGCTCGGAATGCTCGATCGGGCTGAGCTCCTCGCACTCGCCGGCGACGACCAGGTAGGGGACGCGGATCTTGTCGGCGTGGCCTTCCCAGGTGATGGTCTTGCGGAATGCGTCGAACTCGTCCTCGTCAGTGATGCCCGACATGTACATGAACCGCTTCTTGAAGGTCGGCGACGCCTCCTGGAAGATGGTGTGGCAGCCCGGCTCATGGCACACCGACATCGCCGCGAAGGCGCGGATGCGCGGCTCGTGGGCGGTGAGGATGGTGCCGAAGAAAGTGCCGAAGCTCGTGCCGGAGCAGCCGATGCGCTCGGCATCGACCTCGGGGCGACTGCTGAGCCAGTCCACCAGCGGCTTGCCGGCCGCAATCCAGTTCTCCACCGAGAAATAGACGCCGAGCATCGGCGCCTCGTATTGCCCCGGGCCGTCGATCGCCAACACCGCCATGCCGCGATTGAGGAAGCGGTCGCCGTAGAGCGCCACCTGAATTTCCTTGAAGCTGTCCATGCCGGGGATCGCGATCACCACCGGGATACGGCCGCCCTGGTAGCTCGGCGGCAGGTGGAACCAGGCCGGGATCGCCTTGCCTTGGAACGGCACCCAGGCCGGCTCGACGCGGTGGTCGGCGAGACCGGCATATTTGGTGAAGCACTCGCGCTTCTTGTTGTTGTAGGCGATGTTGGTCTCGTCGTTCTGGTCATACGGCCACTGCGCCGCGCCCCAGTGCACCGCCGCCATGAAGTAATTGTCGCGCGCGGTCACCTTGCGGTCGGCCTCCTCGGCGGCCTTCGCCTTGGCCTCGCGGCGGCGGGCGACCGCCTCGAAGGCCGGGCCGATGTCGGCCATCTTCTTCACCCGCTCGCGGATGCCGGCGAAATCGGCATTGGCCTCGTTGCCGCAGGGGCCGCTGAGATAGAGCGATCGCGGCTGGTCCCAGTCGATGCCGTTGGCGCGGATGATGTTGTCGAGCAGCCAGCGCTGCTCCTCGAAGCGGCGCACATGCGGCTCGCCGCGCTTGTCGAGGATGGGTTGCACAGGACGATTCATGGACTTCTCCCATTCTGTTTTGTCCGGACGAAGCGTCGGCCGGACACTGGATCGGAGCGCGCGCATCACCGCAGCAGCTTGGCGGGCATGACCTCCTCGGCGTCGCCGACGTCGCGATATACCTCCTCGCGGATCAGGCGCTCGGTGATCGAGGAAAGATACTCGATCAGCGCCGCATTGAGCGCCTCGAACTCGGGCCACAAGACGTTGTCGATGAACGAGCGTGGCGCCTTCACGATCACGGTCTGGCGATGCATGCGAGGATAGCGATAGGGATTGAGGCCGTAGCGGCGGCACAGCGCGAGCAGGAGCTGCCGTGACCAGGTGTCCGCGATGCTGAAGCGGACCTCCACCGGCGGCTCGGTCTTGGCGGTGGCTTGGAGCCGCGCGCGGATGCGCTCGGCGGCGGCCTGGGCGGCGGTTCGTTCCCCGGCGGTGGCGCCGCCCGCGAACAGGGCCTCGATCTTGCGCAGCTTTTCACGCAGCAATGTCTCGGCGGTCATGATCGCGTGGCTCGGGCGTCATTCCGGCTTGGTGCTGACGCTCTTGAGGATCGGCGTCCAACGCACGAGCTCGTCCTGGAACACGCCCGCCGCCTTGTCGGGCCCGACGCCGAGCAACGGCTCGAAGCCGAGCCGCAGCAGCTCCCTCTGGAACTGCTCGTCCGCCATCACGTCTTGGGTGACTTGATTGATGCGATCGAGTATCGGCCGCGGCGTGCCGGCCGGCGCGAAGATGCCGAACGTGGTCTGCGCCACCATGCCCGGCAGCCCGGCCTCGATCGAGGTCGGGATGTCGGGCGCGGTCTTGAGCCGGGCCAACGAGTTCACGGACAGGATGCGGACCTTGCCGGCACGATGCAGATCGAGGATGTGGGCGGTGGCGTTCGCCGACATCATCGGGATCTGACCGCTGACGAGGTCGACGACCACCTGGCCGATGCCCTTGTAAGGCACGTGCACGATATCGAGGCCGCCGGCGCGCTGCTTGAACAGCTCGCCGGCGAGATTGGTGATCGAGCCGTTGCCCGCAGATCCATAGGACAGCTTGCGCGGATTGGCCTTGGCGTAGTCGATCAGCTCCTTGAGCGTGCGCGCCGGCACCGACGGATTTGTCACGATCGACGTCGAGCTGTAGGCGAAGACAGTGATGGCAGCAAAATCCTTGACCGGGTCATAGGGCGGATTGGCCAGCAACGGCGTGATCAGGACATTGGTGGTGGTGCTGCCCATCAGCAGGCTGTAGCCGTCGGGCTGCGCGTGCGCGATGTCGTTGGCGGCGATCAGGCCGCCGCCGCCGCCGCGATTGTCGATGACCACGGTGCCGAAATGCGGCTTGATCCGCTCGGCCCAGAGGCGGCCGATGACGTCGTGCACCCCGCCCGCCACCGCGGGAATGGCCAGGCGGACCGGGCGAGACGGATAGCGGTCCTGGGCGAGCGCCGTCGCCGGCATCGATGCCATGATCGAGGCCGCGAGCAAACCGAGCATCAGCAGATCCCGCCGCCTCATCGCGCTTCTCCGTTTTGTTGTTAGTGTCGCCCGCATGGTGCGAATGTTAGTGAATGTAGCCGGAAGTGCCAATGATCATCGTGGCAGAGGGCAGGGCGCTCGTTAGACGCCGCGCACCTTGGGCAAATCGATGAACTGCCACGGGCTCGGCATCTCGCCGACCGGAACCTCGATCAACGCCGGTTCGTTGCGCGCCAGGCTGCGGTCGAGCGCGTGGCGCAGCCCTTCCGGACCGGTGACGCGATGGGCGGCGATGCCGAAACTCTCGCCGAGCCGCACAAAGTCCGGGTTGGCGAGATCGGTGCCGATCACCCGATTGCCGTGCAAGCCCTTCTGCATATTGCGCACGTTGCCGTAGGCGCCGTCGTTGAACACGATGACGACGATGGGGATGCGATGGCGCACCGCGGTCGCGAGCTCCTGCACGTTGAACATGAAGCCGCCGTCGCCGCTGATCGCCACCACCGGCACATCGCCGAGCGCGTGCTTGGCGCCGAGCGCGGTAGCGACGCCCCAGCCGAGCGTGCCCTGGTAGCCGGACGAGATATAGGTGCGGGGCTTGCGCGCCTCGTAGCCGCAGCGCGCGCTGTAGCCGACCTGGGTCAGCTCGTCGATCACCACGCCCTCGTCGGGCAGCACATCGCGGATCGCGCGTAGATAGCCGAGCTGCGGCGCGAGCACGGCGACCTCGGCGGCGATGCGCTCCTTGAGCGCGCGGCTCTGCGCGAGGCGATCCGGCCGCATCGGCGGCACGCGGGCGAGATGCTCGCTGAGGCGCGCGAGCACGGCGGCGGCGTCGCCGGCGAGCCCGATCTCGGGCGTGCGGATGCGGTCGAGCTCGTCGCGGTCGATGTCGACCTTGATGATCTTCAATTTGTCGTCGGTGCCCCAGGCCGAAAGCGGCAGTTGAATCCGCGTGCCCACCGCCAGCACCACGTCGGCCTTGGCCCAGAGCGCGTGCCCGCCCGGCAGCGTGTGACTGAGCGGATGGCGCTCGTCGAGCACGCCCTTGCCGCGGCGATAGGCAACGACCGGGGCGGTGAGGCGCTCGGCGAGCGCGCGCACTTCGTCCGCCGCGTCGAGTGCGCCGCCGCCGACGAAGATCACCGGACATTCGGCGTTCGCCAGGAGATCGGCGGCGCGCTCGATCGCATCCTCGTCGAGCGGCGGTTGCGGCTCGGGCGCCAGCGGCGGCGTGAGTTCGACCTCGGCGCGCGTCGCCAGCATATCGGGTGGGACCTCGAGCCCGACCGGCCGCGGCCGTCCCGAGCGCAGTTCCCGGAACGCGCGGCCGACCCGACCCGGCGCATCCGGCGGCTCGCCGACACGGTCCGCCCACTTGGTCAGCTTGCGCAAAATGCCGATCTGGTCGGGAATCTCGTGCAGGTAGCCGTGGCCTTTGCCGATCGCGTGGCTCGGGATCTGGCCGATCACGGCCAGCACGCGCGCGCCGGTCGAATAGGCGGTGGCGAGCGCGGCGGTCGAGTTGAGGAAGCCCGGGCCGGGCACCACCGAATAGACCGCGGGCTTTCCCGTCGCCAAGGCGGCGCCGAGCGCCATATAGGCCGCGCCCTGCTCGTGGCGCGTATGCACCACCGCGAGCGCATCGCCGACATCGAACATGGCGTTGAACAGATGATCGCTCTGGATGCCGGGCAGGCAATAGATCGTCGAGATGCCGTGACCGAGGATCGATCGGACGACGGCATCGCCTCCGCTCATCAGCGGCATTGTGTCCTCCGGCTATGGGCTAGTTTGCGACGGGCAGCGATTGCAGCAGCTCTTTCCACTTTGCCGCTCGTTTGCGATCGTCCGGGCGATGCCATCGGCCGACGCGCCCGGCGCAAACGGCACGATGATCTGCATCGATTTTTGCGAGGGCTGCGCCAGCGCCGAGTTCGATGCGAGCAGCAGCGCCGACAGAAAAGCGCGCCTGAGCAGCATCATGTCCTTCCGGTTTTCGCCTGTGCCTTGGCGTCCTGGATCGTCTTCCAGATAGTGTAGGGCGTTGCCGGCATCTTGATGTTGCGCACGCCATAGTCGCGCAGCGCATCGACAATAGCACCGATGACGACCGCGGGCGCCGCCGTCGTGCCGCCTTCGCCGCCCGCCTTGATGCCGAGCGGATTGGTCGGCGAGAGCACTTCGGCGATTTCGGTCTTGAACGGCGGCACGGTGTCGGCGCGGGGCACGCCGTAATCCATCAACGAGCCGACCAGCGGCTGGCCGGAATCGGGCTCGACATAGCAGTGTTCCCACAAGGCCTGGCCGACGCCCTGCGCGATGGCGCCGTGGGTCTGGCCATGCACGATCAGCGGATTGATGCAGCGGCCGACGTCGTCGACCGAGGCGTAGCGGGTGATCCGCACCGCGCCGGTGTCGGGATCCACCTCGACCTCGCAAGTGGCGCAGCCGTTCGGAAATACCGGGTCGTGCATCTCGTTGTCGGTGACGACCGCGACGCCGCCCGCGAGGTCTTGCGGAAGATCGTGCTTGGCGGCTTCCTTGGCGAGCTCGAGGAAGTCGAAGGTACGGTTGGTTTCGCGCCCGAGGAAACGGCCGTCGGTGAACTCGATCTTGTCCGGCACCGATCCCAGGATGATCGCGGCAATGCGTTTGCCTTTCGCGATCAGATCGGTCGCGGCTTTCGAGAACACGGTGGCGGCGTGGCGCATGGAGCGCCCCGAATGGGAGCCGCCGCCGACCTTCACCACGTCGGTGTCGCCGAGGATGATCTTCACGCTCTCGACCGGCACGCAGAGGAGATCGGACACGACCTGGGCAAAGCTCGTTTCATGGCCCTGGCCGCTCGGCTGGGTGCCGATGACCACGTCCACGCGCCCCTCCGGCCGCACCGTGATGCGCGCCTGCTCGTTGGGCGCGCCGATCGAGGACTCGACGTAGTTGGCGAGCCCGCGGCCGAGCAGCTTGCCGCGCTTTAAGGCCTCGCGCCGGCGCTGCTCGAAACCCTTCCAGTCGGCGATCTCCATCGCCCAGTCCATGTTCTCCTCGTAGCGACCGCTGTCGTAGATCATGCCGACGGCATTGCGGTACGGCATCGCTTGCGGGGTGACGAGGTTCTTGCGCCGAAGCGCGATCCGGTCGACGCCGAGGCGCGCCGCCGCGATGTCGATCAGCCGCTCGATCGCGAACGTCACCTCCGGCCGGCCGGAGCTGCGATAAGCCTGGGTCGGCATGGTGTTGGTGTAGACCGCCATGGCGCGCAGCGTGGCGACCGGGATGGCGTAGGAGCCGGGGATCAATCCCGCGCCCTTGCTGAGCGGCGAAAGGGAGACGCAGCGCGCCCCGACATTGCTGATGTTGGTCGCGCGCATGGCGAGGAAGCGGCCGTCCTTGCGCAGCGCCAGCTCGACCTTGGTGACGAGGTCGCGGCCCTGATAGTCGCTCAGGAAGGCTTCGGAGCGGGTGGCGGTGAACTTGACCGGTCGCCCGAGCTTACGCGAAGCCCACAGCACCAGCCCGAACTCGACGAAGACGCGATTGCGGGTGCCGAAATTGCCGCCCACGTCATGCGAGAGCACCCGCAGGCTCTCGGGCGCAATTCCGAGAACGGCGGCGAGCTCGCGCTTCTGGCGCACCGCGCCGCCGCTGCCGGCATAGAGCGTGTAGCGGCCGCTGGTCGCGTCGTAATGGCCGAGCGCGGCGCGCAGCTCAATCGGCACGCCGGTCACGCGATCGATGTGGAAGTCCATGGCCACGACGTGGTCCGCGCTCGCGAACGCCTTATCGGTCGCCGCCCGATCGCCGAACCAGGTATCGACCGGCACGTTATCGGGCACCTCGTCCCAGATCACCGGCGCGCCCGGCTGCATGGCGTCTTCCGAATGGTAGACTCCGGGCAGCAGCTCGTAGTCGACCTCGACCGCTTCCGCGGCATCGAGCGCCTGCGCGATGGTTTTGGCCACGACCATCGCCACCGCCTCGCCGACATGGCGCGCCTTGTCGGTCGGCAACAGCAGGTGCGGGCCGATGAAGATCGTCCCGCCGCCGGGACCGGCGAGCTTCATGTCGTGTCTGGTCTTGGGCAACGGATCGTGCGGGATGGCGCCGAGGCCGTCGGCCAGGCAATCGGCGCCGGTGAGCACGCCGAGCACGCCCGGCATTACTTTGGCGCGCGCCGCATCCACGCCGCGGATGCGGGCATGCGGGTGCGGGGAGCGGACCATCACCGCATGAGCCTCGCAGTCGAGGTGAAAATCGTCGCTGAAGCGGCCGTGGCCGGTGATGAGCCGCTCGTCCTCCTTGCGGGGCATCGGCTTGCCGATGGCGCGGAAGCTCGCTTGGTCCACTTTCACGGTCGGTTGGGCGGCGTCGGTCATCGGTCAGACGAGGTTGCTACTATGGCGGGATGCTTCATCGGATGGCGCGTGACTGCTGCGCGGGTGCGGCCGGGGTCTGCAAGGGAAACTCCTTCTTTTCGCGTCCAAATACAAATATACGTCACTCGGCGTCGCCGGCGCGACCGCGCCACTGCCGCGGAGTGAGCGATCGGCGCGGTGTTTGTTCCGCCCTCATCCTGAGAGAATGTGAATTTATCCGACATTCAGCGATTTTCGAGGTCGTAAGTCTTTGATTTGACTCATGTCGAGAATCACCAAAATCGAAAGATTCACGCGCTCTGAGGAGCGCGCACCCCGCACACGTTCGGCAAAACGGGAATTGCGTGCGCGCGTCTCGAAGGATGGGGGCGGCCACCGACCTCGGGTTTACCTTCCCAGACCTGCGGGGCGGCCCCATGCTTCGAGACGCATCGCAGCGCGTTCGAGCTTGCGGAGCACGATGTGCCCGCTCGCGCTGCGATGCTCCTCAGCATGAGGCCGATAGGGAGACTCGCTAGAGGCGCGAAATCTCAATCCATCCGCTCCACGTTGTCCCACACCCGCTTGCGCAGCGCCGCGATGTCGATCTGCTGCACGCTGCCGCTGCCGGCGAGGTCGAGCGCGTGCGCGGCGGCGGCGCCCATGGCGATGCACGGCCCCATCACCCGCACGCTCGAGAGCGCCGCGCTGTCGCCGTCGATGCAGCGGCCGGCCGCCACGATGTTGTCGGCCTCCGCCGCCACCAGGCTGCCGAAGGGGACGTAGTGCACGTGGTCGTCGGCGAACGGCTCCCAGACATAGCCCTGCGGGCTGTCGTGCAGCTCGATCGGCCAGGCGGTGCGCGCGACCGCATCGGGAAACCTGGTGCCGGCGCGTACGTCCTCGACCGTGAGCTGCTGGCGGGCGCGGATCCAGCGCGTCTGACGGATGCCCGGTAGCCCGTAGCTGCGCACCCGCGCACGGCCGAAGGCCTTGGGATATTCGCGCTTGAGGAAGTCGAGGACACGGTCGGCCTGCGCCTTGCCGAGGAGCGCGTTGCGCGACGCCGCCACCGGCTCGAGCGGCGTCTCGACATGGGTGAGGTTGACGAGCGCGGTGTCGCGGCCGGGAAACACGAAGGCGAATCCTTGCGTGCGCACGAGCCCGTAGTCCGCGGCCTTCTCGCGCAGCCGCGCGCTGAGCGTCTCGCGGCTCGGTTGCTGGGTTTCGTCGATCCCTTCGAGCACCATCATCTGGGTGCCGTAGATCGGGCCATCGGCCGGCTCGCGGCAGTCGAAACCGGCTTGCCAGGTCAGCGCCGCGTCGCCGGTGGCGTCCACGAAGCCCGCGGCCGTTAGCGTTACGTCGCCGTAGCGGGTGGCAAGCTCGAGCTCGCGGACCCTGCCGCCGTCACGCGTCACGCCGCGCAGGATGGTGCCGAGCAGGACGCTGATGCCGGCCTTGCGCACGGCTTCCTCGATCCAGCGCGACAGCGCGACCTCGTCGTACATCACGACGGTCGTGTTCGAGGGTCCGCCGCGGCGATAGTGGAGCGCATCCTGCGCGCCGAGGTCGCGCAAAATATCGTCGGCAATGCCATGGGTAAGTTGACGCCCGTGGCTGCCGTTGGCGAACAGGCCGCAGAAGGTGCCGATGATCGAATTGACCGCCTGGCCGCCCAGCGCCGGCAGCCCGTCCAGGAGCGCGACCTTGCGGCCGAGGCGCGCCGCCTCGAGGGCGGCCGAAATGCCGGCAATGCCGGCTCCCAGCACGCAAATATCGGCGGACAGATGCCGCGGCGTGCTGCCTGCCGGTCGCCGGACGATCGTGGTCGCCGTCGAAATTTTCGTCTTGTCCGCGCTCATCGCCGCCGGCCGGTGAACCGAGATCGCTTCGCCGATCTCGAAAGAAAACGGATGTCAGGGAAAGACGACAGAGACCTGAACTTGTCCTTGCTTGCGAAGAATTTCCACCGACACCTCGGTGTCGTGGCGGCGCACCATCAGGTCGACGCTCGCTTGCTTGAGCCGCAGGTTGCGCAGCACGACCTCGTCCAGAAACGACGGCAGGCGCGGATTGCGGAGACGGATCTCGTTCGCGGCCGGATCGAATTGCAGCCCCAGCGAGGCCTCGATCAGCGTGAACGGCGTGGCGCTCGCCCAGGCCTGTGGCGAGCACGCGACCGGGTAGAGCGTCGGTCCGCGCCCCCGGCCGCGCTGGAAGCCGCAGAACAGCTCGGGCAGCCGCCGCATGTCCATATAAGTGGCGGCGTCGAACACGCCCTTGAACAGCCGCTCGACCGAGCGCTTGAGGCCGTAGCGGGCGAGCCCGAGCGCGATCAGCGCATTGTCGTGCGGCCAGACCGAGCCGTTGTGATAGGACATCGGGTTGTAGCGTGCCTCGGTGTTGGCGATGGTTCGGATGCCCCATCCGGTAAAGAATTGCGGCCGCAGCAGCAGGTCGGCGACCTCGGCCGCGCGATCAGGCTTGGCGATGCCGGTGAACAGCACTTGCCCGGCGTTCGAGCTACGCACCCGGCAGGGCTCCTTGTCGCCGTCGAGCGCCATCGCGTAGGTGCCGAGCTCCGAACACCAGAAGCCTGCGTCGAAGCGCTCGGCGAGACGCTCGGCTTCGGCTTTGAGCCGGCGGGCGCGCTCCGCTTGGCCCAATCGCTCCGCGCACCGGGCCGCCATATGCTTGGCGCAGTAGACGTAGCCTTGCACCTCGGCGAGCGCGACCGGCCCTTCGGCCAAGCGACCGTCGGCGTGGAAGACGGCGTCGTAGGAATCCTTCCAGCCCTGATTGGCCAGGCCCTGCTCGGTCGCGCGATAATATTCGACGAGACCGTCGCCGTCGGCATCGCCCGGGCCGTCGATCCACGACAGCGCAGCCTCGATGTTGGGCCACAGCTCAGCGATCGTCGCGTCGTCGCCGGTCCGCTCGACATACAGGCCGGCCAGCATGACGAACAGCGGCGTCGCGTCGACGCTGCCATAATAGAGACCAAACGGGACTTCGCGCAGCGCCGCCATCTCCCCCCTGCGCATCTCGTGCAGGATCTTGCCGGGCTGCGCGTCCGAGGCGGGGTCATCGGTGGTGGCCTGGAAAGCGGCGAGCCGGCGCAGCACGCCTTGTGCGACGCCGGGATCGAACCAGAGCATCTGCAACGCGGTGATCAGTCCGTCGCGGCCGAACGTCGTCGAATACCAGGGAATGCCCGCATAAGGGTATCGCCCTTGCGGCGTGTGGGTCATCAGCATGCAGAGATCGGACATCGACCGGCAGAGCACTTCATTGAACAGATCGTTCGAGGTCTCGACGGTGGTGGCGTTGTGCGAGGCGGCGCGCAGATCGCGATGCGCCGCGCGCAATCCGCGCAGGAATGGAACGGGTTTCGGCGGTTCCGGAATTCCGCAGCCGACGCTGAAAAAGATCGGCCTTGCTTGGTTCGGCGCAAGGTTGATGCGATAGGACGCCGCAGTCGCCGTCAGCTCGTTCGGCGGCGGGTCGAAGCTCAACACGGTTTGCCGCAGCTGTCCGTCGAGTCCCTCATAGCTCAGAAGGGAGGCGGCCGGCGACACCGCCAGACGGCCGGCGACGCCGCGCCGCGCGCGCTGCAATCCGCGTACCTCGAACAGGTCGGCGAAATCGCTGTCGAAAAGAAGCGTGAGGCGCAGATCGACCGGACGATCGCCGTGGTTGCGGATCGCCAGTCGCTGATAGGCCGTATTGCGCCAAAGGAAAATGGTGCGCACGACATGCAAGGTGTCCTTCGGCAGCACCAGATGGTTCTCGACATACATGTCCGGATTGGTCAGATCGACGGTCAACGACGTGTTGTCGTCGCGCACGTTCGAGCCGAGCAGCAGAGGCTGCATGCCGTTAAGGAGAAGCTCGAGATGGGATAGGAAGCGGGTGTCGCAGTGAAACAGTCCGTCGGTCCCGCCGGCCGAGGCGCCGATGTCACCATGGCTGTCGAGCACGACGAAGGTGTCGTCGTGCTTGAGCGTGCGGCGCGGCCGCGTCGCCGGGCCGGTCGCCGGAATGTAGAACGGTGTCTCGGAAACCGTATCGAGCAACAATTTCGGGAGCGCGGCGCCCTCGATCGCCATGGATCTCCTGTCAGTTCATCTCTTTTTCCAGGACCGGCCGCAGCAGCGTCGCGGCGGCGTCGCGGTCCGACATCGACGGCCGCTTGAGCAGCGAATGGTAGACCTGCAGGTAGTTCTTGGCCATGCGCGTGGCGGTAAACCGTTCTTCGAAGCGCCGCCGGATCGCGCGACGGTCAAGCGCGAGGACCTGCGGCAGCATCCTCACCGCCTCACCCACGCTGTCGACGATGAAACCCGTGACGCCCTGCTCGATGATCTCGGGCACCGAACCGCAACGGAAGGCCAGAACCGGCGTGCCGCAGGCCATGGCCTCGATCATGGATAGCCCGAACGGCTCCGGCCAGTCGATGGGGAACAGCAGCGCCCGCGCTTCGCCCAAAAATTCGGTCTTGGCGCGTTCGTTGATCTCGCCGATGAACTCGACGCCGGGCTGAACGATGAGCGGCGCGATCTTCTCGCGAAAGTAGACCTCGTCCACCTTGTCCACCTTCGCAGCAATCTTGAGCGGAATACCGAGCGCCCGTGCGATCCGAATGGCGCGATCAGGCCGCTTCTCCGGCGAGATTCGGCCTAGAAAGGCCACATAGCCGCCGTGCGGATGGTAAGTGGGTTTGTACTGGTGGGACGGAATTCCGTGATGCACCGTGGCGACGAAGTTGGCATTCGGTATCGGCCGCCGTTGCGAGTCGGAGATCGACACCAGGGGCATGTCGCCAAAGCCGACGTAGAGCGCTTTCAGGTCGGGGAGATCCTGCCGGCCATGCGTGGTCGTAACGGTCCGATTGGCCATCGGCCGGAACAGCGGGAAGTGAAACTGGTCGATATGGAAATGCAGGATATCGAACTCGTCTGCGTATTCACGCACTCGGTCGAGCATGAGCATGTAATAGGGGATCGGGTCGCGGACGTTGGCATCAAGACGCAGCGCCATCGGCGTACAACCGACCAGATTGGCGGTGGTGACCGAATCACCGCTCGCAAACAGGGTGACCTCGTGACCCAGGCGGACCAACTCATCGGTGAGGTAGGATGCGATCCGCTCGGTCCCACCATAAAGCCGCGGCGGCACGCTCTCCATGAGCGGCGCGATCTGCGCAATTTTCATGCTTTTTGACTCCAGCGGGGACCCGGCTCAGGGCGGGAACGTGGTGCACTGCAAAAAGTTCCGCCAAACGGGCGGGACCTGTCATGCAAATGTCCGAGGTCCCGTCCGGGGCTCATGAGTAGTGCGTTGCTGGCTGCATCACAAATGCTGCCACGCTAAAGCAGATCGCTACGGCTATTACGATGGCGAATAAACCAATCCACATTTCCGTCCCTCCTGGGTCGGCTCACGACCGCACCTCAACGAGACAATTCGTCCCGCGGCGGGCTCGCAACTCGAAGCGCCGACCCGCATTCGATCCGGTTTATCGAAGCCGCAAAATCGGGACTCTCAAGCGACCTTGTTGAACGCGTTGGTGACGCCGGTCTTGAGCGGCTCGGCAGTCTCGGCCGTGACCTTTTGAGCCAGAGCGGCAAGTTCCTTGCTCTGCGCCGTCATCGCTTCGAATTGCTTGCGCGCGTGCGCGCTCGACAGTTCGACGAACTGCGACGGGGACTTCACCCCCAACAGCTCATGGGCGTAGTCGAAGGCAGCATTGGCATTCAAACGAGCGATCTCGATAACCTTGAGGTTGTAGTCGGTGGCGCCCTTGGCGGCGGCCGTATAAGTGTGTTGGAAGAGGTTGGTTGCGTCGTCGGCAGCTGCCTTCGCCTTGTCGTAGGCGTCCTTGGCATGGGCGACGCCCCTGTCGGCCATGTCACGAAATGCCGCTGGCATTTCCATGGAGCCGAATTTCGGCATCTCGTATTTCGGCTGTTCAGCCGGAGCGGCGGCGGGATTGCCGGTCTTGGCTTTGGTGGTGGCGGCGGCCTCGTTCATAACGCGCATCCTTTTTAAGGGCGTTCTGGTTGGACCTCCGGACGCTGCCCTCAACGCCGATCGGCTACTGGTCAGAGACGTTTGTCGGTTTGGCCGTCAAAACAACGCGGACGGCATCGATTCATTTGTTGGCTGAATGGTTCTCTCGACGCACTCCTTGCGACTGGAAAATGGGCCGGAGACAAGGTTGCCGTCGTCGTCCATCGCGTACCAGCCGTCCTTGATGGCGCGGAGGTCGGATTGATGCGTATTGACGTAATGGGGGGTCAAATAATGCATGCGATCATTTCCAATGCTCGCGATCCACAAGCAGCTTAATACTTAGGCACGCAAATTTAAATTGTAAGTATGTCGAGGATATTATTTTGGGTTATTTAAAAAGCTAGGACAATGTCAGCGAGGCTTACCAATAATACTTTTTCCGTCCAAGCGTAATTGAGCGTTACTATTAGATCGGCACCTGATGTCAGCCTTCCGCATAGGCGACAGTCGACAACAAGGCGACCTCGGCCCGCCGCGAATCAAGCCGCGTATGCTGCACGATGATCGGCACGTCGGACTCGAACACCGAGGCATAATCGGTGTCGCGCGGGATCGGTTGCGGCTCGTCGAGGTCGTTGAAGCGCAAGTGCAGCGTGCGCCGGGCGGCGACCGTCACGCGGTAGGGGCCCACGGGCTCCCGGTTGGCGAAGAAGATCGTGATCGCGACCTGCGCGTCGCGGTCGCCGGCATTGAGGATGCAGGCGGTCTCGTGCGAGGTCAGCGCGCGGTCGGAAAACGAGCTTTCCGAGGGAATGTAGCCTTCCGCGATCGCCCAGCGTTTGCGTCCAATGGCGTCCATCGCTCGTGCCTCCATCTGCGGGATAAATCCGTTAACGCAAGGGCGCGCATTTCGTTTCGCCCCGGATGGAACTTTTCACCGGCTTGGGCGTAGAGGTGCTGCTCAGGGGAGCGCGCGGCGGCACGCTTCCCGTAATTGTTTCAAGGGGAAGGCTGGATGCGCGCAATCACGGTCTTGCCCGGCGTCGCCAATTCCGCACGGCTCGACGATGTCGGCGACCCGCCGCCGTCGGATGGCGCGGTTCTGGTGCGCAGCTGGGCGCTCGGCGTGTGCGGCACCGACCGCGAGATCGTCTCCGGCGCCTATGGCTCGGCGCCTCCCGGGCAACAGCGCCTGGTGCTCGGCCACGAATCGCTCGGCGAAGTCGAGGCGGCGCCAAAGGACGGCAGCCTTGCGCCCGGCGACCTCGTGGTCGGCATCGTGCGCCGGCCGGATCCCGTGCCATGTCCGTCTTGTGCCGCCGGCGAGTGGGACATGTGCCGCAACGGCCGCTACACCGAGCGCGGCATCAAGGACCGGCACGGCTATGGGGCGGAGCGCTTTCGCATCGAGCCTGAATTCGCGGTCAAGATCGATCCCGACCTGGGCCTTTTGGGGGTCCTGCTCGAGCCCACCAGCATCGTCGCCAAGGCGTGGGATCATACCGAGGCCATCGGGCGGCGCTCGCGCGCGTGGACGCCGAAGACCTTGCTGGTGACCGGAGCCGGCCCGATCGGGCTGCTGGCGGCCATGATGGGGGTCCAGCGCGGGCTTGAAGCCCACTTCCTCGACCACAACGAAAACGGTCCGAAGCGCGCGCTGGTCGAGGGCCTCGGCGCCCGTTTTCACGTCGGCACGATCTGCGATCTCGACGGCTTCGAGCCCGACATCCTGATGGAATGCACCGGCGTGCCGACCGTCATTTCCGACGTGCTCGGCGCCACGGCGCCGGCCGGAATCGTTTGTCTGCTCGGCGTGACCGAACCCGGGCACAAGCGCGAGTTCGACATCGGTGGGCTCAACCGCACCTTGGTGCTCGACAACGACTCGATTTTCGGCGCGGTCAATGCCAATCGCCTGCATTACGAGATGGCGGTCGACGCGTTGGCGCACGCGGACAAGGGCTGGCTCTCCCGTTTGATCACCCGCCGCGTTCCGGTCGATCGCTGGAGCGAGGCGCTCGAGCGCCGCCCCGGCGACATCAAGGTCGTCATCGAATTTGCGCATTAGGCCGCCATGACCTCCCGCATCGAGGACTACGCGCTGATCGGCGACTGCGAGGCGGCCGCGCTGGTGGGGCGGGACGGCTCGATCGACTGGCTGTGCTGGCCGCGATTCGACTCCGACGCCTGCTTTGCCGCGCTGCTGGGCCGGGAGGACCATGGACGCTGGCGGATCGCGCCGCGCGACGAGGGGGCGCGCGTCACGCGGCGCTACCGTGACGACACGCTGATCCTGGAGACGCGCTTCGAAACCGAGGATGGCGCCGTCACGCTGGTCGATTTCATGCCGTTGCGCGGCAGCCAATCGAACGTGATTCGTCTCGTGATCGGCGAGCGCGGGCGCGTCACGATGTCCACCGAGCTGGTGTTCCGCTTTGGTTATGGCGCGATCGTTCCCTGGGTCACGCGGCTCGACGATGGAACGCTGCGCGCGATCGCCGGCCCGGACATGGTGGTGCTGCGGACCCCGGTGCACTTGTCCGGACAAAACCTGCACACGGTCGGCGAATTCACCGTCGCGGCCGGAGAGACGGTGCCGTTCGTCCTCACCTATGCGCCCTCGCATCTGCCGCCGCCCGGCCCGCTCGATCCGCAATCCGCGCTCGAGGCGACGACAGGATTTTGGAGCGAATGGACGAAGAAATGCCGACCGGCCGGCTACTGCTCCGACGCGGTGGTCCGCTCGCTGATCACGCTCAAGGCGCTCACCTATTGGCCGACCGGCGGGATCGTGGCAGCTCCGACCACATCGCTGCCCGAACATCTCGGCGGCGTGCGCAACTGGGACTACCGCTTCTGCTGGCTGCGCGACGCGACGCTCACGCTGCTCGCGTTGATGGATGCCGGGTTCCACGACGAGGCGCAGTCCTGGCGCGACTGGCTCATACGCGCGGTCGCCGGCAGCCCGGAGCAGGTGCAGATCATGTACGGGATCGCCGGCGAGCGGCGCCTCACCGAATGGGAGGTGCCGTGGTTGCCCGGATACCAAGGCTCGGCGCCGGTACGTATCGGCAATGCCGCCTGCAGCCAGCTGCAACTCGACGTGTTCGGCGAAGTGATGGACGCGCTCCATCAGGCGAGATGCCATGGGCTGGCCGCGAGCGAATCCGGCTGGGCCATGCAGCTGGCGTTCCTCTCCCACCTCGAGCGCGTCTGGACCGAGCCGGACCAAGGGATCTGGGAAGTCCGCGGCGGACCCAGGCATTTCACTTATTCCAAGATCATGGCATGGGTCGCGTTCGACCGCGCGGTCAAGAGCGCCGAAGAGTTCAAGCTCGACGGTCCGCTCGAGCGCTGGCGAAAGCTGGCCGACGAAATCCACGCCAACGTGTGCAAGCGCGGCTTTGACGGGGAGCTTGGAAGCTTCGTCCAGTGCTACGGATCGAAACAGCTCGACGCCAGCCTGCTGCTGTTGCCGTGCCTGGGCTTTCTGCCGCCCGACGATCCGCGCGTGCGCGGCACGCTGCGCGCGATCGAGCAGCGGCTATTGGTCGACGGATTCGTCATGCGCTACGACACCGAGGACTCGCATGACGGGTTGCCGCCGGGGGAGGGCGCGTTCCTCGCCTGCAGCTTCTGGCTGGTCGATGCCTATATCCTGCAGAACCGCTGGACCGATGCGCGCCGGATGTTCGATCGCCTGCTGGCCTTGCGCAACGACGTCGGGCTGCTCAGCGAGGAATACGATCAGCGGGCCGGCCGGCTGGTCGGCAACTTTCCGCAGGCCTTCACCCACGTCGCGCTCGTCAATAGCGCCTTCAATCTCACGCGCGCCGAGAAGCCGGCGCACCAGCGCGCGCAGCCGGAACGAGAGGACACGGCGTCGTCGGTCACTGCGGAAGCTTGAGCAGGCCGGGGCTCATCGGCGGCTGCAGACCGGGCTGTTCATGCGAGGCCGGCAGATCGCTTTCCTGCGTCAAGGCTGCCAGGAAATGCTCGCCCCACGCCTTGATGTCGTTCTCGGAAATCACCTTGAACAGCGCCTCATGGCGCTGGCGCCGCTCTTCGAGCGGCATCGAGAGCGCGTGCGCGATCGTCGTGCAAACCACCTCGGGATCGTACGGGTTGACCAGCAGCGCCGCGGTGAGCTCGGCCGCCGCGCCGGCGAAGCGCGATAAGATCAGGACGCCGGGATCTTCTTCATCCTGGGCAGCGACATACTCTTTGGCCACGAGGTTCATGCCGTCGCGCAGTGGCGTCACCAGCGCCGCGCGGGCGGAGCGATAGAGGCCCGCCAGCACGGTGCGGCTATAGGCGCGGTTGACGTAGCGGATCGGCGTCCACGCGACCTCGCCGTAGGTGCCGTTGATCCGGCCCGCAGCTGAGCTGATCGACCGCTCCATCTCGGCATATTCCTGGATCTCCGAGCGGCTCTTCGGCGTGATCTGCAAATAGGTCACCTTGCCGCGCCAGTCGGGATAGACCGCCAGGAACCGCTCGAAGGCATCCAGACGCTGGGCCAGGCCCTTTGAATAGTCGAGGCGGTCGACGCCGATCACCATGGCGCGCCCGGCGAGGCTGTCGAGCACGTTGCGCACCAGCGGGGAACGCACCGAGCGCCGTGCCAGCCGGTTGAACTCAGTCGTCTCGATACCGATCGGGAACACGCCGACACGCACGGTGTGGCCATTCGACTGGTAGCTATGCTCGCCGCGCTTCTGCAGACGGCACTCGCTCTCGAAATAGCGCGCCAGGTTGGTCGCGTCGTTCTTGGTCTGCAGGCCGACCAGATCGTAAGCGCTCAGTTGCGGGATCAGCCATTCGTGGTTGGGCAAAGCGGTGATGATCTCGGGCGGCGGGAACGGAACGTGCAGGAAAAATCCTATCCGGTTGTGGTGGCCGCGATCCCGGAGCATCTTCGCGAGCGGAATAAGATGATAGTCATGCACCCACACTACGTCGTCGGGCTGCAGGACATTGTGCAATTGGGTTGCGAAAATCGCATTGACCCGCCGATACCCGCTCAGATCGCGGCGTGAAAACTCGGCCAGATCGAGCCGGTAGTGCAGGATCGGCCAGAGCACCCGATTGGCGAAGCCGTTGTAGTATTCCTGATAGTCGGCATCGGTCAGATCCGTCACCACATAGGCCATGTCGCCGCGCTGAATCGTCTTGGTGACGACGTCCTCGTCGGTCGAGACGCCGCCGCTCCATCCGAACCACATGCCCGGCCGCCGCTTGAGCAAAGAACGGACCGCGACCGCAAGGCCGCCCGCCTGGCTGGCGCCGTCGCGGCTCGGGATGGCCACGCGGTTGGACACAACGATCAGCCGCGCCAATATCGATCCTCCCAACTCCGCGACAGACGCATCGCCGTCAAGATCAGGCCGGCCATCGAATAGGTTTGCGGAAAGTTACCCCACAATGTCCCGGTCTGTGGGTCAATATCCTCCGACAGCAAGCCATAGCGATTGCGATGTCCCAACGCATCGACGAATAATTCACGGGCTTCCTCGCGCCGGCCGAGCGACCACCAGGCATCGACCAGCCAAAATCGGCAAATCAGAAAAGCCGTCGCCGGCAGACCGAAGTCGTCCACCGTAGCATAGCGCATAACGTGCTTCTCGCGCAAAAGTTCACGCTCCATGGCCTTGACCGTGCTGATGAATCGCGGATCGTCGGTCTCGATCACGCCGAGATCGGGCAGCAGCAGCACGCTGGCGTCGAGATCGTCCGATCCGAACGCGGCGGTGAACGCCTGGCGTTTCTCGTTCCATCCCTGCTTGAGCAGGGCGTCATGAATTGGGCTCGCGATCTTGTGCCAATGATCGGCGCGCTCGCCGAAGCCGAGCCGCGTCGCGATGGCGGCCAGCCGGTGGCAGCCCGCCCAGCACATCGCGACCGAATGCGTGTGAATACGGCTGCGGCCCCGGTATTCCCAAATTCCGTTATCGGGCTGCAATGCCAGCTGCGCCGCCTTCTCACCGAGTGATTCGAGCAAGTGAAACAGGCCCTCGTCGCCCAATCGCGGCAGGCGCCGGTCGTAGAACATCGGCATGGCCGCGAGGATCGCGCTGCCATAGGTGTCGTGCTGGACCTGTCCGGCCGCGGCATTGCCGACGCGGACCGGCCCATCGCCGCGATAGCCGCTGAGCGCGGGCGCTGTGCGCTCGTCCATCGGCTCGGTGTGAACCACGCTGTAGACCGGCCGCAGCGGCTCGTTTCGATTCGACGCGATGCCGAGAATGAAGGAGATGAAGTTCTCCATGGTTTGCGTCGCGCCGATGCGATTGAGCGCCTTGACGACGAAATAGGCGTCGCGAAGCCAGCAATAGCGGTAGTCCCAGGTGCGGCCGGAATTCGCCGCTTCGGGGATGGAGGTGGTATGGGCCGCGATGATGCCGCCGGTCTCCTCGAAAGTGCTCAATTTCAAGGTGATCGCGGCGCGGATGATCTCGTCCTGCCAGTCGTAGGAAATCGACAGCCCGCGCACCCAATTGATCCAATAGTCGTACGTGCGGTCGCAGAACTCCCGGCAGGTGGTTTGCAGATCACCCGGAAAAGGTTCGTCCACGCCGAAGACGAGATGCATCGGCCGCGTCACGACGAATGGCGCCTCGCGCTCGATCAGCGCCAGGGGGGCATCGGTCGTCAGGCGCATGACCGAGCTTTCGCCGACATAACGGATGTGGTTGCTGCCGGCAGGGTGGCGCGTGATCGGATGACCGTAATCATTGGTCGGCCGCACCCGAATGGTGATGCGCGGGAGCCCGGCCACCGGCTCGATGATTCGAAACAGCTGGGGCGGCCGGAACACGCGGCCGAACTGATGGAAGCGCGGGGCAAAATCGGTGATCCGGACGGCGGCGCCCTGACGATCGGTCAGCACCGTCGTCACGATCGCGGTATTGCGCAGATACTCCGACTTGAAGTCGGCCATGTCGTCAAGGACGACGTCCGCAAATCCTTTTTCCTCGTCGCCGGACAACAGCCGACAGAAGATCGGGTCGCCGTCGAAGCGCGGATAGCACCACCACACGACACGCGCCGTGGGATCGACGAGGGCGGCCGTGCGCCCGTTGCCGATGACCGCAAGATCGAGCCCGTGATCCGTCATGAGCGAGCGGGGCCGTCACTTCGAGACAGTCGATCGAGCCATCGGCGTACCTCCGCCGGATTGTCGAAGTAGTGCTCGACCCCGGGAACGCTGCGGCCGACCACGATCGGCACGCCGTTGATTTCCGGCAGCATGGCGAACACGGTTTCGTCGGTGATGTCGTCGCCGATGAAAAGCGGGCGCCGGCCGGCGAACGGCGGATAGGTCATCAATTCGCGCACCCCGGAGGCCTTGTTGAAGCCGACCTGCTTGATTTCCACCATCGACTTGCCCGGCAGCAGCTCGATCGACGTCTCCGGCAAGCCCGCGCAGATCGCGGCCACGGCCTTGAGCACGATGTCTTCCTTGTCGGGCGCCAAGCGGTAGTGCAGCGCCAGCGAATAGCCCTTGTCCTCGATGATGATGCCGGGACCGGCCTCCGCGATTTCGGCAAACATGCGCTTGATGCGGGGCTCGAGCGGCGGGATCCTTGGCCGACCGGGAGCGGCGCCGGCGCGTACGCGCATTTCCGCGCCATGGCCGCCGATCGCGGGCAGCTGCAGCGGCGTGAAGATGAGGTCGAGCTCGCTGATCGGGCGACCGCTCACGAAGGCCAGCGCCCCGTCGGTGCGATCCCAAAGCTGCGCCAGGGTCTCGCGCAGCTCGTGCGGCACCCAAACCTCGCGCGGGGTCGGGGCGAGGTCGAGGATGGTTCCGTCGACGTCGAGCAGAATGGCAAATTCGCGCAGATCGTCAGGGAGCAACGGGATGACGCTGGTCGTCGCATTATCTGATGATGGCGGGTCCAGCTTGTGCACGGGAAAACAGCTCCAGGCTGCGAAGGGTGGCCGGAATCGTTGGCGGGATGGCTCGGCAAACGCGCAATGCTTCGGGTATAACCCGTTGATTCTCCGATGGTTCCAATCTTTGAGGGCTTGCGGCGCGGCCGCCGCGAGCCTTGAGTCAACGGCAGGACGCCCGAAATGCCAAGCGGCATTTTTGTGTCGGACGGAAGCGGCTCAGCTTATCACTGTTTCGGCAAAGAAATTTCCTGCGGCCTTGGACGATTCGATCGGTGCGGGCGGGCCCGGAACGGGGGCCCGCTAAAGCGCCATCCCGCCATCCACCAGGTGCGGCTGGCCGGTGATGTAGCTCGCCTCGTCCGAGGCGAGAAACACCGCCAGCCAGGCGACCTCCTCCGGCGTGCCGAGCCGCCCCATGGGCTGGCGGTCGATGAATGCCTGCCGAACCGTGTCGAGCGATCGTCCGGTTTGTGTTGAAACATCCGAAATACGACCGCTCAGCGAAGGCGATTCGATCGTTCCCGGGCAGATCGCGTTCACCCGGATGCCCTGCTTGATGAAGTCGGCGGCCACCTGCTTGGTCAATCCGATCACCGCCGCCTTGGTCGTCCCATAGACGTAGCGGTCGGGAACGCCGCGAATCGACGAGACCGCCGACGAAATGTTGACGATCGCGCCTGCCTTCTTTTTGAGCATGACCGGAAGGAACGCCTTGATCGTCCGGTGCATCGATTTGACGTTGAGATCGAAGGAAAAATCCCAGACCTCCTCGGAGCAGTCGAGCACGCTGCCCTGATGCACATAGCCCGCGCAGTTGACCAGCACGTCGAGCGCGCCGAATTCGTCTGCGACCTCTTTGGCCAGCGCTTCCACGGCGTCGGTCGAGCGCACGTCGAGTTTGCGGTGCTTGGCCCCGGCGATGTCCTGGACCTTCGCTTCGTCGACGTCGGTGGCGATCACGTGCGCACCTTCGCGCACGAAGGCGACCGCGATGGCGCGCCCGATCCCCTGTCCCGCGGCGGTGACGAGGGCGACTTTGCCTTGCAGACGTCCGGCCATGATCTGGTCCTCGGCGAGAAAATCAATGGTTGTGCCGCGGCACGAATTTCTGCGCCACGCGCTGATACTTGACCGCGGGCTTGAGCACCATGCCGGCGCCGAGCTGATCAACCATGCCGCGCTGGATCTCCTGCCACGGCGTCTGGCTCGGTGGAAATTGGTAGCCGCCGCGCTTTTCAAGGGCGGCGCGGCGTTCATTGAGCTCCGCCGCCGAGATCAGAATGTCGGCGGTGCCCTTGTTGAGATCGATGCGCACGCGATCCCCGGTCTCGATCAACGCGAGGCCGCCGCCCGCCGCCGCCTCCGGCGTCGCATTGAGGATCGAGGGCGAGGCCGAGGTTCCCGATTGACGGCCGTCGCCGATGCAGGGGAGCGACGTGACGCCCCTTTTGATCAGGGCCGCCGGCGGCTGCATGTTCACGACCTCCGCCGAGCCGGGATAGCCGATCGGTCCCACGCCGCGGATGAACAGCATGGTGTTCTCGTCGATCTGCAAGGACGGATCGTCGATGCGGTGGTGGTAGTCCTCGGGTCCATCGAACACGACCGCGCGGCCCTCGAAAGCGTTCGGATCGTTCGGGTTGGACAAATAGCGCGTTCTGAACTCGTCGGAGATCACGCTCGTCTTCATGACCGCGGAATCGAACAGATTTCCCGACAACACCTTGAAGCCCGCCTTCTCCTTCAGCGGCTTGTGATAGGGGCGGATCACGTCCGGGTCCTGCGCCTTGGCGTGCTTGACGTTCTCGCCCACGGTCTTGCCGTTGATGGTGAGCGCGTCGGCGTGAATGCGCCGGGCTTCCAGCAATTCGTGCATGACCGCCGGCAGCCCGCCGGCGCGGTAATATTCCTCGCCGAGATATTTGCCCGCCGGCTGCATGTTGACGAGCAGCGGCACGTCGTATCCGACCGTCTGCCAATCGTCGATCGACAGCGCGACGCCGGCGTGGCGGGCGATCGCGTTGATATGGATCGGCGCGTTGGTCGAGCCGCCGATCGCCGAGCAGGCGACGATGGCGTTCTCGAACGCCTGGCGGGTGAGGATGTCGGACGGCTTCAAGTCCTCCTTGACGATCTCGACCGCGCGCCGGCCGGTCTCGTAGGCGATTTGCCCGCGCTCGCGGTAGGGCGCGGGGATCGCGGCGCAGCCCGGCAGCGAGAGGCCGAGTGCCTCGGCCAGCGCGTTCATGGTGGAGGCCGTGCCCATGGTGTTGCAATGGCCGATCGACGGCGCCGAGGAGGCGACGAGATCGATGAACTCGTCGTAGTCCATGCGGCCGGCGGCGTGTTCCTGGCGCGCCCACCAGCCGATGGTGCCGGAGCCCGCGCGCTCGCCCTTCCACCAACCGTTGAGCATCGGCCCGCCCGACAGCACGATCGCCGGCGTATTCACGGTCGCCGCCGCCATGATCGCCGCCGGCGTGGTCTTGTCGCAGCCGGTCGTGAGCACGACGCCGTCGAGCGGATAGCCGTAGAGCACCTCGACCAGGCTGAGATAGGAGAGGTTGCGGTCGAGCGCCGCGGTTGGCCGCTTGCCGGTCTCCTGGATCGGATGGGTCGGAAACTCGAAGGCGACGCCGCCGCCGTCGCGAATGCCCTCGCGCACGCGCTTGGCGAGCTCGAGATGGTGGCGATTGCAGGGCGATAGGTCCGAGCCGCTCTGGGCGATGCCGATGATCGGCTTGCCCGAGGTCAGCTCCTCCTTGGTCAGACCGAAGTTGAGATAGCGCTCGAGATAGAGCGAGGTCATGGGGGGATTGTCGGGGTTGTCGAACCAGAGCCGGGAACGCAGGCGCGGCCCGCGCGGGTTCTGCTTTTCTTGCTTCGGCGCCATGACAGTCTCCTCGCTTATCGAATCTTCTCTCTATATAGGACGGTCCCGCCGAGCGCGCCCATTGGACCGTGCTCGGGAACTTGCGCAAGTTCAGAGGAACCGAACGCATTCGAGGCCCTTGACGTCGCCGCCCCAAAAAGAGGTCGTTCGTACGCGTCACGCCGCCGCGAGCTTCGCATAGGCGCCGGCCTTGCGCAGCGCAGCGACGATGCGGTCCGGCGTCAACGGCGCCTCCACGAAGCGCACGCCGAATGGCGACAGCGCATCCTCGATCGCCGAGATGATCGCGGCCGGCGCCGGGATGGTGCCGCCTTCGCCGGCGCCCTTCACGCCGAGCGGATTGAGCGGGTTCGGCGTCTCCACGTGCTCGATCCGGCAGCCCGGCACGTCGGGCGCCGCCGGCAACAGGTAGTCCTGGAAGGTCGTCGTCAGCGGCTGCGCGCCGGCGTCGTATTTCATCCACTCGAACAGCGCGTTGCCGATGCCGTGCGCGACGCCGCCCTGCACCTGGCCGTCGACGATCAGCGGGTTGATGACGTTGCCGCTGTCGTGCGCGACCGTGTAGTCGAGGAGCCGCACGCCGCCGGTGAACGGATCGACCTCGACCTCGGCCACGTGCGTGCCGTTGCAATAGGATGCCTGCGGCGGGGTGAAATAGGCGGTGTGCTCGAGGCCGGGCGCCTGACCGGGAGCAAATGAAAAACCGGGCATCCCTTGCGCGAGACGGGCAAGCTCGCCGAGCGACATCGATTGCTTGTTGCCGGTGCGGGCGGTGGCGCGCCCGTCCTCGAGGTCGATCTCGGTCTCCGGCACGCCGAGCGTGCGCGCGGCCAGCGCGACGATCTGCTGGCGCACGCTGTCGCCGGCAATGAGCGCCGATGAGCCGGCATTGATCGCCTGCCGGCTCGCGAACGCGCCGATCCCCTGCGAGATCGCGGCGGTATCGCCGACGGTGATGACGATGTCCTCGAGGCGGCAGCCGACCTGGTCCGCCACGATTTGCGACAGCGTCGTGCCGGTGCCTTGCCCCTGGGTGGTGGCGCCGGTCGCGACCGCGACCTTGCCGTTCGGCAACACCCGCACGCTGACGCCCTCGAACGGACCGAGTCCGGTGCCTTCGACATAATTGCCGATGCCGATGCCGAGATAGCGGCCTTCGACGCGCGCCTTGGCCTGGCGGGCGCGAAAGCCGTTGTAATCGGATAGCGTCAGCGCGCGCGCCTGGCTCTTGGGAAAATCGCCGCTGGCGTATACGAGCGGCTTGCCGTCGCGAAAAACCAGCCCGACCGAATAGGGCATCTGCTCGGGTCCGATCATGTTGCGCGCCCGCACTTCGGCGCGATCGAGCTCGAGCTCGCGCGCGACGCGGTCCATCAGCCGCTCCATGGCGAACACCGCCTGCGGCCGGCCGGCGCCGCGCACCACCGTGGTCGGCACCCGGTTGGTCAGGATCGCTGTGGTTTCGATCTTGTAGGCCGGCACCACATAGGGCCCCGGGAACGTGGTCGCCGCGATATAGGGCACGATGATGCCCCACGGCAGGAACGCGCCGGTGTCATGCAGCATGGTGCCGCGCAGGCCGAGGATTTTCCCTTCGGCGTCGACCGCGATCGCGACCTTCCAGTACTGGTCACGCTCCTGCGTGGCGGCGAGAAAATGCTCGCGGCGGTCCTCCTGCCATTTCACCGGGCGGCGAAGCTTCATGGCGGCTGCCGGGATCACCGCCTCCTCGGCGTAGAACGGCGCCTTGGTGCCGAAGCCGCCGCCGACGAACGGCGCGATCACCCGAATCGATTCGAGATCGCGCTCGAGCAGTTCGGCGAGCGTGCCGCGGCAAAGGTGCGGCGTCTGGGTCGCGGACCACACCGTCAACACGTCGGCCGCCGCATCGTGGTTGGCGAGCACGGCGCGGCCTTCGAGCGTCATGGCGCCGCCGCGATGCAGGAACATCTCCTCCTCGAACACGTGCGCCGCGCCCGCGAAGGCTGCGTCGGGATCGCCATAGCTCATCGGCACGAAGGCCGCGATATTGCTCGCAAGATCGCTGTGCGCGCGCGGGGCATCCGGCTTCGCTGCATCGCGGCAGTCGCTCACCGCCGGCAGCACGTCGAAGTCGACCGCCACCGCGGCGGCGGCGTCCTCGGCGAGATAGCGGTCGTCCGCGATCACCACGGCGATGGTCTGGCCGACATAGCAGACCTCGTGACGCGCCAGCGCGAGCTGGGTGCGCGGCGTCTTGATCGATGGATTGGGCACCAGCATCGGGATTTGGCCGGTCGCCATGCGCGGCGGGAGGTCATCCGCGGTCAGCACCGCGTGCACGCCCGCCGTCGCGCGTGCCGCCGCAGCGTCGATCGCCCTGATCCTGGCGTGAGCATGCGGACTGCGCACGAAGCAGGCGTGCAGCGCGCCGGGAAGCATCACGTCGTCGACGTAGCGGCCGCGCCCGGTCAACAGCGCCGGGTCTTCGAGGCGCGCGACGCGGGCGCCGAAATGCTTCGCGCCCATGCTCGGATGTCCCGGAATTGCGCAGCGCGGTGGTGGCCGACGATACACCGAAAGCATTGCATTGCAATCGCGACCAATCGTACGGTAGCCGCGACTCGAAGCCCGAGGCATGACCATGCTCGACGTCAGCGCCGACGCGCGCCGATCGGCACGATCCGGCGACGGACCGCCGCTCGATTTCCAGGAACATCTCGCCGCGCTCGAGGCGCAGGGCCTGCTGCTGCGCGTCGACCGGCCGATCAACAAGGACACCGAGCTGCACCCGCTGGTGCGCTGGCAGTTCCAGGGCGGCCTCTCCGAGGACCAGCGGCGGGCGTTCCTGTTCACCAACGTCGTCGACTCGGCCGGCCGCCGCTACGACATTCCGGTCGCGGTCGGCGCGCTGGCCGCATCGCCGCGCATCTATGCGGTCGGCATGGGACGGCCGGTCGAGGAGATCGAGGCCGCGTGGCTGCGCGCCATCGCGAATCCGATCGCGCCGATCTCGGTATCCTCGCCGCCTTGCCAGGCGGTCGTAATCAAAGGCGGGGATTTGATCGGCGCCGGCAAAGGCCTGGCGCGGCTGCCGGTGCCGATCTCGACGCCCGGCTTCGACGCCGCGCCCTATCTGACCGCGACCCTTTGCGTCACGCGCGATCCGGACACCGGTATCCAGAACATGGGCACCTACCGCGGTGCCCTGAAGGCGACCGACCGGCTCGGCGTGCGCATGGCTTCGCGCATCGGCGGCGCCGGCGGTTATCTGCATTGGCAGAAATACAACAAGCGCCGCGAGCCGATGCCGTGCGCGATCGTGATCGGCTGCGCGCCGGTCGCCATGTTCACCGGCGGGATGAAGCTCGCCGTCGATCTCGACGAGATGGCGGTGGCCGGCGGGCTTGCCGGCGCGCCGATCCGGATGGCGAAAGCCGTCACCGTCGACCTCAACGTGCCGGCCGACGCCGAGATCGTGATCGAAGGACTGGTCGATCCCGACCTGCTCGAGCCGGAAGGCCCGTTCGGCGAAAGTCACGGCCACGTCGCGCTCGAAGACTTCAACATGTCGATGCGCCTGACCGCGATCACCCACAAGCAAGCGCCGGTGTTCGCCTCCATCATCAGCCAGGTGACGCCGAGCGAGTCGAGCGTGCTCAAGAAGGTGGCGATGGAGCCGCTGTTCCTGACCCATCTGCGCGATCAGCTCTCGATCAAGGGCGTGCGCCGCGTGGTGATGCACGAGCCGCTGAGCAATCTGCGCAAGGTGATCTTCGTGCAATACGCGCAAGGAACGGCGCGCACCGAGATCTGGCGCGGGCTCCACGGCGCGTCGACCTTGCTGGCCGATTGCGGGAAAATCTGCATCGCGGTGAGCGAGGACATCGATCCGAGCAACGCCGACGCGGTGTTCTGGTCGCTCGCCTATCGCTCCAGTCCGGTCGAGGACGTGCATATTGCACCCCACCGCTCGGCCGGGCATGGGCCGAAATCCGGCCCCCGCAACGAGGAGTCATCGCTCCTCATCGATGCGACGCTGAAGCATACGGCGCCACCGCTCGCGCTGCCGGCGCAGCGATTCATGGAAGGCGCGCGCGCGATCTGGCAGGAGCTCGGCCTGCCTTCGCTGACGCCGCAGCCGCCCTGGCACGGCTATTCGCTCGGCGACTGGTCGGAGAGCTGGGACGTCTACGCGCAACGCGCGCTCGCCGGAAAGTGGGAGCAAAGCGGCGAGGAAACTTTTGCGCGCCGGCGCGGCGGGCTGATTCCGGAGACGCCGGTGCGGGAGGTGGAGGGGCAGGACGACAAAGCTTGAGCCACGGACGGTTGTTCCGCCCTCATCCTGAGGAGCGCGCGCAAAAGATGGTGCCTCGCGTACCGTGCTGCGCGCGCGCGTCTCGAAGGATGGGGGCGGCCTCATGCTTCGAGACGCATCGCAGCGCGGCGGTGCGCGCGGAGACTGATGCGCCCGGAGCGCTGCGATGCTCCTCAGCATGAGGCCGACAGAGACGGTGTACCTTCGATTCACACCACCACCGTCAACCGCTTCGCCGCCCGCGTCACGCCGGTATAGAGCCAGCGCTCGCGGTTGTCCGGGAACGCGCGCGATTCGTCGAACAGCACCACGTCGTTCCATTGCGAGCCTTGCGCCTTGTGCACGGTAAGCACGTAGCCGAAATCGAACTCGTCGTATTTTTTCCGCTGCGGCCATTCGAGCTCCTCGATGCCGCCGGTGAAGCATTCCGGCCGCACCGAAACCTTCACCGTCCGCTCGCCCAGATCCTCGTCGGGCCGCAAATGCATCCGCAGGATCTGCCGCCGCGTGCGCGGTCGCTCTTTCACCGTCCAGAGCCCGCCGTTGAACAGCCCCTTGCGGCGGTTGTTGCGCAGGCAGACGAGCTTGTCGCCCGCCATCGGAAGCGCATCGGCGAAGCCGCGACGCTCGCGCAGCCGCGCATTGTAGGCGCGCCGTGTGGCGTTGCGGCCGACCAGAACCTGGTCGGCATCGATCACCCGCTTGGGGTCCAACGCCTCACGCCGCACCACTTGGGTCTCGCCGTATTGTCCTTCGGCGATGCGGTGGCCGGCGCGGATGTCCATGGACAGCCGCACGATCGGGTCGTCCTGCGCCTGCCGGTGGACCTCGGTGAGCATGGCGTCGGGCTCGACCTCAGTGAAGAAGCCGCCGCCCTGGATCGGCGGCAGCTGCGCCGGGTCGCCGAGCACGAGCAGCGGCGCGCCGAACGACATCAGGTCGCGCGCCAGCTCGGCATCGACCATCGAGCATTCGTCGATGACGATGAGCTTCGCCTTGGAGGCCGGCGCATCGTTCCACAGCTCGAAGCTCGGCGTCTCCTCGCCGCTTTCGCGTGCCTTGTAGATGAGGCTGTGGATCGTCGATGCGCCGTGGCAGCCCTTGCTGCGCATGACGGAAGCCGCTTTGCCGGTGAACGCCGCGAACAGCACCTTGCCGTCGACGCCCTCGGCGATGTGCTTGGCGAGCGTGGTCTTGCCGGTGCCGGCATAGCCGAACAGGCGGAAGATGGATGAGCGTCCCCGCCCGGCCTTGAGCCAATCGGCGACCGCGGTCAGCGCCGCATCCTGGTTAGGCGTAAAGACGGGCATGACCTCTGGTCATTGGGGCCGAGATGCATCGAATACAGAACAGAAAGGGAACAATGTCAATGTTGTCGCGGCGCGGGGTGCTGCGTACACGCATGCCGTCGGCTCTTGTCGCCGGCGATTGCTCAAACGAACAGGAAGCGCATGGACGCGGCCGCCGCCAGGGTTGCGCCCAGCGTCGCCAGCAGGTAGCGCAGCCAGAACGATGCCGCCGGCTCCGATTCCACGGCGGCGAGGTCGATCTCGTTGACGTCGCCGGGATCGACGAACCGCACTGCATCGACGGGATCGACCGCATTCGCTGCGTCGACCGATGCGAGTTCGACGCCGGCGTGGGCATCATCGGGCGGCAAGGTGATCCCGCCGCCCGCCGCAGCAACGACGGGGCGATCATGCCGCTTGGCCAGGTCCGCAGGGGCCGCCCCGGCCAGCGACTGAGGCAGCATCGTCATCGAGTCGATGGTCGTAGTCGCGCGGGAAGTGGGGCTGACCGATGGCTCGCGGACGGTGGGGCTGACCGATTGCTCGCGGGAAGCGGGGCTGACCGATGGCTCGCGGGCGGCCGGGTTGGTCGGTGGCTCGCGGGCGGCGGGGTTGGCCGGTGGCTCGCGCGCAGCTGCGCGACTCGGAATGGAGGCGGTGCGGAACTTTTCGGTCCGCTTCGCGGCTCTGCGCTTTTGAACCTGCCTGGTGACACGCACGGACGTCGCTGCTGCCGCCTTTGCTGCAACAGGTTGCACGCATTGTGATGGGTACCGTTTGCAGTCGCGCGCCTGCGCATTCGTCAACGGCAAAACAAGGAATGCAGCCGCTGTCGCGATCACCCAATTGCGGATGGTCGGCATGGCATCCTCCATGTCGCGTAGCTGATTCGCACATGGACGCTTGCCGCGATGGCGTCACGTTGACGCAAATGGGGAATTGTCGCCGCAATCCCGGGCCGTAAAGGCGGCAGATCGGCAATGGCGGTGCTATGATAGTGCAAAGGAGGCGATCATGAACGAGGACGTGTTCAACGGCAGCATCCGGAAATTTCTCAAGACGCTCGGCGTCAGCGCCCAGCGCGAAATCGAGAAGGCGGTGCGCGAGGCGCTGGCGCAAGGCCGCATCAAAGGCAACGAGAAGTTCCCCGCAACCGCGACGGTAACCCTTGCGGGGCTCGGCTTCTCCCACGAGGTCAAAGGCGAGATCGAGCTGGGCTAGTCAATCCACGCTCACGCCGCTCGCCTTGATCGGCGCCGCCCACTTCTCGATCTCGCTCTTGAGAAACTGGCCGAGATATTGCGGTGTCGCCCGATCGTCGGCAACGATCTGGGCGCCCAAACCCTGCAGCCGCTCGCGCACCGCCGGCGTCTTCATCGCCTCCACGGCGGCGTCGTTGAGCTTCTTGACGATGTCCGCAGGCGCGTTCTTCGGCAGGAAGATCGCGTTCCAGGTATAGGCTTCGAGCTTGTCGGTTCCCTGCTCGGCCGCGGTCGGCAGGTCCGGCAGCGCGGGCGAGCGCTTGCTGTTGAAGATCGCCAACGCCCTGACGGTGCCGCCATCCACTTGCGGCTTGGCGGTGGTGATGATCTCGCACAGAAAATCGATGCGCCCGCCGGCCAGGTCCTGCATCGCCGGTCCGGTGCCGCGATAGGGCACGTGCGTGATGTTGGTCCCGATCACGTAGTTGAGCAGCACGCAGCCGAGGTGGGTGGCGGAGCCGGCGCCGGCCGAGCCGAACTGCATCTTGGCTTGGTTCGCCTTGGCGTAGGCGACGAACTCCTTGAAATCCTTCACCGGCAGGTCCTTGCGCACGGTCAGGATGATCGGTACCTCCGCAACCAGCGCCACCGGCGTGAAATCGGTGACCGAATTGTAGAGCGGTTTCTTGTACAGCGTCTGGCCCTGCGCATGGGTGCCGACGGTGCCGAGCACGATCGTGTAGCCGTCGGGCGCGGCGTCGGCGACGCGCTTGGAGCCGGTCATGCCGCCGGCGCCGCCGATATTCTCGACCACCACCTGCTGGCCGAGCACTTCGCCCATGCGCTGCGCCAGGACCCGGCCCAGCACGTCGGTCGGCCCGCCGGCGGCGAACGGGATGATCATGGTGATCGGGCGGGCTGGATAGGTCTGCGCCAGCGCCGTACCCGTGAACACGAGCAATAGGCCAAGTGCAGCAATCGACGATCGCTTGAGCATTCGTTCCTCCATGACGTTGCGGCACACTTGGCCCTAGTCGTGATGTCGGTCAAGTTGCTGTTTGACGCGGGGTTGCGTTGCTTGTGACCGGCCGTAGAGCCGGCTATCACCCCGCGTCGGCAGCAGCGGAGGTCTTGCCATGTCCACGACCCGTGTCGCCATTGCCGGTCTCGGCGCCATCGGGCGCGTGCTCGCCCGTAAGCTTGCCGACGGCATGCCGGGTCTCACCCTCGTTTGCGCGGCCGCGCGCGACCGCGCCAAGGCGCAGGCTTGGCTCGACGCCGAGCGGATCAGCTGTCCGCTGGTCGAGCCCGAGGCTTTTCCGGCCCACGCCGATCTGGCGATCGAATGCGCGCCGGCCGCCGTGCTCGACCGCATCTGCCGGCCCATGCTCGAGGCCGGAAAGACCGTGATGGTGCTCAGCGCCGGCGCGCTCTTGCCGCGGCCGGAGCTGGTGGAGCTGGCGAAGGCGCGCGGAGGGCAGATCATCGTGCCGACCGGCGCGCTGCTTGGCCTCGACGCGGTCACCGCGGCGGCGGAAGGCCGGATTCATTCCGTGCGCATGGTGACGCGCAAGCCACCGAAGGGTCTCGCCGGAGCGCCCTATCTCGAGGCAAACCGCATCTCGGTCGAGGGGCTCAACGAGCCCAAACGGGTCTTTGCCGGCACCGCCCGCGATGGGGCGGCCGGGTTTCCCGCCAATGTCAACGTGGCGGCGGCGCTTTCGCTCGCGGGGATCGGGCCGGACCGCACCATGATGGAGATCTGGGCCGACCCCACCGTCGACCGCAATTGCCACTCCATCGAGGTCGACAGCGATTCCGCGAGGTTAACCCTAACGATCGAGAACGTCCCCTCGGAGAACCCGAAGACCGGGCGGATCACGGCGCTGTCGGTGCTGGCGGCGCTGCGCAAGCTGCATTCGCCCCTGCGGGTTGGAAGTTGAGTTAACGGTTCCATAACGACCGCCGGTGGTCGGATCAGAGTTAGGCACAGCGGCCAGCGCGGTCAGCAGCGGCGTTCGAACTCATGCCGTTCTCATCTAAATCGTTGAATTATATGAAAAATAGGGGTGTGACCTTGGCTTGCAGCGGGCCGTTCATTGACCACAATCCTGGTCCGAAACGCCCGGCTTGGGGCGGTAGGGGCCTACTAAAGAGGGCTGCCGCGGCTGTCATCTTCTGTGGCGGAACTGTGAACCGGACCGCAAGCCCCCGCGACTAACCCACGAGTGACTGTCGGGAGCGATGCAAGCGACATCAGACGAGGTGCTGATCGGACGTATCGCTAACGGCGACCGGCTGGCAATGCAGGTGCTGTTCGCACGGCACCATGTGCGGGTCTACCGGTTTGTAGTGCGTCTGGTGCGTAACGAGACGACGGCAGAGGACCTGATCAGCGAAGTGTTTCTCGACGTATGGCGTCAGGCTGGTCGGTTCGAAGGGCGGTCCGCGGTCACGACCTGGTTGTTGTCGATCGCACGCTTCAAGGCCCTCTCGGCGCTGCGGCGCCGGCCGGACGAGGAACTAGACGAAGATACGGCCGGGGCGATCGAGGACCTATCGGATGATCCGGGGGTCGCCCTGGAGAAGAAAGACAAGAGTGCGATCATCCGGAAGTGCCTGACGGGACTTTCGGCAGAACATCGGGAGATCATCGATCTCGTCTACTACCACGAGAAATCGGTCGAAGAGGTAGCTGACATCGTCGGGATCCCGGAGAACACAGTGAAGACGCGCATGTTCTACGCGCGGAAGAAGCTGGCAGAGCTGCTCAAGGCGGCAGGAATTGAAAGAGGTTGGCCATGAATATGTTGAACAAAGAGCCAGAGCGCTTTGATGTCGAGGCGCTTCTGCCGTGGCATGCGGCAGGAACGCTGAGCCGGCGCGACGCCGATCGCGTCGAGCAAGCGCTCGCGAGCGACCGCGAACTGCAGCGGCGCTACGCCCTCGTCCGCGAGGAGTTCGCGGAGACGATCCATCTCAACGAGTCGCTGGGTGCGCCGTCGCCGCGCGCCATGGAGAAGCTGTTCGCCGCGATCGACGCCGAGGAAGCGCGCGCGCCGCGCCGCCGCGCTTCGTTCGACCTCGCCGGCCGCATCTCCGAGTTCCTCTCCGGCTTCGCCCCCCGTACGCTCGCCTGGTCGGCGGCGGCCGCCGCGGTGGCGATCATCGTGCAGGCCGCCGTGATCACCACCGTGGTGGTCAAGGAGCAGGGCGCGCCCGCCGACAACTACAAAGTGGCTTCGGCGCAGAGCCAGGGCTCCTTCGCGATGGTGCGCTTCACGCCGCAAGCGACCGCGGCCGACATCACCAACTTCCTCGGCGCGCACAAGGCATCGCTGGTCGATGGACCGAAGCCGGGCGGGCTCTACCGCATCCGTCTCGCCGACACCAAGCTGCCGTCGGACGAGGTCGGCAAGCTCATCAGGCAGATGCAGGACGAATCGAAGATCGTGGGTTTCATCGCTGTGGCGCAGTAGGCCAGGGCGGATCAGGGTGGAACGGCGCGGCCCGCAAGCGGGCCGCCCGCGGGTGGAGGGACGCAGCAAAGGCCGCTTCGCAGGCATAGCTCGGTTTGTACTAGCTCGGAGGCGAGGCATGCGCGCCAATAACGAAAATCCATCGACCGGACGGACCAAAGCCACGTCGCTCGCGCGGCTGCCGCTTGTGCTCGCGGCGGTCGCCGCGGCGGTGTCGATGGCGTCGGTAGCCGACGCGGCGCAACGCTCCGAGTCGAGCGGCGGCGGAAAGGTCACGACCGGCGGCGGCAAAATTAGCACCTCCGTCGTCGTCACCCCGGGTAGCAAAGGCAAAGGCTCGAGCGGCAATATCGGCGGCGGAGGCGGCCGCGTCACCGGCGGGGGCGACAAAAAGCCCGGCGACAACGATCACCCGCGCAAGCCGCGCTGGCCCAGGCATCCCATCATTGTCGGCACGCCGCCGGCGATCGGCGCCGCCACCACGCCGGCGCTCGGCGTGGTCAATCCGCGGCTCAACTTGGGCGGCGGCGGTCCTTCCGGGCCGCAGTTTGTTCCCAATGGAAACGGCGTGCCGCCCGCGGGCGAGCAGCGCTATGTCCCGGACGAGGTGTTGATTACGCTGGCGGCCAACACACCTGCGGCGACCGTCAACGCGCTCGCCCAGCGGCTCAATCTCAACCGCGTCGAGTCGTTCGACTCCAACGGCGTGACCCTGTTCCGCTGGAAGATTCCGGATCGACGCTCGGTGCCTGCCGTCATTCGCTCGTTGCAGGCGCAAGGTCGAGGCATCGTTTTGGCGGCGCAGCCGAACTATCTCTATCAGCTGCAGGAGCAGCCGCGTCCGCCCGGCGAGCAGCAGGTCGCGCCGCTCAGCGCAGGCGATCCGGCGCAATACGCGCTCGCCAAGCTGCGCCTGCCGCAGGCCCATACGCTGGCCAAGGGCGACAAGGTGCTGATCGCGGTGATCGATTCCGCCATCGACACCGCTCATCCGGAGCTGGTCGGCATGGTCGCGAACACCTACGACGCGCTCGGCGAAAAGCCGCATGTCCACGGCACCGCGGTCGCGGGCGCAATCGTGGCGCATGCCAAGCTGATGGGCGCTGCTCCGCAGGCGCGCATCCTCGGCGTGACCGCGTTCGGCGCCACGGAAAACAGCGCCGAGGGAACCACCTACAACATCGTCAAAGGTATGGATTGGGCGGTCGCGCAGGGTGCGCGCATCATCAATATGAGCTTCGCCGGACCGCGCGATCCCGAGCTCGAGCGCAAGATGGCGGATGCGCGCAAGCGGGGCATCGTCCTGATCGCCGCCGCCGGCAATGCGGGTCCGAAATCGGAGCCGCTCTATCCCGCCGCCGATCCCAACGTGATCGCGGTGACCGCTACCGATGCCGACGACAAGCTGTTCGCGGACGCGAATCGCGGGCGCCACATCGCGGTTGCCGCGCCGGGCGTCGACATCCTGCTGCCGGCGCCGGAGGCGACCTACCAGGTGATTTCGGGCACCTCTTTTGCGGCTGCCGAGGTGAGCGGCATCGTTGCCCTGATGCTCGAGCGCAAGCCCAGCCTCGGCCAGGACGGCGTGCGCAGGGCGCTGACCGCCACCGCCCAGGACTTAGGGCCCAAGGGGTTCGACACCCAGTTCGGGGCCGGCCTGGTAGATGCCTACCGCGCCATTGTGTCGCTGGGACCGGCCACGGCCGAGACGACGGGCCGGCGCATCCCGGCGGCTGCCCGTCAATAGATTGAAATAACTGGAGTTTTTCTCCCGCTGGGCCTGGCCCGAGGCTCCCGGTGGGCGGGGCTTTAAAATTCGACTAACAATCCACAAATCAAGTTGAACCTTCTCCGGCTTGGCAGCGACTAATGAGCAAAAGAGCCGTTTAAGGCCACGAATTTAACAGCCCCGATCGGCGCTCACGCCCCCCCGATCCCCTGCGCCGATCTGCGACCCGCCCGGATTTCCCCGTCCGGGCGGGTCAGTTTTTGGGGTAGGGCATGCCGGTCTCACGGCCTCGTGTTACTCCCGCGCCACAGCGAAGCGGGAAATGACGGGGGTATTTTCGTGTGGAATCCGGGCACAACCGACGCGACCCATCACTCGCTGGTTGCGTGATCGTAACCATGACAGGACCATACGCTGCCGGATTCGCCGGCGCTGCGGCTCCTCAATGTCGGAACGGCAACCCGCGCATGCGCTCGATCAGGTCGCGCAGAAATGGCGCGACCTCGCGGAGCGCCGCTATGCCCATTTCCTCGAGCTCTACCACAGCGGGCGCTGGAAGCATTACTACACCGAGGAGCAATTCCTAAATCGCATGCGCGAGGCCATCCGCCTCGCCGAGACATGGAGCGTGATCGCTCCCAAGCCCGCGCCCGCAACGCCAGCCGAGCAGGCGGAGCCCGGTGCAAGCGAAGCGCCTCGTACAGCGGCATGAACTAACCGGTTTCGACATTCCGGCACGGCCCTGGGCTGCCGGGAGAGTTTGCTTGCCGTCTTGGCGCGCGATTCCTTATGCTGCCGCTCCGCTCCCGACGGCGCTGCGAAACCATTCCGTGTGACATGGCAAGTGCTCTGTTCTCCCCGATCCGGCTCGCCGACCTCGAGCTCGCGAACCGGATCGTCGTCTCACCCATGTGCCAATACAGCGCCGACGACGGCGTTGCTTCCGACTGGCATATCAATCATCTCGGCATGCTGGCGAATTCCGGCGCCGGCCTGGTGATCGCCGAAATGACCGACGTGGAGCGCCGCGGCCGCATCAGCCACGGCTGCCTCGGGCTCTATTCGGATGACTGCGAAGCGGCGCTCGCGCGCGTGGTCGCCCATTGTCACCGTTACGGCACGGCCAAGATCGGGATCCAGCTCGCCCATGCGGGCCGCAAGGCCTCCGCGCATAGCCCGTGGGACGGCGGCCAGGCGTTGGAGCCGGGTGCCGATCCTTGGCAGGCGATCGCGCCGTCGGCGATCCCGTTCGGCTCGAATTGGCCGGTCCCGCTGGAAATGACGGCGGCCGATATCGAGCGCGTGCGCGAGGCCTTCGTCACCGCGGCCAAGCGCGCGGTCCGCATCGGCTTCGACGCCATCGAGCTGCACGCGGCGCATGGCTATCTGCTGCACAGTTTCGTCTCGCCGATCTCGAACAAGCGCACCGACGGCTACGGCGGCTCGCTCGCGGCCCGCATGCGCTTTCCGCTCGAGATCGCGCGCGCCGTGCGCGCGGTGGTGCCGAATGGCACGCCGTTCGGAGCGCGCATGACCGGCAGTGACTGGGTCGAAGGCGGCCTCACCCCGGATGACGCGGTCACCTTCGCCAAGGCGCTGAAGGCGGCGGGGCTCGACTATGTGTGCATTTCCTCGGGCGGCATCACCGCCGACACGCGGCCGACCGCGGTCGCCAATATGAACGTCCAGTTCGCCGAGAAGGTGAGGGGCGAGGCCGGCATCGCCACCCGCACGGTGGGGCTGATCGCCACGCCCAAGCAGGCCGAGACGATCATCGCCGAAGGCAAGGCCGACATGGTGGCGCTCGCTCGCGCTTTTCTCGACGATCCGCATTGGGGCTGGCACGCGGCGCAATCGCTCGGCGCCGATGTCGCGCGTCCGAAGCAATACCAGCGCGCCGCCCCGAAAATGTGGCCGGGAGCGGCATATCGGGATTGATCCGCGCGACAGCGCTTGCGCTTTGTTGCAAGATGGCGGCGCGGCAAGCAGGAGCTGGGACCATGCTGCGCGTCAACCTCATGATTGGCGACCGGGAAGTGTCGGCCGCTGACGGGCGGACCTTCGAGCGAATCGACCCGCTCACCGGCCTGGTGGCGACCGAGGCGGCGGCGGCGACGATTGCCGACGCGGTCGCTGCCGCCGAAGCCGCTGCGCGCGCTTTCACGGCTTGGTCGGCGCTCGGCCCGAACGAGCGGCGGGCGAAGCTCATGGCTGCCGCCGAGGTGATCCAGTCGCGTGCCGAGGATTTCGCCGAAGCGATGATGGCCGAGATCGGCGCCACCGCCGCCTGGTGCGAGTTCAACATCCGGCTCGCGGCCGGCATGTTGCGCGAAGCCGCGGCGATGACGACCCAGATCACCGGCGAGGTGATCCCATCCGACCAGCCCGGCCGGATCGCCATGGCGGTGCGGCAGCCGGCCGGCGTCGTGCTCGGCATCGCGCCGTGGAACGCGCCGATCATCCTCGGCGTGCGCGCGATCGCGATGCCGCTCGCCTGCGGCAACACGGTGATCCTCAAGGCGTCGGAGCTCTGTCCGGCGACCCACCGCCTGATCGGCACCGCCTTGCGCGATGCCGGACTGCCGGACGGCGTCGTCAACGTGGTGACCAATGCGCCGGAGGACGCCGGCAAGGTGGTCGAGGCGCTGATCTCGCACCCGGCGGTCCGGCGCGTGAGCTTCACCGGCTCGACGCGTGTCGGGCGCCTGGTCGCCGAGACGGCGGCGCGCTACCTCAAGCCGATCCTGCTCGAGCTCGGCGGCAAGGCGCCGCTGGTCGTGCTCGACGACGCCGACCTCGACGCGGCGGTCAATGCGGCCGCCTTCGGCGCCTTCGTCAATCAGGGCCAGGTCTGCATGTCGACCGAGCGCATCGTGGTCGACGACAAGGTCGCCGATCAATTCCTCGCCAAGTTCGCCGCCAAGGCGCGCGCCTTGCCGGCGGGCGATCCGCGCGAAGGCGATGTCGTGCTCGGCTCGCTGGTCAACCACGAGGCCGTGGCGCGGGTGCGCGCGCTCATCGACGACGCGCTGGCGAAGGGAGCGAGGCTGGTCGCCGGCGGCGAGGTCAACGGCACCGTGATGACGGCGACCATTCTCGATGGGGTCACGCCGGCAATGCGCATCTACGCCGAGGAAACGTTCGGCCCGGTGGTGACGGTCGTGCGCGCGAAAGGTGTCGACGACGCGGTGCGCATCGCCAACGACACCGAATATGGGCTCGCCGCCGCCGTGTTCGGCCGCGACGTCGCGCGCGCACTCGAAGTGGCGAAGCGCATCGAATCCGGCATCTGCCATGTCAATTCGTCGACCGTCGACGATGAGGCGCAGATGCCGTTCGGCGGCACCAAGGCCTCGGGCTATGGCCGCTTCGGCGGCAAGGCCGCGATCGAGGCGTTCACCGAGCTGCGCTGGATCACGATCGCGACCGCGCCGCAGAGTTATCCGTTCTGAAGGTGCTATACCCTCGCCGTGAATTCTGAGGCGTCATGCCCGGCCTTGTGCCGGGCATCCACGTCTTTCTTTCTTACAGTTCCAAAAACGTGGATGGCCGGGACAAGCCGGCCATGACGACCAGACCGCTGTTTTCGCCCCATGGATGCCTTCGTCTTCGCCGCCGTGCTGTTCGCCGCCGCCTGCCACGCCGGCTGGAACGCCACCATCAAGCGCGGGCTCGATCCGCTGGCGACGACGGTGCTGATCTCGCTCGGCGCCGCGCTGGTCGCGGCCGTGTTCCTGCCGCTCGTCGGACTGCCGGCCGCCGCATCATGGCCGTGGTGCGCCGCCTCGGTGCTGATCCATCTGTTCTATTTCGCGGCCCTGATCGAAAGCTATCGCGCTGGCGACCTGGGCCAGGTCTATCCGATCGCGCGCGGCGCGGCGCCGCTGATGACCGCAACCGCGACCACCGCGTTCATCGGCGAGCGGCTCGGTATGTTCGGTTGGCTCGGCATCGTCCTTTTGGCGGCCGGCGTCTTGCTGTTGTCGCTGCGCGGCGGTCGCGATCTGGCGCGGCTCGATCGCAAGGCGGTCGGGTTCGCCCTATTCACCGCGGTCACGGTCTGCGCCTATTCGGTGGTCGATGGCGTGGGCGCGCGGCTCGCCGGCAGCGCCAATGCCTATACGGTTGCACTTTTCATCGGCATCGGTCCGGTCATGGTGATCTACGCTTTCGCCCGCCGGGGGCCCGGCGTGATCTCGGCGATGGGGCGCCATTGGGGCATCGGCCTTGCGGGCGGGGCGCTGCAGGTCGGCTCCTACGGCATCGCGATCTGGGCGATGACGGTGGCGCCGATCGCGATCGTGGCCGCGCTGCGCGAGACCAGCGTGCTGTTCGGGGCGGCGATCGCCGTTGTTGTCCTCAAGGAGCCGCTGCGGGCGTCCCGCATCGTTGCCGCCGTGATGATCGTCGCCGCGCTGGCGCTGATCCGCCTCCATTGAAGCCCCCAGCAGGCCCAGGCCCATTGGGCGCAATGGGACACCGAGCAGGATCGGGCTGGGACAGCACAAGTCTTTTCAGAACAAAGACTTA
>WNFV01001937.1_pt1 | contig 52421 bp, 41 predicted proteins | sample 5400101 | NCBI WGS metagenome assembly WNFV01 (sample SAMN13153361, study PRJNA577476) | soil metagenome | isolation source: 115 cm soil or saprolite under grassland replicate 1 | place: USA:California | collected 2016-06-15
ACCCGTGGATGACCGTCCGCGAGGACCAGATCCGCCGCCCCGATGGTTCGCACGGAGTCTACGGGGTGATCGACAAGCCGGATTTCGCCCTCGTCATCCCCGCCGATCGCGGCGGCTTCTGGCTGGTAGAGCAGTACCGATACACCGTCGGCGGCCGGTTCTGGGAATTCCCACAAGGCACCTTCCCGCAAGGCCAGGACGGCGACCCGGCAGAGCTTGCCCGCAGCGAACTTGAGGAGGAGACCGGCCTGCGCGCCGGGCGTCTGGAGCATCTGGCGCGGCTCCACGTCGCCTACGGGATGAGCAGCCAGGGGTGCAACGTGTTCCTGGCGACAGCACTGGAGCACGGCCCGGCGCGACGAGAGCAGGAAGAGCAGGACATGCGCCAGCAGTGGGTCACCCGCGGCGCGTTCGAGCAGATGATCCATGACGGCGCAATCACCGACATCGCCACCATCGCCGCGTACGCGCTGCTACACCTGCGCGAAGCGAACTGATTCGGCCGCGTAGTCCTCGCCGCGTGCGCTCTACGCGGCGAGCCCTGCGGCTGAGGGCCGCTCGTCCTGGGGTTTCCGTAGTGGTGAGCACGTGCTTTCCGCTGATCGTCCGCAGAGGTTGAGCACGACCTGTCAATGGCTCGCTGAAGAGAGCAAGCAGATCGGGAGGTCAACCGATCCATCCTGGTGATCTGACGAGCGAACCTGACCGAGGTGCAGGTTGTCAGCTCGCCACCAGCGTGGGGTCTATGCGCACGACGCCGCCGACGCTGTTGATCGCCCACACCTGGCCGCCTTCCGCCAGACCCCGCGCCGGGCCGCCCTCCGGGAAGGCGACGGTCCCGGTCACGTCACCGCTGCCCGGATCGATGCGGGCAATCCCTCGAGGAGCGGCCAGCCACAGCGCTCCCGCGGCGACCACCCCGTCGTTGGCGCCGAACGACGCCTGGACCGTGGCACCGTCCCAGGAGCAGGTGAGGACCGGGTCACCGCTGGCCGGGTCCAGCCGCAGCAGCTCGATGTCGCTTGCGGCCCAGACCATCCCGCCACCGGCGACCAGGTGCCGGTTGGCAACCGCGCCGTCAGGACCCCAGTGCAGTGTCGCGGCCAGGCGTGTCACGTGGTTGCTGGTGGCGTCGATCCGCCACAGCGTTCCGGCCTGGTTCTCGGCCCAGACCCAGCGGCCATCGGCCGCGATGCTCCACAACTGGAACCCGCCGGGAACCGCAATCCGGGCGGTGACCCGGCCGGACCGCGGGTCCACCCGGGTGACCGTGTCATGGTTGCCGGAGGTCTCCCCGCTGGTCACCCAGACCGCCCCGCCGCCGGTGGCCACCCCGCCCACGCTGCCGATCGGGATCCTGGCGGTGACGCGCGCGCTGGCCGGGTCGATCCGCACCAGAGTCGCGTCGGCGTAGTTGGCGACCCACACCGCACCAAGCCCCGCGGCGATGGAGATCGGGCCCTGCTGAGGCCCGCCGACCCGGATCCGGTCGGTGATGCGTCGGCTGATCGGGTCGATCCGCACGACCTGGCCGTCGTCCCACAACGCCACCCACACCCCGCTGGCGTCGACGGCGAGCTGGCGTGGCCCGCCGCCTGGGTTGATGGGGGTGCTGACGGCTGTGGGCAGGGTCCGGCTTGAGCTGGTGGACGTGGGCGCGGAACGATGGGATGGCCCGGGAGTGAGGCTGCGTGCGGTCAGCCGGCCGGCGACGACCAGTGCCAGCACCACGAGCAGCGTGGCGGCCGTGACGCGCCCGCTCAGGCGTGGTTGGCGCAGCATCGAACCGGGGTTCACCTCGGATGGCGGCATCGCCGCGGTCGTGCTGTCTCCGTCACTGGGAGATTCGTGAAGGTTGCAACCTATCGGATGCTCCGATTGTATCGCCAGAGCTCGGTGGCCCTGGGGACGGCATCGTGAGGACGACTCGTCACGATCAGCACCTGACGGTGTTCGGCGGGGCCTGCTGCTTGGCCGGTTGCGGCTGGCCTGGCGCACCGCGGGCGGGACCGAAACGTCCGCCACGGCCACAGACCCCCGCAGCTCTGGCACCCGCGCCGAGAACAACGCCACCTCGCACACACCCGCGGCGTCCCGAACCTGCAGAACCGGCGCAACAGCAACCTCGGACACCGCCGGCAGCGACGACACACACCCCTCAATTGACAAGGAAGCCGCTACCCTAAACTCGTCCCCGGCACATGAGCAAATGCTCAACTGCTGTTCTGCTGTTCATCTCTACGCGGACGTGGTTCAATGTACGCAGACCCTACACCACCACCACAACAACAATTTCTTCTCAGCTTAGAGGCCTGGTAGCGCCAATATAGCCCGTCCAATAGACGCGGCGGACCTGGATGGTAGCCCCTGTATGCGGAGCGTCCACCATCCAGTCGGTGCCGGCGCTGTCGCGGCCCAGGTAGGTGGCCACATGGTGGATGGTGGCCGGATCACTGGTGTCGTATGCCCAGAATAGCAGATCACCTATTTCGAGGTCGTCTTGGCCGACGTGCGGGCTTGCCAGATATTGCAAGCGAGAAGTGCGGGGAAGCTGCACGCCGGCCTGCTGGTAGGCGCGCATGGTGAACCCCGAGCAATCGTAGAACCCGTCGCTGCCGTCGCCGCCCCACTCGTAGGGCGTGCCGATCTTGGAGTAGGCAAAGCCGATCACCCGGGCCAGCAGGTCGCCGGCGGGCAGGTCAGTGGTGCTGTCGGCCGCGTAAGTGGCGGCCTGGGCGAACACGTCGCGGACGTAGTCGGCAGTCTCGCAGAATCTGTCGAGGCTAGTCGGATGCCCTTCGGGGCACAACGCCTCGTGGGGGGTGCCGCCGGCCCGCTGCACTGCGGTCGGGCCGGTGTTGTAGCTGGCCACGGCGAGCCGCTGGGTGTCGGGGTTACCGGCGCCAAGAGCGCACAGGTAGCGGGCGGCGGTGAAAATGACGTCGGCGACGTCGGAAGGGTCAACGGTGGCGTCCTCGTCGGGGTTGGCGTTGACCGCCCACTCGGCCCAGGTGCGGGGCAGAAACTGGGCCATGGTGAAGGCGCCGGAGTCGGGGTTGACGGCGGCGTTGCCGAAATTGCTCTCCACCTTGAGGACCGCCGCCAGCAGCGGCGCGGGCAGGTCGCAGTAGGCGCCGGCGGCCCGCTCGATGATCGGGACGAGCTCGGTCGGGATCCTGGAGGTGGAGCTGAGCCCGGCCGCGTTGGTCGCTTCGCCCATCGCGGCGGCCGCCGCGGCGAGGAGCAGCACCATCGCCACGGCAAGCCCGGCCAGCAACGCGGCGAGCTTTCGCATGACGCTCCTTCCAGTGAGAAGGCCGTGGGGTTGCAGGCAGCCTGGCAGGCGCCGCTCACCGGAAGGCTCACTGAGTAACTGAAGATCGCTGCGGGGGCGTTGAGCGATGCGCGCGTGGCCATGCACCTGTTCATCGGCGGCGCGCCACCGGGCGGTGTTGAGGGTGTCAGTGAGTGGCGCAGGGCATGCTGCTACCCGCTGCCAGGCCCGGGGTGCGTCCGAGGAGGATTCCAAAGGATGGCCGGCTATCCCTACAGTCGGGGACCGTCCACGCACGGTCCCGACGAGATCGACGTCACCACGATCCCGGTGCCAGCCGACTGGCTGGCCGATCGGCCAGCGGCTGACGAAACGTCCGGGCGACTGGCCCTGACTGGGTCTGCGCTTGACCACCTGGTGGCTGCGCTGGCTGGGCAGCGCGCCGTCGGCCTGCCCAAGAACCTGAGCCCATACGCCATGGTGGCGCTGCTGGACGCGGCATGGGTGCGGGAGCAGCCTTGGCGTGAGCTGGTCCAGAGTCGACTGCAGGAACGCGGGCGGCGGGCTGGCTGGCTGCCGCATCGTGACGTCCGGCAGCACCTGGATGAGCTCCAACAGTGGTGGGATCGCCTCTGGCTCGGCCCTTCCGGCAACTACAGGCTGACCAGCGAGGAGGTCACCGACGAGATGGTTGACGGGTGGTGGGCAGCCTGGACGGACGAGCAGCCCGATCGGGAACTGCGGATCCTGGCCAACCCCGGTCGGCTGAGCGTCGAACAGATCGCCCAGGTCACGCGTGCTGCCATCCAGCGGCTGGCGCGCAATCCCGGCGATCGGCTGCCCGACGACCTCATCGACGACGTGCTCGCAGAAGTCGAAGCCGAGGTCACCGCGGTGCCGGCACGGCCCGAGGCTGGCGACCCGGATGCCTCGCCCGCCAGCGTCGTCCCCGACATGATCGATACGTACTTGATCGCGCGTCAGGAATGGGGGTGGCCGGCTGGACGGAGTGGCGCGTGGGCGGTTGGGCAGGTGGTCGACCGGCACCAGACCTTGGGCATGGCCGCAGCTGCCCGTGCGGAGGGCTCCACGGCGTTCGCGGCGCGGGCGGAATGGGATCTCGAGGAACGAACCAGGGCGGCGCGGATGGCATGGGAGGCGCAGGACAGGGAACCGTGGCTCAGTGCCGACGTCGACGTGCTGCTGGCCGCGGCGCCATCGCCGGACAGGATCCCGCCCGAGCTGGCCGAGCAGGCGCGGACCATGAGCACCGGCGATCTGCTTGTCTGGGTGGACGAGGCGCGACATCCGCCGGAACGCCCGCTGCTGCTGGAGTTCGGCGCGGCTCGCAGCGCGGCCGAACAGATCAGACACCACCTCGACGAGGAGCGGGGGGTACTGCAGGGGCTGCGGGGACAGTTGGCGAAGAGCGGGCCGTGGTGGTGGCCGGGCACCTGGCGGCGACGGGCCGACCTGCGTGCTCGAATCGCGGAGCGGGCACGGGTCGTGTTCAAGCTCCAGCAGCGGTTCACGGAAGCTGACGATCGGGTCTTGGAGTCGCTGCCTGGGAAACAGCAGGCGGCCGACAAGGTGTGGGAGATGCAACGTCGTCAGACCCTCGAACAAGCGGCTGCCGCGGTGCAGGAGTTGCAGCTGCGGGAGCAGGGATTGCTCGACGATCGTGTGGTGGATCCTCCCAGGTATCTGCTCGAAGCGCTCGGGCCGCCGCCACCGGGTGCGGCCAGCCGGCAGACATGGCAGGCTCAGGCCCTGCAACTGGAGCGAGCGCGCGCCGCGGGCTTGGCTATCGAAGGAACCGCCGCCCGCGCTGCTTCCAGCGCTGCGCCGCCGATGCTGTCCGGTTCGGATGACGACCGGGCAACTGCTCGTGCTTGGATCGCTGCGCGCGATGCGGCGGGCTGGCCCGTCGACGACGCAGTTCGTGGCTATGCGGCGAGTGGCGAGCCGCCCGACGATCTCCGGCCTACTGAGCCGACTCTGCGATTTGGCGGGATGGCCCGACCGGCGCTGGAGGAGAACGGCCCACCCGCCGGCTATGTCCGCCTGTACCGCGGCGAGCAGGCCACAACAGTCACGAACATTCCCGAGTGGATGCAGGCGAATCAGGGGGGGTGGTTCACGTCGGACCTGGCGATGGCGCAGGGCTACACCCAAGGCGGCAGGCTGGTCGCAGTTGACGTCCCCGAGCACATCGCAGAGCAGTGGAGGGTCACCGAGCAAGGACGCCCAAGTGCGGGGCCGCGAGTGGAGTACCTCCTGCCCGAGAACGTTGCCAGGCTGGCAGTGGAGATCACTCCCGGACTGCCGGCCGATCATCAGCGGTCAGGACCTGACCTGCCAGCGCATGACCTTGGTGATGACCTCCCACTGGACTGACCCGGCAGGATGCCCAAGTCATCCTCCGCCGCTGCGGTGACCAGCCGTCCTCGCGCCAGAACCCTGACAGATTCTTCGGTCGAACCGAACTGTGCTCGGCTCCGCGATCAGATTCCCGAAACGGGCCTAACGAGCCCAGCCGCCTGCGCGGCGAGCTGCCACATGGGCGCTTCTTCCCTTGGTTCGCCGGGCCAGACGAAGGCTGCCAGGGCACTCACCGCGAACGTTACCGGACGGCTCACCGGCATGGGCAAGCGTCGCCGGCCGGCACCGGTCGCAACCTGGGGCCCTGACGCCTGTGATGGTGGTCGAGCGCTGCGAGCTGGGTGGTGACCCTGTCAGTAAGTAGCCAGTGCGATCGTGTCCGGCAACGGAAGGCGGGGTCGGCAGACGGCCCCGCCGATGGTCAATGGCCGCCCGTCACGGTGCGCGGGCGGCGACTGTGCAACAGGAGGAGCGGATGCATCGACTGGTCGTCGTGCTCGCCCAGGCCGGTGGCGGGGGCACCAGCGGCGGGAAGGTCTCCTACACCCCGGACTGGAGCCTGTTCAGTTCCGGGCAGCACCTGGTCCAGCAGGGCCTGAACCTGCTCGCTGCGCTCGGGCTGGCCTGCTGCGCGGGCTTTTTCATCTGGGGCGCGATCCTGGCCGCCGGCGGCGTGTCCAGCCAGATCCCCCACAACGTCGCCCGCGGCAAGCACCAGATGTTCGTCTCGGCCCTGTGCGCCCTCGGCGTCGGGATCGGCGCCTTGGTGATCAACACCTTCTACCGCGCCGGGACCGGCGCCTGACCCACCATGCGAGGCACACGGCAGAGGGGAGCGAACGTGAACCGTAGCAGCAGAGTGGCAGGATGGGACGTTCGATCCAGGCACAGGCCGCGACTTGGCTGGCTGGTGCTGGTGGCGGTCGTCGGCCTCGCGGTCGGCGTCCTGGTTGGCCGGGGCCTGCCAGGGCCCAGCTCGCCGGCGCCACCGCTGGCGATCATCCAGCCGTCGCCGGCGTCGCCTGATTCCGGCGGAATCGGCCGGCCGGTGGTTCGCTGGGACGACGGCGTCCCGGTCGGCTGGCCACCAACCCGCAGTGGGGCGGTGGCGGCCGCCGCCGGCTACGGCAAGGTGCTGTCGGCATTGTGGTTCCTGACCGATGCTGCGCGTCGCGGCGGGGCGGTGGCGCGCATGGCCGCGCCCGAGGCGCTCGGTGGGCTGCGGGCCAGCCAGGACGCGATCGCGCGGGGCGTCGCCAAGGGGCCCCTGGGTGCGGGCCTGGGCCGGCGCGGCGTGGCGACGCTGTTGCGGACCAGTCTGCTCGGCTACCAGCTTCAGTCGTACTCTCCCACCCGGGCCCAGGTGGCGCTGTGGGCGCTGGTGCTGTACGGCAATGACGGTGGGCTGGCCCCGCAGGCGCTGTACGCCACCTCGACGCTGCGGCTGCGCTGGACGGGCGACTGGAAGCTGGTCCAGGTCACCACCGTGCCCGGACCGGTCCCGGTACAGGGGCAGGCCACGCCGAGCGTGGCGGCCGAACTCATCCAGGCGGGCCAGGACTTCAAGGAGTTCGACGATGCGCCGCGGGGGTAGGACGGTGGTGTCCGGGCTGCTGGTGGCCGGGCTGGTCGGCTGGCTGCTCCTGATGGCCAGACCCGCCCGCGCCCAAACACCGCCGCCACCGATCGGCCCAGGCAGGCCGCCGTGCGCCGCCGGCCCAGGCGGGCTGCTGGGCTGCATTCCCGGCCCGGGCGACCTGCTCAGCGGCGCGGCGAAGTCGGTGGGTGGCGGCGTGATGAAGGCGTTCACCACGTTTTTCACCGACGGCGCCAGGTGGTTCGTCGAGCAGGTGGAGTCGTTCCTGGTAGCCGCCGACCGCCCCGACCTGTCCGCCGGCTGGTGGGTCCACAAGTACGACCTGATGCTGGCGCTGGCCTGGGTCGTCGCGGCCGCGACGCTGCTTTTGGCCCTGATCGACGCGGCTGCCAAGGGGAGCTGGCAAGGCTTGGGCCGGGCGGTGCTGGTCGACGTGCCAGTGGCTGGGGTGGTCGGCGGGTTCGGACCGCTGGTCATCCAGTACCTGGTTGACCTGGCGGACTGGTTGAGCAGCCGCCTGCTGCAGGAGCTGGGCGCGGATGCCGGCAGGGCGCTGGGCAGCTCCGCGCAGTGGTTCGCGAGCTTCGGCGCCGCCTCCGGCAACCCCAACGTGCCGCTGCTGGCCGGCTTTGTCGCCGCGCTGGTGACGATTTTCGCGGCCTTCCTGGTCTTCCTGGAACTGCTGCTGCGGGCCAACGCGATCTACCTGATCGCCGCGCTGGTTCCCGTGGTATACGCGGTGCGGATCTGGCCGGCAGCCAGTGGGGTGGCCCGCAAGACAACCGAGGTGCTGGTGGCGGTGGTCATCGCCCAGCCGGTGGTGGCCCTGGCGATCGCAATGGGCGCCGCTGCCAGCGCCTCGCTGGACGGGGTGGGCAGCGCCTCGCTCAAGCAGTTCGGCACCGCGGTCGCCGGCGCGGTGTTCCTGCTGCTGGCCGCGTTGGCGCCGTGGGGAATGCTCAGCCTCATGCCGGCGGCGGAGGCGGCCATGGCTGCCCACCGGCAGCGGGCCGCCATTGGCGGCGGCGCCCGCACGATGGTGAGCACCGCCTACACCGGCACCTACCTGGGGCGGCTGGCGCAGGCCGGCGCTACCCGGGCAGGCGGCGGCCGTGGCGACACCGCCGCGGCGGCGGCCTGGGGTGCTTCACCAGCGGCGGCCGGTGCCGCCGCCACGCAGACGGCCGCCGAGACCGGCAAGGTGGTGGCCGCCACGCAGAAGCAGCTCGGGGCGACAGCGGCCGGCTCAGGGGCGCAGCCCGCCAGCCCGCCGGCGGGTTCCGAGCAGGGACCGCCAGGCCGGCCGGGGGCGCCGGGGCGGCCGGGCCGTGACGGCTCCCCAGGCCGCGGCGACCCAGGCCCACCCGGGTCAAGCGGCCCACCCGGACCGAGCGGCCCGCCAGGACCGACCGGTCCGCCGGGACCTGGCGCGGGGAAGGGACCGCAACCGTGAGCAACGCGGTGCGCTACGAGTTTCCGCCGCCCGAGCACAGGCACATCTTTGGCCCGTGGACCGCCGGGCAGCTGGCGATCGCGGTGGTCGTGCTGGGTGTCGCCGTGTTCGGCATCATCCGGCCCGACCCGTCGGTCTCACGCGTCACCCTGGCCGTCGGCATGGCGGTGGCCGTGCTGGTGCCGGTCGCGGTGCCCTGGCGTGGCAGGATCGTGACCGAATGGGCGCCGATCGCCTGGGCGTATGGCCGGGCCCGGCTTGCCGGCCGCACCGACTACCGCTCGGCCGCGCCGCGGCTGGGCACCGCCGCCGCCGGGCGAGTGCCGCTGCCGGCCGAGGTCGGCGAGGTCGAGTTCCTTGCCCACCCGCACAACGGCGGCGTCCTGGGGGTGGCCGTGGACCGTCGCGCCGGGCTGTACACGGGCGTGTTGGAGGTGGAGTCGCCGTCGTTCCTGCTGGAGGACACCCGTCGCCAGGAGGAGCTCATGGCCCGCTGGGGGGTACTGCTGGCCCGGCTTGCCGCCGGTGGCACGTCGGTGCATCGCTTGCAGTGGGTGGTCCGCACCGCTCCCGACGACGGCAACGGGCCCCGTAGCTACCTCAAGCGGGCCCGGGCGCGTGACCTGGATCAGGCCAGCGCGTTGGTCCGCTCCTACCTGGAGCTGGTCCGCCTGTCCGGTCCGGCGTCCTCGGGGCACACCACGCTGCTGGTCGTGCAGCTCTCCAGCCGCCATTCGGTGCGGGCGATCCGCGCCGCCAGCGGTGGCGACCAGGGCGCCTGCGCGGTGCTGGCCGAGGCGATGGCCACGCTGGCCGACAGCCTGGACGGTGTCGACGTCGCCGTCCGCCGACAGCTTGGCGTTCGCGAGTACCAGGGGATCATCCGCACCGCCTTCGACCCCGACGCGCTCGCCGCCTTGAACGTGCTGGCCAACCTGCACCCGGACCGGGAATGGGGCAGCGACGCGCCGTGGCCGTATGCGACCGAGGAACGCTGGGGCTACTACCGGACTGCCGACCACGCCTGGCATCGCTCGTTCGAGCTGGTCATGCCGATGACCGACGTGCCGGCCGACTGGTTCGTGCCGCTGATGCTGGAGGGCGGCGTCAGCCGCACGGTCAGCATGACCCTCAAGGGCGTCCCACGCCAGGAGGCCAACCGCGAGGTCAAGCGGGCCCTGACCAGGATCCGGGCCGACGAAGAACGCAAGGGGCAGCTCGGCCAGCTTGCCACGGCCGAGGATGACAAGCGGGAAAGCGCCGCCGCCCGGCGGATGCGGGAGCTCGCCGAAGGGCATGCGGTGATGGTGTACGCGGTGACGGTCACCGTGACCGCCCCGGACCTCGCGACGCTGGAGCGGGCATGCAAATCCATGGACGACCTGGCCGGCCAGTCCTACTGCGAGCAGCGCCTGCTGGAGGGCCAGCAGGCGGCCGCGTTCACGTGGACCCTGCCGCTGGGAAGGGGGCTGCAATGAGGCCGAGGACCTTCCGGCACCCCTACCGGGGAACCACCCGGCACGTGCAGTCGGCGTTCCCGTTCATGGCCGACGCTGGTCTTGGCAGCGACGGCGCCATCATCGGCCGCGACGCGCTGCAGCGAACGTTCTGCTTCGACCCGTTCGTGCTCTACCAGCAGGGCAAGCTGAACGGCCCGAACATGCTCATTCTCGGCGACATCGGCTACGGCAAGAGCGCCCTGACCAAGAGCTACCTCTATAGGCAGGTCGTCTTCGGCTACACGCCGCTGGTGACCGACGTGAAAGGCGAGTACGACCGGCTGTGCGAGGCGCTCCAGGTCAACCCCGTCCGCTTTGTCAGCGGCGGCCATCTGCGCCTGAACCCCCTGGACCCCGCGATCGGCGGGGCGGCCCGCCTGACCCTACTGCGCTCGATCGCCGAGCTGCTGGTTGGCCGCCAGCTGTTCCCGCGGGAGGGCGCCGCGCTCGAGCAAGCCTACGGGGAGGTCGAGCTGGTCGCCCGCCGGCGCCAGCGCCAGCCCCGCATCCCCGAGCTGGTCGGCCAGCTCCTGCGGCCATCCGAGCAGGCCGCACAGACGCTGGAAACCGGCGTCGCGGAGCTGCAGGAATGGGGCCGTGACGTGGCGTTCTCGTTACGGCGACTGGTCACTGGCGACCTGGCCGGCATGTTCGACGAGCAGACCAGCCCCGGCCTGGACCTGGACGGATGGATGGTGTCGGTCAACCTGCGGCAGGTCACCGACGCGGCCAAGCCGATCCTGATGGCGTGCGTGAGCACCTGGCTGAAATCGGTGTGGGGCCGCGACGACGGCCGCCGCCGCATCGTCGTCCAGGAGGAGGCATGGCACCTGCTGCGCTCCCCCACCTTCGCCGACATGCAGCAGGAAAACTTCAAGCTGGCCCGCCAGTTCGGCGTGCAGAACATCATCGTCATGCATCACCTGGGCGACCTCAAGGCGGCCGGGGACGCCGGCAGCCGCACCGCCGAGCTCGCCCAAAACCTGCTCGCCGACGCGGCCACCCGGGTGTTGTACCACCTCGACGAGGGGGAGCTGCACGCCACCGCCGAGCTGCTGGGCCTCAACCTCGCCCAATGCCGGGTAGTCCCCAAGCTGTGGCGCGGATCCGCACTCTGGCTGGTCGGCGGCCGCCCCTTTGTCGTGCACCATCGGCTCGCCCCGCCGCCGAGCCCTGAGTGCTGGATGATCGACACCGACCGGGCAATGCTCGGGCACCGCGAGGACCCGGCAGCATGAGCGCCGGCGGCCAGCAGGGCGGTACCCGCGGCCCTGGCAGCGGCATGGCGGCCGCGTTTGTCCCCGCAGGCATCGCGGTGGCGGTGCTCGTCGGAGCACTGTGGGTGACCGGCACGGTCGGTGCGCTGCTGATCCACGGGCAGCGACCCGGGGCCACGCTTTCGGACATGGGTGCCGTCGCCGTCCGCCTGGTGCGTCATCCTGGCGAGCCGGCGGCGGCCTGGCCGGCACCCGACCAACGGCTGATCCCCGGCCCGGCTGGGTTCTACGCGACCCTGCTGGGGGTGGCCTGCCTGGCCGGCGGGCTGGCCATTCTCGGCTGGCGCGGCTGGCGGCGCGTGGAGGCGGTCCTGCCCGGAAGCGACGACTACGGGGCGGCTTGGGCCACCCGAGGTGACCTGCGCGACCTGGCGGTGCGCAAGCGGACCGACCTGACTGGCCGGATCGTGCTCGGCCGCACCACCTGGCGGCAGACGATCGCCTCCACCCTGCGACACAGCCTGCTGCTGTTCGGGCCGACCCTGTCGGGCAAGACCACCTCGTTTGTCATCCCGACGGTGCTCCGCTGGCGCGGCCCCGTCATCGCCACCTCCAGCAAGGTCGACATGCTGCTCGCCACCATCAAGCGCCGCAAGCAGCGCGGCCGCACCTACCTGCTCGACCCCTTCCGCGCCTCCGGGCTGGACGCCATCCGCTGGTCACCACTGGTCGGCTGCGCCCACTGGGCCGACGCCCTCGACATGGCCTACTGGCTCACCCAAGCCGCCTCCGTCTCCCACTCGGTGCAGAGCGCCGAGTTCTGGGAAACCCTCGCCAAGAACCTGCTCGGCCCCCTGCTGTACGCCGCCGCCAACAAACCCGACGGCACCATGCTCACCGTGGTCGCCTGGGCCAACGAGTACGACCGCGCCGACGAGGTCCTGGCGGTGTTCGCCGCGATGGAGCGACACGACCCCGACGACCCCGGCCCAAGGCTGGCGCGCAGCGCCTTTGTCGCCAGCGTCAAGGCCGACCCGCGCCGCAAGGACTCCATCTACGGCACCGCCCAAGTCCTGCTCGACGTCTACAAGTACCCAGCGGTCGCCGAGACCGCCTCCGGCTGCGACATCGACCGCGACGCCTTCCTGCGCGGCTTCGACAGCGCCGGCCGACCCGTCGACAACACCGTGTTCGTGTTCGCCCCCGAGCACCGCCAAGACCAACTCCGCCCCCTGTTCGAGGCGTTCATCTGCTGGCTGGTCCGCGCCGCCGAGGACCGCTACGCCGCCACCGGCGCCGCCCTGCACCCACCGCTGTTGGTGATGCTGGATGAGGCGGCCAACATCGCCCCGCTGCGAAAGCTCGGCACCTACGCCTCCAGCCTGGCCAGCCAGGGCGTGCAACTGGTCGCCGTGTTCCAGAACTTCGGGCAGATCCGCGACCGTTACGGCGGCCAGGCCGCCACGATCGTGACCAACTTCCTCGTCAAGGTGCTGATGGGGGCGACCACCGACCGGGAGCTGCTGGAGCTGCTCACCGTCCTGATCGGCAAGGAGGAGATCGCCCAGGAATCGCTCACCTACGGCGTCGACGGCGCCCGCGTGGCCACCGCCTCGATTCGGCAGCGGGAGCTCGCCCCCATCCACTCCCTGGTCCAGCAGCGGCCCGGACAGGCTCTTGCCCTGCTCAGCCACCGCCGCCCGGTGCGGCTCCGCGTCCGGCCCTACACCGCGTTGCGCGAGTTCCGCACCAAGGCCGACGAGCCAGCCTGATTCTCGCGGAATCACGGGTTCGGCCGCCGCCGCCGTCTTGTGACTGATCACGTTAGGTGGCGGACGGGGAGCATGGTAGTTGGCGGAGGGTCGATCTGAACAACGAGCACCTGTCGCTTGCCTCGGCTCTGCAGAAACCCAGGTCGGCATAGCGATACCTCGCGCTTACTCGCACGTAGGAAGCCGCGGGTTCTGCTCCACACTTGCATCGACAACGACTACTCTGGCCGACTACGATCCAAGGCTCCTTGATCTGCTGGCCCTCCTTCATAGAGAGCCGGGCGTCGAGCACGCATGAAGCGGCCTGCATGCCTCGTTGAGGCACCGTCACCCTGCGGGCTCCGGCGGCCGGCTTTCCGGACTGGTCGCCCCGGCCGTCGAGATACTCTTACCGGCATCGGCGGCAGATTCGTCACGCACATGGTGCGGCTTGTAGATCGCATGGCGCGCCGCCTCGAAGGTGTCGTAGGTCTTCGGCGTGTACCCCACCGACTTGACACTCCCGCGCGTTCCGCGCTCCATCCAGTAATCGCCCTCAAGATGTAGCTGTGGCCGGCGCCCGACCTTCAGGATCGCGGCGCCCCGTGATGGCGGGTTCCCGGCGCGGTCCATGGTGTGCGCGTCGGTGCGGAAGATGTACGACAGCACACAGCGGCTCTTCCCGACGCTGAGGTCGGCGCTGAGCGACTGCGACTCGGAGATCGCATAGAGCCCGTCGACCCGGATGGTCGAGTACGTCTGGTGGACGACGAGATACGACTCCATCGTCTCGTGGGCTCGGGGCTCGTAGGTCGTCCGCTGGATCATCTTCCACGTGCCGTGAAGAACGGGCCTGCTGACCGCCCAGCGGAACGGAGCGTACCGCCACAGCCAACGGTCGAAGGCAAGCAGGAGCAGTGTCACGGCGCTGGTTGCGGTCACCGCCGCCTTCGCATACGTGGTGTCGAGCTTGCCGCTGGTCGCCCAGACGATGCCGAGCGTGATCGCTGCGGCCAGGGCGATCACGAGGCGGGTCCAGTTCGAGGTCGGCATTGCTATTCGCTAATCCGCCGCCAGGCCTTGTCGATGAAGGCGTGGGCGTTCTTCGGGATGCGGTCTGGTCGGCCGCGGAAGATCCACTGCAGCTCGTTTACTTCGACCAGCTTGTCCGCCTCCTCCTGGCTGTTGGTGACATCCCACAGGTAGTCGAACACCGCCTGCATGTCGGCGTAGAGGGTGGAGTTGCCGAACTTCCAGTTCGGGACGTTATAGACGAGACATTCGATCAGGTAACCGGGGTACTCCCTGGGGATCCGGCCCTCCTCGAACATCTCGGCCTCGAGACGCTTGACGCAGCGGACGATCTGCTTATAGCGCCGCCTCGTCGCGCTGTTCTTGGTGACCCCATTGTCGTAATTCTGCTGCGGGAAGTTGTCGATCTTGCCGCCGCTCTTGGGGAACAGGCGCTGGCCGACCACGTAGCTACCCGGCCCGTCGTAGCAGTGCATCTCAAAGCAGGGGACGACGTCGGCGTCCAGCGTGTTCGAGCCCGCGCCGACGTCGATCGCCTTGTCCCCGCTCGTGTCCACCAACGCCGAGCCGAACCGCCGCACCAGCGCCCGCTCGACCCGCGTCCGGAACTCGGTCGGCGTCATCGGGTTCGTCGAAGGCGTGTACCTCAGCTCGACCGGGCCCATCCCGGCGGCCCTTCCCACGGTGTCCACATAGGCGAAGTCCGTCCACTCGACGCAGACGTCGACGTCCGCGTCCTGACGCACGTTCGTATTGGTCTTGTACGAGCCCTTCACGTAGACGCGGACACTCGACGGAATCTCGCTGCTGGCACCGATCGCCTCGCGGATGCGCTGTTCCGTCCGGTCGCGCTTGGCCTCCTCCGTCGCCGAGGCCGGCCGCGCAGCCGACTGAAGCCAGGGCTCCCAGTTACGTGCCATCGGCTCCTCCATTCCGCGCGCCGAGAAACCAGAGCCTCTCATCGCGGTGACTTGCAAGGGGCCGGCTCGTGGGGAAGGCCCGAACCGATGTGCGAGTGCCGACCTCGCCGGAGCGGTACCTCCGGACGAAGCGTTTCAAGCTCCCGTGCATGGTAGCGCATCACTACGGCAGGTAGCGTATCCAGCTTCTACGGAGATCTCGGGAGATCACCTACGTGCGACGAAATTCGTGCAGTCGGCTCGATCCGGCGAAAGCGACAGGGTGAAGACCACGACTCACCTGAGCTGGCTCCACGAGCCAGAAGCCCACGAGCATCTCTGTGCCGACCGATAACGAGGAACGGCCGTAGCCTACGGTCGGCACTGATGATGGGACCGGCGCGCGGGCTGTCCGATCGCGTCAGGACAAGCTCATGACCGATGAGCGAGTCCCCAACCCTTGCTGCGCTTCGAAGAGATAGCTGTAGGCACCCGCAGTCTGCCCCGAGCTGGCCAGGCCACCGACGATCCCGCCGCCCAGAGCAAGCAGAGCGGTAACCAGGTCGTGGTGTCCGACCGCCTCCCATACCGCGCCGGCTGCGCCCAGGGCGAAGATGGCAAACGGCTGGCGCCACGCACGCCGAGCCGCGCGCCGAAGGTCGGCTGCCTGGTCGGCTAACTTCTCTTGGCGGTCGAGCAGCAGGCGCTCGCGGTCCTGCTCGGACAACGGCCCGAGTTCAAAGAGCAGATGACGCAGGTCCCGTGCGTACTCGCGGTAGGACCGCCCGTGTTCCCTTCGGAACTCGAGCACCTCATCGAGCGGCACGGTGGCCAGGTTGACTGTAACCGTCTCCAAGTCCAGCGCGACGACGTGCCCGGCCGAGGGCAAGGGAGCGCGGGCCAGCGTCTGCACGAGCGCGGCAACAGGCGCCTGCCGGTTGGTGGTGGGATGTAGGTTCAGGCCTTGCCGCCGACCCGCTCCGCGAGCAAGCTGCGACAGCAGGACGAGGGTCGTGGTACGAACGACCGGATGGAGGGGCACGGACACTCCATCCTGTGAGGGCCGGGCGAGCTTTCGCGCCTCGAGTTCCTCGATGACCATGCCGGCCAGGTCGACGTCAGCATCCCAGCCCATCCGGCTGCGCGACAGCTCCGCGTAGCGGCCGGTCGTGTCAAGATCATCGAAGGCACCGCCGGTGATGAGTTCAACCATCACCTCGCTGAGTTCCTCGGTCATCTGCTGGTCGATGAAGACCTCCGGCTCCAGCACCCGCAGAAGCCCCTGCTCGTGCAGCGGACCGGCCAGCACCGGATCAGCGGCGGTCTCGCGGCCCCGCATGTAGCGCGGGAGCAGGATCGCGATCTCGTCAAAGAACAAAAGTAGCGTCTTGAGCGAGTCGACCTCGCCGACACGCCAGTACGGTTCGGGATAGTAGTACGCAACCTCGCGGCCCGCTTCAGCTGCATCTGTCGTTTCGGCCATGCGCATGCCTTCACTGGCAGCTTCACGTGTGAGGCCGAACGTATCAGAACAAGCGACTGTACTCAAAGAGCGCCATTCAACCCCCGGAACAACGCCCGATCCGCCAACTACCGTGACCCGCCTCCGCCATCTACCGCGATCCGTCACACGTCTCCTGTGGCGTCCGCCCCGGTCGGTTCGGCTCCTGTACCACGCCTGGTGCACGTCAAGGGCGAACTCGGTGCGGTAGCGGCCTGCGGCCTGCCTGTCAGCCAGCACGATCGGGGCGAACAGGTGCTCGCCCTGGGTGATGCGGGTCCAGACCAGCACCGACGCAGCCCGGCGCTTGCGGTCTCCCCAGTCGGTCTGGACTCGCGCGAGTGCGCTCTGTCGCTGGCTGAGCTGCGCGGTCATCTCGCGCCAGTCGTGGGGAGGGATGGTCCAGGTGGCAAGGGCGCGGCGTCGCGTGTCGTAGTTGGTCAGCCAGGCGGTGGTGTCCAGTTCGTGGGCGAGGGCCTCCAGCGCAGCGTCGAGCGCTGCGGCGTTGGCGCTTGGTCGGTCTGCGTCATGGGCCCAATGGTGGACGCGGAGCCCGGCGGAGAGGACTCGGCCTGCTGGAAGCCCGACCAGTCGCGCGGCGGTGTCCAGGGAGCCGCCTTCTGCTAGTTGGACAAGTTTGAGCGGGACGACTCGGCGCAGGAACCTGGGGTGGATGCCGGTCAGGTCCAGGTGGTGGAAGTGCCGCTCATACCAGCCAGACGGCAGGTATTGGGGAATGTGCTGGTGGTCGAACCGGCAGTCTCGCAAGGGCTTGCGGCGGCCCGGACTGCCGGGTGGGCGGCCGTGTCGGCCGGTGGGGCGCAACGCGCGCACTTGAGCCGCGATGGCGGTGCGCAGCCCGCTGGAGCAGTGCGTTTCGGCACTCAGAAAGTGCCCCATCCACGGCCTGTGCGTGGTGGGGAGCGTGGAGATGCATGCCAACAGGGGAGCCAGACGCTGCCGGACGGCGAGCGGATCGTCGACCACGAGGACCTGGTCGGCGAGCGCCAACAGGCTCCCGCACGCGCCAGCCTCCAACGGTGGCCGGTCGTAGTTGCTGCCGACGTGGCGCTTGCCGCTGGCCTGCTGGCGCTGCTGGTGGAGGTGGTCGTCGACCGCGTCCATGTCCATCCACGGCTGGGCCTGGTGGCGGGCCTCGGGCCAGGACGCGCGGATCAGGCCCACCAGCAGGCGAAGATCCAGAAAGTACTGCGCGGCGGTCGCGGACTGGCCGGCGCTGACGGTCAGGGTGGGACCATCGCCGTCGGGCTGCAGCAGGCCGGTGAGCTTGTGCTGCACGCCAAGCAGCCGCACCAGCGCCAGGTCGGGCTGGTCGGTGGCGGCAGCGCTGGGTGTCGAGGTGTCCAGGCGTGCACCGCACGCCGTCCGCGCTGACCAGTGCGCGGGCTGGATCGTGGTGAGGCACTGGGCAGGATGCGGGGTCGCGTCCCGGAGGCGGGGAAACAGCCCGGGCGTCCCTCGGAGGGAGTGGACCGGCTGCTGGCACTGGGGGCACTGGTGCAGCAGCAGCCGCCGGTGGAGGGTGCAGGCAAACACCGGCGGCAGGTGCCACAGCTTCCGCCAGGCGCCACCGTGGGCCTGCTGGATCGGGCTGCCGTCCCCGGCAAGACACTCAGGACAATAGCGAGTCGACTGGGTGAACACCCAGCTCGCAAGGCCCGTGATGCCGTTGGTCTGGCGGCTGCCGGCCGCCTGGTAGTCGAGGTCCAGCGGTGGGTAACGATCGCGCATGCTGTCCAGGCACAGGCCGGCGACCTCCTGGGCGGAAAGCCGGGTCGCATGCGCGAACGCGGCCACGGTCGCGGCGTCCAAGTGCAGCAGGCGACCGACCGGTACCGCCATTGACCGGCCGGCCTGGATGGGTCCGCGGCCCAGCCCGGTCAGGACCGCGATGCGGCCGGGGGCGCGGTCGAGCCGGTGGGCCAGCCGCAGGACATAGCCGGCCAGCGACTCGCCCGCAAGCGGGTCCAGGCTGCGGGGCAGCGGCCGCAGGGTCATGCCAGGCGGCCCTGGCAGTCAGTCGGCGGCGACATGGGGCAGACCGTGGTCGTCGAACACCGTGTTCCTCGACCGCCGGCCGCCCGACTTGGTCGTCTTGGTGGTGGCGGACCGTGGTGGGACCTGCGGGACCTCCCCGGCTGTCGGGTCACGGTTGGGGAGGTTGCCGAGGTTGAGCTCGATGCCGTCGAACAGGCCGGCGGTAATTCGCTCCTCGCCGGAGTCGATGGCGTGCATGCAGCCGTCCTCGACCAGCCGCTCCAGCAGGCCGACGACGCCGCCGGTGCGGCGAAACAGGTACTCGGGCATCGCGCCTGCGGTCAGCATGCCGGGCTCGGCGCCAAACAGGCGCAGGCGCTGCTCGATCCCGGCCAGGTGGGCGACCCAGGCGGCGATGCCAGCGGGGGTGTCGTAGCGGAACGGGTCGAGGTCGACCAGGTCGAAGCGCCGCTCGGTCTGGGTCGCAGCCTCGTCGTTCCAGCTCTTGGCGTGGCCGGTGGAGGGCGGGAAGACCAACTGGCCAGTGCGGGGATCATGGCGGCCCTCCCGCAGCAGCCCGGAGCCGGGGATGCCGACCCCGATCAGGACCAAGGTCACGTGCATGCTCATCAAGGATCGGATCAGGTCCAGGGCGTCCTGGTCGGCTTCGCGGTGCATCCGCAGTCGGTAAAGTCCAGGATCAGCACCTTGGTGCCGTGGTCATAGAGCGAGGCGCGCACCGCGTGGACCAGCTGGCCCAGGGTCATCTTCTTGTGGTCGGCGCCGTAGAAGTCCAGGATCGCCTGGCAGGTGCTCTTGGGCGTGGCCGTCACCGGCGTTTGGACGTAGGCGACCGTGACGACCAGGTCACGGGTGCCCGCCATCGCGTCGGGGTTGAGCTGGTGGTGCAACGCCAGCCACTGGTCCTCGAAGGTGGCCGCGACCTCGCAGGCGGTCTCGGTCTTGCCCTGGTAGCCGCCGCCGTTGATCAGCAGCCCCGCACGGGTGGTCGGCTTGTGCTTGAGCGCGTTGTTGTGGATGCGTGAGGTCATGATCCGGGCCACCGCCGCGCTCATCGGGGTTTCCTGAAACGGCAGGTTGGCGTGGGTCGCCGTGCGGTGCAGGTCATGCAGGGTGCGCTGCCGTGGGGTCATGCGCCGGTAGTCGGCCAGCTCCAGCCGTGGTGCTGGCACAAAGCCGTGGCGCGTCAGGCGCCAGCGTTCCCACCCTGCGGCATTCTCCCGATCAATCCCTGGGCCGGGCAGCAGCAACGGCACCGGCCCCACGTCCGGCGGCTCCTGGTCGGCTGCCACTACCGACCCGGTCCCAGTGCTGGCGAGGCCGCCTCTGCCTGGGGCTCGGCGGGTGGGTCGGCAGCGTCGTCGGTAGCAAGCACCAGCAGGCTGCGGCGCCGGGAGGTGTCCCCGAGCCGGGGCGGTGGCGGCGGCGCCACCGGCACGGCCTGCTCGCGGCGTCGTCGGCGTTCGGCGTCGACCGCGTCCTGGACCTGGCGGACGTGCCCGTCTGGGTCCAACGGCACCACGTCGGCGGAGGCCGCAGCCGGGGGTGGACGGTCACGTGCGGCGGCGGTGGTCTGGGCGGCCTCCCTGGCCCTGGCCGTGCGACGACGCTTGGGCCGCTGTTGGGTGGGCCACCGGTCGACCGGGACATGCTCGGCGAGCAACTCCAGCAGCACCGGCAGCAGCTCGGCGTCGGACCGGGGCGTGAGGCCACGCCGCCGCGCCTCGGCCAGCAGGTCCTGCACACGAGCGTCGGAGAACGCCGGCACCTGGTCGTCCGGTGGCAGCCCGGTCCAGCGCAGCGTGCGCCAGACACCGGTCTCAGGGTCCTGGAAGTAGGTGAATCGGCAGTCCCGCCGGTCGCGGCGCACGACCCACTTGCCCCTGTGGCGTCCGCCCCGCGCCGACGGCCGGCCCCGGTAGGAGTCAAGCGCCGGGCCGTCATACCACAGCCCGCCGACCTTGACGCCGCGGCGAGCGTGGATCTTCACATGGTGGGCGGGCAGCAACGCGTAGTAGACCTCCGGCGCAGGGATCGTCAAGGCGAACCCGCCCTGGGCCATCGCCGCGGCAAACAGCGTGTTCGGGCTGTGCTCGCCAGCCGGGTCCCACGCCGGGGCGTGCTCGCCGAGCCGCCGGTTCTGCCACACCCGGACCACCCAGGTCGCGATCAGGTGCTCCATCTGCGCGATGGTCAGCACCGCGTCCGCCTCGGGGTCCACGCCCCGGTCGGCCACGTCCACGCCCTGATAGCCCAACAGGTGCTCCAGCAGCAGGCTCCGGATCGCGCCGAAGGTCCGCTCGACGGCGTGCTTGTCGGTGGGGCGCAGCACCCGGGCTGGCAGGATGTTGCAGCCAAGCACCCGCTGGACCTCGACCAGGTGGTGGTTTTTGTAGACCGCGCCGTGGTCGGTGGTGACCGTCTCCGGCGCGAAGAACGGCAGCGCCGCCACCCGGTGGCCGGCGAACTCGGCGATGACCGCGGCCGGCACGCCCGGGTAGGGCCAGTGCATGTCCTCGCCCCAGTCGTCGCGCATGGGCAGCGGCAGCATCACGTCGCGCAGCACCATCGCCACGTCCACCGAGGTGTCGCTGACCAGCGTGAGCCGAAACGCCACAACCGAGCGGGTATAGACATCCAGCGCCAGCGTCAGGTGCACCGAGACCGCCTCGCCGAACACGTGCTCGCGGACCTTGACCGGCAACAGGCTGGTGTCCAACGCCACGACCTGCCCGGGCCGGTGCACCACCACATGCTCGCCGGAGGCCTCCACCGCGGCGGCGGAGCGGGCATACCGCTGCCGGGCGCCGCCGGGCCCGAACCACTCGGTCCACACCGCCAGCAGCGTGTCGTAGCAGGGCACGGGCACCTGCGGGCCGAACCGCTCCCGCACGTACTGGCAGATCAGCCGCTCGCGGGCGCGCATGCTGATCTTGGAGCGGTGCAAGGTCTCCTCACGGACCGCCAAGATCGCCTCCTGGAGCTCCTCGGTGATGCTGGGATGGCCGCTACTGGGCCGCAGCCACCGCCCGTCGATCAAGCCGACCATCCCAGACCTGCGCCAGTCGGCTGCCAGCCGTTTGAGGGTCCGCTCGCTCACCTGCCCCAGACCGAGCATGCCGGCCTCCTGGGAGCCGAGCGCTCGCAGCTCGGCCACCTTGGCGCGTCGACGCTGCCCCAGCGTGGTCGTCGCTGGGTCGTAGGCCGGGCGGGGCTCGCCCGGCAGCGCCTGGTGCGGGTCACCGCTGCGGAATCCGGTCTCGGCCTCCAGCAGATGGGCAGCCCGCATGCGCACCTGGTGCTGCCGGGCCGGGTCCAGGTCGGCCAAGGTTGTGGGCTGGCGGGCAACACTCGCCGCCGGCGGCTGCAACCCAGCGGGCAGCCGACGACGGTCAGGATGGTTGACCAGCCATCGGATCGTGGTCTGCTGCTGCTCCCCATCCCCAGAGCGCAAGATCACCCGCCCGAACTGCGGCTGAACCGATTCCACCGTCCACTCGGCCCCCTCCAGCGTCAGGCTCGAGCCTGGCGACAGGTCCAGCAGCCCATCCCGCCCGGTCGGGGTCATCGACCGGCTCCCACGCCCGCCACCATCGAGCGGTCGGTCAGCGGCTGGGCGAGGTCCACGCTGAGCCGGCGGTGCCACAGCAGGTGCAGCGCCTGCGTCCGCGCCACCGTCGGCAGCGAGGTCGCCTCGACCAGTTCCCCGAACGGCCGTGGCCCGGCGGTGACTGCGGTCAGCAACTCACCCTGCAAACCCAGCCGATCATCAAGCGGTCGCCGCTGCGCCGACAGCGCGTCGATCACCGCCAGCACGTTCGGGCGCCAGCCGGTCACCGCCACGTGCCGCCAGCCCGCTGCGAACGCGACCTCACCGGCCGCCGCGAAGCACACCCGGTCTCCTTCACCGATGCCGCCTGGCCGTTTGACGTTGACCAGCCACGTGCCGCGCCGCGACCACACCAGGAAGTCCGGGACGTGCTCCCGCCATCCCGACCTGGTCTGGAACCGCAGGCGAAACGGCTGCGAGAGCACGTCCACCAGCTCGCCGGCAAAGTCCAGCACCAGCAGCAGCCGCTGCTCCTGCATGCTCTCGAACCCGTGATGGCGGCCCGTGCTCACCAGATACTGCAAGCCCGGCCGGTGCCGCTGCCCCCGCTGCCAGGCAAACCGCCGCACCGGCTCCGCGCCCACCACCGGCATCAACGCCAGATCACGCACCGCACAGGCGACCTCGCTGCCCGACAGGCGCCAGCACGCCGTCCACCGGCTCGTCCACCCCGACCCGCACGACAACTCCCCAGCGGGCAGCCCGCCGTCGCCGATACCGGAAAGACACAGCTCCTCCAAGCCACACGCGTGCGACCAGATCTCGCCGAGCACGCACCGACCCCCTCGCCACTCCACCCCATGAACAGCGAGGGAGTCTCCAGCCAGCACAACAGCTTCAGCAAAGCACGGCTATACGGCGTCAACATCACCAGACACGCGACACAGCCATTCACTACAGAGCACGCAGACGGCTGGGCCGGACAGACAGGCCGATCTGCACGCACCCTCCTCGGCGCAGGTGGCCTGTTGTCAGCTCACTCGGCCGGGCGCTCAACGGGCCTGGCCTGCACGGCGGCCAGGTAGCGCTCGGCGCGGCCGACCGGCGAGAACGAAAACGCCACGGCGATCGCCGTGACCGTCACGCCGATCGCCCGGTAGATCAGCGCGACGTCGCCGCTGCGCTGCACCGCCCAGCCACCGAGCACGGTGCCAAGCGGGATCGCCGACGACCCCAGCAGCGTCGCGACGCTGAGCACCCGGCCCAGCAGTTCGTTGGGAGTCAACTGCTGGCGCAGACTGGCGGTGTTGATGTTGAACAAGATCCCAAGGCCCGAGACCGCCGCCCACAGCACCAGCCCCAGCCAGTACCAGCGGATGAGCCCCATGGCCACCAGCAGCACGCCATCCAACATGAGCACGCCGAGCGCGACCTGGCTGAACGGCAGCCGCCACCGCAGCCGCCCGGCCACCAGCGACAACACCACCACCCCGACGCTGCCGGCCGCATACAAGAAGCCGACCTGCGGGTCGCTGGCGCCAAGCCGCTGCTTGGCGAACACCACCAGCTGCGCGTAGCTGGTGGTCAACACCAGGTTGATCAGTGCCATCATCACCGAGATGCTGCGCAGCACCGGGTGGCCGACCACATACCGCAGCCCCTGCGCGATAGCGGCGCGGATCGTGCCACGCTCGCCAGCACTGTCGGCCTGCGGGTTGAAGCGCCGCCGGATGGCGGCAAGCGACACCGCCGAGACCACAAACGAGGCCGCATCCACCCAGAACACCTGCTCCACCGCCACCACGGCCAGCAGCAACCCGGCCAGCAGCGGCCCGGCGACCTGCGCGGCCGAGTAGCTGGCCTGGATGCGGCCGTTGGCCGTGACCAGGTCCTGCTTGCGCTCGACCAGGCTGGGGATGGCGGCGAACTCGGCGGTGTCGAAGGCGATCGCCAGGCTGGCGTGCACGAACGCGATCGCATACACCCACCAGACCCGCAGCAGGCCCAGGTCGGCCAGCACCGGCAGCAGCGCGATCACCGCCGCGCGGGCAAGATCGGTGGCGATCATCAGCCGCTTGCGGTCGACCCGGTCCACCCAGGCCCCGAGCACCAGGCCGAACAGCAGGTAGGGCAGGTAGCTGATGGCCATGGTGATGCCGAGGTTGAGCGGCGAGCCGGTCAGCTTGAACACCAGCAGCGGCAGCGCGAACAGGGTGAAGGCGCTGCCGAGGTTGGAGGTGGTCTGCCCAGCCCAGAACTTGGCGAAGTCGACCCGGACCGCGCGCCGCTCCCGCGCCACGTCCGCAGTCACTAGCACCCACCCTTCCCCTCACCCGGAGCGCCCACCCACTGACGGCACGCACCCAATAGTCGCACTCGGAGCGTTCAGGGTTAGCTCGAGAGTCAAGGCCAACTACCGATCCAAAGGGCCAACTATCGGTCGAAGTCACACCGGACCTCGGCCGGCCGATCGCGGCGCCGCTTGAGCAGTGCGCGGCACTGCTCGGCGTCGACTTGGCCAGCCTCTGCGAGGTGGCCGCCGATGTCGAGCCCTACGTCCGCGCGGACGGCACCAAGATCTGGAGTCTCATGCAGCTTGACAGGCGACGCACGTCTGGAAGATCGGGGACGAGATCCGTGACCGATACCTAAGTCAGATCGAGGCTGACCAGGCCGAGTGAGGTCCGTTGCTGCCGCTCGCTGGCGCCGTCGTCGAGGAGGGTAGCGAGCTGTTGGTAGTCCAAGTGATGGCGACGGTGCTGGCGTTATCGTGGCCATGTGGTTCGACCTCCTGCTTGGATAATCGGGCGGACATTCGGGGAGCTCCCCTGGACCAGGAAGCGGTGCTCGGCCTGATCTGGGACGGTTCCCCGATCCGAAGTCGGCTGGGGGACGGCGGCTCGCCGGATACCGGTAGAACAGCGACTCCTTGCTTGCATACGTCGAACTGCAACGGGCTCGGCGAAGCAGATCGGAGGCCACCCGAGGCGCCGTAGTTGGGCGGCGCTCCGATCTCCCGAGCCACGGCGTCTACCGCCGGGAAGAAACTCGCCGATCGTCAATGGAGCGGTAGCACCGGCGGGTACTCTGCACAGATCGGGAGCGCTTCGTCGTTCCTGTGGGAGAATCAGCTCTCGTTGCGGTCAGGCGAAAATGCCCAGCTCAGCAGCCCAGCCAGCCCCAAGGAACACCACACCATGGCCCCAACCAGCCACCACCGGCACCTGGCCAAGCCCACCCGCAAACAGTTCAACGCGCAGTGGCGCAGGGAGGGCCTGGACCTGGACCAGCGCGCCCACCGGTTCCGCCAACCCCGCTCCGCCGGCGGGATCAGCGCCGGCGGGTTGGAGAGCTACCGGCTGGCCAACGACCTCAGCCAGACCGATGTCGCGGCCGAGTACACCGCGCGCCACGGTGGCGGTGTCAGCGGCCAGATCGTTTCCCGCTGGGAGGCATGGCCCGACGGCCACAAGCCCATCCAGCCCGGCCTGCTGGTCGTGCGACGCCTGGCTGCCATCTACCAGACCAGCCCCGCCAAGCTCGTCGCCGCCATCGAGCATCCCGACGATCTCATCCAACCCGCCACGCCACGCCGCCTCGACGTGCCCGCCCTGCGCGCACAAGCACAGGACCAGCATGGCGCACTGGAATGGAAAGACGACGCCCCGGGCAGGGCAGGCACCGCGCAGGTGCCATGGGCGGGTGGGTCAGATCGAGTTCCGCTGCTCGATGCCATGGGCGAGTCGATCACAGCGGCACCAGCACGACCCGGCGTGCCGTTTCCCCCAACGGTTGCAATGGCTGACGTTGGCGTCATCCGGGACATGCTGCGGGTGCTGACCGCATCCGACCGCCAGTGCGGTGGAGCGCACGCTCGCCAGTACGCCACCGACTACCTGGGAAACCTCGTGCTGCCGCGCCTGCGCGCCCACGGTGACGAGCGTGTTGTGCGTGAGCTGTTCGCGGTCTCGACCGAGTTCGCCCTGCGGGTGGCGTCGATGCACCTGGACGCCGGCGACGCCCGAATGTCGCGCAGGCTGCTTGGGACCGCGGCGAGCCTGGCGCAGGAGACCGACGACGTGACCTTGACCGCGTGGGTGCTGGCCCGCCGTGGGGAGCAGGAGATCCACCAGCAGAACACCGGCCGGGCGCTGGCCTACACCGGCGGCGCCGCAGCGATGGCCAGGCACGCAGCACCCGGAGCACGGGCCTTCATCCTCACCAAGCATGCGCTGGCGCTGTCCATGACCGGCGAGCGCAAGGAAACCCAGCGTGTCCTGGGGGAGGTCTGGGACGCCTACGACAAGCTCGGCAGCGCTGCCGAACCCGAGTGGATGGGCGTGTACGGCTGGGGTCATCTTCGGCACGAGGAAGGCCGCTGCTACTACTGGCTCGGGATGGGTCAGCAGGCCGCGCGGGCGGCGGAGGAGTCGATGCAGGTCAGCAGCCGTGACCGGTTCGCCCGACCCCGGGCCTTCTCGCTGGGTGTCCAGGCAATTGGCCATGCGCAGGCCAGGGACGTCGACAAGGCGTGCGCGGTCGGCCAGGAGCTGGTGGCGGTGGCCTCCCAGCTTGCCTCCGACCGCGTCAGGCTTCGACTTCTCGAGGTCTTCCACGCCCTGCGCCCATACCGGAAGGAGGCCGCTGTGCAAGAGCTGGACGAGGCCGCCCGGCCGGTGCTGCACGGTGCCACGCCGAAATGAGCGGGAGGCTCCGATGGTGGGCGACCAGCCGCTCGACGAGATGGTGCATGCCATCTTGGTTGCGATTGGCCGGCGCATCCAGGTGCCGGTGGATGACGCCAGGCTGCTGCGCCTGCACAGCAACGCGATCTTCGCGCTGCCATCGGCTGGGCTGCTGGTCCGGATCGCCACCAATCCCGACGCGTTTGCTGGCGTGCAGGCCGCTGTCGCGGTCACGCGATGGCTCGCCGGTCGTGGGTTCCCCTGCGTGGTGCCGGCCGACATTGGCGAGCAGCCACTGGTAGAGCGCGATCGGGTCGTGTCCATCTGGCGCTACGTGCCGACGCCGCCTGGCCCTCCCGCCACGGGCAGCGATCTTGGACGGCTCCTGCGTGTGCTGCATGCCCAGCCGTGGCCGCCGCATCCCCTCGGCCAGCTCAGCGATCCGTTCGACAGCGTCGCCAACGCGATCATCGGTACCCCGCGGGCCATGTCCGACGCCCACCGCAGTTGGCTCAGCGACCGGATCATCGAACTGCGTGAGCTATGGTCAGCGATGGATTTCCCACATCCCCGGGGGCTCATCCATGGCGACGCGCATCCCAACAACCTCATGCGGACGCTATCTGGCGGGATCGTCTTGGGCGACTGGGACCACGTCGCTGTAGGGCCGCGCGAGTGGGACCTGGTCCAGATCCACTACACCCGCCGCCGGTTTGGCCGCCCCTCGGAGGAAGACATCGAAGGCTTCACCAGAGCATACGGATGGGACATCCGTGGCTGGCCCGGACTGGACACCCTGATTGCCGTACGGGAGATCACAGGGCTGAGCCCCTACATCCGGACGGCTCGCACCAGGGCGTTCGCCTGTCTGGAACTCGCCCACCGGCTGGACATCCTCCAGCATCAGGACACCTTGGCCCGCTGGACCTCCCCGCCACCGGAGTGACTCGTCGAACTTGGCATGTGCGGAGGTGGCGGGGACAACTCAAGTCAAGCTGACAAGCAACCGCAGCCGTCCCTGTAGACCCGCCGCCGCGTGGATCGTCTCCGGGGGGAAGTCCAGTGCTTGGCGTCGACGCCTCGTGCGAGTGCGCCTCTCATGGTCGGTTCGACCCTGAGTACCAGCCGCCGATGACGACCGTCTTGGACATCTGTGACCGCCGTGGAGTTTCTTCAGGGCGAAGGAGCCAGGAGCGCGAACACCCCCGCGGCGACAGCGGCGCCGAGGGCAATCCCCGCCACAGCCTGGCTAGGGGTGTGCAGATTCAGCGTCACCCGTGCCCATGCCACCGCCGCGACGAGCGGGCCCAAGACGATAAGGACGACGGGTCCCAGGATCACCGTCAGAATGGCGGCGCCGCCGGCGGCGGCCGCAGTGTGATTTGAGATCGCCCACTTGGTGTTGACCAGCAGTGATGTGAGCAGGCCAACCATCATCGTCGCGGTGGCCGCAGTGATCAGCGACGGAGCTCCAAGGAGGGTCAGAAGGGTGATGCCTGCCGTGGCGGACGTCAACGCGATCGCCAGGTAGGCCACCCGCCGCCAACTGGCATGCGCGCCGCCCGGACGGTTTGCGCGCAGGCGGCGGGTGAGCGCAAAGGGCAGTCCGGCTGCGAAGAAGGCCGCGAATATTCCCCAGCCCACGCCGGTGAGAGGGTGTGGGGAGCGCCACCCGATGAACCCCAGGAGGGCCACGCCGAGGGGGACAGGGGCAAGCACGGTGGCAATCGCCGTTGCGAGGCGATGCCGCAGCGCGATGCTGTTCGCCTGGTCGAGGCTCACTGGTTGGCTCCCTTGTCGGTGACGGTGGACGGTTGCCGCGTGCGTGCCGCGAAGGTGCGGACCACGGGGGAACGACCCAGCATGCGGGCGAGTTGGCGGAGGAGCTGGACCTCGCTGGCGAGGTCAGCGCCGCCCCGGGTGCCGCTGGTGTGGGATGCTGCCGTCGCCGCGGGGGCGCGACCGGACCGTTTGGCCGCCAGGGCCACGGCGAGGCAGCAGGCGTTCACGGTCGCGTCGCGGTCACGCCCGACGAGTCCGGCTTCGGTTGCCGCGGCCAGCGCCTCGTCGGCGATGTCGTCGGTGACGTAGGGGCGCACGGCCAAAAGTCCGTCTTCGATCTCGATGACTCGGCGATACAGCCGGGATTCCAGCTGCCGGAAGGCCAGGAGGTCTCGCCAGCGGGCCGGTGGCGGATCCAGGAGGATGTCGGGGTTGGCTCGCCACAGCCTTTCCCACAACGGCCGCAGTCGACGCAGCACGACGTAGCTCCTCGCGGCACGCTCGACGGCTCCTAGGCGGGGTCCGAGCGTTGGGATGAGAAGCCCAACGCTCATGGTGAGTGCGCCAGCCCCGAGCAGGATATGGCCTGCGGTGGCGGCGACGTGCTGGGCCGCGCCCGCCTGGGGAAGTTGTGCTGCCACAAGCTCGGCGAGCTTGCTCAGGGAGTAGGCCACCCCGAGGGCGACCCCCGCGCCAAGCACCTGCAGCCCGATCCGAAGCGACAGGCGTCTGGCTCGTCGGGCGTAGCGGATGGAGAGCCGTGCCAGCGCGGCGAGAGTAATGCCGAAGTAGGCGATGGTGACCATCCAATAGGCCGTGATCTCGGGCAGATGGCCGTAGGCGGTGGTGAACGACGGAGCCTCGATCGGGGTGGGCGCGAGGATGAACAGGACCGTGAGGGCGACCGTGGCCAAGCCCGGTACCGTGAGCTCATGCCTGGCACGACCGACAAGTGCTGTGGCGGTGACCTGACGCGCCAGCCGGAGGATGCCGGCCACACCCCAGACGCCGCAAAGGTGCTCGCCGAGGTCCGCCAGGTTCGGAACGCCAACAGCTCGATCGAACGCGACATATACGGCTGGCAAGTTCAGGGTCAGGGCGGCGGCGAACGCCGCGAGGGAAAGGCACAGGGTACGTTGCGGAGCCGAGCGGCGGGCGGCGGGGAGCCGCAACAAGCTCCCGGCCCAAAACAGCGTCGGGATCAACGCCGGAATTACTGTCCGCACGTCGCCTTACCCGAAGCGTTCTTCCAGGCGATGCAGGTCAGACGCAGCTGCCGGATCCGCCGGGGTCAGGTCGCGACGGGAACGCCCTGCCTCCTGCATGATCATGTCGGCGAGGATTTCTGCCTCCTGCTCCTGCTCGGTGCTGAAGCTACCTCGGCCGAGGAGTCCCTTGACCAGGGCGGGGTCCAGATCGGGGAAGAGACGCCGCAGGGCAGCGTCGTCGTCGATGAGCCCGTGTCCGCAGAGCAGATGCGCGAACTCGTGCAGGATGATGTGGGTTTGGTGGAGTGCAGAGGTTACCGGTTGGAACCAGACGTGGTCGGCAGCCTCAGTGGCCACGCACAACCCGCAGAGCCCCCCGGGCCCGGTCGGGGCGGGCAGTGGATGCAGCTGGAGCGGTCGCCCCCGGTGGTGGGAGACGCTTCGGCAGAAGGCTTCGATCGTGAAGGGGTGCGGGATCTCCAGGTCTTGGAGTCGTGCTTGGCATCGCTCAACGAGCTTCGAGTTCATCACTGCCCCGCAGATCCTGACGGCCAGGCTGGTCGCTGGAGTGGGTCGGGATGGTCGCGGCGGGCGTCTGAGCGCTCCTGCCGAGACGCCGCTCAAGACCCTTCTGAAGACCCATGCCGGACCCTCCTGCGCCCCCGTGACCCTCCTGCACCTGCGGGACGTGGCCGGATCACGGTCTCTCGAGACGGCCTTGTCCCGCTGAGAACACGAGGGCCTCGCGGCCCTGCGCACGCCAATTGCCAACAGGCAGCACGCGGTTGACATTAACGCAGCCGGAAGAGCGTTTGTAAAGCGTATTTGCGCGCGGACTTGGGGCTGGGGGGCAGCACTCGGCTCGGTCCGTCCGCCCGCCGCTACCGCAGCAACGGCGCGTCACGCTCGGCCATCAGTCGCCAAGGCCATCGTGCGGCGCTGGCAGCGACAGGCCATCCACTTCGCGGGCCAGACTGTCGGTGATGGCCCGGCGGACGTCGTCCAGCAGCGCACAGGTCTGCTCCTGGTCCCGCATCCGCCGCGCGATCGTCAGAGTCGAGCCAGTCGGCCGCCAAGCACCGCACGCCTGGTCGCGGTCGCAGACCCTGTAGGTCGCCCGGTAGCGTTCGATCGCCAGGGCGCCGCGAAGCCATGCTGCCCGGCCGTCCGGGTTGGTCGGCGGCTGGCCCAGTTCGACCAGCAGGTAGGTGGGTGGATAGGCCCCCAGCTCCTCGAGCAGGCTGGACTCCCGCACCTGCAACGCCTCGGCGGCCGCCTGTCCCTGGGCGACCTGCAGAGCGTGTGCCCCGCACCAGTCGAGGTAGGCCGCCTGCGCCTGTTCCAGCCCGGCCAGGTCCTGGCGGGCGCCCGCCAGCCGCTGGTCGATGTCGGCGAGGGCCTGGTGGTGTCTGCGGACGGCGGCGGCAGCGTCGTTCCGAGCGGCGCGGGCACCCCGGCCAGCCACCCACCGCAGCTCGTCGCATGTGTCCTGCGCCGCCGCGAGGGCTGCCTGCTCATGGTCGCGATAGGCAACCAGCCTGGCGTGTCGTAGCTGGGCGTCACGCAGGTGGCTGGAGGGATTTGCTGGTCGGTCAGCGAGCAGCGGCACCGCGGTCGCCACACGATGGCGCAGCTGGCCGGTCGCCAACGTGCCGCTCTCCTCAACCATCGCAGCGTTAGGACGAACCCCGAACCAAGGATCGGCCATGCTGGTCACCAGCACCGCAAGTTGGTTGCGGTCCTCCGCCGTCCCAATCACCTGATGCTGGTAGCGCATGCGGACGTAGTAGGCGTCCGCCACCTCCCCGGCCAGCTCTCGGCGCCAGCATTGTTGCCAGGAGTTGACCGGCGTCGGTGTCGGCCCCAAGGCGCGTGTCGCGTCAGCGGCACCGGTCAGGAGCCGATACTCCTCTGTTTCAGCGGCCAGGCGATCCCACCTGCTCGTCGCACCGAAGTAATCGTCCGCGGCATTATCGCCCGCAGCAGGGCGGGGTCCGAGCGCGCGGGTGATGTAGACGGGCGGGTTCGCGATGACCGTCCGCATCCGCGTGGTGACCCGACGGTCGATCTCGCTGAGCAGCGTCGCCGCCTCGGCGAGGGGGCGCCGCTGATGGTTGCAGACCGGGTCTTGCGTCGCGTCTTGCAGGTGGCGCTCCACTGCCTGCGCCCAGCGGCCGGCCAAGACCTCGTCCGAGAGGTTAACTGTCCGCCGTCGCTGCCACTCTGGCAGGGTCGCCCACCACACCGCCAGTTCCTCGTCGGAGAAGTCAACGGCCATCGCCACTGGTGGCCGTACCGTCCGCTGGCGTACTGCGGGCTGCTGGCAGATCCATTCGCCGACGTGTTTCGCAAATTCCTGGTCTGGCCGTTTGGCGTCTGGATGCAGTAACGCGGCGATCGCTTGGCGGGGGTCAGCGGTCGCTTGCCTGCCATCGGCGGCGCCATCACCGGTCGCGTCCGCCGGCCCTGACAGCCACGCACCCCTCCGATGGCGGCGGCCTTCAAGGCCGGCCAGCTTGAGTTCGACGCGGATCCTGGGCAGCGCGCGGTTCAGTTGCTCAAAGCGCAGTCGCTCGCTGAGCGGCAACCGCGCGTCAGGGTCTCCGAGCGTGTGCCGAGGATCGGTGATGCTGCATTCCAAGCGGAACGTCTCGATCGCCAGGGCGGCCTGCGTCCAGATCAGCTGGGCCGGCTCGGCAGCGGGATAGGGGCCGAGCATCACCGTGAGGTAGGCGGGCGGCGCGGTGATGGCCGCCTCGACTCGCCCGCCCAGCCGCCGGGTGAGCTCCCGGACCGACAGTGCGCCGAAGATCAGGCTCCACAGGGGACCGGAGGCGTCCGGCCCGCCGGGTTCCAGCGGTCCGCCCAGGCGGTCGAGTTCCTGGTGGGCGACGGCGATCGTCAGCGGCCCGGCCCACTCGGCCGCCAGGTCGCGGTAGCCCAGCAGTTCCTCGTCGGATTGGTCACGAACCCAGGCCGCCGGCTCAGCCGGCGTAGGCTTGCCGTCGAGGAAGTTGCCGAGTCGCTGGATCCGCGGGTGCCACCATTCCTGTCCTGCCCTGAGCCCGGCCGGCCGGTCGGCGGCGGCGAAGCGTTCGGCACGGGGCGCCGCCCGCAGCAGGCTGAGGTCACCGACGGCGCGCGGGCCAAGGATGGCACGGGCCGCGTCATCCACGGATAGCCGGCCAACACTGACCTGCTCACCGACCCCGGCGATGCGAACCTCGTCCGGGCCGATGCCAAGGTCGCGGAAGTCGAGCGCCACCGTGGGGTTGGCGATGTTGGCCGCCAGCCACGCGCGGACCTCCCCCACCGACAGGCCGCAGGCCGCCCACCCGTACAGTGCGTCCTGCAACGACGCCCGGTCATACCAACCACTGCGCCGGAGCGCTTCGGTCAGGGCCGTCACCAGCGGCTGGAGGTCGTGCTGCTCCGCTGCCATGACTTCCTCCAATACCTCCAGGTCAAGGGCGATGTCGTCCGGTTGAGCTGGCGTGAACCCGGCAGGTAGGCGAAAAAGCGTGATTCCGCGGGAATCACCGCCAACGCCGCCCGGCTGTGCCCGGTCGGCAGGCCGGGCAGGCCAGTCGCTGCCGGTTGGTGGTCTGGCGATCCCGGAGCGCGTAGCCGGCGTGGAAGGCGCCCTCGCCGCGACCGCAGCGGCGAGCGGCCCGCAGCCGGGCAAGAAGGCTGCGCCGGGCGAGGACCACCGAGCCCAGTACGCGCTGGTGGCGCTGGGGCGGGATGGTGTGCATGCTTGGTTGCGGGACGGGGTCGCGCATGGGTGCCTCCCGGTGGTGCCTTATAGGGCGAGGTCGCGAAGTTGGTCGGGGGTGGGTTCGGGCAGGGCGGGGCCTTCGACCGCGTCGATGGCCTGGACGGCGGCCTGCACGAGCCGCGTGGTCGCGGCGCGCTCCAGCTGCGCGTCAGGGTCGGTCGGGGTCGGGGCCGGGCCCAGCGCGCTGTCGGGGTCGTCGATGCCGTGCTTGGCGCGGTAGGCCTGGATCCCGGTGGCCGCTGCCCGCCAGGCAGCCCGTCCGGCAGGGGTGTCGGGCCGCCCGCCGAGTTCGGCGACCAGGTAGCCGGGCGGGGCCTGCTCAAGCTGGACCGCGGTGGCCAGCTCCCGGTGGGACAGCTCGCGGCCGCAGATCAGTGCCTCGCCGAGCGGGGTGGCATGGTCGCGGTCCCACGCGGCCTGGGTGGCGCGCTCGGCGTCCACGGCAGCCAGTCGCTGGTCGATGTTGGCCAGGCGCCGGTCCAGCTGCGCCACAGCAGCCTCGCGCTCAGGGAGGGCCGCCTGCAACCGCCGCCGTTCGTCGCGTCGCAGGCCGCCCTCGGCCAGGCGCTGGCGGGCGTCGGCGAGCCAGCTTGCCTCGTCGCGCCGGTAGCTACGCAGCCGGGCCTGCTCCTGGCGCAGCTCGGCGCCGCTGGTCTGGGCGGTCAGGGGGGGTCGCTGTTCGAGCAGCGCGGTGGCCTGGTCGAGGCGGCTTCGCAGCTCCGCCTCAGGCAGCGCGGCGGCCATGGCCCGGGCCGTGGCCAGGTGGTCCAGCGCCAGCAGCTTGGCGCGGCTGCGGCCGAACGCCTGCACGATCCCGGCCACTGGGTCTCGCCTGGGCTGGCCGAGCACGTCGAGTTCGTCGGCCAGGGGGTTCTCGCCGACCAGCAGATACAACCTGTTCTCCTGGCGGGCGCGGCTCATGGCCGTGTTGCCCCATTCCCTGTACAGGTCCTCGGAGCCGAGCACGAACGCCCGGTCGGTCGTCATCCCCTCGGCCTTGTGGCAGGTGACCGCATAGCCATGGTCGATCCAGCGGCGCCGCTGGGAGCCGGCCAGATACCATCGGGGCAGCCGGACCGCCCGGCCGTCGTCGGTGCAGACCTCCAGGGCGCCGGCGGCGACGTCAACACCCGTGACGGTGCCGCGGGTGCCGTTCACCACTCCCAGCCGGCGCTGGTGGTTCTTGAGCGCGACGATCCGGTCGCCGACGGCGAACTGCTGCTCCCCCACCGTGAGCTCTTCGACCCCAAGCCGGCCGGCGGCGGCCATGATCGCACGGGCTCGGCCGTTGAGGTCGGCGACGTCGGCGCGCCGGGCGGCGATCATCACCGGTGGCTGCTCATCGGCGTGGCCCATGGCCGCCCACCAGTCGGCGACGAGCTGGCTGCGCAGGGCGGGCGCGCTGTCGCGCACAACGACCCGATCGTGCTGCCAGTAGCGGCCGATGGCGTCGCCGGCTTGGCCGACGCGTAGCAGCTCGAGCGCCTCACGTTCCCACTGGTGGACCTGCCGGCGGTTCTCGGTGAGCTGGGTGGCGCCAAGCCGGACGCTCAGACCGCGGAACAGGCCGCCGCAGTCGATCTCGGGAAGCTGCGCGGTGTCGCCGACCAGCGCCACCTTCGCGCTGGCCTGGTCGGCATGCTGGAGCAGCCGGCCAAGCTGCCGGGTGCCGACCATGGCGGCCTCGTCGATGACCAGGACGGTGTCGGGTCCCAGCCCGGGTGCCCGCGGGTCCTCCAGGTCCAGCAGCAGCCGGCTGATCGTGCCGCTTTCGATGCCGGCCCCATCTGCCAGCTCGCAGGCCGCCTTCCCGGCCAATGCCGCCCCCAGCACCCGGTAGCCGGCCGTCTGCCAAGCGGCCCGGGCCGCGTCCAGCGCGAAGGTCTTGCCGGTCCCGGCGTGGGCGTTGACGACCTGGACGCCGTGCCCGGAGGTGGTCAGGGCGCGGACCATGGCCACCTGGTCGGCAGTGAGCCGCGCCGGCGAGGTGCCGCCTGCGGCCTTCGGGGTGTGGCGGCCCACGTGGCTGTCGAGGACCGCGGTCAGGATCTGCTCGGGGACCACGCCGGCGCCCTCGTCTTGGCGCCGCTGCGCGGCGGCGATCACGCTGGCCTCAAGGGTGACCAGCTCGTGGGTGGAGTAGCGCCGGGTGTCGGCCCGGGTCGAGACGGCCCGCCCGTCGACCCGGCGGATGGTGTCCCCGGCGGGGGCCAGGTCCTCGTCGGCGTAAGTGACGGGGATGACCAGTCCCTCGGCGCGCAGGAACCGGTCGGCGAGGCGTTCGATCTCGCCAAGCTCCGCGCCGGCGGGCAGCTGCTCGCAGATGGCCCGCAGCACGTCACGGCGGCAAAAGGTGCTTGCCTCCCTGGTCAGCCCCTGGGGCCCGGCCAGGTGCGCGATGAGCCGGTCCTGGTCGATCACCGCAGCCGGCTGGCTGGCAGCCTGCCCCACCATGGCCTCCAGGTCCCGCGCCGCAAAGCCGGCGGCCTCGGCGTGTTGCCGCCAGCGGCCACGCAGGGTCTGCTCGCTGACGCCATGCTCCTTGGCTCCGCGGGTGTCCAGGGCGGCGGTCTGGGCGCTCTTGGCCGAGTGCTCGCCCCGCTCCGCCAGCCGCCGGGTGATCTGCTGCCGTCGGCGGGAGAACGCCTCGATGAGCTTCCTCGGGATGCCGGCCACGTCGGCCACACCGTTGCGGACCGCACCCCAGGCGACCTGCAGCGTGCAGGTGAGCTCGTGGCGCAGGACCGCCTGGTACAGGTAGCCGGCGGTCTTGGCGTGGGCGTACAGGGCGCGCCCATCCAGCGCGGTCCAGCGGCCGTCCGGCCCGCGGGTGAGGTTGGCGATCAACGCGTGGATGTGCAGCAGCGGGTCGCCGGCCCGGCTGGTGCGGTGCTGGAAGAGCGCCGCGATGAACCCGTTGCCGCGGACCAGCTGCTCACCGCCGTGGCCGCGGCGGGCGATCGCCGCGTGCTGCTCCAGGTAGCCGAGCGCGGCGGCCACGGCTTTGGCGTTGGCTTCTCGGACGGCCGCGCTGACCTGCGGCCCGCCGAGCGCATACAGCAAGCTGACGCTTTTCGGCGCCCGGAAGGTCAGGTCGAAGGCGAGGACCCGCTCGCGGTGTGGTGGCCCGCCAAGCCGCGCCGCGGTGTCGGGGTGGGCGCCGGCAAGCACCCGCAGCAGCCCGTCCTCGCTGACCTCGCCGGCGATGTCGAGCTCGGCGGCGGCCGCTCCGGCCCACTGGCCGGGTGCCTCGCCGGCGCCGGTGTAGTACTCCTCCTGGCTGCGGGCGACCTGGTCGAGGTAGTAGCGCTGCTTGCCGCGCAGCAGCTTGCCGATGTTGAGCACCGCTCCTCCCTCGATCCAGCGCCCACACCCGGCGCGAACCGAGGCGGACGAGCAGGTAGGAGCGGCAGCGTGGACCCTGCGGCTCACCGGGAGGCTCACAGCCACGCACCTTTGGTGCAAGTCTGTGAAGCGGGTCGGCGGCGGCGAGCTGTGAGGGGGCCAGGGGCCGGGGTCGCGGACGCTCGGCCTGGAGGAACGTGGCGAGGCGTCGCCGGCCTGCTGGGGTGTCCATGGTGCAGCGGAGCACCATGGACGAGGTGCTCCGTGCGGCCTCGGCGGGGCAGTCTCCTCCTGTGGGCCTGACGGGGGTGGCCCCTTTGCCTGGAGCTGGCGGACGAGGGTCCCAAGGTGACGCCGGCAGAAGAGTTGGTCGCCAGCACGGGACTGCCGGGCAGAGGCGCACAAGTGTGCGCCGGTCGCGGGCACAGGCGGACCCCTCGGAGGCCGGCGTCGAGCCGGGCCTCTCCGCCTGGTCGGCGAGCCACCGCCGGCAGGGGATACAGGGCGGCGGATCTGCGACCGCGGCCGGCCGCCACCCGCTCGCGGTAGAGCTGCGGCCATGATCGGGGGCAGCGACGCGAGTCGCCGCCCCCTCACAGCCGGCGCCCTATCGCCGCCGCGCCCGTTTGGTGTAGGTGATCAGCCAGCCGTCCTTCGCCCCGGTCTCCCCGGCGAGGTGCTCCACCTGGGCGTACAGCTCGGCCTCGCGCGGATCGCCGGTGACCACCATGGCCTCTGTGCGGCTGACCCGGCCGCGATGGTCGATCAGGAAGTGCTGTCCGATCACGTCGATGACGTTGTTGAGCAACACGAAGTCCTCGTCGCACGTCAAGGCGGCGGTGATGTGCAGCCTCCCGGTACTGCCCTCCACATACGGCGCCGGGATGCCAAGCTCGCCGCGCCGCGCCCGGATGCCGCGGCGCCGCCGACGACCGTAGTAGTGCAGCTGCTGCATGTTGCCCAAGAAGTCCCCTGCCATGCCGTGTCCTCCGGGTGTGGGCTGTCTGGTCGTCGTCCCACCCCAGGCCGGGGACCCCGGGCCGGGTCAAGGGGGGCCGAAGGCCATCCGAAGGACGCGAGCGCAGCGAGCTCCCTTGACGCGGTCTGGGGTGGCCCACGATGGGACGACCTGGCAGGCCCACCCCCTCGAGCCCCGGTAGGGGCCGGCGGCGAGCCGGCACGGCCTGCGCGTCTGCTTGCAGCCGCTACGGCCGGCTGGGTCCGCCCACGTCAGCGCCCTATCTGTCGGGGTCGGGGTGAGTGGGTACCGTGGCCTGGGCGTCCAGATCAAGGGCCACGCGCCACGCCACGAGCGCCGCGTCGAACAGCTCCTGGAGGGCGTCGACGGCGTCCGCGGCGGTGTCCAGCACGGCCTGCTGGCCGAGCAGGTCCAGGTGCAGGTAGGCGGTGAGCGCGCGGTCGACGGGCGGCGCGAGGCGGTCGACCAGGCAGGCGAGGCCTGCGCGGGTCAGCCGGTCCAGCTGCCACACATCCTGCGGCAGCGGCCAGAGCGTCCGCGGTGAGCTGTCATGCAGCGTGTCGAGCAGGGTGATGTGCAGGCTCGGGCCCGGGCGGTGGAGCAGCCCTTGCTCCTCGAGGGTAGCTCGCATGGCCTCCCACGCCGCCAGCCAGATGTCACGATGCGCCACCACGAGGATCTCCCGCCGGCCCGGAGCATCGTCGACCCAGCCGAGCGCGCGGGTCCGCAGGGCCGTGTCCAACCGACGCGCCAGGGCATGGCGGAAGCGCCAGGTCCTCAAGCGCGCCCAGCGGAAGCGCGAGATCCTCAAATCCGCCCAACAGACCACGAAGAAGATGTCGTCCATCGCAAGTTCCTCCGGGTTGGGTGGCGGAGGGGCGGACCGGTGCCCCTCCCTCACCGCGTTCAGGCCTGGCTGGCGGTTTGGTATGCCAGCTGGGGGAACGCCCGGTTCCATTCGGCAGTGGCGTCCCACACGCCGGCGGCCAGCTCCGCGCGGTGGCGGGCGCGCGCGGCGGCGCGCTTGCGGCGTTCCTGGCGCTCCTGCGCGGGATCCTTGAGGCCGAGCAGCTGGTAGATGCGCTGCTGCGGGTAGCGGCGCAGCGCCTTGTCGTCGCAGATCGGGCAGAGTTTGGTGAGGGCTTTCTTGGCGCCGCAGCGGGTCGAGCCGTGCTTGCGGCGCTGCTTGAGGTGCTGCTCGAACACCTTGGGCGCATACCAGATGCGCGCGGCTTCGACGGTGGCGCCGGCGGCGATCGCGGCGGCGACCAGTCTGGCGCCGGGGCCGTGCTTCTTCTCGCCTGGTATGTAGACGCCGGCGAGGTGGTCGCGAAGGCGGCCGGGGAGGTCGGTCGTCCAGCCGCAGTAGTGGCAGGCGTGGAAGCCCTCTGGGGGGGCCTCCCGGAGTTCGCCGTCGACGAGCTGCAACGGCCAGTGGAAGTGCAAAATGTAGACCACGGAGCGACCGGGCCCGTGCCCGGCCGGCCACAGCGCCTCGATCTTCTCGCGGGGGCAGCCGCGTGCCGGGCAGTCGTGGGCGTTCGGGTTGACCCGGTAGCCGACCCAGCCGCATGGGCAGGCAACGCGCTGGCGGGGCCGGGCGGCGGTCGCGGCGGTCATGACCGGGCCTCGCGCGAGCCGTCGAGGCTGCCGTTGTCACGGTGGAGTCGCCATGCGCCGGCGCCGCGGGCGACCACGATCGTGGTGGTGATAGTGGGGCCGCGGCAGTCCGGGCAGCGACCGTCGACCACGCCGGCGGCGTAGAGCTCGCAGTCCGTGCAGCGGCTGACCCCGTCGCAGACACCGCCGCAGCAGCAGCCAGGCACCGAGCAGCCGGTCGCCTCCCTGCGGCACTCGTCGCTGCAGAAGCCGTCCTCGGTGAGCGGTGCGACCTGCCCGCACGCGGGGTTCTTGCACTCGCCGATGCCGCCGTCCATAGCCTTCCTCCTGGGTGTGGCCTGCCTGGTCGGCGTCCCACCCCCAGCCGGGGACCCCGGGCCGGGTCAAGGGGGGCCGAAGGCCATCGCGGAGCGACGCGAGCGACAGCGAGCGCCCTTGACGCGGTCTGGGGTGGCCCACGATGGGACGACCTGGCAGGCCCACCCCTCGAGTACCGGCAGGTGCCAGCGCCACGGTCCGGGATCCACCGCTGCCCGCCCACGGCGGTGGACCGTGGGGTTCGGCAGCGCGGCTCACCACCCCCGCTCCCGCGGGAACTTGAGAAGGGCGACCTGCCAGCGGTAGCCGCCGCTGGCGGCCGCCTCCGCGCCGAGTTCGCGGGCCAACTCGGCCAGGCTGGTGACGATCCGGTCGGCGTTGGGTGGGCCGACGGTCAGGGTGAGCCGATCGCTGCGGCTGGTCCGGGGGCAGCGGTGCCCGGCGCACGCGGTCCTGATCGCCTTGAGGAGCCGCTCGAGGAGCTCCCAGTCCTCGTCCCGCTCGAGGTAGCCGTGGATGACAGTCAGATGCCGACAGCCGGCAGCCAGTTCTGCCGCCTCCTCGGCTTGGAGGATCTCCTTGAGGCGTTGCGACGCGGCGACCGGGTCGAGCCCGGCCAGCTGCTGCCGGATCCACGCCCCCCGAGCGCGGGCCCGCTCGATCAGCTCGCGGACCGCGACCGCCTCGCTGCAGACCTGGGAGCAGCAGCCGTCCTCCAGCAGCGGCCCTGGCTGGCGGCAATCCTCGTTGCGGCAGGTGCCCTCCTCACGCATCGGCGCGCCTCCTGGAGCGGTGGGGCTGGTCGCCTATTTGCTGAGGCCGGGGACCCCGGGCCGGGGCAAGGGCCGCCGCAGGCGGTCCCGCAGGGACGCGTAGCGCCCTTGCGGCGGGCTGGGGTGGCCCATCCTGGGGCGACCGGTCAGGCCCACCTCGGTAGGCACGGCCACCTCCCGCGCCGATGGCCGCCGATTCCGCGGGAATCAGCGTCCGTCGCGCTGCTGGCAGGTGCGCCGGCTCCGTCCCGTGCGGCAGGGCCATTGGAAGGCGGCGATCGAGCCGACGGGCTGTCCGTGTGAGGATCTCGGTGAGTGACTTCGTGTCGTGCTTGTCGCTCACAGGCCCGAGCACCGTCTCGGTGGCGGCCTCCAGGAGCTCGCAGAAGCGGTGCTCCGGCATGCGCAGCGACACCGCGAGCACGTCGAGCGGCAGGTCGGTGGTGAGGTAGTAGCGCAGAGCGTCTCGGTCGAGGGCTGGCAACCAGCTCACAACGGTGAGTAACCGCAGCCACAACGCCTTGGCGCGCCCTGGTGACAGGTGTGATACCACGTGCAGCGCACCCCGCCACCGCGCGTGTACCTCGTCGGCTGCCTCCCAGGCGCGTTCTTGCCGGTCCGCAAGCTCCGCCTCGGATGGCTCCCACTCGTCCAGCAAGGCCCAGCCCTCATGGAGGTAGACCGTCTCCGCCGCACCGGCCGTGGTCTCGGCCACCGCAGGGCCGGTCGGCTCCTCCTCCCAAGCTGCTCTGGTGACGTTCACTGGCCTGTTTCAGGCTGGAGGTCGCCGTTCTTCGCGGGACTACCGAGATCGCTGGGCACGCTGGCGAGCGGCGTGATCAAGCCCAGGTTGGGTGCGCTCACAGCTGCATTCCTTGTGGGCTGTAGGTTGAGGACACGAGTGGCTCGGGCGGTCGGGCGCCGGCGGCTGCAACCGGGCCACGCCGCGCTTCGCGGTGAGCGTCTTCCGTCGCACTCACAGGCAGGCTGAGCGCAGGCCTCACAGTGGCCAGCGGTGTCGCGTTCACTCTGCCGCCTGCCCTGCCATGGCCCGGCAGATCCGGCAGACGTGGGCATCCGCGAGCGGCTCGCTGTTGCCGCAGCCGCCTGACAAGGTGCATGCCAACTTGAGGTCGGCGCCGCCGGCGACGGCGGCCCTGATGAGCGGTGGGCCGTCCCCGGCACGCAGTTGCGTGAGGCGCGCGTCGACGTCGACCGCGCACCCGACGAAGTGGGCGGCTGGACCGCTGGTTCGGTGAGCGTGCAGTAGGAAGACGGTGCGCCGCCTGCCTGTCCGAGTCCTCGGCGTCGGTCTCCCAGCGGTCAGCATCGCGCCCCTCTCACGCTGTCGAGTCAGACCGGCCTGACGTGCTAGACGTACGTCGTGCCGGACTGCCGGCCGTCCTGAATCGGGGGATTCCGCCGGGAATCGCTGCGCTGTGGTGGAGGACCTCGCGGCCGGCCGGCCTGGCTCCGCCCGCCCCCGGGGGCGGCGTGGACGCCGGCCCGCGCCGCCCCGGCCAGGGTCAAGGGCCGCCGCAGGCGGTCCCGTAGGGACGCGCAGCGCCGTGGCGCGGAGCGCCCTTGACGCGGCCCGGGAGCGGCGTGGGATCGGGCCGGGTGGCCGCGAGAGAACGGCCGGTCCGCGTCCGGGTGCAGGGTCCCGGACGCGGCGCCGGCGACGTTCAGGTCGCCGGCGAGGCCGTTGTCGACAGGAGGAGGGTCGGGGGAATCGGCTGCCGCCTCGGGCGGCACGTCACCCACAGCCGGGCCAACCGCCGGTGATTGGGCGGGCTGATCAGTTCACGGGCCGCCGTGCGGGCAGGGGCCAGCCGCCGGGCTTATGCGTCGTCTTCCCTGCGAGGGTCGATGACGGCTCTGATTGCGAGCAGCCTGTCGATCTCCTCATGCTGGTACCGCGGGTCGTACGCAGCAAGGGAGATGAGTCGACAGAGCACGTCGCGCTCACGTGGGGTCAGCTCGCGTGTTGGCGGCGCGTCCGACCCGTCATAGGCCAGATCCCCGTCAGGCCACGCTCCTGGTGAGAAGGTGCACCGGCTCACAGCCTCACGAGCCAGCGCAGCTTCGCGCTCCCGATGCTCGTCGGAGTCGTCGGCGCAGATAAGGTAGCCGTCAGCGTGGTGCATCTTCGGGCGACCGCAGACCTGACAGTCATAGGCAGCGATGACGGCCGGTAGATGCGGCCAGCAGCCGCGGACGTTGTCGCCACGGAGGCCAGCACCCAGGGTCTTGTTGGCCCTGTCGGCGAGCATGGCGGCGGCAATCATGGCCTGCTCGCTGGTCGGGATGGACAGGCCCAAGTCGTCCCATGGGAAGGTGTGGAGGCCGAGGCCGCGCAGGAAGGTGTTGAGGGCTCTGGATTCAGATCTGTTCACCGGGATCATCTCCTTGTCGCAGGTGGGAAGGCGCGGTGGGTCGGTGGCACGCGGTAATGGGGAATGCGTGGGGCAGCCGCTGGGCGAGCGGCTCGCAACCCAAGAAGCGCTGAGCGCCGGGTGAGGCTGTTGTGGCCGGGTTCTTGGCTCAGGCGGCGGGGTCACCGGAAGTGTCGTCGTCGCCGGCGGTCAGGCCTAGTTGCACCGGACCCGCATGGCGGTCCGCGTCGTCGAGATGGCCGGTCGCGCCATACATCGCGGCTTCCCGTTCGGCGTGGTCGTCGGAGTCGTCGGGACACACGAAGTAGCCGCCGGCGTCCTTCACCTTTGCGCGACCGCAAACCTCACAGTTGAGAGCGGTCAGGGCTGCAGCGGTGATGGCGGCCTTGAGGCGGGGCCAGCAGCGGGCCACGTCGTCGGCGCGAACGCCGGCACTGAGGACGCGATTGGCCCTGTCGGCCAGCATGGCCGCCGCGTCCATGGCTTGCTCGGCGCTTGGGGTCGCGGGGCCACCGCCCCAGGCGGTGTCGATACCAAGGTAGTGCAGAAGGGTGTTGAAGGCGCGGGCCTCGGAGATGTTCAGCATGGATGTGGTCTCCGCCTACTGGTCGGGTGCCGGGTCGTGGGCATCGCTTACCGCGTCCTGGGGTGTGGCTCCGGTCGCCTCAGGTGGCTTTCGACGCTTGGGGCGGTGACAGGCGATCTCGGTCCGTTCGACTTCGGAGACCTGGTAGCCGCGCCGCTCACAGAAGTCGACGTGATGGTGCAGGTCAGCGCCGCTGAACTGTGGATGGTCGATGTGCTGCTGCTGTTCGGGAGCGGCGAACATGAGGGCGGCGCCCACGCGCAGCAGGGCCTCGGGGTCACGTTCGGCGTACGCGACCAGCGGGGACCGGTAGTCGGTCCAGTAGCCGGGCTGCTTCTTGATGAGCGTCTCGCCGATTGCTTGCTCGATCAGGTTGGTGGCGATCTCCAAGGTCCGCCCGTCGGCGTGATGCAGAAACTGCAGGGCCAGTTGGGGCGCCAGCTCGCCGAGCGGTATCCGCTTCTTGAGTTGCCCAACGAGGAACTCCCAGCGGGTGTCGCGAGCCTCGCGGGCGGCGCGGTTGCGCTTGATCGTGGCGCGGCGCTCGGCCTTCTGATCCTCGGTCAGGCCGGTCTTGACCTGGCTGTCACCTTCCTTGCGGTGTCGTTTGGGGGCGGTGCACACCAGGACGACCTCGCCCTCTTCCCTGACGACAGCGGCGTGGCACTCCTCGCTGGCATGGGCTTCCGTGTCGACCTTGACCTCGGCGGTGCCATAGCCGTACAGCCCTTGGCCCGCGAGCGGCTTGGCGTCGACGTCTCGCCAGGAGCCGTATCGTGAAGGGCCGGGGACGACCTTGACCCCGGCGTCGCGTAGCCGCTGTTCGGCCTTGGCACGCTTGGCAGCTTGCTCCTTGTCGCGGAGCTCGTGGTCGACGGCGCCCTCGATGTTGAATGGACGCTCCAGGATCACGTCCATGCGCTCTGGATCATCCTTGAGCTTGATCAGGTGTTCGTGGGCGTCGGTGACGCTGATCTTGCCGGCGTCCACAGCGGCTTGGGCGGTCGGTGTGAGGTCCACGAGCCTGAGGTATTTGGAGATGTGGCCCTGGGACTTCCCCACGCGCCTGGCGAGGTCGCGCTGGGTGAGGCTGGGGTTGTTGTCGAGCGCCTGCCGGTAGCCGAAGGCCTCCTGGATGGGTGTGAGGTCCTTGCGGTGCAGGTTCTCGATGGTCATGAGCTCGATGCGCTCGACCTCGTCGAGGTCGCGGATCTCAGCGGGAACGTGGGTGAGGCCGGCCTTGATGGCGGCGGCGTGACGGCGGTGTCCGAAGACGATGAGGTAGCTATCGTCGGAGTCGGGACGGACGAGAAGCGCCTGCAGCACGCCGTACGATTCCATCGACTTGGCGAGTTCAGTCAGGTCGCCAAGGTCGCCGCCGTTGGCGGTGCGGGGGTTGTCGGGAGCAAGACGTAGCTTGTCGACCGGCAGGGAATGGATGGTGCGGGTGGCATCGGGGTCGGCCATGGAAGACCTCCTCTTGGCGGGTCGCTGGAGTTGGGGCTACGTGGGACATAAGTAGGGTGCGTCGTGCCGCACGCAGCTCCGTTCGATGTCGGATAGGAGAACCGGTGCAGGTCGGCGACCGGGGTCGGGTTGGGTAGCGATCAAGTCAGCCGTCTGGGGACGGGCGTAGGGGCTCCTTTCGTGCTCGGGTCGACCTCGGGTTGGCCTGCCGGTCGCCTGCTGGGCAGTGCCGGGGTCCCCGGCGCCGGAGGGGCCGCCCCGCAGGGCGTCGCGCAGCGACGGGAGTACCGGACCGAGCGCAGCGAGGGAGGAACGGACCGGCCTTGCAGGGGCCGGGGTGGCACTACGCTGGAAGGGCGCAGGCAGGCGGATCGGGGTGGGTTGTGGCATGACGCCGCGTCGGACGGTTGGTTCGCGGAGTGCGCCGGAGGCCGGGGTGGGTGAGGCTTCCAGCAGGTCGATGCGCGAAGGGTGGGGACGGCTCGATCAGCACGCCGAGGCCCCGGCGCGGCGGCCGGGGGCCTCGAAGCGTGGACGGCTAGAACGGGGGCTCGTCGTTGAACTGCCCGCTGCTGCCGGCCGAGCTGCTGCGGCTGGTCCGCTCGACCTTGGCGGTGGCGAACTTCAGGCTGGGCCCGATCTCGTCGGCCTCGATCTCGGTCACGGTGCGCGTCTCGCCGTTGTCGGTCTCCCAGGAGCGGTTGCGCAGTTTGCCGGTGACGATGACGCGAGTGCCCTTGGTGAGGGTCTCGGCGGTGTTTTCGGCGAGCTGCCGCCAGACGTTGACCCGGAAGAACGACGTCTCCCCGTCCTTCCACTGGTCACCCTCACGGACCCGCGGCGTCACGGCCACCCGGAAGTTGGCGACGGCGTGGCCATTCGGCGTGAACCGGAGCTCGGGGTCGCCGGTCAGGTTACCGACGACGGTGACGAAGGTGTCCATCCTGCCCTCCTTGGGGCTCGGCTGCGGTTGCGAGCCCAGGCCGCATGGCCCAAGCACGCTGGCGGGCAAGGGGCCGGGGCAAAGTTGTGGTCGGAATCGACCAAGCGCCGGCGAAGCCGGCTCCTTGCCGGCCGGAACTTTGGAGGAGCCCAGGCCGATGTCGTCTGGATCAGCTGCCGGCGAAGCCGGTCGATACGACGTCGGCCTGGGGTGCCCCTTGCGGGCCAGCGCGGCCATGCAACCGTGTGGCTCGTCGACCAGCAGACCGAGCCAGGAGGGCAGGAGTGGCACGGCGCTGTCGGTGAGCGCGCGAGCCCGCGTTCGGTGGCCAAACGGCTCAAGACCGGCCGGGCGCGGCGTGGGAGCGATGGGACCGTGGTGACGGGCCGAAAGGGGCGGCTGATGCGCGGCTCGCTGATGTAGCACGGGAGGTGACCGGGAGCGGACCCGGCGGGAAGTGCGACCGCGGGCGACGGCTGGGGTGCGATCGGCGAGCGGTCAGCTGGTGTTACCGGCGCCACGTTGGGCGGGGTGAGAAGGAGGAGCGTCACGGCTGGGCCGGCAGATGGGACAACGGCGTTGCCGGCCTGCTCGCTCCGCTCTTTCCTGGTCGCGGCGTTGGGCGAGTTCGTAGCCGCAGTCGGGACAGCTGGCGACCCACCAGCCCTGCAGCAGGTGCATGGCCGGCTCGTGGGCAGAATGTTGGCTCATGGTTCCCCCCTTAGTTGAGACGGTTGCCGGGTGGCCTGTCGATGTGCCGGGACCGGGATCGCTTGAGGGCGGCGCCGAAAGGACCGGTGGCAGGCGGGCGGCGCAGCAGGAACGCGGGTGGCGGTTGGAGGGAGGAGGGATAGAGCGGGGGTGCAAGACGCAAGCCCGCTGGCGGTGGCGGCAGGCCGTGGCACGCCAAGGGTCACCCCCCACGAGGGGTGACCCGGCGACGGCTAGTAGCCGCGCTCGACCGCCAGCCGCTCGAGCACGGCTTCGATCTGGTCGCCGGCGAGCTCGTTCTCGATGTGCGCGTCAGTCATCACGTGCTCGTCGACGATCGCCTCAGCCTCGTTGGTGGGCACGTCCTCGCCCCACATGCAGTCGGGGCAGAAGACGTGGGCCGTGCGTTCGCTGCCGTTGACGCTTGCGGTGATGGCGACCATCGCGGCCTCCCTGCTCGAAGCGGGCCTGTGTGACCCGCCGGGTGTCATCCCCTCAGTGCCGGGCCCCCGGCCCCGGAAAGGCCGCCCGAAGGGCGTCCCGAAGGGCGTCCCGAAGGGACGGGAGTACCGGACCGAGCGCAGCGAGGGAGGAACGGACCGGCCTTGCAGGGGCCGGGGTGGCACTAGGCTGGAGTGACCCGGCGGGACGACAGGAGATCGCCGGCCGTAGGCCGGCACCGCTCGGCGCGCAGCGCCGCCCTGCCGTCCGATCCTGTGGCAGACCGCGATTCCTGCGGAATCGACCGCCCCTCCGGCTCTCGTGCTTCCTGAGGCGTCGCCGACCAATGCGTAGCGGGGTAACCAAACGGCGTGCCCTACGTGATGAACGGTGCGTCAGCCCGCTGACCAGGCCTGGTCAGGTGTGGTGCTTCTGCTTAGGCTCGATGGTCAGTTCAAGCCAGGCGCCTTCGTCGAATCGGTGGACAAATTCGGTGTGGGCGGTTGGCGGGTTATCGATGCGCCACACCTCAACGGGGGCACGCCGGGGGACGCTGCGGTAGCCGGTGACGTGGTACCTGCCGACGGACAGCAGGCGGCCACTGCTGGTCTTGCGGAGCCATCGCGCGAGGATGCACTCGCTGGTGTCCCCCTTGACGCCCTGCATGCCGTACGCGTGCATGCAGCGGGCAACAACATCGGCCGAGTGGCCCCCGAGACGTTCCAACTCCCTCATCACCGCGTTGGCGGTCTCCAGCTCAGCGGTGGTCGGGTTGGTCCCCAGCAACCATGCCCCATGGATGAGGTTCATCGCTTGCCTCCTCGAAGGATCCAAGATGTGCTGCCCGACGCTGATCACCTGGTCGTCTTGCGTTCCTGATGAGCCATCAGCGGCACGTATGTCCTGTTGACCAGCTGGGGGCACGCCGGCGCGGCGGGAAGACCAGCCGTACCGCCCCTGCGCTGCTATAGCTATACGCCGACGCCGGTTGACAGTGACCTGCTACGCGCGAGGCGTCTCGCGGAGCTGCTCGGCCAGTTCGCAGATCTCACGCTCCGGGTAGCGGCGGTGGCCACCGAGGGTCCTGAGGAACGGCAGCTTGCCTTCCTTGGCCCAGCGGGAGACGGTCTTCGGCGACACGTGCAGGATTGCGGCCACCTCGGTGGTGAAGAGGTAGCGGGGCTGGTCGGTGGTGGGCATGTGGGTCTCCCTTGCTGCTCAGGTGGATGAATCGGCGCCAGGCCAGCTGGCGTCGATCGTGCGGTGTAAATGCATGGGGCTGGCAGCATCCGGACCCCGACTCGCGCCGGGGCCCGGATGGCGGAGTCTGCGATCAGGCGTGTACTGCGCTGGTACCGTCAGGCACGGTGGTCGCCGAGTCCTGCGTCGCTCCCGCGTCCTGCGCCGGGGACTGTGCGGCCGCGACCTTGGCCGGGTCGGTGACCTCCCCCTGGTCGTCCATCGCCCGGTTGGCCAGCAGGTCGGCGCGCTGGTTGGCCTCGCGGGCGATGTGCTCGAAGACGACCTCCTCGAAGCCGTCAGTCAGCTGGCGGGCCTTGGCGTGCAGCGGGATCAGCGCCGGGCTCTGCACCTTGTAGCCGCCGCTCAACTGGCGGATGACCAGCTTGGAGTCGGCCCGCACCACGACGCGGCGCGCCCCGAGGGTCTGGGCGTGCTCCAGCCCGGCGATGACGCCGCGGTACTCGGCGACGTTGTTGGTCGCCCAGCCGATGCCCTCGCGCAGCTCTGCCAGCACGTCGCCGGTGCTGGCGGAGGTGATCAGCGCACCGTAGCCGGCGGGACCGGGGTTGCCGCGAGAGCCACCGTCGGCCCAGACGATGACCTCCTCGGTGGCCTGGGCGGCGTCGCTGGCCTGGGCGGTGGCGGGGGGCTCGGGCGAGGCAGGGGCGGCGGGCTCGGGCGAGGCGGCGGCGGGCTCGGGCGAGGCAGGGGCTGCGGGCTCGGGCGAGGCGGCGGCGGGCTCGGGCGAGGCAGGGGCTGCGGGCTCGGGCGAGGCGGCGGCGGGCTCATTCGGCGTGCGTGCGGCGCCGTTGGCCAGCTGGACAGCGGCTCGGGTTGCGGTCTGCTCGCCGCGGTCCTTCCAGTCGATGAACTCGACGCCACCCGGGTCGGCCGCAACATGCAGCCTGGACTGTTGGCGGCCTTCGTCGTCCTCCCAGGTGCGCTCGTACAGGCGACCCCTGATGCCAACGCGGCAGTTGTTGGCGAGGTACCTGGCGACGGTGTCGGCGTCGCCGTTGCGGACGATGACGTCGACGTGGTCGACCTCGGGCTTCTTGCTGCCGCCCGCCGGCTTCGGGCGAGTGACCGCCAGGTGGAGAATGGTGACGGGCGCGCCGTCCGAGGCGGCCAGTAGCTCGGGATCCTCGGTCAGGCGGCCGGTGAGGACGACAACGTTCAGGTTGGCCATGGTGGGCCTCCTTGAGCTGTGAGCGGGCCGTGGTGACCCGCTGGGTAACCGTTGTGCAGTGCCGGGGTCCCCGACCCCGGAAAGGCCGCCCGAAGGGCGTCCCGCAGGGACGGGAGTACCGGACCGAGCGCAGCGAGGGAGGAACGGACCGGCCTTGTAGGGGCCGGGGTGGCACTAGGCTGGAGGAACCCGGCGGGACAAGCATGGAGACTGCCGGCCTACGGCCGGCACCGCTCGGCGCGCAGCGCCGCTCTCCCCCACCCGCTGGCCGGTCAGCGACCGACGGCGACCGCGTGCCCGATTCCGCGGGAAGGACGGTCGCCGCCGGCGACGCTCAGCAGTCAGTGTCGTCGGGCGGTGTGACTTCCAGGTGGCGGGGCAGGTCGGCGACGATGATCGCGATGTTGTCGTGGCCGCCTGCGGCCAGCGCCGCCTCGACGAGGGCGCCCGCAGCGTCCTGCGGCAGCTCCTCGGTCTGGAGGATGAGGGTGATGTCCCGGGCGGTGACGTAGCCGTGGAGGCCGTCGCTGGCCAGCAGGAGCCGCTGCGGGGCCAGGTCGGCCAGCTCAACCCGACAGTAACCGGTGTCGCCTCTTGCGGCCGTGGCCGTCACCCAGTGCCGTAGGCTCCGCACGAGCTCGGCGGAGTGCCCCGCGGCCTCCAGTTCGGTGGCCTTGGTGTGGTCGGCGGTGAGCTGGACCAGGCCGGCTGCGCCGAGCCGCCATGCACGGGCGTCGCCGGCCCACGCGACCGTCAGGGCGGTTGGCTGCCACACCGCAACCACGATCACACAGTCACCCCGCTGGTCGGGTGGGCAGTCAGTGGGGTACAGCTCGGCCAGGGCGCCGCGGGCGGCGTGCAGGCCGACCGGGGCCGACCCGCTGACTGCGGCGGCGACCGCCGCGGTGGGGGTGGCGACCTGCGCGGCGTATTGGGCGTCGTAGTGGTCACCGACGCCGTCGGCGACCACCAGGCTGGTGGCGATGTCGGTGACGTGGACGGCGGCCGCGTCGCAGTGCAGCCGGCGGCGGTGCCCTTGGTGCTGCACGATGGCGTGCTGCGGCGTTGTGACCATCGCATCGGCGTGGTCAGGCATCACGGCTCCTTTGGGCGGGAGGTTGGTCCGGCAGGTATTGGAGGCGGTGGATTGCGCGGGTAGGACTGGCAGCCATGGCGGATTCGTCCAAGCGGGACGTGGAATCATCGCCGGGGCTGAACCGGTGGCCGGCGGGGCTGCGCAGGAGGGCGGCAGCGTGCCCCGCCGGCCGGCGCTGCGGTCGATCTAGCGGCCGTCGGTGAAGCTGGGTGGGCGGCGAAGCTGGGTGAAGCCAACCCAGGCGCACGCCCAGGCGGTCTTGCGCCACCGCCACAGCCGGCGGATGAGCAGGACGTCACCGACCGACATGGACCGACCGGCGGCTGTGCGGTACGCGGCCACATCGTCGGCGTAGCGTGGGTCGCAGTGGACCTCGTCGGGGAGGTAGCTGTTGGTGATCTCGAACACGACCTCGGCGGCCGCCTCGGCGCTGGTGGCCTCAACGGTCAGGTCGAACACTCGCGTGAGCGGGTCGCCCGGCAGGTAGCGGTGGAAGACCCAGGGGCCGCTCGTGTGCAGGACGGTGACGCGGAATCTGCGGCTCCTGCCCGATAGTGGGGTGACCTCACCATCTCCGATCCCATCGGCGGGCAAAGTGCCGAGCACCCGGGCGACGAAGTGGGCCTTGCGCGCCCGCAGCTGCCGCATCGCCCCCAGCAGCGGCGTCTGGCTGGCGGCCACAGCCTTGACCTCGGCGTAGGACAGCGTGGCCGGTTCGACGTCCTCGAGGTCGCGGGCGGGCAGTTCGCCGGTGAGGATCCGAGCGACGACCCCGTCGCGGTCCGCTGACTGATCGGCCCAGTAGACGGAGACGTCACGGGCGACGACTCCACCGCGGCCGAACGAGCGCTCGGCGAGCGCGCCCTCGGCGGCCGCCTCGCTCGGGTAGTAGTCCGACTCGCGGCTGTACGAGGAGGAGCAGCTGCAGCGGGTGCCGATGTAGTGGCCGGCGGCCGAGTGCAGCACGACCAGGGGTAGCACCGAAACCTGACAGGTCGGGCAGACGGTGGGAGCGCCCGTCGCGATGGTCTCGCCAGGGTGCATGGGGGCCTCCTTGGACTGTGAGCGGGCTGTTGTGACCCGCTGGGCAAGCCTTCGGGGGTGCCGGGGTCCCCGGCGCCGGAGGGGCCGCCGCAGGCGCCCCGGAACGGGGCGGGAGTACCGGACCGAGCGCAGCGAGGGAGGAACGGACCGGCCTTGCAGGGGCCGGGGTGGCACTAGGCTGGAGGAACCCGGCGGGACGGCAGGAAGACCGCCGGCCGCAGGCCGGCACCGCTCGGCGCGCAGCGCCGCTCCACCACGGATGGATCCAGGCATGAGGCGGCAGGGACGATACCCCTGGTTCATTTGGAGGATCGCGGGGCAGGCTCTGCAGTGCGCTTGTGGTGGTTGGTCAGCATTGCCGGTGACCATGTCAACGGCCGACCGGGGCCTGCATCAGTCGTAGTCGTACACGGTGGTCACGATCGAGCGGTCACACAGCGTCCGCGTGATGATCGGCTCGATACGCTCCCACTTCCCACCGGCAAGGCCACAACCGATGCGGGGGATATGCACCGAGGCTCCGAGACGGTCGGCATGGTCGGCGACAACACGCAGGCATCGCTCGAGGGCGTCATAGCGAATCGGGGGTCCTGAACGGCCGGTCCGCATGCCGTGCTGGGCGACCATGTTGGCTATCCAGAGGT
>WNFV01000515.1_pt1 | contig 52408 bp, 57 predicted proteins | sample 5400101 | NCBI WGS metagenome assembly WNFV01 (sample SAMN13153361, study PRJNA577476) | soil metagenome | isolation source: 115 cm soil or saprolite under grassland replicate 1 | place: USA:California | collected 2016-06-15
TACTGCGAAGCGCTCGAAAGCCTTCGCTCACCGGTCACCCTGACGTGCTGGCCGCGCAACGTCGCGAACGCGCCCTCGTCCGTCGCCAACGCGAGCGTCGCTGGGGCCATCCCAACCGCAGGCAGCACGATCAACCCGGTCACTGTCGGTGTCAGCGCACCAGCGATGAGGGCGAGGAGGGGTATGGGATTCGTCGGCGAGACGTGGCGCCTCTATCACGAACAGGAGCTCCTCGGTCAGCTGGTCATCACCGACGCCGATTTTCCCTGGCTGCGCGCGCGATTCCAGGCTGAGCCTGGCTTTGAGATGGTACGGCCGCTGTTTGAGGAGGAACTGCGCCTTCTTGACACCATCGATGATGGCGTCGATGCCTGGGAGGCGGCCTATGGCCAGGTACGGGACGCGGTGAGTCTTGCCGCGCCGGACGGCCGGCGCGTGCCTGAGTTCCTGCTGCACATTCAGGGCGAGAACGCATGGTGGCGATGGAACGACGAGCCGTTCCCCGCCTGATCCGCCAATCGGCCAACACTCCGAAGTCTCAGCCAACACCCCAAGTGTGCGTAGTCAGCACTAGTTCGTACATATGCCTCTTATGAGTGAATCAGTGAGGCGTGATCGCAGTGATTCGATACGGATCAGTAGATTGTGATCGATTGGCGCAATGAGCCAGGCAGGAAGAGCCCACCTGCGCAAGCTCGGCAGTATCGCTGGGAGCCCGAACGGGTGCTCTCCTTGCTCGATCGAATCTGACCCGTGGTCGTTTCGAGAGGAGGCGCCTCGAACGGTCTTTCGAGGTCGGCGGGGAGCTCGTTCAGGCGGGCTTCTTCGCCTGAGCCGCTGACGGCGACGACGCATGGCGACGATGGTTGGCAACGACGGACGTTGTCGATACAGTGGAGGCATCCCCCCAGCCGCCTCGGTGGCTGGGTGCGAGGCCCGCTTCGGCGGGCCTCTGCGTTTCAGGAACCTTCACCGCCTACCAGCGCGCCGGCTTGTGGATCTTTCCGTCGGCGTCGGTGAGCACTCGGGGAAACTGGCATGTCCGCAGGGCCGACTCTCGGATCTGCTTGAAGAACGTTGGCTGCAACGCTCGGCTTCGGCGCTTCGGCGGGTGCGGGTTGACGATCCCCACGATCAGGCCGAGCTCGCGTTGCACGACGGCAATCGGCTCCTTGAGGTCGGAGTCGTTCGAGATCACCACGGCCGCCTGGCAGTCCTGCTTGAAGGCGTCGAGCAGCAGGTAGGTGGCGAGGTTGACGTCGGAGCCCTTCTCCTCGGTCTTGATCACCTCAACGGTTGCAGGTCCGCCAGGTGGGGGATTGGCCAGGCGCATCCGAACCGAGTGGCTCAGGTAGTGTCCGGTGTGGATGCTCAGATTCGGGATGGTCCGCAGGGCGCGAAGATAGGTGAGCTGGCGCTGCGGCTCTTGGGGGTCGTCGGGGCGCGCGCTGACCAGCGCGGTGAAGTACCGGATGCGGTTGATCTCATCGTTTGGCAGGAGGCGACGGCAGAGCGCCGCCAGGTCGAGCCATCGGTACGGCGTGCCCTTCAGGCAGCCGTAGTACAGGTTGAAGGCGTCGACGTAGACGTTGGTTCGCATGGGGCGCCAAGCCTACCTCTACCGCGCCACCGTGGAGGGCTTCCACCCCGCGCCCGTCGAGCCCAGCGCGCCAGGTTTCTCTCAACGCGTTCCGGGTGGGTCAAGCGTCGGTCCGCATGCCGTCAAGGATCCTCAAGGCGACGTGGTTGCTCGCGACGATAGGTTCCGTCAGGCTCGCCGCTCAAGGTGACCTCCTCGTCCCGTGCCGAAGCTGATCCTGGGTCGAGTTGGGGAGGCGTAAAGGCGACCGTACAAGGTGAAGGGCTCTGAGAGCGGTAACGAGTCGTATTGAAGTAAGGATCTCGGCAGGCCAGCAGCAGGTCCAGCGACTCGGCCAGGCCGTGCTGGTAGCGGTCAAGGCCGGTGCCGAACACCTCCAGGTCGACCCAGGGCCGCCACGGCCGACGCCGAGGTGGAACCGACCACCGCTCAGGTGGTCGAGCAGGGCGGTCTCCTCGGCGAGCGCGACCGGGTGGCGGTTGGCGAGCATGCACACCGCGGTGCCCACTTCGAGCCGGTGGCTGCGGCCAAGGAGGTTGGCGGCAAGGGCGAGGGCCGAGGGGCACACGCCGTAGGAGATGAAGTGGTGCTCGGCGACCCAGGCGCTTGTCAGGCCGGCGCGCTCGGCGGCCAGGGCGTAGTCCACCGCGCCGCCGAGCGCATGCGCCTGCGTCATGCCGGGGAACTGCCCGGCGAGCAGGAAGACACCAAGCTCCACGTGAGCGCCAGCCGCCCGCCGTTACCGGTCAGCAGTCGCGCAGCTCAGGTGACTGGTTCAGCAGCTGCGCCCTGACCGAGGTGAACTCGCGGAAGCGGCCGGCGCCGCTGCCGCTGCCGGTTCGGGCGCCGGCGGGGAACACCGCCACCCGGTGGCAGTTCTGGAAGGCCAGGGTGACGCCGAAGTGGCGCTCCAGCGCGCCGCGGATCGCGTCGCTGGCCAGGGCTCGTAGCAGCTGCCCGCGGGCCTGCTCGCTGGGGGGCGGGACCTGGTTGTCGGCAAACGGCCGCTCGCGGTTCCCGCCGCGCTCCAGCTCGGCCACCAGCGCGCTGATGGTGGCCCAGGCGTAGGGCAGCGAGTCGCGCACGCAGGCGACGAACTCGGCATGGTCGACCTCGCCCTGCTCGGCCTGGGCCAGCAGCGCCGGCTTGACGTCCAGTGACATGGTCGTGCTCCTCTCGGGTGGGGTTGCTCGGTTTCAGGGGGTGGCGGCGAGCCGCAGCGTGTCCGGGCCGAGGGTGAACTCGGGGTCGACCTGGGTGGCGAGGTCTTCGCCACTGCGCGCGTTGGCCCAGGCGCGGGCGTTGCGCAGGTGGAACTGGACCGCCTGGCGGGTGAACCGCGCCCAGTCCTTGGCGGTGGCGTCGACCGCCTCGCGCAGCCGCCGCAGCGCGGCGCGGTTGGCGGCCTCGAGCGCCTCCAGTGACAGCGGCCGGCCCTGCTCGGCGGCGCGGACCAGGCTGGAGTGCTCGACGTGGACCAGCAGGTCGGTGCCGAGCTGCTCGCGCAGGAAGGCGACGTCGCCGTCGGTCTGCACCTTGTTGCCGACGGCCGAGAGGTTGACGTCGAAGCCGCGGGCGTAGCCCTGGTACTGGCGCCAGACCGCGGTCGACTTGCGGGTCGGCTCGACCACCAGGAAGGTGCGGTCGAAGCGGGTGAACAGGCCGGAGGCGAAGCAGTCGGCCCCTGCGGTCATGTCGACGACCACGTACTCGCCGGGACCGTCGACCAGGTGGTTGAGCAGCAGCTCGACCGCGCCGGTCTTGGCGTGGTAGCAGGCCACGCCGAGGTCGTCGGCGCCGAAGGGTCCGGTGGCGAGCAGCCGCACCCCACCGGCCTGGCGCTCCAGCAGCTCGTAGAGGGGGTTGCGCTCGACCACGCGCAGCAGCCGTGAGCCGCGGCCAGGCGGGGTGGTCTTGACCATGCTGGCGGTGGAGCGGATGCGCGGGTTGTCGCCGCGCAGGTAATCCTTGATCGCCTCCAGGTGGTCGCCCATAGCGGGCAGGCGCGCGGCTGCGGCCTCGTCGAGGCCGAGGGCGACGCCGAGGTGCTGGTTGATGTCGGCGTCGATGACGAGCACTGGCAGCCCGGCCGCGGCCAGGTGCCTGGCGAGCAGCGACGCCAGCGTGGTCTTGCCGCTGCCGCCCTTGCCGACGAACGCGATCTTCACGTGTCCGTGTCCTCATGGCTGATGAACGCTTCGAGCGTCCTGGACGGTATGGGATGCCTCTGGGCGAGCAGTGCGGTGCCGACAACGAGGCCGACGCTGGCCTCGCGGATGCTTGCCGTCCAGCCCAGCTCGGCGAGCCTGGCCGTAAGCTCCGCGGGCGAGTAGTAGACCTTGACCACCCGGTGGTCGCTGCCGTCGCGAAGGCGTCGCCAGACGCTCGGGGTGGTCTGGTCGGGCACCACTCGTTCGTCCTCGCGCTCGCGGTTGCTGCTGTCGACAAAGCAGGCGCGCCCGCCTGGTGCCAGGGCCGCACCGACCGTCGACCAGAAGGCGCCGAACCGCGCTGGGGGCACGTGCGTCAGCCAGAACGCGAAGAACACCGTGTCGTAGCGGCGCGGCGGCCGCCAGCCGAACACGTCGGCCTGGATGAAGCGGACCGGCAGGTCCCTGACGCGCCGCCGTGCCAGCGCCAGCACCTCGGGCGCGGCGTCGATGGCGGTCACCGAGCGGGCGCGGGCGGCCAGCAGCGGGGTCCAATGGCCGGTGCCGCACGCCAGCTCTAGGACGTCGCCGGTGATGGGCAGCTCGTCCAGGCAGCGGTCCCAGGCTTTGCCGAGGTAGGCGATGTCGTACTCGGGCGCGCGGGCTCGATAGTAGGCGATCTGCTCGGCCAGCAGCGCCTCGACGTCGTCGTCCATGCCGCGAGTCTCCCACGCGTTGGGTCCGGATCGGGGACTCCGACCTGCCGGGGCAGCACGTCTTGCGGGGCGAGGTCGGTCAGGTGGTGTGGACCCAGATGAGGCAGTCGTGCCAGGTGTCGTGGTCTGGGTCGTCGCTGGTCCAGGCTCGGCAGTGGCGGGGCAGGCGTTGTTCCAGGCGGTAGCCGGCCCGCCGTGCGAGCTGGAGCGATGGCGTGTTGTCCGGGTTGATCTCCAGCCACACCCGGGCAAGACCCGCGGTGGTGTGCGCCCAGGTCGTCAGGGCCTGGACGCCGCGCAGGGCGATCCCGCGGCGGCGCTGCTCCGGCCGCACCCAGTAGGCCAGCTCGGCGCTGCGCGGGCCGTCCAGCATGAGTCCCAGCGCCCCGACCAGCCGCGCGCCTTGCAGCGCTCCGACCGAGACCTGCCGGTGTCGGTGCGGATCCCAGGCCTGCAGGGCTGACCGCGCATCCTCCAGCGAGTAGGGACCGGCGGGGCGGGGACCCCACAGGGCAGGGGCCGACTCTGCTCGGGTGGCCTCGACCAGCAACGCCGCGTCCTTGGTGGTCAAGGTGCGCAGGCGCAGGTCGCCCAGGTCCAGCCCCATCAGCAGCTCCATACTCCCCATTATTCCCCTGGCAGGTCTGCCGGTCGGCGCCAGCTCCGCTGCGCCCGCCAGTGACGCCGACGATCCGGAGCAGGCGGCGCTCAGCCGGCCAGGCCGATGCGGCGCGGGAGGTCGGCGGGGGAGCAGGTGAGCCCGATCCAGAAGGGGCCGAAGCGGCCGTAGCTGGCGGTCACCTCGTCGAAGCGCATCTCGTAGACGATCGTCTTGATGTCGGCGAGGTCGTCGGCCAGCAGGGTCACCCCCCACTCGTAGTCGTCCAGACCGGTGGCGCCGGTCACGAGCTGGAGCACCCGGCCCGTGTAGCGGCGCCCGATCTTGCCGTGGCCGCCCATCAGCTCGCGGCGCTCCTGGAACGGCAGCTTGTACCAGTTCGCCCCTGGCTCCCGCGCCTTGCTCATGGGGTAGAACGCCAGCAGGGTCGACTGCGGCAGGCGCGGGTGGAGCCGATCCTCACGCAGCTTGGCGAGGCGTTCGGCGGCCTTGGCCAGCCGCTCCTCGACGTCGCCCTGGACGCCCTGCGCGGCCAGCCGGGCTCGCACGTCGTCGAGTGTCTCCATGTATTCCGACAACTCGGTCATAGAGAAGAACGAGTACACGGGCTGGAGCGAGGCCATGGCCCCGAGGGTGCGGGCGAGCGCCTCGTGCCGGGACAGGTCCGGGCCGAGTGCCATCACGCCGAGGTCCGCCTTGAGGCCGAGCACGGAGCTGCAGAGCACCTGGTGATCGGGCGCCGACTCGAAGTGCTCGAGCGCGGCCACCAGCTCCTTGCTGGTCTGGCCAGGATCGGGGGACTGGCTCGGGCGCACCCGGAAGTAGAGGTGGGTGACACCCCATCCAACGGAGGGCGTGACGGGCTCCATCGACGTGCTGCCTCCTTCGCGTTGCCAGGTCTTCCTCTATCTTGCCTGCTCACGGCCTGATATGCCGACTTCCGCGTGCATGCCCAAGGCGATTGTGGGTCCTATTGCCAGTTGAGGGCATTGACAGGAGTGACCCGGTGCTAGAGTGCGCGGGAGCAGCGGCGCAAGCTTCCCCGCAGTGCGGTTCGAGCTGTCCCTGCCGGCCGGGCATCGCACCCGGCAACGATTGGCCTTGCACGTGAAGGGAGGGACAGAGTTTCGTGACCATTGGGGTCGTCAAGTGGTTCAACCCTGACAAGGGATACGGGTTCATCGCTCGCCCGGACGGCGACGAGGACGTGTTCGTCCACTACTCCGCCATCCAGGCGGAGGGATACCGGTCCCTGGACGAGGGGCAGATGGTGGAGTTCGACGTCACCCAGGGGCCCAAGGGCCTGCAGGCGACCAACGTGCGTGCCTTGCCCCAGCAGTCCTGAACGCTCCAACGAGCAAATGATGCGAACGGCCCGCCGCCAGTCGCGGCGGGCCGCTGTTCGTTCCGGCCCGGGTCCCGGCCTCAGGTCCGGTTGCCCCCGGGGTGGTCACGCAGGAACTGTTCAACCTCTTCCACGAACTGCTCCGGAGGCAGGTCGGCGAGGGATGGCGCCTCGTCCGGGTCCTGCTCGTCGGCCTGTGCCTCGAGCCGCTCGACGTAGCCGGCCAGCTCGGGGTCGTCCGAGACGATGTCGGCCATGGTGGCGTCGAAGGCCGCCGTCTCCTCGGCCAGCGAGCCGGTGTCGATCGGCAGGGACAGCAGGCTGCCGAGCCGCTCGACCAGGGCCAGGGCCGCGCGTGGGTTCGGCGCCTGGACGTAGTGGGGCAGCGCGGCCCAGAAGCTCACTGCGGGGATCGCGGAGCCGAGTGCCGCCTCGCTGAGGACGCCGAGGATGCCGGTGGGCCCCTCGTACTGCGAGGCGGGAAGCGAGAGCTCCTTGGCCAGAGTGGGGTCGCCGGTCGAGCCCATGACCTGGACCGGGCGGGTGTGCGGCACGTCGGCGAGCAGGGCGCCCACGGTGATGAGCATCTCGACCCCGAGCGCCTCGGTGAGCTCGAGGATCTCGCGTGTGAACGTGCGCCACCGCATGTTCGGCTCGTGCCCGCGCAGCAGGATCAGGTCGTGCGGGCTGCCCGCCATCCGCACCGCCTGGAACTCGACCGTGGGCCACTGGATATGGCGGCCGTCGCCGTTCTCCAGCTGGACCATCGGCCGTGCAACCTGGAAGTCGTAGAACTCCTCTGGGTCGATGTGGGCGAAGGTCTCAGCCCCGAGGGCGTCTGCCACGAAGCCGAGCGCGGTGCTGGCCGCCACGCCGGCGTCGTTCCAACCCTCGAACGCGGCCACGAGGAACGGCCGGTTCAGGGTCGGACGGTGGATGAGCGTCGTGTGCTCCATGCCTCCACCATGCCACGGATCGATCGCGGGCGGCAGTAGGTTCGCCGCGCCTGTGGATAACTCGTGAGCTTCCGCGCCGACGCGGCTCGGAGCCCGGCGCCGCGTGCCAACCGGCAGACGTTTTCATAGTCGGCACTACGTCGACCTACGCATCTCCGAGAGACTGTCCCGTTGACCAACAAATGCAATGCAATGGCAGTATCATGACCAACAAGGCCCCGCGCGCTGTCTCGGCCCCCCCGGATAGCGCGGGGGCCTTTTCGTCGTCGCAGCCCCGGACTTGCCGCAGTGCCCGGAATCTGGCGGTATGCCGGAACGCCGGCGGCGCCCGGGCTCCGCCCCGGCACAGCCCACACGGGCTATCGACCGTAGCCTCTCACAGCGTCTGCGGGGCTAGTCCTCTGTCCGCCATTGAGCGGACAGAAGGCGGTCGAGCTCGCGGGCTCGCGCGAGGTACGGGCCGGGGTCCGGGTCGTAGGCGCCCGTCCGGCGGATGGAGCGGGCGATCGCGCTGGGGACCAGCTCGTCGAGCGGCTCACCGCCGCTGGCCGCCGCGCGCGCCTGGGTGGAGGACCGGCCGGGCGTCCATCCGGGCGTCGCCAGCGGAGCCGAGCGCAGCGGCAGCGCGGCCGCCGGGTGCCCGGCGCGCTCGGCGACCAGCAGCGACGCCGCTCGGCCGAGCCGCTGGATCGCCACGTCGAGATCCTCGTAGTACCGCGGGTCGACGAGCTGGACGGCCTTGTCGGTGCCGACCAGCATCGCCACCTCCGCGCCGGTGCGCCGGGCGAGCGATTCGGCCATGTCGACCAGGAGGGGATGGCTGAAGACGGCCACCACCGCCCACGCGTGCCTCCGCGCCCAGGTGCGCAGCCAGTCGAGCCGGTCGACGGGATGCGCCCGCTCGACCTCCTCCTTGTCCAGACTCACCGGCGCCATCGCCAGCACGACCCGATCACGGCCCGACCGGTGGCCGGCGATAGCCAGGGCCGTGTGCGCCCGCGTGATCGGGTTGAAGCTCCCCGCGAGCAGGGCGGCGCTGGCGCCGCGCGGCAAGCTGCCCCTGACCACCTCGAGGCGCGGCGGACCGGGCGCGGCCATCCGCGCCAGCGCCCCGGCCAGGGGTGCCAGGCGCCGGGCCTCGCTCGGGTCGAGCGCGCCCGCCGCTCAGCGCTCCAGCTCGACGGGCACCAGGGTCAGCTCGACCAGCTCACCGCCACGGAAGACCCGCACCCGGATGGGACGGCCGATCGCCTCGCCGACCATCAGCCGCTGGAGATCGCCCGCGTCGGTGACCGGGGTCCCGTCCACCTCCACCAGCAGGTCCTCGCGGCGGATGCCGGCGTGCGCGGCGGGGCTGCCGGGGATGACCTCGACAACCTCGAGGCCGGCCGCGCGGTCCAGCGCCTGGGCGACCCGCGGCGGCAGCGGCCGGCGCCCGCCGGCGATGCCGAAGAAGGCGCGCCGGAAGCGGCCCTCGCGCATGAGCGCCGACACGATCCGGCGGGTGGTGTCGTTGATCGGGATGGCCAGTCCGAGGCCGACGCCGGCAACGGCGGTGTTGACGCCGACCATGCGGCCCCGGCCGTCGACCAGCGCTCCGCCCGAGTTGCCTGGGTTCAGGGCGGCGTCGGTCTGGATGACGTTCTCGACCATGCGGGCATCGCGCCCGTTGGAGGTCGTGAAGGAGCGGCCGAGCGCGCTGACCACCCCAGCGGTCACGGAGCCGGCCAGCCCCATCGGGTTGCCGACCGCGACCACGAGCTGACCGACACGGAGCTGGTCGGCATCGCCGAGGGTCACCGCCTTCAGGTCGGCTCCGCTGGTGCGGATCACCGCCAGGTCCGAGAGCGGGTCGTGCCCGACGACATCGAACGGCAGCTCGCGGCCGTCGGCGAGCGAGGCGCTGCCGCGATTGGCGCCCTCGACGACATGGGCGGAAGTGGTCAAGAAGCCGTCAGGGGTGATCGCGACGGCCGAGCCGGCACCCTGCGCCTGGTAGCCGCCGGGCAGGCGACGGTTCACGCGCAGGCTCGCCACCGAGGGAATCACCCGCTCGGCGACGGTGGTGACGACCGTCGAGTAGGCGTCGAGCGCCTCCTCATCGGAGGGTCCGAAATCTGGAGGTTGCGTGGTATCGGTGACAGGGGAGTCGATGAGCTGGATCCGGGTCATTGCATCCTCCCCTCGAGCTGCGAGGGAGCTGTTCACATCGTTAGTAGCAATAATGCCAGCGGCCCTGGCATTCCTCCCGCGGTAGGGCCTCCCCGGGGTGCGGGTTTTGCCATACTGTCCAGTCATGGTCGTGGACCCGGAGTTACTCGAAGGCCTTGAGGCCGCCGTTGCTGCTTCTCCGGACAACGTGCCCTTGCGCCTCCATCTGGGCCTGCTCCTGCTCAGGGCGGGCCGGCACGCCGACGCCCTCGAGCAGTGCGCCGCCGTGCTGCAACGGATGCCTGACCATCGTGGCGCGCTCGACTTGGCCGCCAGCGCGACCATGGCGGTCGAGCCTCCGCGATGGACGACGGATCGTCCCGATCGGGGCAGGGTCGCGCCCCAGCCGTCTCGTCCATCGTCGGGTGGGCGACCCACGCTGGAAGCGGTTCGGGAGCGCCCGGGCCCGCCCGAGGAGGCGCAGCGGCGCGAGCCCCTGCGCGAAGCGGCCAGGGCCGGCGCGAGCGTCGCCTCCGCCGCACGGCCGCTGGCCGCCGAGCAGCCCGTGGCGTTCGAGGAAGGCGAGCCCGAGGAGAGCGAGGAGCTGGCCAGGGGCAGCCATGTCGCCACGCTGCTCGAAGACCTGGGGCTGGAGATCGAGCCGGCGGGGGTGACCCTCGCCGACGTCGGCGGCATGACCTCGGTGAAGCAGTGGCTGGCCAGCGCCGGGCCGGTGCCGCAGGCGGAGCGGAGCCCGCGCCGTCGGCTCCAGCGTGCCCTTCGTGGCGGCCTGCTGGAGTACGGCCCGGGCGGCTGTGGCAAGACCTTCATGGCCAGGGCGATCGCCGGGGAGCTGCGGGTTGGGTTCCTTCCCGTCGACCTGGGCGAGCTGCTCGGGCAGCGGCCCGGCGAGGGCTGGCGCAGCCTCCACGAGGTCTTCCAGGCGACGCGGCTCGCCGCTCCGTGCCTGCTGCTGCTGGACCAGCTCGACGCGGTCGGCGATGGGCCGGGAACGCGCCAGGGCTCCTTCAGCCGCGGGGTGGTCGAGCAGCTCGTCGCGGAGCTCCAGCTCATCCGGGACGAGCATGACGAGGTGACCGTCGTGGCCGCGTCCGAGAACCCGTGGGACGTCGACCCGCTGCTGCGCGAGCGCATGGGCCGCCGGCTGCTGGTGCTGCCGCCGGATCGCGAGGCACGCGAGGCGATCCTCTGGGACGCGATCGGCGACTACCCGGTCGCCGAGCTCAACGTCCCCTCCCTGGCCGGCCGGACCGAGGGGTTCTCCGCCACCGACCTGATCATCCTCGCCGACTCGGCGGTCGAGATCGCCACCGAGCGGGCCATTTCCAGCGGCCGCGACCGGCCGGTCAGCATGAACGACTTCGACCGGGCGCTGGTCGGCATCCAGCCGAGCCCGCCGGCATGGCTCGCCCTCGCCCGCGATTTCGTCCTCTACGCGGGCCACGGCGGCGTCTACGACGACCTGCTCGCCTACCTGCGCGTCCGCACCTGAGCCCGCGGACGGCTCCATCGGGGCGCCGCCGGTTGTCCACAGATTCGTCGGGCGGAGTTCGCTGCCGGACCGGCGCCAATACAATGGCCCAGCGTTCGATCCACGTGCCGGGGCAGGCCCGCAGCCGGTGCTGCCACCGAACGCGATGCCATGACGAATGCCTGCAAGGGAGCGCTGTCGTGCTCGAAGACGCCATCGTCCGCAAGGTCCTGGGCGCCGCGCTGTCCACCGGTGGGGAGTGGGCCGAGGTCTATGCCGAGGATCGCCTGTCACATTCCATCCGGCTCGAGGACCGCCGGGTCGAGGAGCTGATCACCGGACAGGACCGTGGGGCCGGGGTCCGGGTCGTGCGCGGCACCTCGTCCGCGTACGCGTATACCAATCGCCTCGATACCGATAGTCTCCTCGAAGCGGCCAGAGTCGCTGCCGCCGCGCTGCGAGAGGAGCCGGTCGCCGAGGTCCGGGATCTGCGCCGCCGCACATCCGAGCTGCACCATCCGGTGATCATCGATCCGGCTGGGGTGCAGCGCACCAGCCTGGCCGAGCTGGTCCGCCGGGCCGATGACGCCGCGCGCTCCCACGACCCGGCGGTGGCCCAGGTCATCGCCTCCTACAGCGACGGCCGCGAGCACGTGCTGATCGCCAACTCCGAAGGGTTCGTCACCGAGGAGGACCACGTCCGCACCCGCTTCGCCGTCCAGGTCGTCGCGGTGCGCGACGGGGTTGTGCAGACGGGCTTCGACGGCCCGGGGCGCTCCTCTGGCTTCGAGCTGCTGGACCAGTTCCCACCGGAGGAGGTCGCCCGCCGGGCCGCGACACGGGCGGTGGCGATGCTCGGCAGCCGGCCGGCGCCGGCGGGCGAGATGCCCGTGGTGATCGCCGCGGGCAACGGCGGAGTGCTCTTCCACGAGTCCAGCGGTCATGGTATGGAGGCCGACCTGATCGCCAAGGAGGCGTCCGTTTACCACGGCAAGCAGGGGCAGCGGATCGGTGTGCCCGAATTCAACGGCGTCGACGACGCCACCGTCGAGGGGGGGTGGGGGTCCTTCCAGTTCGACGACGAGGGCACCCCAGCGCAGCGCACCGTGCTGTTCGAGAACGGCGTCTGCACCGACTACCTCACTGACCTGATCCGCGCGCGCCAGCTCAGCCAGCCGGCCTCCGGCAACGGCCGCCGCCAGTCCTACGCGAACGTGCCGATCCCTCGGATGACCAACACCTACATCCTCGCCGGCGGCGACGATCCCGACGAGATCATCCGGCAGACACCGAGCGGGCTCTACGCCAAGTCGCTCGGCGGGGGACAGGTGAACCCGGTCACCGGCGAGTTCGTGTTCGGCGTGGTCGAGGGCTACCTCATCGAGGGCGGCCAGGTCACCACCCCGGTTCGTGGCGCGAACCTGGTCGGCGACGGCCCCAGCGTGATCGCGGCGATCGACGCCCTGGGCAACGACTTCGACGTCAAGGAGGGCATCTGCGGCAAGGAGGGCCAGGGCGTCCCGGTCGGCAACGGTGCCCCCACCATTCGGATCGCCCGCATGACCGTGGGCGGCACGGGAGGCGCGGCATGACCATCGAGCTGAACGAGATCGTCCAGCGGCTGGCCGGAGAGGCGGCCGGCGGCGAGGGCGTCGAGGCATATGCCGAGCAGACCACCCGGACCGGGATCAACGCCTTCGAGGGCGAGGTCGAGCGGCTCACCTCCGCCTCCTCGACCGGCGTGGGGGTCAGGGTCGTGCGCGAGGGCCGGCTGGGCTACGCCTACACCGCCGACCTCAGCGAGGACGGCCTGCGCCGGTGCCTCGCCGAGGCGAGGGCCAACCTCGAGGTGTCGACCGAGGACCCGGGCAACGTCCTCCCCGACGCCGCCCCCTTCGAGCCACTCGACGGCCTTTTCGACCCCCGGCAGGTCGAGGTCTCGCCCGAGCGGAAGGTCCAGCTCGCCTTGGACCTCGAGGCGCGCACCAGGACGGCCAACCCGAAGGTCAGCAAGGTCGAGACGGCGAGCTACGGCGACGCGGTGGTCCAGGTCGCGATCGCCTCCTCCAAGGGGGTCAACGGATCGCTGGCGCTGACCAGGGCATGGTGCTACTCGACGGCCCTGGCCACCGAGAACGGCGAGTCGCAGGTGGGGTACGGGATCGACAGCGCGCGCTCGATCGAGGACCTGGACATCGAGCCGGTGGCGGCCGAGGCGGCCGAGCGTGCGGTGCGCCTGCTGGGCGCCACCAAGCCGCCCACGCGGACCGTTCCGGTGGTGTTCGACCGCATGGCCGCGCCGAGCCTGATCGGTGTGCTGCTTGCCGGCCTGTCGGCCGAAGCGGTGCAGAAGCACCGGAGCCTGTTCGCGGACAAGCTCGGTGAGCAGGTCGGCGCACCGGGTCTGGGGCTGGTGGACGACGGACGCCTCCTCGACGGACCTGGGGCGACTCCCTTCGACGACGAGGGCGTGCCGACCACACGAAACGTGCTGCTGGCCGACGGGGTGCTCCAGCGCTTCCTGCACAACACCGCCTCGGCGGCGCGCGAGGGCGCCAGGTCGACTGGCAACGCGGCCCGGGCGTCCTTCAAGTCGACACCCGGCATCTCGGCCCACAACGTGTTCTTCGAGCCCGGCGACAAGGATCAGGCCGGGCTGCTCGCCCAGGCGGGTGAGGGCCTGTTGGTCCAGGACATGACCGGGGTGCACTCGGGGGCCAACCCGATCACCGGCGATTTCTCGGTCGGGGTGAGCGGCCTGTGGTTCAGGAACGGCGAACTGGCCGAGCCGGTGCGCGAGGCAACGGTCGCCTCCCAGTTGCTCGACATCCTCAAGGGGATCGTCGCGGTGGGGTCGGACCTGACCTGGACCACCGGGTCCATCGGCGGGTCGAGCCTGTTGATCGGCCAGATGACCGTCGCGGGGGCATGAGCGTGGCGGTCAGGCTCGCGACCCGCGCGTGGGGCGACGGCTCCGGGGCGGGTGAGCTCACGGTCGCCGCGGACTCGCGTGCCGCGACTGGTGCGGGGATCGGCGAGAGCGGCGCGGGCGCCGCGGGCTTGGGCGACCGGGTGGGCGTGACCGCGGAGGCTCCGCTAGCGCTGCTCATCCATGGAGTGACCTCCTCTTCGCGGAGCTGGTGGCGGCTCGCGCCCGAGCTCGTGCGCCGGGGGTTCCGCGTGCTCGCCGTCGACCTGCGAGGCCACGGCGCCAGCGCCGGGGTCGGCGAAGGTCTCGTCCTCGGCGACCTCAGCGCCGACGTCCTCGAGACACTGCGGTTGAACGGCCAGCGCCCCACCGCCGACAGCCACGTGGGCCCGGCGGGGGCAGGCCAGGAGGGCCACGCGGGCACGGCGCGTGCGGGCCACAAGGGTGGCGCGGGCCCGGCGGGGGCGGGCCAGGAGCCTTCCGGGGCGGGGCGGGCGCTGGACCTGGGTGGGGGCCGGGCGGCGATCGACCTGGTGGTGGGCCACTCGCTGGGAGCGCTGGTGGCGCTCGACCTGCTGGCGAAGACGCCGGGACTGGCGCGGCGGCTGGTGCTGGAGGAGCCGGCCGGGCCGAGCGGGATCGACTGGGAGATGATGGCCGAGGGGATCGCGGCCGACGGTCGCCGGGCGCGGAGCCAGCCGGAGGCGATGCGGCGCGAGCTGGTGTCCTCCAACCCCGCGTGGGATCCGGTGGAGGTGGACCGCCGGCTCGCGGACCTGACCGCCTGCGACTCGGACGGGGTCGCGGCCGCGTTGCGGCGGACGACCGCCTTCGATCTTGTCGGTCTGGCCAGTGCCGTCCGCATTCCTACGCTGCTGGTGGTTGGATTGGAGGACCTCGGCTCCGCTCTGGTCGGTCCGGACCGGATCGCGCTGGTCGACGCGCTCGCCGGTCGCGGCGTGTTCGAGGTGCTCGACGAGGGTCACAACCTGCACCGCGACGCGTTTCCACGGTTCATGGACGTGCTCGACCGGTGGCTGGACGCAACCGCCAGAGTCCGGGAGGCGTGAGCCGGCACTCTAGGCGATGGCGCCGGCGGCGCGGAGGGAGGCGATCTCCTCGGCGTCGAAGCCGCCGGAGGAGAGCACCTCGTCGGTGTGCTGCCCCGGCACGGGCGGCGGAGCGGGCGGTTCGGGCGCGGTGCGGCTGAACCGTGGCGCGGGGGCGGGCTGCGGCGAGCCGTCGACGAGCATGAAGGTGCCCCGGGCGCGGTTGTGCGGATGGGCCCTCGCCTCGCTCAGTCCAAGGACCGGCGCGACGCAGGCGTCGCTGCCCTCGAACACGTCGGTCCACTCGGCCCGGGTCCGGGTGCGGAACACGGCCTCCAGCCGCTCGCGCAGCTCGGGCCAGCGTTCGCGGTCCGCCTGCGGGGGCAGGTCGTCCGGGCGGAGCCCGAGCTTGTCGAGCAGCTCGCCGTAGAACCTGGGCTCGAGCGCGCCGACGGCCATGTGCTCGCCGTCCGAGGTTTCGTAGACGCCGTAGTACGGTGCGCCGCCATCCAGCAGGTTGGCGCCTCGTCGCTCCTCCCAAAGCCCGAGCGTGACCATCTCGTGGATCGAGGTGGTCAGCAGTGCGGCACCGTCGACGATGGCGGCGTCGACGACCTGGCCCTGGCCCGAGCGCCGCGCCTCGACCAGGCCGCAGGCGATCCCAAAGGCCAGCAGCATCCCGCCGCCGCCGAAGTCGCCGAGCAGGTTGAGCGGCGGCACCGGCGCGCCACCCGGCTCGCCGATCGGGTGCAGGGCGCCGGCAAGGGCGATGTAGGCGATGTCGTGGCCGGCGGCGTGCCGCAGCGGCCCATCCTGCCCCCAGCCGGTCATGCGGCCGTAGACCAGGCGCGGGTTGCGGGCCAGGCAGTCGTCTGGCCCGATGCCGAGCCGCTCGGCGACCCCTGGCCGGAAGCCCTCCAGCAGCGCGTCGGCGTGCTCGACCAGCCGGAGCACCACCTCGGCCCCGCGCTCGTGCTTGAGATCGATCACCACCGAACGCCGGCCCCGTGACATCAGCGCCGGCCAGCCTGCGCCGCCGGCGGTCTCCGGGCGGTCGACCCGAACCACCTCCGCCCCCATGTCGGCCAGCAGCATCGCGCAGAACGGCCCCGGGCCGATACCGGCGATCTCCACCACGCGGACGCCGTCGAGGGGGCCCAACGCGACCGTCCCTCAGCCGCGCACGGTGGCCAGCAGCACCACGAACAGGCCTCCCGCGATCAGCCGGTACCAGATGAACGGCCAGAGCGTGCGCGTCCGCAGCAGGCGGATCAGGAACGAGACCGCGAGGAACCCGGAAATGGCGGCCGCGAGGAAGCCCACCGCGAGCTGCCCCGGGGTCTCCGACGCCTGCGACAAGTCGCCCAGCTTGAGCAGCCCGGCCCCAAGGATCGCCGGGATCGACAGCAGGAACGAGAAGCGGGCCGCGGCCTCGCGCGAGATCCCCTCGAACAGGCCGGCGGAGATGGTCACCCCGGACCGGCTCGTCCCGGGGATGAGCGCGACCGCCTGAGCCAGCCCGATGCCAACCGCTTTGCCGACCGGGAGCCGCTCCAGCTCCTCGGTGGCGCCGCCGGGCCTGGCGGGAGCCGCGGCCGCCGGGCGCTGGCGGCGGATCTCGGCCCTGGTCATCGGCCGCGGCGCCGCCGCGGCGAGCTGGACCTGCGCTGGCGCCGTGCGCGGCGGCTCCTCGAACGCGCCCGCCACGGCCGGACGAGCCGGCTCGGTGGCGGTGGCCGCGGTCGGGTGGCTCCGTGCCCACAGCTCGGCGGCGATCATGATCAAGGTGGTGAGGACCAGCCACACCGCCGACCTGAGCGGCCTGCTGGTCTGCGCGTCGGCCCAGTCCTGCAGCAGGTAGCCGAAGATCGCGGCGGGAATGCTGGCGACCACCAGCAGCCCGAGCTGGCGCCGGCGGACGGCCGCCTGCTGTGGGCCGAGCACGCCGGGGGCGACGAGGCTGAGCACGAAGCTCCAGAGATCCCTGGCGAAATACACCACCACCGCGGCCAGGGTCCCGAAGTGCAGCAGCACGTCGAACGCCAGCTCAGGCGTGCGGAAGCCGAGCAGCTTCGGAACGATCGACAGATGGGCGGATGACGAGATCGGGAGGAACTCGGTCAGTCCCTGGACGATGCCGAGCACGAAGGTCCGAAGCACTGCGGATCGATCGCCTTTCCACGTCGGGGCACGACCGGGGAAGTATCGCAGCTCACGATCGATTCCACAGAGAGTGAGCTCAGACCTCGAAGCGAGCCCCGGCCAGGGCGGTGGAGCAGATGCAGGACCGGTCGGTCGGGATCGATGGGATCAGGGCGACCAGCAGGTCCCTGAGCTTGGCGTTGTTCTGCTCGAAGACCCGGACCACCTCGGCGTGCGAGACCGGCTCCACGCCGGACGCGCCCTCCAGACCGACGTCGTAGTCGGTGATCAGGGACACGTTCACGTAACAGATCTCCAGCTCGCGCGCGAGCAACGCCTCGGGGTAGCCGGTCATGTTGATGACCTTCCAGCCTGCCTCCTGGTACCAGCGCGACTCGGCGCGCGTCGAGAACCTCGGGCCCTGGACGACCACCATGGTCCCGCCGTCGTGCGCGGTGATCCCCAGCCCCTGCGCCTGCTTGAGCGCGAGCCCGCGCAGCTCGGGGCAGTAGGGGTCGGCGAAGGCCACGTGCGTGGTGACCGGGCCGTCGTAGAAGGTGTCGGCGCGCCCGGAGGTCCGGTCGACGAGCTGATCGCAGATGACGAAGTGGCCGGGAGCCGCCTCCGACTGGAGCGAGCCGGCCGCGCAGGGGCCGATGATCCGGCTCACGCCCAGCTCGCGCATCGCCCACAGGTTGGCCCGGTAGTTGACCCGGTGCGGAGGGTACTGGTGGTGCCGGCCGTGGCGCGGCAGGAATGCGACGGAGCGGCCGTCGATCTCGCCGACGGCGAACCGGTCGGAGGGCGGCCCGTAGGGCGTGTCGACCGTGTGCTCGCGCATCCCGTCGAGGAACGAATAGAAGCCGGAGCCGCCGAACACCCCGATGTCGGCCTTGGGAAGACCCATCGATCAGGCGCTCTTCTCAGCAGGCTTGGCCGCTGGCTTGGAGCTGGACGAGGAGTCCGACCTGGTGGTGGAATCGCTCGAGTCCGACGAGGACGAGCTGGACTCGCTCCTGGCGGAGGTCGTCTCCTTCGTGGAGGTCCCGGTGGAGGCGCCGTCCTTGGCGGAGGTCGAGGACTTGCCGCGGGAGTCGGTCCGGTAGAACCCCGAGCCCTTGAAAACGATCCCAATGGGAGAGAACACCTTGCGCAGCCTGCCGCCGCAGGCGGCGCAGACGGCCAAGGGCGGATCGGACATCGACTGCACGACTTCGATGTGCTGTCCGCACTCGACGCAGGCGTACTCATAGATCGGCATGACGAACTCCCACGAGAACGGGGACCAGCGAGCAGGAAGAAGCTGGTCGCTCCGAGGCAGATGATAGCAACCCGCTACCCGCGACCCTTGACGACCCCGTCGATCACCGCCGCCGAGATCTCGAGGTAGGCCTGGCGCGTGCCGGGCGCCAGCTCCCGGAACACGATCTCGGCGCCGGTCTCCAGATGACGGTCGAACGGCACCTGGACGACCGCGCGGCAGCGCCGCACGAAGTGCTGCTGGAGCTGGTCGACATCGACCAGGGTCCGCGGCCGCACCGCGTTGATCACCACCACGGATTCGCGGGCGAGGTCGCCATAGTCATGTTGTTCGAGCCAGTCCAGCGTGAGGCTGGCCGCGCGCGACCCGTCCAGGCTGGCGGCGCTGATGACCACCAGCTGGTCGGCGGTTGGCAGGATCGACCGCATGGCGGAGTGGAGCAGGCCGGGGCCGCAGTCGGTGAGCACGATCCCGTAGAAGCGCTCGAGGACCGAGGCCACGTCGCGGTAGTCCTCCTCGCCGAAGGCGTCGTCGGCGGCGGGGTCGACGTCGGAGGCGATCACCTCGAGCCGGTGGAAGCTCGTCTGCGAGGCGTGCGCCCGCATGTCGGCGTAGCCCTCCAGCTTGTCGACGTTGGCCAGCAGGTCCTTGGCGGTGCGGGTGGTCTCCAGCCGGATCCGGTAGCCGAGCGTGCCGGCGTCCGGGTTGGCGTCGACGGCGACGATCCGGTCCTTGCGGTGCTCGGCCAGGACAGCGCCGAGGCAGGCGGTGGTGGTGGTCTTGCCGACGCCGCCCTTGAGCGCCACCATCGCGATCCTGCGGCTGCCCTGGATCGGCGCGGCGATGCGCGCCATGAGCTGGGCGCGCTGCGCGTCGCTGACCCTGGTGCGCACCCGCCCGCCAGTGAGGCGCGAGACCAGCTCCTGCCACGCCGGCGCCGCCCCGGTCGGGCGCTGCGCCAGCCGGTCCGCCGTCAGGTCGGTGGCGCTGGTCGGCTGCAAGTTGGGCCGCTGCTTGGAGGGCTGGCCCTGAGGTCGGGTCCCCGCCGGCGGGCCACCCGCCGGCGCGCCACCCGCCGGCCGCTCCGCCCCGCGCGGAGCCTCCGCGGGCCGGCCTCCGGGTGCCCCGGTCGGCCGCTTCGGCCCAGCGGTCTTCCCACCCGCCCCGCCAGCCGCGGCCCCGGCGGCCCGCGCCGCCCCCTTCGCGCCGGCCCCCCCGGTGCCCGCGGCACCCTTGGCAGCGGCTCCGGTGCCAGGCGCCCCGGTGCCCGCGGCACCCTTGGCAGCGGCCCCGCCGGCCCCTGTTGCGCCCTTGGCCGTGGCTCCCGCAGCTCCGGCGGCGCCCTTGCCGGTGGCTTCGGCGGTCCCGGCCGCCGTCGCGCCCTTGGCCGCTGGCCCCGTGGCCCCCGGCGCGCCCTTGGCGGTGCCGGCGGGCGGCGACTTGGCGGCTGCTGGGTCGCTTGCGCTGGCCTTGGCCGCCGTCACCGCGGCGCTCGTGGCGTCTTCCGCGCTGGCAGGTGCACGCGGGGCCGCCGGTCCCGTGGCGCCGGGCGGCGGCTTGGGACCCGCCGCACCGGCTCCCGCGGCGGGGGCGGTGGCTTTGCCTGGTGCCGCCGCGCCCGGCGCTTCGCCCTTGGCCGCTGTCGCCGGACCGCCCGCCGGGGTGGCCCCGGGTGACCTGGGAGCGTCGGGCCGGGCCGGCCCCGTCCGCTGGGTCGCGGCGTTGGCCTGCTGCGCCGCGGCGGTCTGCTGGCCCGCGGCGCCGGTGGCCGGCCTGGCCTGGGGTCCGGGGGCCGTCGGGCGCTTGGGTCCCGCATCTCTGCCCGCTCCGGGCGCGGCCTGCTCGGGCCGGGGTGGCGCTCCCGGTGGGCTCGCCGGCGCCTTGGCCTGGGCGGCGGCGGTGCCGGCCCTGGCCGCCGGCGTCCCGGCCTGGCTCGCAGCAGCCGCTGGCGGCTGCTCGGCCTGGCCGCCCGCGTCGAGCTTCGACCCCGGCCGCTGCCCGGCTGGCCCGGGTTTCCGCGTGCCTTCAGGCGCCTCGGCGCCGGGTGCCGTGCCACCGGCGGTTGCGGCTGGCGTGCCGCTGGGCTCGGGCTGGGGCAGTGCGTCCTTCGTCCCGCTGGGCTTGGGCCGGTCCTGGAACCAGCCGGGGTCGCCGCGCCCCGGCTCCGCTCCCTTCGGGATGGGCTGGGCAGGAGGGGTGGCGGCGGAAGGCGGCGCTTGCGACTGCTGCTGCCTGGCTCTGGCCGCGGCGATCTTCGCTTCGAGCGGCTGGCGCGCGGGCGGCTTGCCCTGGCCCTGGTTCCGCGGCTGCGACGGGCCTGCCGGCGTGGCGCCCGCCGGTGGGCCGGCCCCGGCCGGGGGGCGAGCGCCGCCCACGGGGCCGCCGGGTCCAGCGCCCGGCCCGGGCTTGGGCTGGGAGCGGAGGGTTGGGTCAGTGGGGACGGGCGGGAGTTCGACCGTGTTGGAGTCCGGGGGCTCGGGCGGCTTGGGTGCTGGAGCGGGGTGCGGGCGGGTGGCGGGTCCGGCGGCAGGGGCGGGCGCGTCGGCGGGCGCCACGGGCGGCTGCTCCGGTGGCGCCTCGGGCTCCTCGAACTGATCCTCGAGCCATTCGAGTCCCTGCGACACGTACTCGACTCGCTCGCGGCTGGCACGCGGCTTGGGGTCTCGCGGGGACTTCCTGTCCGGCGGCACGATGCGATTCCTTGTGTGGTCGTGGCGCCACCTGGGCGCCGGCGTACCGGTGACGGTCAAACGCTTCTGACAACGTTACCGTGCGCTTCCAGCCTTACCCAACTCGACCGGGCCGGGGCGGAGCGGCCACCGGCGCGCGAAACCCGCCGTGCCAGGCGGTAGTGCCACTCCAGTCGCGTTAAGATCGCCGTCGAATCACCTCGCAAGCAGGAGGTTCGCCCCAGGGCGGTCGGATCCGTCCGGTTGGCGGCGGGCCTCGGGTGAATGCGAACGTCATCAACTTGAAACTTCCGGGAGGTCGGGGGGTTTGTCAGACGTGAAGGTTCGCAAAGCTGTCATTCCCGCAGCCGGGCTCGGTACGCGCTTCCTGCCGGCGTCCAAAGCCCAGCCCAAAGAGATGGTCCCGGTCGTCGACAAACCGGCGATCCAGTACGTGGTCGAGGAGGTGGTACGCGCCGGCCTCGAGGACATCCTGATCGTGATCGGCCGTGGAAAGTACGCGATCGAGGATCATTTCGATCGGTCGTGGGAGCTCGAGGGCCTGCTCACCGACAAGGGCGACGCCGAGCGCCTCGATCAGGTGCGCGCCATCTCCGACATGGCGGAGATCCACTACATCCGTCAGAAGATGCCGCTCGGCCTCGGTCACGCGATCAGCGTCGCCGAGCAGCACGTCGGCGACGAGCCGTTCGCGGTCCTGCTGGGCGACGACCTCATCGGGGAGCAGGAGAACCTGCTCGGCGACATGGCGGACGCCTTCAACCGGCACCAGACGAGCGTGATCGCGGCCATGGAGGTCCCGTTGCCGAAGATCAAGCTGTACGGCGCGGTCGCACCCGGCGAGGAGGTCGAGCCCGGGCTGTTCCGGCTCACCGACATCGTCGAGAAGCCCGATCCCGAGCGGGCGCCCTCGAACCTGGCGGTGATCGGCCGCTACGTCCTGCACCCGGAGATCTTCACGGCGCTGCGCGCCACAGAGCCCGACGCCAAGGGCGAGATCCAGCTCAGCGATGCCCTGAAGCGCGTGGTCGACACCGACGGCGCGCAGGGAGTGCTGGCGCAGCGCTTCACCGGCAAGCGCTACGACGTCGGTGAGAAGAGTGGCTACCTGCGCGCGACTGTCGAGCTGGCCGCGGCCCGCGAGGACCTGGGCCCGGACTTCGTCGACTTCCTGCGCGAGTTCCTGACCAGCTTGGACGGGGCAGAGGGCGGGTCGTGAGCCCGAGGTTCCCGCCGACGTCGCCGAACCCGCCTGACCTGATCGCCTTCGAGGAGGCCAGGGCCCGGGTCCTGGAACGGTTGCGGCCGCTGCCGGTACGGCGGGTGCCACTGGCGGAGGCGCTCGGCTGCGTGCTCGCCGAGGACGCGGCCGCCGCCGAGGACCTTCCGCCGTTCGCCAACTCGGCCATGGACGGCTTCGCGCTGCGCTCGGAGGACGTGCGCGAGGCGGGCGACAGCTCGCCGGTGGCGTTGCGGGTGGTCGGCGAGGTGTTCGCTGGCAGCGCCAAGCTGCCCAAGGTGGAGCCGGGCACGGCCGCGCGCATCATGACCGGCGGGCCGCTCCCGCCGGGAGCCGACTCGGTCGTGCCGGTCGAGCAGACCGAGACGCGCGGCGAGACGGTCGAGGTCCGCCTGGCCCCCTCGGCGCGTGGGTTCGTGCGCGAGGCGGGCGAGGACGTGCGCGCCGGCACCGTGGTGCTCGAAAAGGGGCGGCCGCTGGAGCCGGCGGGCGTGGGGATGCTGGCCTCGGTGGGCTGGCGCGAGGTGCCGGTGCACCCGCGGCCGCGCGTGGCGGTGGTCTCCACCGGCGACGAGCTGGTGGACCCGGGCGACCCGCTCGGCCCTGGCCAGATCCGCGACTCGAACTCCTGGCTGCTGGTGGCGCAGGCGCAGGCCGCCGGCGCGGACGCCTTCCGTTGCGGGCGCCTGCGCGACAACCCGGATGCGCTGCGGCGCGGCTTCGCGCTGGCGGCGGCCGACGGCGATTTCGTGGTCACCTCCGGCGGGGTCTCGGTGGGCGATCGCGACTACACCAGGCGGGTGCTCGCGGAGCTGGGCGACGTGCGGAGCTGGCGCGTGGCCATGCAGCCGGGGATGCCGCAGGCGTTCGGTTTCGCGGCCGGCACACCCCTGTTCGGCCTGCCGGGCAATCCGGTGTCGTGCTTCGTGGTCTTCGAGGTGCTGGTGCGCCCGGCCCTGCGCCGGCTCGCCGGCCTGCCGGACGACCGGCTCGACCGGCCGAGGGTGGTGGCGCGCCTGGGCGAGCCGGTGCGCAGCCCGCGCGGCCGCGTCTCCTTCCTGCGGGTCCGGCTGGAGGTCGGCGACGACGGCCTCATCGCGATGCTCACCGGCCCGCAGGGCTCCGGAGTGCTCAGCTCCTGCGTGGCGGCGGATGGGCTGGCCGTGGTGCCGGCCGAGCTGACGGAGCTGCCCGCCGGAGCCGAGGTCGAGGTGCTGCTGCTGCGCGAGGACCTGGCATGGGTCCGCTGAGCGGCGACCCCGGCAGGCGGCCACCGGCGCCAAGGCCGGTGCCGGCTCGGCCACCGGCGCCGCCGGAGCCCGCGGAGCCGGCGCCGGCGCCGCCCCGGGCCTCGGACCAGGCACCGCCGGGCGAAGGGGGCCTCACCCACCTGGACGAGCGTGGGGCGGCGCGGATGGTGGACGTCTCCGCCAAGCCGACCACCGAGCGGCTGGCGGTGGCGGGGTGCCGGGTGCTGCTCGCCCCGGCCACGCTGGAGCTGCTGGCCTCTGGCGGGCTGCCCAAGGGCGACGCCCTGGCGGTGGCGAGGATCGCCGGGATCATGGGCGCCAAGCGGACGCCCGACCTGGTGCCGCTGTGCCACCCCCTGCCGATCACCGGCGTCGAGGTCGACCTGCGGCTCGAGCCCGACGCGGTGGCGATCACCGCGACCGTGCGGACGACCGCGCGCACCGGCGTCGAGATGGAGGCGCTCACCGCGGCGGCCACCGCGGCGCTCGCCCTCTACGACATGGTCAAGGGCGTCCAGCGCGACGCCCGCATCGACGGCCTGCGGCTGCTCGCCAAGCGGGGCGGGCGCTCCGGCGAGTACGTGGCGGCGGATACGGAGCCACCGCCATGAGTGGTCTGGAGGGCGTGCGCGTGGCGGTGCTGACGGTGAGCGACCGCGTAGCCGGCGGCAGCCGCGAGGACCTGGGCGGCGACGCTCTGCGCGAGCTGATCGGGGCGGCGGGCGGCGCGGTGGCCGCCTCGGAGGTCGTGCCGGACGATCGCGAGGCGATCACCGCGGCCCTGCGGGACCTGGCCAGGCAGGCGGACGTGGTGCTGACCACCGGCGGCACCGGGCTCGGCTCGCGCGACGTCACGCCGGAGGCGACCCGCACCGTGCTGGATCGCGAGGCCCCCGGGATCGCCGAGGCGCTGCGCCAGTCGAGCCTGGCGATCACGCCGTTCGCGATGCTGTCGCGCGCCACCGCCGGGCTGGTCGGGCGCGTGCTGGTCGTGAACCTGCCGGGCAACCCCAAGGCCGTCCGCGAAGAGTGGGAGGTACTGGCGCCGGTGCTCGCGCACGCGGTGCAGACGGCCAGCGGTCCGGTCTCGGATTCGAGCCACCACGCCCCAGGGGGATGACCGAAAGATCGTTGCCCGCCCCAGGAGCCCGTGTTACGGTCCGGGTCAGCCTGGGGCTGTTTGTCAGGCCTTCCTTCCCCGGTCACTGCCTCGAGAGGTGGCGCTTTGAGCATCGTCCTCCTCGCGATCCTGGCGGTGATGTGGGTCGCCTTCCTCCTTCCGGTGATCGCTCCGCGCCAGCGCCGCGGCGGCTGGATCCGCCGCCGTCTCGGCAGGCCCGACGACGCCGGCTGGCGCCCGAGCCCCGACCTGTCCACCCGCGGCGCGGTGCGCTCCGGGGCCGCCGGCACGGGCCGCCTCCGCGTCGGTCCGGCCCCCGCCCGCGCCGGCTCCCGAGCGCCCGGGCGTTCGGTCCTGCGCCGCCGCCGCGTGCTCCTCGGCCTCACGCTCGCGGCGGCCGCCTCGATCCGCGTGCGCTATGTGCTCGGCGGCCGCTGGTGGATCGCGGAGGCGGTCGCCGGGGCGCTGCTCAGCGCCTACGTGATCGCGTTGGTGGTGCAAGGCTTCCGCCGGAGCCACCCGGCGCGGCCGGCGCTTCCCGCCCCGCCGGCGCGGCGCGCGCTGCCGCCACCGCCGAGGCGGACCGCCGTGGCCACGGCACCGCCGTCACCGCCGCCGCGGGAGCCGGCCGGCCGCCGCGGCCTGCGCTGGCGCCGGCGCCGGCAGCCGGACGGCCCCCTGTGGGGCGCCCCCCTCCTGGAGGGCCAGGGACCCCCGACGCCCGAATGAGCGGGATTCCGGAGGGGCTCGGGGAACCCCAAGGGGGTGCCCCGATGGATCGGGAGGGGCTCGGGGAACCCCAAGGGGGTGCCCCGATGGATCGGGAGGGGCTCGGGGAACCCCAAGGGGGTGCCCCGATGGATCGGGCCGAGGCCCCGGCACCGCAAGGGGTGGGGAGGTGAGCCGGGCGGACCGGACGCGCCAGGGGGTGCAGAGCAGGTTCGAGGCCAAGAACCAGGCGCGCGAGGCGGCGCTGGGCAGGGCGAGGCTGGCGGCGCGGCGGGCAGCCAACGCGATCCGCGCGGTACACCGCGGCGAGCTGGCGGCGGCGGACCGGCTGCTGGTCGACGCGCGGGGACTACTGGACCTGGCCGAGTCGCTGCTGGCGGCCCACCCGGACGTGTACTACGCGGGCTTCCTCCAGGACGCGCAGAAGGAGTACGCGGAGGCGCGCGCCACCCGCGCGCTGGTCGCCGGCCAGCCCCTGCCGGAACCCGAGGAGGTCGGCGTCGGCGACGCCCCGTACCTCAACGGTCTCGCCGAGACCATCGGCGAGCTGCGGCGCCACCTGCTCGACGTGCTCCGCGCCGGCAACGTGGCACGCGCCGGCGAGCTGTTCGAGGCGATGGAGGCGATCCACTCGCTGCTGGCGGACGTCGACTACCCGGATGCGATCACCGGCGGCCTGCGCCGCTCGACGGACGTCGCCCGCGCGGTGATCGAGCGGACCCGCAGCGACCTCACCCTCACGACCATCCAGCGCGACCTGGCCGACGCCCTGCGCCGGGGCGGCGACTCCGAGCGAGGGTAGCCTGGGCGGAAAGGGCCCCACAGGAGCTGACCACGATGGCTGACCTGCCCGACCTTCCCGAGCTCGCCTGCCAGTTCGACAAGGTGATGGGACTGCGCTTCGAGGAGGCGACCGGGGATCGCGTGGTCGCGGTCGTCCCGGTGACCCCGGACCTCCACCAGCACTACGGGATCGTGCACGGCGGCGTGTACGCCGCCATGGTCGAGACCACCGCCGGCGTCGGCGCCGCCATCTGGCTCGGGGACCGGGGCCGCCCGGTTGGGATCGCCAACAGCACCGACTTCCTGCGGCCCGTCCGCGAGGGCGAGCTGCGGGCCGAGGCGATCCCCCTCAACCGCGGGCGCAGCACCCAGCTCTGGGAGGTCGCGGTCACCGACGAGCGCGGCCGCTCCGTGGCCCACGGCCGCGTGCGGCTGATGAACCTGACCGTGGCGCCCTCCTTCGAGTAGCCGCATTGGCGCCCTCCTTCGAGTAGCCGCGGCGGAGCGGGAGCCGCGCCGCCGGCGGCGCAGGACTGGACAACCGGCCCACGGTGCCGCATGCTGCCTGATATCGTGCGGTATCTCGGGGAGGTATCACGATGGGAGAGCTGACGGCGCTGCTGCTGAAGGCGTTGCACTCGCTGTCCCCGGAGGAACAGGACCAGGTCATGGCAGAGTTGCTGGACGCCAGGCTCCAGTCGCCCACGATCTCGGAGCCACTGTCGATGCACCTGGGGCGGTCGCCGCTCCCGCACGCGCTGCCGGGCCGGGGCGAGCACGTCGCGGAGCTGCGCGAGTCGCTGGCGCTGGAGGCCGCCGGTCCCTGGCAGGCCGTGCCGGTGCGCCTGCCCGTCGAGCTGCACGAGCACCTCAGGCAGTGGTGCCAGGCCAACGGCTTCACCATGGCGGTGGTGCTGCGTGGGCTGGTCGCCCGGTTCCTGGAGGAATACGGCGCCCCCGCGGGAACGCCCGCGACGCAGCCCGGCGCGGAGACCGCCACGCCGCCCGCGGATCAGCCGCGCAGGTAGTGAGCACCCCCAGGACGCGGCGGCCAATGGGAAGCCTGGCGGGCGCGGGTAGGGGTGGCACCAGCTGGCCAGGGCACCGCCGAACACGCAGTTCCCGCAGGTAGTAGACGAGTCGACAAAGTTATCCACAAGAGTGGATAAATCTGTGAATACGTAGAGCTACAGAGGAAACACCGGCGGTTCGCGCAGAGTCGCCCGATCAGTAGTAGTAGGCCTGGTGCTGCGCGCGGGCTTCACTGGCGGTGATCTTCTCCGGCTCGTGCGACAGCGCCTCGTTGACGATGCCCTCCAGCTTCCCGGCCTGGGTGTGCAGCTTGTTCTTGCGGCCCTCGATCTCCTGCTGGAAGGCGCTGCCGGTGGTGCCGGTCCACACCTCGCCGCCGCCCATGTCCTGCGCGCCCCGCAAGATGCCACTGGACCGGAAACGCGCCGTACGATGCGCATCACCGGTTTTGTTCCGAGCCTGCTCAGCCGGATAGGGTGACCGTCAAGCCATCCCTCCGCCTGCTCCCGCGACGCGCGGTCGCCGCCGCGTTGCCGCTGGCGCTGCTCGGCGCGCTGTCCGCCTGCTCCGGCAAGGACGAGCCGACCGTTCCGAGGCGGGCACGCAGCTCCAGCAGGCCGCGCAGCGCCTGTACGCCAAGCAGCTCGGCCGCGGCGAACCGTCGGTCACCAGCGACGCCGGCACCGACCGGGCGTGCGGCGGCGGTCGCGCCAAGCGCGTCTACGCCGCCACCGTGGCGAGCCGCGGGTCCTCTGATCGCCCCACGGCCTTCGACTACGCGGTCGGGGTGGTCGACGACATCGGCTCCGGCTGGGAGCGCCAGTCCACCAAGAGCTCCAGCGACACGGTGACCTCGGTCGGGGTGGACGGGCACGCCCGCCTCTCGGTGATCACCAGTCCGGACGGCCGCAGCTACTCCGTCACCGGGGAGACCGACTGCCTGCCCACAGGCTAGGCAGCCGGACCTCGCCGCCCGATGTGCGGCCGGCCTACTGCCCGCCCGGCGCGGCGACGCGCCCGTGCAGCACCAGCGCCCAGGCGAGGCAGCCGAACGCGGCCGTGGACGTCAGCGCGCGGGCGATGTTCCAGCGGATCCAGCTCGATTCGAAGTGCGCCCGCACCGCTCCGAGGTCGGCGATCCGGTCGGGGTTGCCGGCCGCGGCGAGGCTGTTGTTGAGCGGGACGTTGAAGCCCATGGTGATGACCAGCGTGACCACGTACAGCACGAACGCGGCCGCGATCCATGGCAGCACGGAACGCCAGCCCGCCCCCAGATGGAGCACCCCGGCCAGGGCGGTGAGCAGCAACGCGCCGAGGAAGCTCGCGAAGAACCAGCCGTTGAGGATGGCCACGTTGATCCGCTGCATCCCGTCGACGAAGGTCCGGTCGTCCGCGCGGCGCAGGCCGAGCATCACCGAGCAGGCATAGGCGTAGAACAGGCCAGCCATCAGCCCCATGGTCAGCGCGGCCGCGACCAGCGAGGCGCCTCGAAACCACTGCATGATCGTCTCCTCCACGCTCGAATCGGGCGCTACACGTCCCAGAGGCCGAGTGAATCGCCGCGGGGTGAGACGGGCCATAGTCGAAGGGCGCGACTCCATGTCCGAGCGTCTACACTGACGGACGTGGACGCGCTCACGAGCCTGCTGGAAGGACCCAGGGCACAGGGGGCATTCCTGCTCCGCTCGGTCATGGACCCGCCCTGGTGCCTGCGCATCCAGGACGAGGCGCCGCTGACCCTGGTGGCGATGGTCCGGGGCTCGGCCTGGGTGGTTCCCGACCGCGGCGACCCGGTCCGGCTGGGCCAACGGGACGTGGCGATCATGCGCGGGCCGGACCCCTACACGGTCGCCGACGACCCGGCCACCCCGGTCCAGGTGGTGATCCATCCGGGGCAGCACTGCACCACCCCTGAAGGGGAGAGCCTGGCGCAGGCGATGGACCTGGGCGTGCGCACCTGGGGCAACAGCTCGCACGGCTCGACCATGATGCTCACCGGCACGTATCAGATGAGCGGCGAGGTCAGCCGGCGGCTGCTGGAGGCCCTGCCGCCCCTGCTGGTCCTGGAGGAGGACGCCTGGGACTGCGCCCTCATCCCGCTGCTCGGCCAGGAGATCGTCAAGGACGAGCCCGGCCAGGAGGTGGTGCTCGACCGGCTGCTGGACCTGCTGCTGATCGCGGTTCTGCGGGCCTGGTTCTCGCGCCCCGAGGCCGAGGCTCCCGCCTGGTACCGGGCGCTCAGCGACCCGGTGGTGGGCCGGGCGCTCCGGATGCTCCACAACAACCCCGCCCATCCCTGGACGATGGCCGCCCTGGCCGACAGCGCGGGCGTCTCCCGGGCCGCGCTCGCCCGCCGCTTCCACGAGCTGGTCGGCGAGCCGCCCATGTCGTACCTGACGGGCTGGCGGCTGGCCATGGCCGCCGACCTGCTCCGCGAGCCCAACACCACCATCGGCGCGGTCGCCAGGCAGGTCGGCTACGGCAGCCCCTTCGCGCTCAGCACCGCCTTCAAGCGCGTCCACGGCCGCAGCCCGCAAGCGCACCGCACCGGCGCGTCCCGCGGGTAACCCGGGGCGGCCGTCGGGTGCCCCCGGCCTCCGCCCCTAGCTGTCCGGACCGTAGCGATCCACGGTGCGGGTGAAGGCGCCCTGCTGGCTGTTGGCGAGGTCGACGGTCTTCTGGCCGAAGGCGTCGTCGTGGCTCCCGCCGCGGCCGTTGGCCTCCAGCCAGGCGTCGTAGGCGGCCAGCTTGTCCTTGTCCGCCAGGATCTGGTCCGGCGGCAGCAGGTGCCCGCTGGCGTCGGTGAAGCGGGCCTTGGACGGGTCGACGTCGTTGTCCTGTGCCCACTGGTTGGCGCTGGCGTCGGGCTGCGCGGCCATCGGGTAGCCGTGGTCCATCAGCTTGGCGGCGATCAGGTAGCTGGAGGCGAGCGTCGCCGGGTTGACCGGGGCCGCGTTCATGCCGATGTTGGCGATGTCCCCGAAGAACTGGCGGATCTTGCGTTCCTGCTCGTCCATGTTGCCGCGCACCTCGAGCCGCGAGGCGTACTCCAGGCCCGCCGCCGAGCCGAGGTAGCTCATCACCCGCTGCGTGCCAGGGGAGTCCGTGCCGCCGGCGGCCATGTCCGCCTGCACGTCGGCGTCGATCATCTGCTCGGTGAGCGTCGCCATGGCGTCGTCGAATGGCTGGCCGGTCTGGTCGTTGCCGGCGAAGGACTTCATGAACGCGTAGGTGTCGGGGGTGTCGAGGCTGAACATCGGGTTCAGGCCGGGCACCGTCTCGGTCCGGTCGTTGTCGGGATCGAGCCGATCACGATCTCCGGCGCCCAGGAGCCGGCGATCTCGGCCATCGAGTGGCCCATGATCGGGTTCACGTCGCGGGAGTACTTGCCGACGCTCTCGATGACCTTCTGCGCGAAGTCGGCGGCCGCCTGGCTGTGGTGGCCCATGGTCTCGTCGTTGACGCCGGAGCCGGCCGCCAGCGCGTCGCCGACCGGCTCGTGCTCACCCCCCGGACCGTCGAGTCGCACGTCCGCAGCATCCTCACCAAACTGGACCTGCAACCGACCGCCGACGACCACCGGCGCGTGCTCGCCGTGCTCGCTTACCTGAGGTCAGGCTGAGCGTGAGGTCCCCTCGTCCGGCTCGATGCCGTGCGCGCGCAGCAGTTCGGTGAGGCGGTCGACCTCCTTGGCCAGCCGCACGATCTCCTCGTAGAGGGCCTCGATGTCGGCGATCAGGCGGTCCTTGGGCGGCTCCGGGCCTGCCCGGTCGGTGACGCCGGTCGACAGCAGGCGCAGCACCTCCTGCCGGACCACGGGCAGGTCGGCGCCCGACTCGACCAGGATCTTGGCGGCCACGCCATCGCCCTCGCGCACCAGCCCGAGCACGATGTGCTCGGTGCCGATGTAGTTGTGGTGGAGCTTCAGCGCCTCGCGCAGCGACAGCTCCAGGACCTTCTTGGCCCTTGGCGTGAACGGGATATGGCCGGTCGGGGCGCCCCGGCCCCTGCCGATGATCCGCTCCACGTCCGTGCGCACCCCATCCAGCGACAAGCCGAGCGCGACCAGTGCCTGGGCGCCGATGCCCTGGGGCTCGCCGAGCAGGCCGAGCAGCACGTGCTCGGTGCCGATCTGCTGGTGGTCCAGGCGCCGCGCCTCCGTCTGCGCGAGCTTCACCACGTTCCTGGCCCGGTTGGTGAACCGTTCGAACATCTCGCCCTCCATGCGATCGTCGGCAGACCTCGGGTCTCCAGGGTTCCTGGGGTTCTTGAGGCGCCGTGACAGCAGCCGCGCCGCCCGTGACGGCGCCGCGCCCGGCCCCAGCCGCTCCGCGAGCCAGGCCACCAGCTCGTCGGCGCCGAGCTGGCCGGCGGCGATGCCGGCGACCAGCTCCCGCAGCTCCGCGGGCGAGCCGAGGTCGCCGACCTCCTGCCGGTTCAGGGCCAGCAGCTGCACGGCGGCCATCACCGCCACCTCGGCGCTGCGCGGCCCGAACACCCTGCGGCGCACCAGCCCGACCAGCAGCACGGCCGCCTCCTGGGCGGGGCCGCCGCGGCACTCCCGGGCCAGGGTCAGCACCGACTCGGCCGCGTCGAGGTCGGCCAACGCCAGCACCGCCTCCTCGTCGAGGTCCAGCGTGTGGCTGGCTACCAGCACCAGGCCGCCGAGATCCAGCGAGCTCACGAGCCGCCGTCCTGGTCGCGCAGCGCCTCGAGGAGGCGCTGGTGCCTGGCGAGGTTCTCCTCGAGCAGCCTGATGAAGCGCTTGTCCTTGCGGCGCTGCTCGATCAGCTTGGCGACCGCCTCGCGCAGCACGTCGGAGACCGAGCGGCCCTCGACGTCGGCGACGACCTGGAGGCGCTCGGCCAGCTCTGGGTCCAGGCGCAGCATGATGTTCTTGGTCCCCGCGGACTGTTCCGTTGCCATAGTGATAGCAAGATATCACGATTACCAGCGGACGCGTAGCCCTCGCCGGTAGGTTGACAGTCTGGGAAGCGGTCGGTCGCGACATGGAGGTTGGGGTATGCGGATGAGATGCGACTTCCGCCTGGACGAGCAGGTCGCCGTCGTCACCGGGGCCGGCCGCGGGATCGGCGCCGCGATCGCCGTGGCCTATGCGCAGGCTGGGGCCGACGTCGTCCTGGTTGCCCGGACACCCGAGCAGCTCGACGCGGTCGCCGACCGGATCCGGGCCGTCGGCCGAACGGCGGTCACGGTTGCCAGTGACATCCGCGACCTGGCGCAGGCGCCGATCATCGTCGAGCGGGCCGTGGACGAGCTGGGCCGCCTCGACGTGGTCGTCAACAACGCCGGCGGAGCGGAGCCGAGGGCGTTCCTGGACAGCACCGGCGCCGAGCTCGAGGCGGCCTTCCACCTCAACGTCACCGCGGCGTTCGAGCTGGTCAAGCAGGCGACGCCGCGGCTGCTCGACAGCGGCCGCGGCAGCGTGGTGAACATCAGCTCCGCCATGGACCGGATGGTCGGGCGCGGCCTGCTGGTCTACGGGACGGTCAAGGCCGCCCTGTCGCACATGACCCGCCTGCTGGCCGCGGATCTGGCGCCCCGGGTGCGGGTCAACGCGATCGCTCCGGGCGTGGTCGAGACCGAGGGCCTGCAGGCCGCGCTGACCGATGCGGTCCGTGCGCAGGTGACCGCCGCCACCCCGCTGCACCGCCTGGCCAGCGTGGACGATGTCGCCGCCGCCGCGTTGTGGCTGGCGTCCCCGGCCGCCAGCTTCGTCACCGGCAAGGTGATCGAGCTGGACGGAGGAGCCGAGGCGCCAACCTTCCCGAACGAGCTCCCCGATCTGTAGCGGGTGCCACCAGGTCAGGTGAGCCAGGCCGCGCACCGTTCGGCGACCATGATGGTCGGGAGGTTGGTGCCGGCGGCCGGGGTTGTGGGCATGATCGAGGCGTCCACCACCCAGAGCCCGTCGAGGCCGTGCACGCGGCCACGGGCGTCGACCACCGCCAGGGGGTCGTCGGCTGGTCCCATCCGGCACGTCCCGACCGGATGGAAGTAGACGTCGACACTCGCGCGCACCGCCTCCTCCAGCCCGGGGCCCTCCTGGGCGACCGTCGCGCCGGGGAAGCGTTCCGCGCCGAGCAGGTCGGCGAGCGGGCCGGTGCGAGCCAGCTGCCGGGCGACGCGGACCCCGGCGAGCAGGCTGGCGGGGTCATCGGCATCGGTGAGCAGGCCGACCTCGATGATCGGGGCGGCGGCCGGGTCGGTCGCCCGCAGCCGCAGGCGGCCCCGCGACCGGGGCTTGAGCAGCCCGACCAGCAGCCAGGCGATGGCAGGATCACCCGGTGCGTCGCCCGGCCGGTGCCCCGAGATGATGTGCATCCCCACCCCGGCGGGGCTGGCCGGGTCGGGCAGTGTGAGCATGGCCCCAAACCATGGCGCTCCCGGCCGGACGGGCAGGTCGGTGTCGAACACCACCCCGACGTTGGCGTGCTCGATGAGGTTGGCGCCGACACCGGGCCGGTCGGCGATCACGGGGATGCCCAGGGCGGCCAGGTCGGCGGCCGGTCCGACGCCTGACCGGAGCAGCACCGCCGGGCTCCCGTAGCTGCCCGCGGCCAGGACCACCCGGTCGGCTCGCAGCGTTTCGCCCGGCTCGGCCAGGTGGACCCCGACCACGCACCCGTCCTCCACGACCAGCCGGTCGACCAGCGCGCCGCCGCGGACGGTGAGGTTGGGCCGGCCGCGGGCCCGGGCCAGGTAGGTGAGCGCGGTGCTCTGACGGACCCCGCCGATGGTGTTGAGCGGGACCAGGCCGACGCCGAGCGGCCCTGGCGCGTTGTGGTCGCTGACTCGCCGGTAGCCGCTGGCGGCACCGCTGTCCAGGAAGGCCTGGTGCAGCGGGCCGACCTCGTCCGCCCCTGCCCGGCGGATCGGCACTGGGCCGTCCCGGCCGTGCCAGCGGTCGTCGAAGTCCAGGTCGCGCTCCAGGCGGCGGAAGAACGGCAGGACCTCGGCGAACGACCAGCCCGGATTGCCGTGCGCGGCCCACTGGTCATAGTCGCCCGGCGAGCCGCGCAGCGCGATGGTCGCGTTGACCGCCGAGCTGCCCCCGACCAGGCGGCCCCGGTACAGCTCCAGGGAGCGGCCGAGCGAGCCGGGCTCGCTGCGATCGCCCCAGTCGTGGGTGAACGCGGGCGCCAGGCCGCTGGCGATCTCCGGCGGCAGCGCGCCGGCATCGGGGTAGTCAGGGCCCGCCTCCAGCAGCGTGACCGAGCAGTCAGGGTCCTCGCTGAGGCGGGCGGCCAGCACGCATCCGGCCGAGCCGGATCCCACGATCACGACCTCGTTCGTTGTCGCCACCCCCGATCGTTGTCGCCACCCCCGATCGTCGTCAGCATCGCACGCTGGTGGGGTCACAGGTCGAGGACCAGGTCGCCTTGGGGCTGCGAGCAGCAGATCAGCGCGTTGCCCTCCGCCGGTTCGTCGATCGGCTCCGGCGAGTAGGCGACCGACCCGGACAGCAGCCCGGTCTCGCAGGAGTGGCACACCCCCGTACGGCAGGCCCAGCGGACCGGCACGTCACAGGCCTCGGCGAGCTCGAGCAGGCTGGCGTAGCCGGCGTCCCAGTTGACGGTCAGGCCGCTGCGGGCGAAGGAGACGGGCGCTCCCGCGCCCGGTTTGCCCGCGGGTGGGTGCGGGGGTCGCGTGGGGGTGGCGACCACGCCGGGGGTCTGGGCCGGCTCGGCACTGAAGGTCTCAGTGTGGATGTGGGTGGGGTCCAGGCCAAGGCTGACCAGGGCGTCGGTCAGCTCCCGCATGAACGCGGGCGGGCCGCACAGGTAGGCGTCGGCGGTCCGCGGGAACTCGAGCTGGTCGAGCAGGTCGGCGGACAGCCTGCCGGGGGTTGCGTAGTCGACGCCCTGGCGGTCGTCCGCGCCGGGCCGGCTGTAGCAGACGTGAGCGTGCGCGTTCGGCAGGCGGGCGAGCAGGGCGCGGGTCTCACGCGCGAAGGGATGCTCGCCGCGGTTGCGGGCCCCGTGCACCCACCACACCTGGCGGGTGGAGCGCTCGGCGGCCAGCGTGTGCAGCATCGCCAGCACCGGGGTGGCGCCGATGCCGGCGGACAGCAGCAGCACCGGACCGTCGCCGGAGGCCAAGGTGAAGGTGCCTCTCGGCGCCGCGACCTCGAGGGTGTCGCCGGCGCGGAGATGGGACCGCAGGTAGCCGCTGGCCGCGCCGTGCGGCTCCTGTTTCACGCTGATCCGGTAGTTCGCGTCGCCGGGCCGGCCGGACAGCGAATAGCTGCGGATGACCGGCGGGCCGTCCACTCGTGGGTGCAACCGCAGGGTCAGGAACTGGCCAGGCAGCGCCGTCGGCAGCGGCGCGGTGTCGCCGCTGGCCAGCCGCACCGAGAACACGTCGCGACTCTCCGCGTCGACGCCGACGACCCGCAGAGGACGGAATCCGGCCCAGGCCGGCGGCGGGCCCCCCGCCACCGTGGTCAGCCCGCTGTTGCCGGTCGCCCGGCCCTGCTCGCCGTCGGCCTGGTCGAGCAGCGCCCGCAGCGAGGTCTTCCACCCCGGGCTGAGCTCGGGGATCGTAAGCGCGCGGGCCAGCTCCTGGCGGGCGTGGCCGGGCAGGTAGAGCAGCGCGCTCATCTCCGCGACGGTCATGCGCTGCGGACCGGAGGCCACCTTGACGATCTCGTTCCCGGCCTCCACCCGCCCTTCGGTGCGGACCCGCAGATAGAACCCGGGCCGGCCGTGGGCCACCAGCAGCGCGGCCATCCTGGGCTCGTCCATCCGTAGGCCCACCCGGTAGCAGGTGACCCTCGGCTGGGTGACCTCGAACTCCGCCTCGCCGATCCGGTAGCAGTCGCCGATGCACACCTCGTCGTCGGCCATTCCCTCGATCGTGAAGTTCTCCCCGAACTGCCCGTAGGAGAAATCGTCGCGGCCGAGCTGCTCCTGCCAGTACCCATAGGAGGCGATCTGGTAGACCAGCACCGCGCGGTGCTCGCCCCCGTGGCCGGCGAGATCGCCCTGCCCGTCGCCGTCGATGTTGAGCCGGCGCACCATCCGGGGTCCGGCCACCGGCTGCTTCCAGATGCCGGTGTGCACGGTCGAGCCGCGCCAGGGCACGTCCTTCGGCAGGCCGACGTTCACCGCGAGCAGCCTGGGCACCAGGCACCTCCCTCCCGACTCGAGGGGCCGCATCTACCCCTTTCTATCGTCAGGAGGGCGCCCCGGACCACCCGAGGCGACGGCTATGTCGATGCCGCGGCCGCGGAGGTGGGCCTCCAGTAGGTATCGAGGTAGCGGTCGAAGTTCCAGCCGTCGAGGAACTTCTTCCCGGCAGCGGTGCCCTTGTCGAAGAGCTGGTCGCGGGTCTTTGCGTCGAGGTCGAAGTCGGTCGCCTTCACGCCGAAGGTGTCGACGAACACCGTGCGGTCCACCACCGACGGCTCGTCGAGGTGCATCTGGTCGTGGGCGTTGGTCATGGTGGCGACCAGCGCCAGCCCGAACCGCACCACGCCGCGGATCGACGGGGCAGGGGCCATCAGGTTGGCGTTGGGCTTGGCGGAGAGCTTCACCCCGAAGGTGGGCCACCTCGGCCGCTGGTCGTCGCGGCGGTCAAACACGTCGATCGGGAAGTTGGAGAGCATGCCGCCGTCGGTCAGGTAGACCTGGCCCCCTCGACCGGGAACCTTGAGCATGCACGGCTGGAAGAAGAACGGGATCGAGGCCGAGGCGCGCACCGCGTCCGCCACCGGCATCTCGTCGACCTGGCCGGCGCTGACGCCGAGCCGGTCGTAGTCCCACGGCAACCGCAGTAGCCGGTTGTCGGAGATGTCCGAGACGATCACGACCAGCTTGTAGGACCGCTCGGGCTCCAGCGCGCTGCCGGGGTCATCCTCGCGGGTGATCCGCAGGTCGCCCCAGGTCCGCACGCCGGCGTCGGCGAGCCGGTCCGCGACCCAGTCGTGCAGCCAGTCGCCCTTGTAGATGCCCTTGTGGAGCAGCACCTGGAGGGCGGCGCCGGGCGCGCCGAGGTGGCTGAGGAAGTCGCCGTCCTGGAACTTTCGGTAGTCGAGCTCCTGCATGATCCGCTGGAGCTGATCGGGCGGGACGCCGGCGGCCGCCAGCGACCCCACGATCGCTCCCGCCGACGTGCCGGCAACCCGGCGGAACCGGTAGCCGGCATCCCCGAAGACCTTGAGGGCACCGACCAGCCCGATGCCCTTGACGCCGCCGCCTTCGAGCACGAGATCCGCGTCCATCTTTGCACCCCCACTGGAATCGTCGACGGCTCATCACAGAGCTTGGGAGGTAACAGGTCAAGGACCTACGTCACAACGGATCGGTGACGCTCGACACCCCGTCGACCCCGATCTGGAAGGTGCGGCCCTGCACGGCGAGGTCGACCGCTCCCGTGAACTCCGCCTCGGCAAGCGAGCGCGCCGCCGCCCGGTCAGCGCCCGGGGCAGGTGCGCCAGCACCAGGCGGCGCGTGCCGCCGGTCCGGGTGTACGCGCCCGCCTGGCCAGAGGTGAGCGAGATGGCGCCGGCGTGTGGACAGTGGCGACCGCCAGCATGGCCAGTTCCCCGAACGCCACGCATTCGCCGTCGGAGAGCTCGACCACGTCGAAGACGCTGGCCATGGCGCCGCGCTCTGCCACGAACGCGTCCATGTGCCGCGACCAGCCGCTGGGCCCTCCAGCCCCGCGGCTCCTGGGCGTCCGGCCCCATGGCCCCTCCTCGTGTGCCGGTGGCGGTGTCGAGGATCTCGGCGGCCACCCCACCCGGCTCCAGGTAGGCGCGCCATCCGGGAATCCGTACCACGGCCCAGCCCAGCTCGGCCAGGTTCTGATCGCGGGTGGCGGCCCGCCGCTGGGCTCTTCCGCGGGGATCGCCGTCGGGGAACTCGTCGATCTGCACGTCCACGCGGCGCCAATCAACGCCGATCAGCGTGATCGCCAGCGGGTAGCCCTCCTCGACGCTTCCCAGCGCCGCCGGGATCCCGTGCGCGACCAGCGCGGCGTGGAGTTGGACCGTGGTGGGGGACCAGACGGGGTCGCGTCGCCGCCCGCGGCGGTCGGCCGCCTCCGCCAGCGCAGGAGGTGCTTGCCGAGGACCGGCGTTCCCACCGGTAGCGCGGCGCCGCAGCGAGAGCACCGGTTGTCCCGACGGCTGTCGAATGAACGTAATCGGAGTCCAACCGCCGCTTTCCAAGGTCCTCCGACACGATCGCCTACCTCGAAGCAGTCCGCCAATTGCCCCGTCCCCCCAAATACCTCGCCGAAGGCGAGGCTGGCGAGGCCCCGGTTCTCGCCGCGGCGGGTTCGAGGAGGGAGTATTACTCCTCTATCTCTTACGTAAGAGGAGGGTGGGGCGATGCGGGTCACGTCCAAGGGCCAGGTGACGATCCCCGCTGGCATCAGGGAGCGGTTCGGCTTTCTGCCGGACACCGAGGTGGAATTCGTCGTTGAGGGGAGCACGGTCAGGATCGTGCGTGCCTCGCGCTCGGAGGAGACGCGTGGCGACCGTGTCGTCCGGCGTCTTCGCGGTCGGGCGGTCTCTCGTCTGACCACCGATGAGATCCTCGCGCTCACCCGCAAACCTTGACCGCCACCCTGGTCGACAGCAACGTCCTGCTCGATATCGCGACGCAGGACGAGTCGTGGTACGAGTGGTCGGCTGAGGCATTGGCGAACGCCGCCGACGAGGGCCCGCTCGTCATCAACGCCATCATCTACGCCGAGGTCTCGATCGGCTTTGGCTCGATTGAGCAACTCGACGACGCGCTTCCCCCAGAGATCTTCTCGCGCGAGCCGTTGCCGTTCGAAGCCGCGTTTCTCGCGGGCAAGGCATTCGTCACGTACCGCCGCCGCGGCGGGGCCCGGTCGGTGCCGCTGCCGGACCTCTACATCGGCGCGCACGCGGCAATCAGCGGTCACGTCGTTTTGACGAGGGATGCGCAGCGCTATCGCACCTACTTTCGGCTCTGAAAATCCGCGCACCATCGCGAACGCGCTGAGGGTCCTCGGTCAGGGCGCATTGCGCCAGCGGCGCACCAGCACCTCGCCATACACGCCGGCGCGGCAATTCCTCAGCCGCGGCGGGTGGTGACCTCGGCGCGGACCTTCGGCGCGACCTCGGCCCCGAACAGCTCGACCTGGCGCTCGCCCGGGGTCGTCGGCCAGAGGATGAACGTGTCGATCCCGAGCTCGGTGGCCCAGCCGGCAAGCAGGTCGACCCAGTCGTCGACGCCGCCGCTGATGCCCTCGGCGCCGGTCGCCGCGATGCTGCCCGAGAGGTTGACCATGCGGCGCACCTCGGCCGGGTCGCGTCCGGCCTTGGCGGCGGCCTCGTCGACGATCCGCTGCATGGCCGGGAGCGCCTCCGGCCGCAGGTAGGAACCGACGGACGGGAGCCAGCCGTCGGCGAGCCGGCCGATCAGCCGCAGCATCCTCGGCTTGTAGGCGCCGATCCAGATCTCGATCCCGTGCGCGGGAGCCGGCCCGGGATGGTAGCCGCGGACCTGGTAGTGCCTGCCGTCGAGCCGCACCGACCGCTCCTGGCTCCATGCCTGCCGGATGATCGCGATGGCTTCCTCGAGGGCCTCGACGGCCTCGGCAGCCGTCCGCCGCGGGCCGCCCATCGCCTCGATCGCGTCCCAGAACGCCCCAGCCCCCAGGCCCAGCTCGAAGCGGCCGCCGCTCAGCACGTCCAGGCTCGCCGCCTCCTTGGCCAGGGTCGCCGGCGGCCGCAGCGGCAGGTTCGCCACGTCCGGAAAGACGCGGACCCGCCGCGTCTCCGCCAGCAGCGTCCCGATCAGCGCCAGGGTGTCGAGGAACCGCCGCTGGTACGGGTGGTCCTGGATGCCCACCAGGTCGAGCCCGCTCCGGTCCGCGGCGCCGACCGCCGCCCGCACCTCTTCGAGCGCCGCCGCCTCGGGCACCACCGAGATCCCGAACTCGAGCGCTCTGCCGTAGTCCACCGTCATGCGCACAGTGTGCGCCCGCCCTCGACCAATCCGCCCGGTCGGCGGGTCCGAAGAGCTGACCGGAAGCCGGCTCCAACGTCACCTCCGTCGTCGCACGGAGGAAGCAGGTATGTCTCGGATCAGCCAGATCCGCCGGCTCCCGCCAGCCGACGACGACTCCGGTGCTGGTACTGAACTTCTGACAGCACCGACGGATCACCCGCCAGACGTCCGTCCTACGGCGTCTCGCTACGCTCGGGGATACGGCGTCGTGCGGATGGTGGGATTGCTGGCTTGATGCTAGGCTATTGCGCCGATCGACCGATCCGCGACCTCTTCGCATGCTCGCTCCCGCGAGGCTCCCCATGCGCCACGCCTGCTCCCGCGTCGAACGTGGCAGGCGGTACCGCTCATCCACTGAGCCCAGCCATAGCTCGACGTTCCCGAGACGGGAGAGTGGGGAGTCTCACTCGGGCGCCGCTCCCGCCTCCGCACGACCTCACTCAGTGCGCCCGGAGAAAGGCGGAGCCATGCGCACGCGCATCATCGGTCTCGTCGCCGTGCTCGCGGCGATCCTCATCTTCGCGCTCGGCCAGGCGGCCCACGCCGACCCGGTCACCGAGCTGTTCGGGCACTGCTCCGGGACCACCAACTCCAACGCCCAGATCACCTGCACCTTCGCCGGTGATGGGCTGACCAGCTCGAACTACTACGTGAACGTCTCGCTGCTCGCACCCTCCGGTGGGCAATTGAACCTGCCGGCGAACGCGCGGGTGACCAGCAAGACGACCACGTCCTTCACGACCCGCTGGTTCGGCCACCAGGTCACGATCGACCCCAACGGCAACATCCGCCTGGCGATCTACAGGAACGCGCCCATCTCGTTCGACTTCCACGCCCGAGTCTTCGGCACCTAGCCAGCCCCGCGCTCCGGCTCCGGGAGCCGCATGGACCCACAGGTCCGGTCACATCTGGTCGCGGAGACCGTTCCCGCTTCGGTGTCCGCGACCAGGCCCGGATCACCGGTCCGGATACCTTACAAGGGGCCGGCTCTCGCCTCGCTGCGTGGGCCGTCGTCACATTCCCTTATCCGGCTGGCTCCGATCGTGGCGACCAAGTCGGGGAAGAACGTAGCCCGCGTAGAAACCGAGGCCAATCGGCAGGGGAACGCCTCGAACGAAGGGAAAGAGCGGCCACCATACGCCCGCGGTAAACAACATCAGCCACTTGTTCAGCTGCACGCGCCGAAACTGCGCCGAGGGCCGGCGAAGGATGTCGGCTGCCGCTACGATCCAACCCGCGCTGACGAGGATGTTGAGCGTCGTCTCGACCGGGGTGTCGAAGCGCATGTAGAGGTCGGCCAGGGTTGTCACCAGGTCCTCCGGATGCGGCTTCCTGTGCGGACAATAGCAGAGCGGCTATCCCGGGCCATCTCGTCTTGGACCTCCCCACAGGCCAGACCACGACGGCCCCGATCCTCCCTGAGACGATCAGAGCGCCGGACTGAAACGGTTCTCGGCCGCTCTGACCTGCGTCGTTGATGCTGCGCCTTACGGCTCCTGGGGGACGATGATCCACATCGCCAGGTAGATCAGTGGGCCGGCACCGCCGAGCAGGGTCAGCACGACGAAGAGCACCCGGATCAGGGTGGCGTCGATTCTTACCACGGATCGGAGCCTTACCGTCTTGCCCACCTGCGATGATGCAGTCTGGGAGGCTCCACGGCCCAGCCAGTTGTGGAGCCGGTCTGCATGGGGTCCTGACGGCCGTCGGGCCGGCATGCGACGCTCCGCCGACCAGCAGCGCGATCACGGGCAGGTGCAGCCGATGAGCGAGCCAGAAGACGACGTGCTCCTGTTGGTGTCGCTCCCGGTCACGGGCCAGTGGGGCACGGTCGAGGAGCTTTGGTCTCGCCACGACCTCGAAGACGTGCTGGATGCCCTGCTCCGCCAGCACCAACTCGGCGAGTGCACCGGTGGCGGGCAGGGCCTGGGGCAGCAGGACATCGACCTGGCCGTCCCCCGCGCACGCTGGCAAGCGGCCTTTGAGCTGGTGCGGTCGAAACTGGCGGAGCTGGGCCTGCTGGGTCGCGCCACGGTGCGGCTCCACCTGGACGACGAAGACGCGCCCCGGCGGCTGTGGCCCCCCATTCAGGACCCAACCCGGCCATGACCAGCAGGCCAACCCACGATAAGCCACACGATGTGACCTTGGGATCGTCACAATTCGCGCGAGGCGGTGACGATCCGATGGTGACAGCGCGTGACGTTCCGTTCGTGCCTTGGCCTCGGTATTGGAATGGATCGCCGCAGAATGACGGCGGCACCGAAGGTGCGCGGAAATTGCGAGCGCTCCATGCCGCAGCCGGACGGCAATTTCTGCGTGCCTCGGAGGCATACACGAGCGGCAATTGTCCAAGCGGATCGCTCCTGGTGTTACGGGACACGCTGAGTGGCGTTAGGGTTGGTCTGTCTGGTCCGGCTGCCAGGGGCGGCGGCGTGGCCACCAGGCTGGCACGGCACGCTGGTAGGCCTGGTACTGCGCGCCGAACTGGCGGCGCAGGGTCGGCTCCTCGTACCCATGGACGAACGCGGCCATGGCGGCGTCTGCGGCCGCGGCGTACAGCAGGAGGGCGGGCTGGCCAAGTACCAGCGCCTGCCCGACGATGGTGGCCACGACCGCCAGGTACATGGGGTTGCGGACGTAGCGGTAGAGCCCGCCGATGACCAGGTGCTGGGTCGGGGCGGCCGGTGCGGGGGTGCCGGCGCCCTCGGCGACGAACCGCACGAAGGCGGTCACCAGCACGGCCACGCCGGCGGCGATGAGGACCCCACCGGCTACCCGTAGTGGTGCCCAGGCCCACCACGGCAGGGGCTGGCGCACCCGCCAGCCGGTCAGCCACCAGGGGAGCAGGCCAGCGACGACGCCGGGGGCCAGCACGAAGAAGACTGCGGTGCCGGCTGCGGCCATCGGTTTGCGCACGTTGTCACCTCCTTTGGAGGCTGGTCGTTTGCTGGCCTGGAGCACAGCGGCCGACCGCAAGCTTACGGTGAGCGAAGCAAGCCGGACAGCAGGGCGAGCAGCGCTTGCTCGGCGTCGGCTCGCGCGGCCTTGCGGAGCTAGGCTCGAACGAGCGGAGCAAGCGGCTTGGCTGGGGCTGTCCATGCGTCGGATTGTCGAACGGTGACGCGCTGTCGAAGTGTCATGCGCTCATCGAAGGAGTGTCCGGACATAGAGATGACCAGCGTCTCCGCTGGTCATCCGTGGTGGGGTGGAGGTGAGGGGATTTGAACCCCTGACTTCCTCCGTGCGAGATCTGCTCGCGAATCACACCAATGTAATTCATGCCCGTGAAGTCGGTGAAGGATCATGGGAAAGGCGCAGGTAGATCGCGCTGTCGCATCGAAGCGCAACCCCGATCCATGACGATTCCCCCGCGCCTGTTCGTGTTCCTCCGAACGGCGATTGCTGCCCGTCTGCTGCCTGCCACCCGGCCGGGCTCGCCGGACACCTCGGCGTCGACCGGCCGCTCGCGACCCTCACGTCGGCGGGCTCGAGGCGGCCGTCGCCGGACCTGTGGGTACCGCCAGGCCGTTCACCTGTGACCTCTGCCGTGTGAATTCCGGTACGGGTTTACTTCGGCAGGATTCGAGACCATGAGGACGAGTCAAGGATCCTGGGAAACGCACAGGTAGATGCCGCCATCGAGGCTGGATCCGGCTCATGATTCGTCACGATCCCTCCGCGTCCCTTCTGATCCCTCCAAGCGGCGGTTGCTGCCCCTTTGCTGCCCTGCCAGCCCCTGGTCCAGAGCAGCGATGGTCTTCTGACCCTTCCACGCCTCCCCGAGCTTGGAAGCACCCTCGGTCCGATGGGCGGGACGATATGGGTGGCCCGAGAGAGGATCCCGCCGCAGAGGCGCCCCGCTACGGGTGGAGAGGAGTCCGTCCGATCGATAGATCGCCCGTCGATGGGCCTCCTTCGTAGGCCCACTCTGGGCGAAATCGTGGAGGACGGACGATTCAACCGGTCCTACGGGCTGGGCGCGCATTCGCGCATCAGAGAAACCGGCTCTTCGTCATGAAGCGTGGTGAGGTGCCGCTGACGGCCCCGTAGGCTCCCAAACGGCACCTGGGGCCTCGCATATCTTGCGGATGTCTGACGTCTGCAAGAGGGAGGCCCCAGGTGGGTCAACACAGTAGTGCGTCCGCCTCCAGGCTGCTCGGCCTGGACGGCTTCCAGGTCGTCTCGGCCGAGCTGGTGGGTGGCGAGTGGCAGCTCGCCGTCCAGACCACGGCCACGGTGATCGGCTGCGTGGGCTGCGGCGAGCGGGCCGAGCTGCACGGCCGCCGCACGGTCCGGGTGCGCGACCTGCCCGCTGGTGGCCGGCCGGTGGTGCTGTGGTGGCGCAAGCGCCTCTGGCGCTGTCGTGAGCCGGCCTGCGGGGTCCGGACCTGGACCGAGCGGGCGGCCGCCATCCGTCCTCGGGCAGTGCTGACCGAGCGGGCCCGCGCCGAGGCCTGCCGGCGGGTCGGCAAGGACGCCCACGCGGTCGCCGCGGTCGCCCGCGACCTGGGGGTCGGCTGGGCGACCATCATGCGGGCGGTGGCTGACTACGGCACCCCGCTGGTGGACGACCCCATGCGCCTGGACGGTGTGGCCACGCTCGGGTTGGACGAGACCACCTTCCTCAAGGCCACCCGCCTGGCGCCCACCCGATGGGTGACCGGCCTGGTCGACCTGGAGCAGGGTCGCCTGCTGGATGTGGTGGCCGACCGCACCAGGGCCGCGGTCAGGGCCTCGTCGTTGTGTCGTAATGTCCGGTTAATGGCGTGATGCTTGGTTGATGTGGAACAGGCACGGGCTTCCGAGATCATGCGGTTCTTGACGCCTCATGATCACGACGAGCGCCCTACCTGCAGCCGCATCATCGCTGATCCCGCCGGTCCTGACCCAACGCCGCGATGCTGCGCCACTGGGACTGGATGAGTGTCCTGGCCTGCTGGAACGCCTCGCTGTCGTACCCGACCCGCGGGATCGCAGGGGCCGGCGGCATCCGCTGGTCAGTGTGCTCGCCCTGGCCGCGGCGGCGGTGCTGGCCGGCGCCCGCTCCCTGACCGCCATCGGCGAGTGGGCCGCAGGTGACCCGGCGTCATCGCCGCTGGTTGGGCGGCCGCAGCCACAGCGAGACCGAGGTGGGCTCCATCGTCTGGTTGATCACGGCAAGCAGCTCCGCGGTCAGCGTGTCGAGGTCGACCTGTGCGCGCAGGCGGACGCTGAACGCCTGGATGGTCTTGGCCGCGTCGTAGCGGCGCCGGTTGAAGCGCCGGTCGACCATCTCCTGGACCCGGCGCCGGGCCGGCTGGACCAGCGCCGCCATGGCCAGGGTCGCCCCGGCCACGGCCAGGTTGGACCGGCCCCGCCCCAGCGCCTGCCCCAGCAGCAGGACCGCGCCGGTGTAGCCGAGCGCGAGGATGGCGGTGAGCAGGCCGTAGACGAGGGTGCGGTTGATGATGCGGTCGATGTCGTACAGGCGGTACTTGAGGACCGCCACCGCCACCGCCAGCGGGATCGCGACCGCGGCCACCAGCACGAGGGCCGCCCCGATCTGGCGGGTGGGGAGGTTTGGGTCGACGCTGAAGATCGTCAGGCCGTAGCCGAGCGGTAGCAACGCCGTGGCGTAGGCGAACCACTTCAGCTGCTGGCGCACCTCGCCGCGGGCGCGGCGCAAGCGCAGCCACAACGACACCACCGCGGCCAGCAGGACCACAAGCAGCAGCAGGAACGCCACCCCAGCGACCGACGTCAGGATGCGGTGCAAGGCGGGATCGACCTGGATGGGGCTGCGGACGCCGAGGTTGCCGATGGGGTGGGGATCGGTGATCACCCCCGGTACCTGGACCGCGGTGGCCACCAGGCCCGCCCACAGGACCGGCCGCCAGCGGGGCGACGGCAGCCGGCCGTCGGGGAACAGCAGGAACAACAAGGCGGCGCCCACAAGGATGAGGGGCTCCATCGTCACGTGCAGCAAGGTCATGGGGGCTGCGGCGGGTAGCGAGCCCGGATGGGCGAGCAGCCCGTAGGTGGCGTAGCCGAAGGAGAACTCCTGGAGCGCCCAGCCCAGCGTGATCCCGCACAGCAGCCAGCCGATGGGGTTGGCCGGGCGGCGGGCGGCTAGCAGGCCGCCTGCCAGCGACGACACCCCGGTGGCCGCCGACTGCGCCGCGTCGCCGGCCAGACCCATGGTGGGGTCGTTCGTCGGCCGGCAAGCGCCTGCGGGACCAGCCCCAGGACCGTGAGCGTCCCGTACAGGCCCGGGAGCAGCCAGGCCAGCGGGCGGTCGCGACCGACCGTGGTGACGCCCTTGGCTGCCCCGGGCGCGGGAACGGCCCCTTGCTGGTTCACCGAGCAGGCTCCTTGGAGGCGCGCCTGGGGCCGGGCCGCCGGTGGCTCGACCCTCGCGAGGGGGCCGACGGCCCCGCTCGCGGTGATCCGCTGGCCGCCGCCCGCCCCCGAGGCGTCGCGGCTAGGAACCAGTACGATGGCGCCATGGTCAGGTCATGGCGAGCGCTGGCCGGAATCTGGGACTGCGGCCCCTGCATGATGCGGCGGACCTTTCCCTTGGGTGAGCGGGCCCTTGGTGGGCACACCCCGCTGGCCGGGCCTGTGTCCTTCCTCGAGTCACATGCTGCCTGGTGACCGTTCCCGGATCGTTACGATCCACGTTACGGCGCCACACCAGCGGTGCCGGCGCCGGTTGCAACCTGATGGGTTCCGGTCGGATCTGGCCAGAGGCTAGGGCGCTGGACAGTGTCGCGCTGGCCGATTCATGGGCAATTCAGGTTCATTGGTAGGAGATGCCGAGGCCGGTGAGGGGCCGGGTTGGGTCGCGGCTGTTGTGCCGCAGCGCAGCGGCGATGTTGGTGTGCCCGGCCCAGGGCTCCGTCGTTCTGTCGTGCTGTCGGTTTCATCCGAGGCTGATCCCGAGGGTGGCGAGGGGCCGGTGTGGGTCGCGGGCGTGGCGGCGTAGTGCGGCGGCGAGGTTGACCGGCCCGGCCTGGCTGAGCGCGCCGATGACCAGGTTGCGCAGGCTGGCCATGACCTGTGGGGCGGTGCCGGTGCGCAACTGGGAGGCGTCCTCGGCGAAGGTCACGTCCCGGACCCAGTGCAGGCCGTTCTCGATCGTCCAGTGGCCGCGGATGAGGTCGGCGAGCCTGGCAGGGCGGGCCTGGGCAAAGGGGAGGCTGGTGATCGCGTAGACGACCACGGTGTGCCACCTGCGGGTGCCAAGGTCGCGGGTCTTGCGGGTGAGTTGCAGGACCTGAGCGGCGTGCGGAAGCCGAAGTGGCCCACGGTGACGGCTTTGAGGGTGCGCAGCTCGACGCGGCCGTGGGCCTGGTCGCGGGTGCGGTCGGCGACGGGGACGTTGTGCCAGGCCAGGCGGGCGCAGCGGTCCAGCAGGGTGGGCTGGTTGGCCTTGACGACGAACAGGTAGTGGGCCTGCTTGCCGGTGACCAGGAACTCGGCGGCGTCGGCGTGGGTCTGGAGTGCATCGGCGGTGACGACCACGCTGGCAAGGTCCAGCCCGTCCAGCAGGGGTTGGAAGGCGGGGACCTCGCCGGGGGCGCCGTCGACTTGGCGTTGGGCGAGCACGGCGCGGGTGGTGTGGTCCATCGCGGCGAGCAGGTGGACTTGGCGGCCGTCTGGTGTGCGGGCACCGCGGAGTGTCTTGCCGTCGACCGCGATTGCCCGGCGGCGTGGTTGTCGGTGGTCGCGGTCGGCCAGCCAGGCGCCGATCGCGGTGGCCAGGGCGTCAGCATCCAGGCGGCTCAGGGTCCGGCGGAGGGTGGCCTCGGCCGGGACGCTGTAGTGGTCAGGGTGATCGCGGCGGGCGCCGAGCGCGGCCCGGACTGGTTGGGGGTGTCGGCGGCCCATTCGGCGATCGCGGTCATCGAGCGGGCGCCGGCAAGGACCGCGGCGGCGGCCATGGCCAGGATGGCGATGAGTGGGTGGCGGCGGCCACGGGGGCCTCGCGGGTCGGGGATGGTGGCCAGGTAGGCGAGCAGGTCCGGGGTCTCGGCCTGCTGGATGGGGTCGGCGCGGGCCAGTTGGGCCAGCGCAGACGGGATCGGCGATGATAGGTCGGCAGGCACGGGCGTCCGTTGTGGTCATGAGGCTGTAACCGCATGATCCTGGACGTTCGTGCCTGTGCTGAACCATCCGGCATTACGTCGCCATCAAGACGAACTCACAGAACGCCGGAGCCCTGGGGCCGCGGTAGACCGCTGGCTTGGCGCCCGGCCGCGCGGCTGGCTGGCCCAGGTCGGCACGGTCGCGCTGGACCCCTGGCGCGGCTATGCCAGCGCGCTGGTCGTCCCACTTGGCCACGCGACCGTGGTCGTGGACCACTTCCACGCCATCCGGCTGGCCAACTTGGTGGTCGACCAGGTCCGCCGGCGGACCCAGCAGGCCACCCTCGGGCACCGGGGACGCAAACGCGATCCGCTGTACCGCATCCGCAAGCCGCTGCTGACCGCCGCAGAGCAGCTCACCAGCCGGGGACGGGTGCGGCTGCGGGCTGGGCTGGCCGCCGGGGATCCGACCGGCGAGGTAGCGGTCGCCTGGCAGGGCAAGGAGCTGCTGCGCGCTGTCTACGCCGCCGGCGACCTGGCCCACGCCCGGGCCGCGCTGGGGCGCTTCTACCGCTGGTCGGACGGCGTCGGGGTGGCGGAGCTGTCGCGCCTTGCCCGTACCGTCAGGGCGTGGGAGGCTGAAATCCTCGCCTTCCACACCACCGGCGGCTGCTCCAACGGCTCGACCGAGGCCGTGAACCTGCTGATCAAGAAGGTCATGCGGGTCGGGCACGGCTTCCGCAACTTCGGCAACTACCGGCTGCGCCTGCTGCTTCACTGTGGCATCAGGTGGCAGAGTCATCAGACCGTAAGACTGCGAGGGCGCCATCGACGCTTGGTGGCGTAGAGCCTGGACGACGGTCCACAGCGTGGCGTGGTCGCGGAGCCTGGTGGATGTCTCGATCTCGGAGCCGCTTGGCCAAGCCACCAGGTGGACCAGTCCGGTGGTGGCGAACGCGACCGGCGTGCCGAACACCACCAGCATCCGCGGCGGGTGGGCGCGAAGCTGGGTGATGCTCATGACTTGGTGCGGGCCTTGCCGGGTCAACCTCGTGCTTGTCCATGGCACGCGCCTGGGCTGCGGCGGCCGACCGGTGCTTGCGCTGCCGACGCTATCCCGGTCAATCCCGGCATGGCCGCGCTGTGAGGCAGAGATCGGTGGCTCGCATGGTTTCTCACTGACCTGGCCGGGGTCGGGGGCGCGCCGCGAATCCGGCCAGGCCGGACTCGAGCAGGTCGAAGGCGTGGTCCATGAGGGCGGGGAGGTCGAGCTGCATCTCGGCGGCGACCGCGACCCGCTGCACCGAGCGCAGCACGCCGACCAGCGCGGCGGCCACCAAGTGCGAGTCGAGGTCGTCGGGCGGGGCGTTGCGCTCCTGGGCGATCATCGCGGCCAGCTGCTCCTCCCACTGGCCCATCCGGTCGCGGATGCGTGCCTGGATGGCTGGGGTGCTGCGGATGACGCGCGCCATCGCCGGTTCCTGGTCTGACTGGGTCTGCATGTCGGCGGCGATCTCCAGCGCCGCCCGACGGGCCGCCGCCAGCAGCGGCTCGCCGTGGGGTCGCTGCTGCAGCGTCTTTTGCGCCTTGGCGAAGCGCTGGGCGCCCTCGTCGAGGACGACGTCCTCCTTGGTCTGGAAGTAGGAGAAGAAGGTTCGGGGGGCGACGTCGGCCGCTGCGGTGATGTCGGCGATGGTGGTCGCCTCGAACCCACGCTCCAGGAACAGGCGGGCGGCCGCCTGCCGCAGCGCCTGGCGCGTGCGCTGCTTCTTGCGCTCCCGGATCCCCATTTCCAGCTCGCTCATGGTGCCCCATCATACTAGGTTCTTGCAGGATTGCAATGTTGCAGTATTGCAAACTTGCGATGAGTGTGCTTCGCTACCGGTGGAGCCCCCTACGGCAGCGGGCGGCGGCGATGATCGGAGCATGCGATGAGCGAGCAGACGGTGCTGATCTGCGGGGCCGGCATCGCCGGGCCGACGCTGGCGTACTGGCTGGCGCGGCACGGATTCCGTCCCACCGTCGTCGAACACGCGACGGCGCTGCGGTCCAGCGGAAGCCCGGTAGACGTCAGGGGGCCGGCCGTGGACGTGGCCGAGCGGATGGGCGTCATGCCGCGCATCCGCGAAGCCAGAACGCACACGACCGGCATCAGCTTCGTCAACGCCAAGGGCCGGCGCGTCGGCGGGGTCAACATGCGGGCCTTGCAGCAAGCGGCCGGCAGCCGCGAGGTGGAACTGCCGCGCGGCGACCTCGCGTCGATCCTGTACCAGGCGAGTCGGGACCACGCCGAGTTCCTGTTCAACGACACGATCGTCGCCCTGGACGAGGACGAGCACGGGGTCGGCGTCACCTTCGACCGCGCCCAACCCCGCCGGTTCGACCTGGTGGTCGGCGCCGACGGGCTGCACTCGGCGGTGCGCCGGGTGGCGTTCGGCCCGGAATCCGACTTCGTCCGCCACATGGGAATCTACGTCGCCGCAGCCACATGGGAATCTACGTCCTTCACTGCCACCATGCGGCTGGACGGGTCGATCGGAGGCGGGCGGGAGGTGGTCATGTACAACACCCCCGGCAGGGCGGTCGCGATCCACCCGTCGCGTGGCGACGCAGGGGCGTTCTTCGCCTTCCGAAGCCCAGCCGTGCCCGGCTTTGACTACCGCAACACCGCCCAGCACAAGCGGCTGCTGGCCGCCGCGTTCGCAGACGCCTCCTGGCGGGTGCCCGAGCTGCTGCAGCGCGTGCACGCCGCCGACGACCTGTACTTCGACTCCGTGAGCCAGGTGCGGGTGCGCCCCTGGTGGCACGGCCGGGTCGCACTGCTGGGTGACGCCGCCTCCTGCGTGTCGCTGTTCGGGGACGGCTCCAGCCTGGCCATGGCGGGGGCGTGCACCCTCGCCGAGGAGCTGGCGGCCAGTCCCGGCGACCATCGCTTGGCCTTTGGCCGCTATGAGGCCAGCCACCGGACCCTGGTGGACCCCAGGCAGCGCAACGTCGCGCGGGCCGCCTCGCTGCTCATCCCGGCGACGCGTGGCGGTATCCTGGCCCGGAACCTGGCCACCCGGCTGTGGCCGGTCGGCGCCGCCGCCGAATGGCTGCGGCGGCGCGTTGCCCCAATCTTGCCGCTACGAGGTGAGCAACCTCGAACTTGATCGCCATCGCGGGTCCATGAGCCCGACCGCGCGGACATCGGCGGCCCTGGCTACCTCGGCGCGCTGACAGCGTCGCCCGCGGCCGGGGCGGCCTGGTCGACGCCCCGGCCGGTCAGGGCACCCCAACCGCTGGACGCGGAAGGCGTGGTCGCTGGGCCGTGGAAGCCCGCTTGCCGGGTGGCCCGATGGGCGGGAGATCGGACCATGGCCTGACCCATCCAATCGCTGACCAAGAAGGTCATGCGGGTCGGGCACGGCTTCCGCAACTTCGCCAACTACCGGCCGCGGCTGCGATTGCACTGCAGCACCAGGTGGCAGACTCATCGCACCGCAAGACTACGACACCGTTCCCCACGCTTGGTGGCGTAGAGCCGAGAAACCAAGCGGTCACCGCTGCCAACGTCGATGACACGCTGCTGTTCGAGGCGCTGTTGGACGACGTGCCGGCGGTGCTGACTCCGGCCCGGCGGCGGCGCTGCCGGCCCGACAAGGTCGATGCCGACAAGGCCTACGACAGTGCCGCCAACCGCGCCTACCTGCGTCGCCGTGGAATCAAGCCGCGGATTGCGCGGCGTGGGGTCGACTCCTCGAGCCGGCCTTGTTTGCTTCAAGCGCCTCTAACCCGCCAACAGGAGCGAACGACGTCTAACACCACCAACACAAGCGACACGACGCCTATAGGAACCACGGCTCCACGAGCACCAGGAACTCGCCACCCGGCGCTCGCGCAACGTCCATGTCGCTGGTGATGTCCTCGAAGCAGGCCTCGCACAGCACCGCAACCCGAGGCTTGGACGTGCCGTAGGGCGTCAGCACCACGTCGTACACCAGGCCGGTGGTGATGGAGTTGTCGCAGCCGTCGCAGTGGGCGCCGTCGCCAGCAGCAGCGTCGCCGACGTCGGTCACCTTGCCCGTTCCCC
>WNFV01000506.1_pt1 | contig 52400 bp, 46 predicted proteins | sample 5400101 | NCBI WGS metagenome assembly WNFV01 (sample SAMN13153361, study PRJNA577476) | soil metagenome | isolation source: 115 cm soil or saprolite under grassland replicate 1 | place: USA:California | collected 2016-06-15
CGGCGAAAGGTGGATCGAGGGTTGCCCCGAGCTGCCCTTTCGGGCAGGCGCATCCGCATGATGAGCCGCACCGTGCTCACGTTCGGCACGGCGAGCCGCACGAAGATCTGCCCGCGGGCGACTTCCGCCGCACCGGGGTCCCTCCCAGACTCGGGCGGTGACGAACCGCGTCCTCATCGGCGACCTCGATCCCCTGGTCGCCCGCGGGCTCATGCAGACCCTGATCGAAGAGCACTTCGACGTGCTCGACGCGACCATGACCGACCATCTCGAGGATCTCGCCGACGCGGTGGTCCGGCTCCATCCGGATGCGGTGATCGTCCGGATGACCCCCGAACCGGAAGTGACGGTTCGCGCACTGCGCGCGCGACAGCCCAGCCTGCAGGTCGTGGAGTGCGACGACGACCGGCCTCGGCTGCGCGTACACCCAATCGGCGGCGTGGCGTACACCCTGGAGCCGGTCACGGCGAGGACCCTCCGCGAGGCCCTCTCGCCCTCGGCGCCGGTGGTCGAAGGGAGCGGCGCCGATGTTCGCTGAGGCCATCCGCGCCCTGGAGGTCTTCGCGGCCGACGCGACTGGCTGGCCGACACGGGTCGGGCCGGCGCTCGCGGAGGTGCCGGCCGAGCACGGCGGCCAACGGGCAGGGACCTCGGCGCAGAGCCGCATCAGGCCAGTTGCGCCCGATCAGGTCATCTCGCTGCAGCTCGTGTCCGTCCTGCGCAACGAACGGCTGCGGAACAACGATCGTGAGGTGGGCAGAACGTCCGGCAGCAATGCTGCCGCGATCCGTCGGCCGCCCGGCTGGTTCGATCTCACGGTCGCCCTGGAGGCCGGCGGCGACCAGCTGAGTGCGGCCGGTGCCATCGAGCGTCTCCTGGCGGCGACGCTGCGAGCCGGCAACCTGGCCGAGGAACTGCAGATCGCGGGTGAGTACCCCGTCTACGCGTCCATCGACACCCCGACGCCGGAGGAGCTCCAGTCATGGTGGGAACACGGCATGACCCAATCCGCGGGCGCGGCCCTGCGGGCGGTTGTCACGGTCGCCGTCCAGCCCTTCGAGACGGCCCAGGTCGAGATCGTCCGGAGTCGTCGCATCCATACCGATGACCGGCGGACCCACGTCCGCGAAACCGTCGAGCGCTAGCCACCCAGGAGGTACGAGGAGGTCCCATGGCCGTCTACCAATCACCCGGCGTCTACGTCAAGGAGCTGCCCGGTGGCAGCAAGCCGATCGAGGGCGTCGGCACCGCCATCGCCGCGTTCGTGGGATTCACCGAGAAGGGCCCAACCGGCGTCGCCACGCGAATCTCGAACTGGGGTGACTACTCCCGCACCTTCGGTGGGTTCGTCGGGGGCTACGCCACTCCGCTGTCCATCTACGGCTACTTCGACAATGGCGGCGGCGCCGCCTACATCGTCCGCGTGAACAGCGACGATGGGACGCCGGCTCCCGTCGCCCTCCTGCCAGGCTCGTCGGATGCATCGCTCAAGAGCCTGCGCGCTCGCGCCGTGGACCCGGCCGCCCAGGTGAGCGTGGAGGTCGGCCCGGCCAGCGAGGCCTCGGACGAGACCTTCAAGCTTACGGTCCGCGGCCCGGACGGGGCGGTCGAGGAGTTCGACAACGTCACGCTCAAGAGGGGCAAGGGCAACGTCGTCACCGAGGTCAAGACCCGGTCCAAGATCATCACCCTCGAGGAGGTCTCCACGGAAGGCAGCCTGGTCGAGCGGCGTCCGGCGACGGGCACCTACCAGCTGGCCGTCGCGGAGGCCGCACCGACATCGGCCGACACCGGCGCCTTCACCGGCGACGTCGCCGCCCGGACCGGCGTGGCAGGCCTGGAGGCGATCGAAGAAGTCACGATGCTGATCGCCCCCGACGTCATGCCGCTCCAGGCGATGGGCGCCCTGACGATGGACCAGGCCGTGGGCATCCAGCTCGCGCTGATCTCCCACGCCGAGCGGATGGCCGATCGTGTCGCCATCCTCGACACGCCGCCCGGGCTCTCGGCACAGGACGCGTTCAACTGGCGGCGGGACACGCTGAAGGCGGACACGAGCTACGCGACGCTCTACTACCCATGGGTCAAGGTCATCGACCCGGGCAGCCGCCAGCCGGTGTTCATGCCGCCATCGGGCTTCATGGCCGGCATCTGGGGTCGCAACGACGACGCGCGCGGCGTGCACAAGGCGCCGGCCAACGAGCCGGTCCGGGGCGCCCTGGACGTCCAGCTCCAGCTGACGACCGAGGAGCAGGCGCTGCTCAACCCGGTCGGCGTGAATTGCATCCGCGTCTTCCCGCGCGGCGGCGTCCGCGTCTGGGGCGCCCGCACGCTCGCGCTGGTCGACCCGGAGTTCAAGTACCTCAACGTCCGCCGGCTCTTCAACTTCATCAAGAGCTCGATCCTGCAGGGCACGCAATGGGCGGTCTTCGAGCCGAACGACGTGCTGCTCTGGTCGAAGCTGCGCCGGAACACGACGGCCTTCCTCACCCGCGTCTGGCGGGACGGCGCGCTGTTCGGCCTGACGCCGGACGAGGCGTTCTACGTCAAGTGCGACGCCGAGACCAACCCGCAGGAGGTCATCGAAGCCGGGCAGGTCGTCGTCGAGATCGGGCTGGCGCCCGTGCGACCGGCCGAGTTCGTCATCTTCAACATCCGCCAGATCGCGCCGGGCGAGGGCGCCGGCGGCGGAGCCTGATCAGGTCCTGATCAGACGCGAAAGGAGGATTTGATCGATGGCATTCCCTCGCATGCCCGACATGACGTCGGGCAACTTCGTGATCATGATCGACGGCCTCGAGCCGATGTCGGTCACGTCGGTGACCGGCCTTGGATTCGAGGTCATGGTCCTCGAAGATCACGAGTCCCGCGGAACGAAGGGCCAGGCCCCGCACAGATCGGCCGGCCTCAACAAGGTGACGCCCGTCACGCTCTCGACGGTCGAGCTCGAGAAGGCCTACCAGCTCGGCGCATGGCGCAGTGAGGTCGAGGTGGGGACGGTCAACCGCAAGAACGTCAGCATCCATCTCCGGGACGCCGCGGGCATCCCGATCATGGGCTTCAACCTGGTGGCCGCCTGGCCGTCCTCGATCGCCATCAACAGCGTGCCGCAGAGCGGTGAGGGCTGGATCCAGGTCGACGTTGCCCTCGTCCACGAAGGGATCACGAGGGAGTTGCTCTGATGCCAGTCCTTGGCGGGTACCAGATCCAGGTCCTGTTCCGCGGCGCCACGGGCGCCTTCTCGAAGATCGCCGGCATCAGGTCCGAGAACGGCGTCCTCGATTCCAACTCGACGACCGTCCCCGGGCCGCCCTACAACGCGAAAGTGCCGGGCAAGTACGCCTGCACGCCGGTGACCTTCTCGGCGGGCTACATGATCTCGCTCCAGAAGGGCGGCGACTGGTGGAACAACGTGGAAGGGGTTCAGCGAGGCAATGTTGGTCCGCCCGGTCAGGATTGCGTGATCACGTTCTTCCAGGCGGTCCCGCCGGGTCCGGTTCTGACGGTCACGCTCAAGAATGCCTGGCCCTCCAAATGGTCGGCCGGTGACATGTCCGTCGCCAAGAACGTGCTGTGGGCGGAGACGATCGTCATGCAGTGCGAGGGCGTGGACTTCTCCTGGGACGTGGCCCACTAACCGATGGCCATCGCCGCCGACGTCGGTCCGGTGCTCGCGGCCGAGGTGGACTTCGTCCTGCCGACTGGCTATCGCGACGCCGCCGGCACGGTCCATCGCGAGGGCCGGATGCGTCTCGCCACGGCCCGTGACGAGCTGACTCCCCTGGTCGACTCGAGGGTCGCCCGGAACCGCGCCTACCTGGTCGTGCTGCTCCTGTCGCGCGTGGTCACCCGGCTCGGAGCGCTGGCAGAGGTGACTCCGGAGGTCGTCGAAGGCCTGTACGCCACGGATTTCGCGTACCTCCAGAGTCTCTACCGGCGCCTCAACATGGATCCGCTCGCCAGGCCGGCGGCGTGTCCGCATTGCGGCAAGCCGATCGCCCAGGAGGTGGCCGGCCTGGGGGGAGCGGTGGCCACCCCTCCCGACTGACGGTGGAGGAGGTGGCCACGCTGGCGAGCCGCTTCGGCTGGAGCTATGAGGCGTTGATGGCAATGACCCGGGCCGAGCGCCGGCTGTGGCTTGCCGCGGCCGACAAAGTTGCGCCTGCCACGACGGCTTCGGCGCCGACGACCGGGCCTGCATCCGGAGCGCAAGCGGGGCCGCCGGTTGACGCTGCGCCTGCGCCGCGCCTGACGACGGAGGCAGAACGGCGGGCGCGGCTCCTGGAGCTGTCGGAACAGTTCGCCGCGAGGTACCGACGATGAGGGTCGGCGAGCGCGTCGACACGGCTCCCGCGTTCTGGTTCGAGATCAATGTCGGCGATCACCAGTGGATGGTCGTGCAGTCCGTGACCGGGGTCGGCGTCTCCTGGGAAAAGCCGCTCGAGATCTGGGAGGACGCGACCCATTATCGGATCGTGCCCACGAAAAAGAAGTGGTCGAACATCGTGCTGAAGGGCGCCGTGGTCGACGAGAAGAAGTTCTTCAAGTGGTTCGACGACGTCAAGCTCGGCGAGGTGGGCGTGCATCGCAGGGAGGTTGAGATCAACCTCATTCACGCCGGAAAGAGGATCGCGAGCTGGTCCGCCACCGGTGCCTTTCCCGTGAAATACAGTGGCCCGACCTTCGACACGAACAGTACGGCCATCGCCTTCGAGACGATCGAGCTAACGCACCTCGGCCTCACGCGGGATAGCTGAGTGGCCGACAGCGACGCGTTTCTCGAGGAGATCAACCAGCTGGCCGACGAGATCATCGCGCGCGCCCGCGGGGTCGCGGACGAGCTCAGCGGGCAGGGTCAGGCCGCGCTTGCCGCCGCCACGCTGCAGGCAGACGAGATTGCCCGCCAGGCAACGGCCGTCGTCCCGGTGGCGCCGGAGGTTCCAAGCCCTCCGGTTGTCGAGGCAGTCGCCCCCGAGGTCGCGCCTCCTTCTGCTCCGCTCGCGCCGCCGGTCGAGGCTGCCGCGGCGCCACCGGCTGCGCCCGTGCAGCCTGTTTCACCAGAGGCGGCCTCACCGATCCCGGTGCCCGTTACCACCGAAGCCCCCGTCACGCTCGAAGCGCTGGCCGTCCCGGAGGCGCCGATCCCACCGGCGCCGGCCGGACCGGTAGGGGAGGCCCCCACGCCACCAACGGGACTCCCCGAGGCGGCCGCGGGACCCGGTCCGGCGCCGGGGCTCGACGAGGAGCTCACGTCGATCAGGGCTGCGCTGGCAGCGGTGGTTCCGGCGGCGGAAGCGCCGGCCGCACCGGCCGGCGAGCCAGCCGAGGGACCGACAGCCGCGGCACCCACGATCGAGTCGCCAACGCCAGCGACGGGCGAGTTGCCGCCCGCGGCGGCCGCCGAGCCGCCGGCAGCCCCGGTCGAGCCACCGGGCATGTCGCTTGTCGCCGAGCTCCTGGAGCGCGCGAACGAGCTCGTGGGCCGTATCTTCGGAGGAGGTCCGACGCCCGAGACCGGCTCCCCGCCCGAGACCGGCCCCCCGCCGGAGGTCGGCGCCCCGCCCGAGGCGGCAGCGCCCGCTCCCGTCACTGAGGCTGGTGGCACCGCCGCCGCTCCAACACCTGCGGCCGAGACTGCCGCATCGGCCTTGGCGATCCCGGCGGCCGAGGCGCCTGGGCCGGTCGCCGGACCCGCCGAGCCGATTCCGCCCGCGCCGACGGTTGCGGCCGCCGAGGCCGTGCCAGTTGCGCCGATTGCCGAGGTACCGGCCGTCCAGGAAGAGGCGATCACCGATCAGGTGGCGGCCACCGTCGCCGATCGCGCCATCGTCGCGGGCGACGAGGTCGTAGCACGTGGGCAGGAAGCGGCCGAGGCGCTGGACACGCGGGCCGCGGAGCATGCCACCGGATTGGCGGAAGCCGCGGTTGCTCGGGGTGACGTCCTGGCCGGTGACCTGGTCGAGCGTGCCGCCGGACTCTCGGCGGAGATCACCATGCGGGCCGATGAGGGACAGGCGGCTATCCAGGGCGAGGTAGCCGCAGGAGCGGTCACCGCCGAGGCGGGAACCGCGGTGCTCGCCGAGCGTGCGACCGAGCACGCGGCGGCGCTTGCCGCGGCGAGCTCGGAAGCGATCAACACCGTTGCCGAGGCGGCCGCCGCACCGCCACCTGGGGGAGTCGTCCCGCCAGCGCCGCCGGCGGAGGCGCCATCCGAGCCCAGTGGGACGCCGGCGGGGGTGCCATCCGCGCCCACCGAGGCCGTCCCGGCGACTCCTGGACTTGTGCCGACAGGGACCGCGACGGGTCCGCCCGAGCCATTCACGATCGACTTCGCAACCGTGCGGGATTTCCTGGGCCTGGTGCCGACCGAATCGCCGGCCGCCCCGGCGCCGTCGGCCCCCGCCCCTGCCTCCGGCGCCCCGGTCGCGGAATTGGCCGTAGAGCCGGGTACTGACCGGCTGGCGGCCCTCGAGTCGAATGTCGCTGCGGTCGCAGCCCGAGGCGAGGCCGTCTCGGCCGCCCAGGCCGGCGCGGCCCCGGCGCCTCAGCCAGGCGCAGTCGAGGAATCTGCCGAGGAATCCGCCGTGGCCGCTTCGCCCGTGGGCCCTGCGCCGGCGGGTCCCGGGGCCGCCGGGGAGACCGCGCCCGTCGCGGCGGTGGCGACGGTGGCGGGCGTCGGCGTCCCTGGACCGCTCGCCGACCTCATCGCGGCGCTGGGAGCAGAGGGCATCACGATGATCGGCGCTGCGGCGGAAGGGACTGTGGCCACCGGAGGCTCTTCGGGGCCGTCCGGCGAGGCGGCATCCGGCCCGAGCCCAGCGACCGCTGCCGAGGCTACGGGTGGCCCTGGGCCGATCGGCGAGGTCACCGCGGCGCGGGCGGCTCCAACCGAGCCCGAGATCGGTGGATTCGCCCAGTTGCCGGCGGGCTTGTTTGCGCCGACTCCCGAAGCCACCTCGGAGTCCGGTGAGGAGGCAGTCACCGGCACCGAGCTTGCGGCCGCCGCAGCAGAGGGCAGCGGAGCGGACCAGATCGCGGAGCCGGAAGAAGACCAGGACCGCGCGGCCGGGCCTCGGCACGTTCATGACCGCGAGGTCATTTGGACCCTCCAGCGGCGGATGCTCGAGGAGCGTGAACGCATGGGTGGATTTGGAGCCTTGATCCGATGAGCCTTGAACATGCGTACATCCTGCCCGAGGGCACCCACGCACATTCGCGAGAGGCGATCAAGTGCAGTTTCAACCCCGACAAGCTGTCACTCACCAAGACCAACAGGTGGCAGCCGCAACCGGCCCAGGGTCAGGCCCTCCCCCGGCTCGGCTTTGCCAGCGGACAGCCGGCCAAGCTGAAGGTGACCCTCATCTTCGACACGACTGAACACGGCGGGGACGTACGAGACGAGACCGACAAGCTCTGGAAGCTCATGTGGCCGAGCGCGAAGCACAACGCGGCGCACGGGTCGAGCGGAGCGGCCGCCAAGAACGCCCAGAAACGCCCACGAACGTGCACGTTCGTCTGGGGCAAGATCCTCACGTTCGAATGCGCCCTCACGTCGCTCCAGCTCGATTTCGTCCTCTTCCTGTCGCAGGATGGAACGCCGGTGCGTGCGAATGCGGTCTGCCAATTCACGCAGATCGTGGACGAGCGAAAGTTCCCCCGACAGAACCCAACATCGGGCGGGCTCGCCGGTGAACGCGTCGTACGGCTCGGTCCGCGTGAAACCCTGGACCAGGTCGCGTACGAGTCGTTCGGCAGCACCGCCCTCTGGCGCGAGCTGGCCGCGTTCAATGGCATCGACGATCCGCTCAGGGTTCGAGCCGGGGACGAGCTCCTCCTTCCGCCGTCCGCCGAAGATCTGAAGACGTTCAGCTGACATGCCGTCCGACGACGCGCTCATCGACATCTGCGGGATCAAGCTCGGCGGCAGTGACGCGCCGGAGGAGCTGCTTTCCGGGATCGAGGAGGTCGTGGTCGAGGACGACGTCAACCTGCCGGCGGTCATGACCCTCCGGATCGCCGACCAGTCGCTCGAGTGGATCGACCACGCATCGCTGGCGATCGGCACGGAGATGGAAATCTTCATGGGTCACGGCGATGCCCGTGACCGAATCGGAATCGGGGAGATCGTCGCCCTCGAGCTCGACCACCGCCCCGGCACCGCACGCGTCATCGTCCAGGCGTTCGACCGGGGTCACCGGCTGCACCGTGGCCGCCATGTGCGCACCTTCCAGCACGTCACAGATGCCGATGTCGTAACCCGGATCGCCCAGGATGCAGGCCTTCAGGCCGACACTGACGCGTCCGCGACGCAGCACGAGTACCTGATCCAGGACAACCTGAGCGACTTTGATTTCCTGGCGGAACGAGCGCTGCTGGCAGGCGTGGAGTTTTCTGTCGATGACCGGACCGTCCGATTCAAGCGACCCAACGGCGCGTCGGCCCAGCCCGTTGACGTTTCCTGGGAGGACGGTCTCCGTGAGTTCTCGGTTCGCCTCACGGCGGCCGACCAGGTGAGCGACGTCGAGGTGCGTGGCTGGGACCCAGCGCAGAAACGGGCGATCACCTCGACAGTGTCGGACAGCCAGGCGGCGCCCTCGATCGGCGTCCAGACAGGAGACATCCGCTCCTCGGCGTTCGGCTCTGCGACCGCGCTCGTCACCGAGCGCCCGGTCAAGGACGTTGCCCAGGCAGAGGCCATCGCCCAGGCGGCCCTCGACCATGCCACCGGCGCCATCGTACGAGCCGACGGGGTTGTCCATGGCAACCCGCTGATCAAGGCCGGGGCACGCATCAAGATCCAGGGCATGGGTGACCGCCTCAGCGGGACGTACGACGTCACGTCCACGACCCACGTCTGTTCTCCGAGCACGGGCTACGAGACTCGCTTCTCCGTCCGTGGCCGCCGCCGTGGGACGCTCGTGGAGCTCGCCGCGGGAGCCCTCAGCCAGGAGAGCCGCCGGACCGGGCCCACGATCGGAATTGTGACGAATACGCGAGACCCGGACAGCCAGGGTCGGGTCAAGGTCAGGTTCCCGTGGCTGTCGGACGATGAGGAATCGGCGTGGGCACGATTGGTCAGCCCAATGGCCGGCCCTGACCGCGGCTTCCAGCTCGTCCCGGAGGTCGACGACGAGGTCGTCGTGGTGTTCGAGCGGGGCGATCCGAATCGACCTTTGGTGGTGGGCGCCCTCTGGAACGGGAAGGACAAGACGCCGCTCGGCGGGGAAGCGATCGCGGGAGACGGGGCGGTCCATAAGCGGCTGCTGAAGACCCGCATCGGCCACAAGATTCTGCTCGACGACTCAGATTCCTCGAAGTCCATCGTCATCACGGACTCCGCAGGCAACGAGGTCAAGTGGGACGCCTCGAACAACAAGATCGAGGTCACCAGTAAGGGCGACCTCACGGTCCACGCGACGGGCACGCTCAAGCTCGAGGGCCAGGCCATCGAGGTCAAGGCCAGTGGCGGCGACGTGACCGTTTCCGGAACGCAAATCAAGCTCAACTGACCGGAGGAGAAACGGGTGGGCCAGCCGGCAGCCAAACAGGGCGACATGGTGGTGGGCGTGGACATCCACATCTTCAACCTGCCGTCCCCGTCGGGAACCGTGCCCACGCCGCTGCCGAGCCCGTTCTCAGGTCAGCTCGACGCGAGCCTGGTCCAGAATGTCCTGGTCATGGGCATGCCGGTCGCAGTGATGGGCTCCGTCGCCCACAACCAGCCGCCGCACATGCCGCAGGGCGGTCCGCTGGCCAACCCGCCCACCAACGACGGATCGGTCATGCAGGCGTCCACGACTGTGATGGCGGGCGGCAAGGGCATCGCCCGCAACGGGGACCCGGTGCAGAGCTGCATGGACGCGGGTTGGGCGTCGCAGCCCAAGATCATCGCCGTCAGTACGGTCATGGTGGGCTGAGGCATGCCCGTCTCTCCGGACGTCATCGGTCGAGGATGGTCGTTTCCGTTCGACGTAAACGCACGCGGCGGCATCGCCATGGTTGACGGCGACGAGGAGATTCGTCAGGCGATCCTCATGATCCTTCGCACCCGCCGCGGAGCTCGGGTCATGCGCCCGGAATTCGGCTGCCTGATCTGGGAGCTGCTGTTCGCCCCGAATGACGCCGGGACCTGGACGATGGCCGGCCACCACGTGCGCGAAGCGCTCGGTTGGTGGGAGCCCCGAATCGATGTCGATGACATACGGGCGGCACCCGATCCCGACGATCCGAGCATCGTCCAGATCGAGATCGACTACACGGTCAGGGCCAGTCACGATGCGCGTAGCCTCGTGTTCCCGTTCTACCTGATCCCCAGCGAGGAGGAGGGCGCCGCGGCCGCGGCAAGCGAAGCGGCCGCTCTGGCCGAGCCTCCGGCCGCGGCACCGGCACTGCCCGCCACCGCCGCATCTGCACAGCCGCTGAACAACAACGCGACCGGCGCCCTCGCCCGGGCCGCTCGACGCGTTGAGGAGGCCACGCGATGACCCTGCCGACCCCGCGACTCGACGACCGCACGTTCCAGGACCTCGTCGACGAGGCGAAACGGCGGATTCCCAAGCTGGCGCCGGAATGGACGGACCACAACGTCAGCGATCCAGGCGTCGCGCTCATCGAACTGTTCGCGTTCATGACGGACCAGCTCCTCTACCGGTTGAACCGCGTTCCGGACCGCCACTACGTCAAGTTTCTCGAGCTCATCGGCCTGCGCCTGTTCCCGCCGGCGCCGGCTCGGGCGGACGTCACGTTCTGGCTCTCGGCGCCGGCCGCTGCACCGGTTCCCATCCCGGCCGGGATCGAGGTGTCGACGGTCCGCCGCGAGCAGGAGGCCCCCATCGTCTACCGGGTCGAGAAGGGGATGACGGTCGAGCCGCCGGAGCTGATCGCCTGCCTCTCCAGCACCGACGGCAAAAAGTTCACCGACAACTACGACCAGCTCCGGGCCTCCAAGCCATTCCTCGCGTTCACCGACCCGAACCCGGCGCCGGACGAGCAGCTGCTGTTCGGCTTCAAGAACTCGCAGGCGAGCCACGCCCTGAGCCTCCTGTTCGACCTGGACATCGGCGGCATCGGCGGCGATCCGGAGCATCCCCCGCTCATCTGGGAGACGTGGACCGGCGAGCGCTGGGTTCTGTGTGACGTCGAGAAGGACGATACGGCGGCTTTGAACTGGACCGGCGAGGTGGTCATTCACATCGACCCGTCCCAGACCCAGTGGAAGTTCGGTGACCAGACGGCACGCTGGATCCGCTGCCGGGTCGTGCCGGCCGCCGACGGCAGCACCTACTCGCGCTCGCCGCGCCTGCGCGGCGTGGTCGTCCGGGCGATCGGCGGGACGGTATCGGCCATGCACGCCCAGCAGATCCGCACGGAGCTGCTGGGCCGCGCGCAGGGCATCCCGGCGGAGTCGTTCCGGACCCGCTTTGCGCCGGTCCTGCCGCGCGAGCCAGACGAGGTCCTGGAGGTCCGCGCACCCGACGGCAGCTGGGAGGCCTGGACCGAGGTCGACGACTTCTCCGCCTCGGAGGAGGGCGACCCGCACTACACGCTCGACGCCGCGAGCGGCGAGATCCGGTTTGCGCCGCTCGTCCGCCAGCCGGATGGCAGTGGCCGCCAGTTCGGCCGGCTCCCGATGCCCGGCTCCCTTCTCCGGATGCGGTCGTATCGGATCGGTGGCGGCAGGATCGGCAACGTGGGCGCGGGAACGATCGTCGTGCTTCGCGAGACCGTGCCGTACGTGGACAACGTCGTCAACCGCCGGGCTGCCCGTGGGGGCGTGGACGCGGAGGACCTGGCCAACGCGCTGCAGCGCGGCCCGCGCCTGCTCAAGGCCCGCAACCGGGCGGTGACCGCCGAGGACTTCGAGTCGCTGGCGATCGAGTCTTCGCCTGAGGTCGCCCGGGTGGCCTGCATCCAGCCCGGCGTCGATGGCGACCAGTCCCGGCCACCGGCCGGCACGATCGCCGTCCTGGTCCTGCCCAGGGTCACCGACCCGATCCGGGCCGTTCCGATCGAGGAGCTCCGCCCCAGCCAGTCCCTCCGGGAGCACGTCGCCCATTACCTGGACGTACGCCGACAGCTGACGGCGCGGGTGGTGGTCTCGCCCCCGACGCTGGTGGGCGTGCGGGTGACGGCCGAGCTCCGCTCGGCTCCGGGCAGCGATGCGGACGCCGTCCTGGAGCGAGCGCTGGCTGCGCTGTACCGCTATTGCTCGCCGTGGACCGGCGGCCCGGCGCGCACGGGGTGGCCGTTCGGCCGGCCAATCCACGTCGGCGAGCTCTTCGCCGTTCTGGGCGCCGTGGCGGGCGTGGCATACGTCGAGTCGGCGACGCTGCAGCCGGCAAATCTCGACCGCAACACCGCAAGCGCCAGCGTGGAGCGGATCGAGGTCGCACCCACGGGCGTCGTCTGTTCGTCGACCCACCAGGTCACGGTCGCGCCGGCATGACGTTCCTCGCCGTCGCTCCGCCGGATCGGTGGGACCCGCTCGCCGAGTCGCTCGCGTCGCCCATTCCCCTTTCGCCGATCACCGGACGCCCCGAGCTGCTGGCGCCGCTGCTGGGCGAGCCGCTGTCGTCCGACCCGTTCCTGCGCCGCCTGCTCGCGATCTTCGAACCGGCCCTGTGGCCCGTCGTCGAGACACTCGACTCCTTTGCCGCCTACCTGGATCCATACACGACGTCGGAGGAGTTCCTCCGCTGGCTCGCCAGCTGGCTGGACCTCGCCCTTGACGAAACGTGGGAGTCGGATCGCCGGCGGCGATTGGTGGCGTCGGCGGTCGTCATGTACCGCTGGCGCGGCACAAAGCGGGGGATGCTGGAGTACCTCACGGCCTACCTGGGGACCGTCCCCGAGGTCATCGACGAAGCCGAGCGAGTCGAGGTGGCCGATGAGCCGCTCGTGGGCGGCGAGCCGATCGCGCCGATGTTCCGGGTGATCGTGAATGGGCCCGCGCCCGAGGCGGAGCTGAGTCGGCTGCGTGCTATCGTGGAGCTTGCGAAGCCGGCGCACGCAGGTTACCGGATCGAGGTGCGGACGAGGAGGGCCAGGTCCTGACGACCCGTCAGTGTCCTGACTGCGGTCTCGACAACGAAACGACCCGCCGCTTCTGCCGCTCTTGCGGGGCAATGCTCCCGGTCGCCGGCTCCGGAGCGGCCCGGGACGAGGCCGCTCCGGAGCCGCCGTCGGCTGCATCGGCAGCCCAACCCGCGTCGACTCCACCGGCCCCCGAACAGACGCCGAGTGCGCCCCCGCCGGTGGCCGTCGTTCCAGCCACGGCTGCCGAGCCACCGTTCGCCCAAGAGGCCGCGGCGCCGGCTGCCCCGTCTGCATCATCGGCATCGGCGGCCGAAGCTCCGGCGCCTGCCGCGGGGGCAACCGACGAGCCAGCGTCGCCCGCTGCTCCCGAGGAATCGATCGAGCGGCCGGCGAGGCGTCGGGCACCGGCCCGCAAACCCCTGCTGGACGACGATCCGGAGTCGCTGGTCGCAGAAGCCGCATCGGAGCTCGACGCGGAGCCGCCGGCGGTCTCGCGCGCGGTCGCCAGGCAGGAGCCCGACGAGGTCGCGCCGGCACAGGATTCTTCAGACACGTCAGGCACCGCGGCAGATCGGCTGACCGACGTCCCGTCCGACGATGGGGTTCCTGCACAGGACTCCGGAACCGCCGGGGCCACGAAGACCAACCGGGATGCCGTGGCGCTCTCCGCCGCGTCGTCGGCGGCTTTCGCCGCGGCAGCCGCCTGGGCCGCGGCGGGAGAGTCGGGCAGTAAGCCGCTGCCGGAGCCTCCGGCCGGGGCCGGTTCGCCGCACACAGCCGGGACCACCGGCGGCACCGCAGCGGGCTCCGCCTCCGGAGGCTCCTCTTCGATCGGCGGGCAGGGCCTCGCCGGCGGTCAGGCGCCATCCGCGGGCCAGGCCCCCGCCGCGGGCCAGGCCCCCGCCGCGGGCCAGGCGACGGCTGGCGACCAGCCATTCGCCGCTGGCCATGGGCCTGGCAGCCAGCCATCCACCGGCCAGGCGCCGATCGGCCAGGCTCCCGCCGGAGGGCTGCCACCCGCCCATCCCGCAGCATCGTCAATCGGCCAGCCCCCCGCCACCGCACCGGCGCCCCCGGTTGCGCCGGGGTACCCCACCTGGCAGGCCGCGGCCAAGCCGGCCGAGTCGGTCCCTCCTGCGTCGGCAGGGCAGGGGACTGGCGTCGTCGCCATGCCGCCCGGCGCGTCGACGTCCACTGCCTCGGCGCCCTGGCTGGCCGAGCCGGAGGTGCCCGCCTCGGCGGGGGCGAGCGGTGGCCAGACACCCGCGACGCTCGAAACGGGCAAACAGCCGCTCATCATCGCCGCATCTTCCGATCCACCCTGGATCGAGCAGCCGGACGAGGCCGCGACCGTCGCCTGGGTGCCGCCGGTGACCAGGAAGGGTCCAACGGACACGCCCTGGGCGGAGCGCGAGCCCTACCGGAGCGAGATCGAAATCGTCAAACCGCCGGACGAGCTCGGCGGGCCAGCTCCCACCGGCGTCATCTGCAGCGCCTGCGGGACCGAGAACGACACCACCCGCCGCTTCTGCCGGTCGTGCGGCAACCCATTGTTCACGGTCGAGACTGCTCTCCCGGAGGTGGAAGAGCCCAAGCCTCGGTCCTGGCGCTGGCTGGCGATCCTGCTGCCGGTGCTCCTGGTCGCCGGCGTCCTTGGATTCGTTGGCGCCGCCTTGATTCGGGGAGGCCTGTTCGCCACGGCGAGCCCGTCCCCGGGCCCGATCGCCCCGGGGCCGGGCATCGTGCTGCAGCCGAGCGAGGCGACCGCATCCTCGACGCTCGGTGGCCTCTGGCCGCCGCGCGACGCGATCGACAAGGACACGACGTCATCCTGGCGGGAGGGGAGCAGCAGGCTCGCTGGCGAGTGGATCCAGGTGACGTTCAAGCAGCCGATCACGATCTTGTCCATCACGATCTGGGCCGGCGCCCAGAAGGATCAGGACAACTACAAGGGCAACCTCCGGCCTCGTCACATCACCATCGCCGCCGACGGCGGCCGGGGTCAGGCCTTCGAGCTGACCGACACGTTCGGGTCGCAGGCGATCGCCTACAGCGGGCCTGTCAACTCCACGCTCAAAATCACGATCCAGGACGCGTATTCATCGACGAAGACCACCTTCACGGGGAGCCCGACCCCGGACTGCGCGATCAGCGAGCTTCAATTCAACGGGACGATGCCCTAGCGCGGACGTGATCGGCGGGACAACCGCGAGCTGGGGCATCGCGGCCTGCCGTCGCCGCTGACGAGGCACATCCTCATCGCCGGTCGCCGCCGGTTCCCTCAAAGTACGTGGCGAACCCGTACCGGTGGGCCATCCCCAGGCGGGTGACAGAGACCGATACTTGCTGTACAACTGGGTCGCACCAGCCTCGATCGGCAGCGTTGCCGCGAGGAGCGATCCGGGGGTCGAGTCAAACGCCTGTCGGGCTCGTCACGCGCTCAGAGCAAGGGGAATCATGTCCATCATCGCCCGCCTGATTTCTGCCATTCGCCGGGACGACGAAGGCCAGGGCCTCGCCGAATACGCGCTGATTCTGGCGCTCATCGCGATCGTCGCAATCATCGCCCTCATCTTCCTTGGCGGCCGCGTCAGCGAGATCCTGAGCAACGTCGGCAACTCCGTCTAGGGTCGCACGCTTCAGAGTGCTGGACGAGTAGGCCGACCGCTCCGCGGTCGGCCGATCTCTGTGGGCCGGGCGCGGTCAGGCGCCCGGTCTTTCTAGTGGTCCACCCCGCTGCCTCGCCTGCGGTCGGTCCTCCGTCGAGGCGGGCCGGAACCGAAGCGGCCGAAGGTCAGCCCCGGACCTGACGGACGCAGCGAATCTCCCACCGGCGGTCGCTGTCCTGTACGGCGCCCTCGATGAGGCCCTGCTTGAGGAGATCGCGCAGTACCGCGACCGGCTGTGCCCGCGTCCCCCGCAGGAAGCCGCGTGCCGACAGCTCGGCCGCAGCGTCGGCCACGTTCAGCTCGCGCAGGAGCCGCCGGCAAGCGACCTCCTGAAGCGCGTCGTTGAGGGCCGCCAGGTCTTCGCGACCGGCCCGGCCGGGCACGGCCACCCGGCCCGGTCCGGCCACCCGGCTGGCCGCCGGCGTTCCCGGCTCCTCGACCGGTCGCACGGAGGCCGACCGTGCCTCCATGGGCCGGCTCGGCAGCGATTCGGCAGCACCGTCCGCCGCGCCTTCGGGTACCTCCACGACGCGCGGCTCGGGAACGGGCCGCTCCTCGGGCCTGGGCTCTGCCGCTCCGGTCACGCCGTGCGCCTTGGCCGTCCCGGTTGCCGTCCGCAGGTTGGCGAAGGGCAGGATCACGGCCCGATCGGGCAATCGAGGAGCGGCTTCCGGTGACGTGTCGACCGACGCGCCGAACGCACCGAGCAGCGCGTCCTCGTACTCCTCCGGCGCGTCCGTCACGGCCCACCACACACGCGCCCGATCCAGGCCGCGCAGCGTCTTGAGCCAGTGGCCGCCGGCATACGGCCGCCGATCGCCGAGCGGCGTTCGGTACAGGCTGGCCAGGCGCGCGCCCAGCCCACCGGTCGTCATGCCCACGTAGGCGACGACCTGGCCCGGCAGCCAGAAGTCGTGGAGGCGCGCGGCCAGCTCCCGTGTCGTCGGCCGGTGGCCGTTCAGCCGGAGACCGGGCAGCCGCTCCAGCCACTTGCCGACGAGGGTCAGCTCGATCGGGGCATCGGCGCGAGCCTCTGGCCACTCGATGACGTAGACGCCTGGCCGACTGCTCGCGACGGCTCGACCCCACGTGACGGGCCCGTCAGCCATGAGGCCCACCGCGCGCAGCAGGTCCGCTCCGCCCAGGGGCCTGGCGAGGGGCGGTCGGGCGCCGGGCGGTGCGGGCGGTCCTGGATGAGTCACGGCAACCTTCGAGGGGGTATGGCGCCGCCGAATGCTACCCCGAACGCCGCCCCCACGGTGAGGCGCCGTATCCTTGGCCGCGACGAGGAAGGGCCATCGCCACTGCCACGGCGGCGGTGTCAGCAGAGGAGCACGACATGCAGCTCGGGATGGTCGGACTGGGGCGGATGGGCGCCAACATCGTGCGCCGCCTCATGCGCGGCAGGCATGAGTGCGTGGTCTGGACGCGCAACCAGGCCACGGTCGCCCAGCTCGCCGGGGAGGGTGCGACCGGCTCGGCCGACCTGGACGATTTCATCGCCAGGCTGACGCCGCCTCGGGCCGCGTGGATCATGGTCCCGGCCGCGGCCACGGACGACATGATCGAGAAGCTGGCCGCCCGAATGAGCCCGGGCGACATCATCATCGACGGCGGCAACAGCTACTACCACGACGATATCCGGCGGTCGAAGGAGCTGGCCGGCAAGGGCATCCACTACGTCGACATCGGCACGAGTGGCGGCGTGTTCGGCCTCGAGCGGGGGTTCTGCCTGATGATCGGCGGCGAGGACGACGTCGTGGCGCGCCTCGATCCCCTCTTCAGGACAATCGCCCCGGGGATCGACGCCGCAGAACGAACGCCCGGACTGAGCGGCGAGCCCTCGCCGGCGGAGCTGGGCTACCTGCACTGCGGACCGCACGGCGCCGGCCACTTCGTGAAGATGGTTCACAACGGGATCGAGTACGGGATCATGGCCGCCTACGCCGAGGGCATGAACATCCTGCACCACGCAAACGTGGGTAGCTCCGATCGCGCGGTGAGCGCGGAGACGGCGCCGCTCCGTCACCCCGAGCTGTACCGCTACGAGCTGGACGTTCCCGCTGTCGCCGAGGTGTGGCGGCGCGGCAGCGTCGTCGCGTCCTGGTTGCTCGACCTCACGGCGCATGCCCTGTCCGTCTCGCCCGACCTGGCCGCCTTCGGCGGTCGTGTCTCCGATTCGGGGGAGGGCCGCTGGACGCTGCTGGCGGCGATCGACGAGGGCGTTCCGACGCACGTCCTGTCAGCCGCGCTGTACGACCGCTTCGAGTCGCGCGGCGAGGCCGAGTTCGCAAACCGCCTCCTGTCCGCAATGCGCAAGGAGTTCGGCGGGCACGAAGAGCTGCCCACCGGGTCGTAGGCTCGCCCTTCTGTGAGGACGCTCTACCAGGACGGCGCCCTCGCCGATGGTCGGTCGGACCAGCTGCAGGTTGGCGTGAGCATCCTCGTCGAGGACGGCCGGATCAGCTGGATTCGGACCTCCGGCGACGAAGGGCCGGCGCCCTCGGGCGGGCCGGGCAGCACGCTCGAGGTGGTCGACGCCAGCGGCTCGACCTTCGTGCCCGGTCTCGTCGATTGTCACAGTCACCTGACCCTGCCGGGAGGCGCCCACTGGATCGATCGGATCGAGGACCCGCCCGAACGCCTCCTGGCCGTTGCCGAACAGAATGCCCGACTCCTGCGGCAGGCCGGTGTGCGCTGGGCGCGCGACGTCGGCGCACCCACCCTGGACGACCCGGTGGACGGGCGCCACCGTGCGCTCAGCCTGGGTGTCCGCGACCGCTGGCAGGGCCGGCCGGGCTATCCGTACGTGCGAGCCGCGGGAACATGGCTCGATCGGGCCGGCACGCTGCCGGGCGAGCGCATGGCGGAGGCCGAGACCGCGAGCGAGCTGCTGGCGCATGCCAGGCGCCAGCTCGACGATGGCGCCGACCTCCTGAAGCTGTACCTGGACGGACCCGAGCCCGGGGTGGCTCCGTGGTCGGCCGGGGAGATCGCACCCGTCGTGGTGGCCGCCCACGAGCGCGGAGCCAGGGTCACCGCCCACTCGAGCAATCTGGCCGGCGCCAGGGTCGGCGTGGAAGCGGGCGTCGATTCGCTGGAGCATGGCATGGAGCTCGATGCCGAGGTCGCGGCCACGATGGCCGCCAAGGGCATCGCCCTGGTCACCACGCTGGCGATCTTCCGGTCGTGGTTGAGCTTTGGAACGACCACCCGGATCGAGCGATTCGCGACAGCCGACGGCCGGCGGCGCATCCTGGACCGGCAGGCTCGCGCCGTCGAGAGCGTCCGGCTGGCGCACGCGGCCGGGGTGGCCCTCGCGGCCGGCACGGACTTCGGCGGCGGCTCAACGCGGGCGAATCAACTGGCCTGGGAGGTCGAGTGCCTCGTCGAGGCCGGCCTCCAGCCGTGGGAGGCGCTCGGAGCGGCGACCTGGCGCGGCGGCGAGCTGCTCGGCGAGGCGGACGCGGGCGTCATCCGCGAGGATCGCCCGGCGGACTTCGCCCTGGTCCACGGCGACCCGCTGTCCGACCCGACGGCGCTCTGGCGCGTCTGGCGGGTGGCCTGGGACGGCGGCGAGGATCCGGCCGAGATGGGCTCTCCGCGCTCGCCGGCAGGCTGACCGGCCATGCGCGTGCTGGTCCTCAACGCGGGCTCGTCCTCGCTGAAGGCCAGCGTCCTGGACCCGCCCCGACGTGAGGCGCATGCCGCCGAGACGGTGGAATGGGGCTCCGACGCGACGCGCGTGACCGATCGGCGCGGGGCGTTCGGCGAGCTCCTGGGCGCGCTCGTCGTGGGCGGGGTGCCGATCGGCTCGATCGACGCGGTCGGCCACCGGGTGGTCCACGGCGGGACGCGGTTCGTCGCGGCGGCGATCGTGGACGACGAGGTCCTGACCGCGATCGAGGAGCTCGCACCTCTGGCGCCCCTCCACAACGCGATCGCCGTCGAGACGATTCGACTGGCCGCGCAGGAGCTGCCGGACGTGCCCCAGGTCGCCTGCTTCGATACCGCGCTTCACACGACCCTGGACCAGGCCGCCCTGCGCTATCCGGTGCCCGATCGCTGGTTCGAGGAGTGGGGCGTTCGCCGTTTCGGTTTCCACGGCCTCTCCGTGGCGTGGTCGGTCCGCCGGGCGGCCGAGCTGCTGGATCGCGACGTCTCCGGCCTCGCGCTCATCGTCGCCCACCTCGGCAGTGGCTGCTCCGTGACGGCCGTCAGTGGCGGCCGTTCCGTGGCGACGTCCATGGGAATGACGCCACTGGAGGGCCTCATGATGGGCAGCCGGGCCGGTTCGATCGACCCGGGCGTGCTGCTCGAGCTCCTCCGTAGCGGACGCCGCACGCCGGACGAGCTCGCCGAGGACTTGGACCACGGATCCGGTCTCGTGGGCGTGGCGGGCACCTCCGACGTCCGGGCGTTGCTTGCCGCGGAGGCCGAAGGGGAGGAGCGTGCCGCGCTGGCGCTCGAGATCTTCGTCCGGCGAGCCGCGGCCGGCATCGCCGCCATGTCGACCGAGCTTCGCAGCCTGGACGCCCTCGTCTTTACCGGCGGCATCGGCGAGCACGCGGGGCCGCTCCGGGCCCGCATCGTGGCGCGCCTTGGAACGATCGGTCTGTCGCCGGTGTCGCCGACCGGTGGGGAGCGCGACATGGTGTTGTCGGGCGGCGGCGGTTCGCCGGCCGTGCTCCGGATCGAAGCGCGTGAGGACGTGGTGGTCGCGGAGGCGACCGCCGAGCTCGCCGCAGCGCTCACTGGGCCGTAGCCCGTCGCCCGTGACTGAGGCCCAGCTCGACCGGTCCTATCGCGCGCTGCTGGCCGTGCCGTCCTTGGGCCGGCTGCTGCTTGGCATGCAGATCTCCCGCATCGGCCAGTCGATGGTGGGCGTGGCGATCGTGCTGTTCGCGCTGCTCGCCTATGGCTCGCCGGTCCTGGCAGGGCTGGCCACCTTCTGCAGCATCTTCCCCGGCCTGCTGCTGAGCCCGATCGCGGGGGCCCTGCTGGATCGTCACGGGCGAACGCGACTCGTGGTCCTGGACTACTGCATCGCGCTCGTCTCGCTCGTCCTCATGGGTGTCCTTGGCCTCCTCGGCGCCCTACCGGCCTGGCTGCTCCTGGTCATCGCCACGGTTTCGTCGCTGACGGCGCCCCTGTCTGCCACCGGCCTGCGCAGCCTGTTCCCGCTCATCGTCCCGAGCCACCTCTGGGAGCGGGTGAACGCGATCGACTCGAACGGCTACGTCATCGCTTCCGTCATCGGCCCGCCACTGGCCGCCGGAATGGTCGCCGTGTGGGGTGGGCCGGTCGCGCTCATCGTGATCGGGCTCTCCTTCGGGATCGCCGCGGTCGTCGTGGGCCGCGTGCCGGACCCGGAGACCGATACGGCCACGACCGGACGGCTGCTCCTGGATGCGTGGCAGGGACTGCTCTACACCTGGCGCAATCGGACGCTGCGCGGGCTGGGCCTCTCGGTGGCGGTGATGAACCTCGTCGGCGGCACGTACACGATCGTCATCCCGCTGATCGTGCTGGAGCGCCTGCACCTGGGCGAGGCCACCGTGGGCCTGGTCTTCGCCGTGCAGGGCGTGGCCGGCATCGTGTCGGCGCTCATCGTCGGCCGGATCGACAGCCGCGGCCGTGAGGTTCGCATGCTGGCCCTGCCGATGATCGCGTCGGGCCTGTTCGTGGCGCTCCTTCTGTGGTCGTCCAGCCTGATGACGGTCGTGATCGTCATGTTCCTCACCGGCCTGCTCAGCGGGCCGCTCGACATCGCCCTCTTCACGCTTCGCCAACGGCGGACCGACCCGGCCTGGACGGGTCGCGCCTTCGCGGTGTCGATGTCATTCAACTTCCTGGGCGTGCCCATCGGATCCGTCATCGCCGGCGTCGTGGCGACGCGGTCGCTGGAGGCGGCCGTGGCCATCGGCGCGGTGGCCTGCCTCCTGGCCGGGATCATCGCCGCGGTCGCGGTCCCGCCTTCGGACTGAGGGACGCCGGGCGTCGCCGTCAGAACGGCTTGACGACCATGAGCCAGAGGATCACGACCAGGCCGATGCCGCCGATCGCCGCGATCGCCTCGGGCCGCCGCGAGTCGAGGAGCGCCAGGAGCTGTTCGGTCGGCACGGGCTCCGGCGCGGGCTCCTTGCTGCCCGGCCGCACCTGACCGAGGGCCCGGCGGACACCGGTGTAGTAGGTCGTGGCCACCACGTACATGAGCACCGTGATGACGACGAAGATGCCCAGCGCGAGCCAGATCCAGCCCTTCGAGAACCAGTTGCCCATGATCCCGGCGGCGATTCCCGCGAGCAGCAGCAGCCCGAGCGTGCCGTACATGGGCCCGATGGTCGATGCGGACAGGTCGAGCAGGGCAACGATCCGGGTCGGGTCACGCTCCGCCCGCAGCCGGAACGACACGAACGCCGATGCGCCATGCGCGAGGATGAACAGAAACGCGGCGACCACGTGGACGAGGACGACCCAGGGGTAGAGCTCCATGGCCCCTCCAGGCTATTCGCCGCTGCTGCGGCGGACGGAGCGGCGTCAGCCGATCCGTGGCGGGGCCATTGTGGCGAATCCGGTCCGTGCGGCGCAGGGTGAACGGACGTTACGACCCGCGCGTCGCGCGGCCCGACGGGCTGCGGCCGCGCGCCACGTAGGAGCTGGCCGCAAAGGCCGCCTTGCGGGCCATTTCCGGGGCGGGCGCGGCCCACTGGTCCTCGTCGCGATCGAGCTGCGCGAGCAGGCCCCGCAGCTGCGGATCGTCGCCCGCGCTTTCGCCGATCCGTTGCGCGACCGCCTGGAGCGCCGCGCGCGCTGCGTCGTAGCGGCCGGCGCGATTGTGGCTGACGGCCTCCTGCCGGGCCCGCGCGGCCATCAGCTCCGCAACCGCACGATCCACGATCCGGTCTCGGCGCTGGGCGTCGTTCGCCGGGTTGTCGGCGTACGTCCAGCTCAGCGCGACGGGAGCGACGGCGAGCGAGCCGTCCCGGTCGCTCACAGCCAGGAGCGCTCCGACCTGGCGGCCGATCTCCCCGTAGGCGAAGCGGAACCGGAGGACCACGGCCAGCTGCTGGTCGGACACGAGGTCCCCGAGAGCGATGCGCGTCCGGTTGCCGCCGCGCTCGACGGGGAACGGTGAGAGCGGTTCCACTTCCACGCCGTCTGCCGCCGTGATCTCGATGGCGGCGCCATGCGCAACCACCTGGAGGACCTCGCCGACCTCGCTCGTGATGTGATCGGCGATCTGGGCGGCCTCCGCGATGTAATAGAAGTGACCGCCGCCGGCATCGGCCATCGCCTGGAGCAGCCGCTCGTCGAAGTCCTCGCCGACCCCGAAGGTGGACGTGGTCACGCCCCGCGCCCTGAGCTCCGCGGCATGGCGCTCGAGCTCGGCCGGATCGGTGATCCCAACGTTGGCCAGGCCGTCGGTGAGAAGTAGAGTGCGATTGACCCCGTGCCCGGCGAGATGGAGCGCGACCTGCTCGCACCCCCGCAGCCAGCCGCCGGCGAGGTCGGTGGATCCCCGCGCATCGATCGCTCGCAGGCGCTCGACGGCAGCCCGCCTGGCTTCCGGGCTGGCCGGCGTCGACTCGGTGACCAGGTCGATCTCTTCGTCATAGACCACGACCGTGAATCGGTCCTCGGGGTGGAGACGGGCGATCGCCGCCTCGACCGCCTGACGCGCGAGCGCGATCTTGGCGCCGGTCATGGAGCCCGACCGATCCAGGACGAAGGCCAGATTGACGGGCTGACGCTCGGTCTGCCTGGGAGCCGTCGGCGCGGTCAGCTCGACGAGCACGAAGCGCTCGCTCCGATGGGTCGCCCGGATCAGGGTGCGGTCGGGCCGCGCGTGAACGGTCATGGCGTTTCCTCCTTCAGGACCTGTCGGGCGATCGTGATGAGGCGTTCGACCCGGCGCTGTTCCAGCCTGCCCAACGGCCGGCGGATATGGAGCTCGACGTCCGGCGTGAGGGCGATGCGGTCCCACTGGGAACGCTCGGCGCCCGGCGCCGGTCCGGGCGACGCGCCGCTACCCGCGGCAATGGCCTCGACCGGGGCCGCTATCGCGGCGGCCGCAGGTGGCTGAGCCAAGCGGGCGACCCCGACGGGGTACTGCCCGACCGCACGTTGCCCGATGAGGCCGCGGATGTAATCGATGGCGGTCTCGGAGGGCGCCGGGGATGGCGGAACGACCAGCCGGTCGACCTCGGCGTCGGTCAGGCCGGCCAGGCGCGTCCTGATCTCGGCCAGCGGCAGGTGGCTGCGCTGCAGCTCGCGGATGAGGCGGAGACGCGAGAGCGCCGACTCCGGGTAGCGTGCACCAGGTCCGGCGTGGCCGGGCGGGCGGAGCAGTCCCTGAGCGACGTAATAGCGGACGGTGCGGGGGGTGACATCCGCAAGGCGGGCAAGGTCGGCGATCGTGAACGTCGTCCCCGCGGGGCTCGGCCTGGTCATCGACATACGGCGATTGTGACAGTGGCACGGTCCACTGTCAAGAGACACCGCAGAGACGCAAGTGGGTCATGCTCGATGCGCTGATCCAGACGGCCGCACCGACGATCGGCGCCGCACGGGCAATCGGCGCCGCCCGGTCGATCGAGGAGGGGAAGATGGCGACCGTGCTCGTTCCGGGGTTCTCACCGCAGGCGTCCGGTTTCCGCTTCCGAAACGCGTTCGCGCCGGCCCCAATCCGCGAGCTGCGCCTTCAGGGCGTTGCCACCCTCACGATCGGCGACGCGGCCAACGGCCTGTGCGGCGGGATGTCCTTCAGCGCGGCCGACCTGCACCGGGCATCGGTCGCGCCGCCGTCCGATACGACGCCACCGGTGGCCGGCAGCCCGGCCTTCGACTACATCGTCAATCGCCAGATCGCCAGCTTTGCCGGCGGCATCGTCCCCCTCCGGTTCTACCGCCTGATGGATCCGCGTCGCCCGGAGCGGGAGCCGTTCTGGGCGCCGTGGCTGGGCTGGGCAGGACTGGATCGGCACAGCCGCACCTACGTGATGGTTCGCGAGGAGTGGCCGCGTATCCGGAGCGATCTCGACCAGGGAAAGCTGTCCATGATCGGCCTGGTCCGGGTGATCGACCGTGACCCGCGCAAGCTGAGCAGCAATCATCAGGTCGTGGCCTACGGCTACGACCTCCAGGGCAGCCAGGTCACGCTTCGCATCTACGACCCGAACTGGCCGGGCGAGGAGGTGACGCTCGGCTTCGATGCCGCGGATCCGAACGGCTCGATCCGGCCCGCCTACTCGACCACCGATGCGCCGCTCGTCTGCTTCTTCCGGGCCCCATACGAGGCGCAGGAGCCGACCGTCTGGCGATAGCCTGGTCGTCCGGGCCGACTCCGCCCGTTTCGGCCGGCCTACTCCGGAGCAGTCGAAAATCGCACGACGGCCATCTCACGCCTCGAGCGCTTGCCGCCGGCGGCCCGATAGAACGCGAGCGCGTCGCGATCGTCCGTCTCCGCGATGACGAAGGCGCTGCCGATGCCGTGCTCCCGGCCGATTGCCCACAGGCTTTCGAGCAGCCGCCGTCCGATCCCCTCGCGGCGACGCTCGGCGCGGACGCGGACCTCGCGGACGAAGAGCCTGACCGGATCGCCGAATGGACGCGGCAGCTCGTGAGCGACGAGGAAACCGACCGGCGCATCCGCCTCGAACGCGACCAGCAGGTACACGTCGGCATCAGCCAGGAGCCGGCGCGCGCCCCGAGCGTCGAGGGCCGCGTGGTCCGACACGCTGGAGGAGCGCTGTGACCTGCCGCCTGCCTCGAAGCCACCGGCTTCCTCGGCCAGCCGCCTGAGCGCCGGACCGTCGCCCGGCTCGAGTCTGCGGATGACGAGCGGCGGCGGCGCCGGCTCGGGCTGCGGCTCGGGTTCCGGCGCCACCCGCTTTTCCGCGGTCCCGGCTTTCGGCGCTCGAGACCCGGACCGCTCCGCGGCCTTGCGGGGCGAGGCCGCCTTTGCGCGCCTGGCGAGCGGTGACGTTGGCGCCGGGCCGGTCCGGGCGGTCGCAATCGCCTCCCGCGCATCGTCCAGCGTGGAGAACGGACCCCGGACGAGCGGTAGACCCAGCTCGTCGGTCTGCTCGGTATCGAGGACCAGCCAGCGGCCGGAGTTCTGCTCGACCGCGAATCGTTCGTCGCGGGTCCGGTAACGGCCCGCGCTCTCCCGTTTGAGCGGCGGCTCCTCGTCCGGCATCCCGGTCGGGCCGCTCAGCTCTCCCCGCGGGGGATCGGCTCCAGGTCGATGGTGCGGACCTGGCGCGTCCGGCCGGCCTCGGTGCGCACGAGCGCCGTCGGGATCACGCCGCCGCTCATGCGCTCGATGACCGCAGCCTCTCCGCTATAGAGACCCGTTCCCGCGATCCGCACGCGGTCGCCGGTGGTGAAGCCGTCCTTGCCCCGGGCGGCGGTGAGGTCGATGGATGCCACGTTGGAGCGGACGACCGGCGGTGGCTCACTGCCCGGGAGCGGCGCCTTGGGTGGCGGAGCAGGCCGGCGGTAGACGGGGCGGCGTTTTGGTGGAATGGGGCGTTACCTCACCATGCGGCGCCCGACGACTCGTCGGGACCGCCGAACCATACACCCTGGTCCGGTCCGGCCCCGTCGATATACCCGGGGGCGCGGGCGCGACTAATCGCCGAGGTTGCGCGCCGCCTGCTCCAGGGTCTGCGCAAGGTCGGCGTCGCTCTTTGCCTCTATTCCCATCTCCGCCGCGCGGCGGCCGAGCACATCCTCAGTAGCACGTTCCCGCGCAGCCTTGACCTGCGCCGTGGTCCTCTCGCTCTCGCTCATCGAGTCCTTCTGGAGCTCACCCTCGATCTTGTCGGCTCGAGCGTCCGCGGCATACGCCCCGCCCTGGGCTTTGGCCTGCTCGGCAAGGTCATCGGCAACCATCTTCCACTGCGATGCGGCCATTGCCAGATCCAGCCCTTGCTGGATATCGGTCGCAGCCGCTGCCGATGTGCGGCTGGCTGCATCGGAGGCTACCTTCGCAGCCTCGTCGAAGCCGATGCTCTCCAGCACCTCGGCGCTGGCGTTGAGCCCGGCCGCCATGGACATCAGCATCTTGGCCTCGTCGAACTCCTGCTTGGCCTCGAGCGCGTCGTCGTGCGCCATCTCCATCGGGGTGTCGTCGACCACGAGATTGACCTCCGGTTAGGTTGCGCCCGGTCGGCCCCATCGGCTCGACCTCGCGGGTGGCTCGATCATGTCCATGGGGACGGCGCGAAGTGCAGGAGAGCCCCGTGCTAGTCGTCCAATTGGCGGGCCATGCGCTCCATGCCCTCGGCCAGTTCGATCACGGTCTTGGCGGAGTCTCCCAGCTCGTCGGCGCGCCGCTCGAAGACGCCCTCTTCGGCATACGCCCGTGCCGCGTCCAGCTGGGCGGCCGTCTTCTCCCGCTCGCTCAGGTCCTGATCCCCCAGCCGCTCCTCGGCCGCCTCGGCCCGGTTCCCGGCGACGTAGGCCTGGCCCTGCGCCCTGGCCTGCAGCTTGAGGTCGTTGCCGGCGATCAACCACTCCGTCGCCACGGCGCTGTACGCGATCCCCTGTTGCGTGTCGATGAGCGCGGCGACTCGTTCGGCGTCTGCGGGGGCCTGGGCGGCTTTGGCAGCCTCATCGAGCCCGATCGAATCCAGGAAGTCCGCGGTGACGCCGAGGCCATCGGCCGCGGCGTTCAGCAGCTTCGCCTCGGCGAACTCGCGGTCGGCCTCGGCTCCATCGTGGATGGCCTGGTGCTCTGGAGTCCATTCGTGGTCGCCCACCGGGTCTACCTCCCTGGCGGCGCGGCGCCGCTCATGTCTCGCAGGATTGCCCCACTGCCGTCATTCTCCCGCGGCGCGCAAGTCGTTCCCACCGCCCCGAACTGGAACCGCTTGGGCGGCACGAGGGCAACACCTCGTAGACTTGTCGGATGCCACACGTCGAGGCCCCCGGAGCCGTTGGCCCGGGGCGGACGGCCCTGAAGTGGAGCCCGTGGGAGGCGCCGGAGCTCACCTCGCTGCACCGGCTGCCAATGCACGCCGTGCCTCACCCGGACCGGCTCAGCCTGGATGGCATGTGGCGCTTCCAGCTGCTTCCTCGGCCTGACGCCGAGCCGACGAGCAGCTGGGGCGAGATCACGGTTCCGGGCTGCTGGACGATGCAGCCGGCCGGACAGGCCGCCGGGGACCTGCCGCAGTACACGAACGTGCAGATGCCCTTCGACCTCCGGCCGCCGCACCCGCCCGTCGACAACCCGACGGGCGTCTACGAGCGGACCTTCGAGCTCCCGGCCGCGTGGGCCGACCGCCGGATCATCCTTCACGTCGGCGCGGCGGAGAGCGTGGTGATCGTCGAGATCAACGGCCACGAGGTGGGAATCAGCAAGGACTCACATCTCGCCGCCGAATTCGACGTGAGTAACGCGGTTCAACCGGGTGGCAACACGGTCACGCTCACCGTCGTCAAGTGGTCCGACGCCACGTACGTCGAGGACCAGGATCAGTGGTGGCACGGCGGCCTCACCAGAACGGTCTTCCTGTATGCGACCGGGCCGGCGTTCATCGCAGACATCCGGGCGATCGCCGGGCTCGCCGAGGACCTCGCCACCGGAACCCTCCAGCTCGACGTGCGAGTCGGGTTCGAGGGCATCGACCCGGAGGCGGGCTGGCGGCTCGAGGCCGCCATCGTCGGCGGGCTCGGAGTCGACCTGCGGGCCGCTGTGCCGGGCATCGAGCCGCTGGAGTGGCCGACCAGCGGTCCCGACCACGAGCTGATGGTCCGCCACATCGTCGGCGGGGACCGGGCCGTCGCCGGCGAAGCCGGGCGCTGGGCGGACCTGTCGCGCCGGCTCGCGCCACCCCGCGAGGGATCGGTCCGCTGGCGAATCGACATCCCGCGCGTCCGGCCCTGGTCGGCCGAGGTCCCCTCGCTCTACCCGCTCGCCGTTCGGCTGCTCGCGCCCGACAGCACGATCGCCGAGGAAGTCGACCTCAAGATCGGCTTCCGGCGGGTGGAGATCCGAGGCCTCGACCTGCTCCTGAACGGCCGGCGAGTCATGCTGCGCGGCGTCAACCGCCACGACTTCGACCAGCGCACCGGGCGCGCCGTGTCGATCGACTCGATGCGCGCCGACCTGGTCCAGATGAAGCAGTTCGGATTCAACGCCGTCCGAACGTCGCACTATCCCAACGATCCGGCGTTCCTGGACCTGACCGACGAGCTGGGCCTCTTCGTCATCGAGGAGGCCGACATCGAGTCACATGCCTTCCAGAGCACGCTGTGCGACGACTCGCGCTATCTCAATGCCTGGGTGACGCGGGTGTCGCGGATGGTGGAGCGCGACAAGAACCACCCCTCGGTGATCCTCTGGTCGCTCGGCAACGAGTCGGGCTATGGGGCCAACCACGACGCCGCGGCCGCCTGGGTTCGTCGCCACGACCCGTCCCGCCCGCTGCACTACGAGGGCGCGATCCGCTTCGACTGGGCGAGCGACCAGGGCGTGAGCGACATCACCTGCCCGATGTACCCGGACATCTCGGCGATCGTGGCCCATGCCCGCTCGGGGGACCAGCGGCATCCGCTGATCATGTGCGAGTACTCGCACGCAATGGGCAACAGCAACGGGACGCTGGCCGAGTACTGGGACGCGATCGAGTCGACACCCGGGCTGCAGGGCGGCTTCATCTGGGAGTGGTGGGACCATGGCCTCGTCCAGGAGCTGGCCGGTGGACGCACGCGCTGGGCGTACGGCGGAGACTTCGGCGACGAGCCAAACGACGGCAACTTCTGCATCGACGGGCTGGTCTGGCCCGACCGGACGCCCAAGCCGGCGCTCTGGGAGCACAAGCAGCTGGCGGCGCCCGTCGCGGTTCGTGCCGACGATGAGCTCCTGTCGCAGGGCCGAGTGGAGGTCCACAACCGGCTGGCCTGGCGAGATGCGACATGGCTCCGCGCTCGCTGGGAGGTCGCCGCGGACAATGAGATCGTGGGAGCCGGCGACGTGCGCCTGCCCGCACTCGGCCCGGACGAGCGTGGTCTAGCGGAGCTGACCGGCTGGACCGCGCCCTCGACGGCCAATGGGACGGAGGCCTGGCTGACGATCCGCTTCGAGACGGCAGGCGAGGAGACGTGGGCACCGGCCGGCTTTGCCATCTGCTGGGCCCAGTTCCCGCTCGCGGTCCGCGCTCGTCCCGCTCTATCGGACCAGGCGTCACCGTCCGGCGCCGCGGTCGACCTCGACGAGGCGGGCCGCCTCGTTCACCCGCTGCTCGCGGCGCCACCTTCCCTGTCCCTGTGGCGGGCGCCGACCGACAACGACCGGATTGGCGGGATGGCCGAGCGGTGGGCCTCGTGGGGGCTGAACCGGTTGGAACGCAGCGTCGAATCCATTGAGCGAGATGGGCCGACAGTCGTCGTCCGGACGGAGGTGCGCACCGCCGCCGGGGTCACGATCCAGCACGAGCAGCGATTCACCGCCCTCGCAGGCGGCGGCGTCCGGGTCGATGAAGACACGACGATCCCCGATGAGCTCGCCGATCTGGCTCGCGTCGGCACCGTGCTGGAGGTCGTCCCGGGCCTGGAGCGGGCGGAATGGTTCGGGCGCGGCCCGCACGAGAGCTACCCCGACCGCAAGCGGGGCGCGGCCATGGGCCGCTGGCAGTCGACGGCGACCGACCTCTACGTGCCCTACGTCCGCCCGCAGGAGAACGCCGGTCGGGCAGAAGTTCGGTGGCTGGAGCTGACCGACGGTCACGCCCGAGGCCTCCGGCTTGCCATGGACGAGCCACGGCAGATCTCTGTCTCGCATTTCCGGGCGACGGACCTGGCCACCACGACCCACGACGTCGACCTCGTCCCCCGACCGGAGGTGGTCGTCCACCTGGATGCGGCCCATCGTGGCCTGGGCACGGCGAGCTGCGGCCCGGACACGTTGCCGCAGTACCTCGTCGGTCCCGGCCGGTACCGCTGGTCGTGGTCGTTGCAGCCGCTGGGGGCCGGGTGACCGTCGCGCCGGCACAGCAACGAGCGGCCTCGCCGGCGTCGATCGACTGGACCGAATCGACCCGTGAGCTCCACCTCCGCAACGACCGGATCAGCTACGTGATGGCGGTCCTGGAGAACGGGGCGCTCGGACAGATCTACGTCGGGCCGGCGCTGGCTCGCGGGCGGTCATATCGCCACCTCGTCCCTGACGAGTTCCGCGGGTTCTCCAACCGCCTTGGGGATCCTGTCGCGCTCGAGTACCCGACGGCCGGCGGCGGCGACTACCGAGTTCCGGCCTTCGCCGTCGAGCATTCGGATGGCTCAACCGTGCTCGACCTGGGCTACGTGGGCCATCGGGTCGTGCGCGGCAAGCCCGCGGTCACCGGCCTGCCGGCCACATACGTCGAGGACGACGACGAGGCGGCCACCCTCGAGGTCGATCTCCTCGACGGTCCGACCGGAATCGCCGTCACGCTGTCGTACACGATCTTCCGGGACGTTCCGGCGGTGGCCCGAAGCGCCCGAATCCGCAACGCCGGAACTGTCGGCCTCCGGCTGCGCTGCGCGATGAGCGCCAGCCTGGACCTGCCGGACGCGCACTGGGACCTCGTCCACCTGAGCGGAACGTGGGCGCGGGAGCGGCACGTCCGGGTTCGGCGCCTCGAGCTCGGCCGCCAGTCGATCTCGAGCTCGCGGGGCTCCTCCGGCCACCAGCACAACCCGTTCCTCGCCCTTCGGCGTGGTAACACGGCAGAGGAGTACGGGGAGGCGATCGGATTCAGCCTCGTCTACTCGGGCAACTTCCTGGCCGAGGCGGAGGTCGAGCCGTTCGGAACGGCGCGGGTCCGCGTGGGGATCGACCCGGACACCTTCGCCTGGATCCTGGAGCCGGGCGACGAGTTCGCCACGCCGGAGGCGGTCATCGTCTACTCGGACGCGGGCCTCGGCGCGCTCAGCGATGCCTACCACCGACTCTACCGGGAGCGCCTGGCGCGCGGAGCCTGGCGCGATCGGCCGCGGCCGGTCCTCGTCAACAACTGGGAGGGGACCTACTTCGACTTCACCGAGGAGCGCCTGCTGGCGGTGGCCTCCGTGGCCGCCGACCTGGGCATCGAGCTGTTCGTCCTGGACGACGGCTGGTTCGGCCGGCGCGACAGCGACGACTCGTCGCTGGGCGACTGGTTCGTCGACCGCCGCAAGCTCCCCAACGGCATCGACGGCCTCGCCCGGCGGGTCGAGGCGTTCGGGCTGCGCTTCGGCCTGTGGATCGAGCCCGAGATGGTCAGCGAGCGCAGCGAGCTCTTCGCGGCGCACCCGGACTGGGCGATCGGGGTCCCCGGCCGGGCGCGGACGGAGGGTCGCCAGCAGTACGTCCTGGACATGTCCCGCCCGGAGATCGTGGATCACCTCTTCGCGGTGCTGTCGGATGTGCTGGGTGCGGCGCCGATCTCGTACGTTAAATGGGATATGAATCGCTACATCACCGAGCCTTATTCGCTCGCCCTGCCGCCGGAGCGCCAGGGCGAGTTCTTCCACCGCTACATCCTCGGCGTCTACGCGCTGTACGAGCGACTCACGCAGGCCTTCCCTGACATCCTGTTCGAGTCTTGTGCGGGTGGCGGCGGCCGGTTCGACCCGGGGCTACTCGCGTATGCCCCGCAGGCCTGGACGAGCGACCAGACGGACGCGATCGAGCGCCTCGCCATCCAGTGGGGGACGTCCCTGGCCTACCCCCTGAGCTCGATGGGCGCGCACGTCTCGGCCGTGCCGAATCACCAGGTCGGTCGGATCACCCCGCTCACCACGCGAGCCGCCGTCGCGTTCTTCGGCGTCTTCGGCTACGAGCTCGATACGACCGCCCTGACCGACGACGAGCGCCGCGACATCCGCGAGCAGGTCGCGTTCTACAAGGCCCACCGCGAGGTGCTGCAGCGCGGACGGTTCGTGCGCCTGCGCAGCCCCTTCGAGGGGGACGGCAACGACACGGCCTGGATGGCCATCTCCGACGATGCCCGCCGGGGCATCGTCGGCTTCTACCGGGTCCTGAGCCGGGCCGTACCCGGCCCCGACCGGCTCCGCCTGCGTGGCCTCGACCGGCGTCTCGCATATCGCGTCTCCGCCTGGCCGGCGGGTGCCGATGCCATGGCGCGTGCCAACGAGGGCGTGCGCGGCGGTGACGAGCTCATGCATGCGGGCCTGCTGCTCGTGGCGAGCCGCGACGAGGCCGCCCAGCGCGGCGACTTCTGGTCCCGCCTCTTCGTGCTCGAGGCGGAGTAACCGGGGAGCAGCCGTGCCCAGCCCCGAGCTCCCGGCTCGCAGCCTCGCCGACGTCAAGCTGGCCGAGCTGTTCGACGGGCCGGGCTGTCCCCTCTGCGGGCAGCGCTCCCGGTCGGCCGCCGCCTACATCCGTGCCTTCCTGTACGAGAGCGTGGTCGACGTGGGATTCCGTCGGGAGCTGGACCGGTCGCGTGGTTTTTGCCAGCCGCACACGCGCCAGATCCTGGCCGTGAATCGGGCCGAGTCGGGCGGCACGCTCGGCGCGTCGATCCTGTTCGGGGCCGTTCTGGCCATCCGCGGACGCGAGCTCGATGCTGTGATGGGCTCCGGCTCGAGGACTCGACCGAAGCGCGCCAGTGAGGCCGCCCGAGCTCCGGCCTGCCCCGTCTGCCGTGTCGAGGAAGAGTCGCTCGCATCGGCGATACCGAGCCTCCATCGTCTCGCCACGGACGAGGCCTGGGGAGAGGCGATCGCGCGCGCCCCGCTCTGCCTCGACGACCTCGTCGCCCTCATCGTTCATCGTCCCGCCGGTGAGAGCTGGGACCGCATCGAGCGGCTCCAGGACGCCCGGGTGCGGGACATCCGGCACCGACTGGAGCGCTTCGCCAAGCACTCGAGCCACGACCGGCGACACCATCTGACCGAAGATGAGCGCGACGCCGCCGACCAGGCCGCCGCGCTCCTGGGCGGAGGCTGAGACGTGCCGGAGACAAACCCAACGTAGGCTCAGGCCCTGATGATCGACTGGCGTACCACGTGATCATTCGCATCGTCGAGCCGCAGTAGCCGCTGCCCTCTCGCGGTAGCCGGTATGAGCGGATATGCTCCGGTCGTGGAGCTCGCGGGGAGCGGCGCCACGACTGAGGGAGCGGTCATGGAGCATCCGCAGTGATGATCGCGCGCGACGTGTACGCCGTCTCGCTCCTGGGTTCGCTCGGGCATCTCATCGCCGAGGATCGCCTCACGCTCATCGACGCGGGCCTGCCGGGCTCCGGTGCTCTGCTGGGGCGATTTCTCGCGGGCCTGGGGCGTTCGCTCGATGATCTGACGCGCATCATCTGCACGCACGGCCACCCGGACCACGTCGGCGGGGCCCGCGAGCTGGCGGGCGACCGCGTCGACGTTCTCATGCACCAGGCCGACTTCGACGCGCTCCGCGTCACGCTCGGGGAGACGGTCCGGCGCCCGACCCGCGGCCGGCTGTTCGCCTACCTCGCGCGCACGCCGGCCCAGGTCGTCCCGGTCCGGGACGGGGACGTCGTGCCGGTGCTGGGTGGCCTCGAGGTCATCCACACGCCGGGCCACACACCCGGGAGCATCTGCCTGTACGCCGCCCGAGATCGTCTCCTGTTCGTGGGCGACGTGCTCACCTGCAAGCGCGGCCGTGTGTCCTATGCGAGCCGGATCTTCAGCGACGACATCCGTGCGGCGCGGGCGAGCATGCAACGTCTGGCCGCGCTGGACGTCGAAACAATTATCTTCGGCCACGATCCGCCCTGGCGCGCCGACGCCAACGGAGTACTGCGCGAGCTGGCGGCGCGGGCGCGGCGGCCTAACGAGAGGGTCACCAACCGGGAAGGTGCAGGATGGAAAACCTGATCGAGCTGATCTCGGAGTCGGCTCGCCGCTTCGACAAGCATCCCGCCCTGCTGATCCGCCCGTCGTTTCGAACCAGGCTGTGGCGATTCCGAGATCTGGCTCGCGTCGTGCCGCGAGCCGCCAGGGCCATCGCGGATGAGGGCGTGGGACCCGGCGACCGCGTCATCCTGTGGGCGGTCAACCGCCCGGAGTGGGGGATCGCATTCTTCGCGGTCGCCCATGCCGGCGCCGTCTCGGTACCGCTCGACGCCCGTCACACCAACGAGTTCGCGGCCAAGGTCGCCGCTCAGACGGGCGCCAAGCTCGTGCTTGCGAGCCGGCAAACGGCCGAAAGCGCACGCGCGCTGGGCCTGCCCATCATCTGGATCGAGTCGCTGCCCGACCGATCTCGACGCGCCGAGCCGTTGCCGGCCGCGAACGTCCGGTCGGACGACCTCGCGGAGATCGTCTTCACCAGCGGGACGACCGGTGACCCGAAGGGGGCGATGATCTCGCACGGCAATCTGCTCGCCTGTGCCGCCGCGATGACCCAGGTGTTCCCGATCGGCACCAGGGAACGGCTGCTGTCGGTGCTGCCGCTGTCGCACCTCTACGAACAGGTGATCGGCCTGATCACGCCGGTCCTGTCCGGGGCCAGCGTCGTCTATCCGGTGAGCCGTCAGCCGGCCGTGCTCCTCCGCGCGTTCCGCGACTTCCGGGTGACGATGCTCCTCATCGTCCCCCAGGGACTCCGGCTCCTCGATCGGACGATCGAGCGGCGGGTCGACGAGTCGGGACGGCGCGTCAGCTTCGAACGGCTTCACCGGCTCGCTCGCTCCCTGCCGCAGCCGCTGCGACGGCTCCTGTTCCGGCCGGTCCTGTCCCAGCTCGGCGGGCGGCTCCGGACGGTGGGGGTGGGCGCGTCCGCCCTGGACGTCGAGCTCGGGCAGCGCTGGATCGACATGGGGGTGGACGTCCTGCAGGGCTACGGCGCCACAGAGATGAGCCCGGTCGTGAGCTTCACCCGAACGTCGGACAACCGGCTCGGCACCGTCGGTCAGGCGATCCCCGGCGTGGAGATCCGCATTGCCCCGGACGGTGAGATCCTCGCCCGGGGCCCGAACCGGTTCGGGGGCTACTGGCAGAACCCCCAGGCGACGGCCGCGGTCATCGACGAGGAAGGCTGGTACCACACCGGCGACCTGGGCGAGCTCTCGGCGGACGGCTTCCTGACGATGCGCGGGCGGAAGAAGGACATGCTCGCGCTGCCCGACGGCCAGAAGGTCTATCCGGAGGACGTCGAGGCGGTCCTTGCGACCGACGAACGCCTGCGGGACGCCACCGTGGTGGGTTGGCCGATCGGTCCGGATCTCCGGGTCCACGCCGTCCTCCTCCTCGACGGCGCGGAGACCGCGGATCCGAAGCTGGCCGAAGCGATCGTCCGCGACGCGAACGGCCACCTCGGAGCACATCAGCAGATCCGCGGCCACTCCGTGTGGCCCGACGATGATTTCCCGCGCACCCACACGCTCAAGGTCCGCAAGCACGAGGTGATCGCCCGGCTCGCGGCGATGACCGCCACGGAGTCCCGCGGCGCGACCGAGGTGGCCGGAGACGGCGCTCCGATTGCTCGGGTGACCGACGACGAGGGCGTCGACCCGCTCGTCAGCCTGATCGCCCAGATTGCGTCCATCCCGCCCGGCAGCATCACACCGACGGCCCGGCTATCCGGCGATCTCAACCTCGACTCCCTCCAGCGGGTCGAGCTGCTCGGCGTGATCGAGGAGGAGCTTGGAGCCTACATCGACGACGACGCGCTTCAGCCCGAGGCGACGGTCGCCGAGCTCGCGACCATGGTCGAGGCGGCTCGCGGAGCGAAGCACGAGTCCGGCATCTACGGCTGGCCGCTCAATCCGGCGGTGCGTGCGATCGGACTGGGATTCCAGGTGGCCATCATGCAGCCGCTCGTTCGCATCTTCTATCGCGTCCATACCACCGGTGCCGAGCGACTGGTGGGCCTGGAAGGGCCGGTGGTGTTCATTCCGAACCACTGCCTCCACACCGACAACGCGATCATCCTCAGTCGCCTGCCTGTCGGCTGGCGATGGAGACTCTCGGCGGCGGCCGCGGCGGACACGATCTACGCCAACCCGCTGAAGGGCATCCTCGCGTCCGTCCTGGCGAATGCCTTCCCGCTCCGCCGCGAGGGTGGCGTCCGGCGCAGTCTCGAGCTTCTGGGCGCCCGCCTGGACCGCGGGTTCAACATCCTCCTCTACCCTGAGGGCAAGTTGACCCTGGGCGGCCCGATGCAGCCGTTCAAGGCGGGCGTGGGCCTCATCGCCATCGAGGGCGCGACGCCGGTCGTCCCGATGAAGATCAACATCAACCGCATGTCCCGACTGGACGCGCCGGGCTCCTCCTGGCGCGGCGACGTCGAGGTGGTGTTCGGCGAACCCATGTGGCTGGACGCGGATGCCGATCCCGTCGCGGCCACGACCCGGCTGGAGGACGCCGTACGCGCCCTGTGATCGCCGCCTCCGGCCGTCGATTGTGGGACAGACCGCGATCCTCCCGAAAATTATCGGTGCCTGCAGGCGCCATACGGACCCTGCCCTATTGACCCCCAACCTGAGCGCACTGACACTGTCGACCCGCGTGGGTGGAGAAGGGGCACGATGAAGCGCGCCATAGCCGTCTTCGCGATGATCCTGCTCCTGCCGATCGCGGGACCGACAGCCGTGCTCGCGCGCGACGCGAATGCGGCCCCGGCACCGGGACGGGCCACGGACTGGATCGTCACGATCCAGCGTGGCCTGGACGTGCGGACGGTCGCCCCGGCACTTGCGAAGCAGGCCGGCGGCAAAGCTGGACGCGTCTACGAGCACGCCCTTCGAGGGTTCGTTTTCCATGGCAGCGCGAAGGCAGCAGCCGCGCTGAAGCGCGCCGCGGGTGTCAGAACCGTGGTCCCCGATCGACCGCTGAAGATCGTCGCGGAGACGCTGACGCCGGGCATCGAACGGATCCGCGCCGATCACCCGACGGCGAACGATGCCCACCAGGCCGGCTTCACCGGCGTCGGAGCCAGGGTGGCCGTCATCGACACCGGCATCGACCTGACGCACCCGGACCTGGTCGCCGGCATCGACGCCGCGCTCGGGCTCAACTGCATCACCGCGGGCCCGCCGCAGGATGGCCACGGTCACGGCACGCACGTGGCCGGGATCATCGGGGCGCGGGCCGGTAACGGGATCGGCGTGATCGGGGTCGCCCCCAACGTCAGGCTCGTCGCGATCAAGGCCCTCAACGACCAGGGTGAAGGCAACTGGTCGAACGTCATCTGCGGCATCGACTACGTGACCGGGCTGGCCACCGACGGCGATCCCTCCAACGACGTCGACGTCGTCAACATGAGCCTGGGCGACACGGGCGACGTCGGCAATTGCAACGACGGCGGCCTCCGTGAGGCGATCTGCCGCTCGGTCGCTGCAGGCGTCGTGTACGTCGCCGCCGCGGGCAATTCGGCGACCGACGCGTCGACGTTCATCCCGGCGGCCTTCCCCGAGGTCATCACGGTGTCGGCGATGACCGACTTCGACGGCGAGCCCGGTGGCCTGGCCGGCTGCCAGTTCCTCATCGAGCTGTTCTATTTCGCGTGCGATGACGAGCTGGCCTTCTTCTCCAACTACGGGTCGGCGATCGACGTCACCGCGCCGGGCGTCGCGGTTTATTCGACATGGACCGGCGGCGGGTACAAGAGCATCAGCGGCACCAGCATGGCGGCCCCCCACGTGGCCGGCGTCGCGGCCCTCGTCCGTGCCGCGAATCAATCGCTGACGCCGACGCAGATCGAGACGCTCCTGGAGCGGACGGGCGAGCTCCCGGACGGCAGCTCCGCCGCCCCCGGATGCGGCTCGGGAACGCAATGGGGCGGCGACCCCGACGGGATCGCGGAGCCGCTCGTCAATGCGCTCAATGCGGTGCTAGATTCGGCGGGCGCTTCGCTGCCCACGGTCACGCTCACCCCAGCCGATGGCTCCAATGTGAACGGGACCGTCACGCTGTCGGCGCTGGCGAGCCATCCGAGCGGCATCGCCAACGTTCAATTCCTGGTAGACGGCGCGTCGATCGGCATTGACGCGAGCGCCCCCTATCAGGCGACCTGGGACACGCTCTCGACGTTCGACGGCGCCCACAGCATCTCCGCGCGCGCGACGGCCACCACCGGCGAGTACTCATGCCAGACGAACGCGGTGACGACGGGCGCCGACATCAAGGGCAACTGGGTTGGCACGTATGGCGCGGACGGCTTCGCCCTGGCTGGTTGGAACGACACCAGCCCGACGGGCGATCTCGTCGTGCTGCCGAACGCGACGCTCACCGTCGAGCAGGGCGACCGCTACGTCTGGGCCAACCCGACGACTGATGTCCGGGCGCTCGAGAGCCCCTACGAGACCGAGCGCAGGGCCGCGACCTGGTTCCATGACAGCCAGCTCCGGCTGCGGCTGAACTTCAGTGCGGCCTACGCCGGGACGCTCCATCTGTACGTCGTCGACTTCGACACCACGACCCGCCGCCAGAACGTCACGGTCACCGATGGCACCACGACCAAGACGATCGCGATGACGAGCTCGTACAGCGCCGGCGCCTGGCTCCATTTCCCGATCAACGTCGGGGCGGGCGGCATCGTTCGGATCACCGCCGACTACGTCGCGGGCTTCAACCCGAACATCGACGGCCTGTTCCTGGGCGGGCCCGGGGCGCCGCCGATTCCGCCACCGCCCCCTCCGTCGGAGGTCGACTCGCCGGGCGTTCAGGGCAATTGGGTTGGCACGTACGGCACGGACGGGTACGCCCTGGGCGCCTGGAACGGCTCCACCGACCTCGTCGTGTTGCCGACGGCGACCCTGACCATGGAGCAGGGCCGCCGTCACACGTGGGCGAACTCGACGACCGATGTCCGGGCGCTCCAGAGTCCGGGTCAGACCGAGCGCCGGGCGGCGACCTGGGTCGATGACAGCCAGCTCCGGTTACGGCTCGACTTCAGCGCCGCCTACTCCGGAAACCTCCATCTGTATGTCGTCGACTGGGATTCGACCACCCGCCGCCAGAACGTGACCGTCTCGGACGGGACGACGACGAAGACGATCGCGATGACGAATTCGTACAGCGCCGGCGCCTGGCTCCATTTCCCGATCACCGTCGGGGCGGGCGGCATCGTCCGGATCACGGCCGACTACGTCGCCGGCTACAACCCCAACATCGACGGCCTCTTCCTGGGCGGCGCGGGCCCGCTGCCGCCCCCGCCCGGCGACTGGGTCGGCGTCTACGGTGCCGACGGATATGCCCTCGGTGCATGGAACAGCTCAACCGACCTCGTCGCCCTGCCGAACGCGACCCTGACCGTGGAGCAGGGCAGCCGCTACGTGTGGGCCAACCCGACGACCGACGTCCGGGCACTCGAGAGCCCGAACGAGACCGAGCGCCGGGCAGCGACCTGGTTCGACAATTCGCAGCTCCGGCTGCGGCTGAACTTCAGCGCCGCGTATGCCGGCACGCTCCATCTGTATGTGGTCGACTGGGATTCGACCACCCGCCGCCAGAACGTGACCGTCAACGACGGCACGACGACCAGGACGATCGCGATGACCAGCTCGTACAACGCCGGCGCCTGGCTCCACTTCCCGATCAACGTCGGGGCGGGCGGCATCGTTCGGATCACGGCCGACTACGTCGCGGGCTACAACCCCAACATCGACGGCCTGTTCCTGGGCGGCGCGGGCAGCTCGGCCACCGTGCCCGGCCAGCCGGTCCTCAGCGCGACGGCCGGCACCGGCCAGGTGACGCTCGGCTGGACGACGCCCGCCAGCGGCGGCAGCCCGATCAGCGGCTACCGGCTCTACCGGGGCACGAGCTCGGGCTCGTTGGCCCCCTACCAGACGCTCGGCCTCGTCACCGCCTACACCGACACATCGGTCAGCAACGGCACGACCTACTACTACCAGGTCAGCGCCGTCAACACGATCGGCGAGGGCAGCCGCTCGACCGAGCGCTCGGCGACCCCGGTGGCGCCGGCCAGCCTGCCGTCGGCTCCGTTGGGCCTCTCGGCATCGCAGAGCTTCCCGAAGGGGATCGACCTCGCCTGGACCGCCCCCGCCTCAAACGGCGGCAGCGCCATCACCGACTACCGCATCTACCGATCCACTACGACAGGAACTGAGACCCTCCTGGTCACAGTAACGGGCGGTACAACCAGCTATCGGGACACGTCCACAAAGAAGGGCACGCTCTACTTCTACGTCGTGCGGGCCGTGAATGCGGTCGGTGAGGGGCCCAGCTCAGGGGAGGCCAGCGCGGTCGCGAGGTAACGGCCATCCGGCCCGAGTTCGGTTCGGAACGGGCGGCCGCTCGCCAGAGGCCGGGGGACTTGACAAGATTCGGCTGTCAATACCCCCCAGGGGTATGGAAATCGCCGATTCGGGTGTAGAATGGCGTCCTCTGCGGCCTGTCAAGACTTGACAGGCCCCTAGTCATGTCTGGGAGGACGCCCGTTGGCCGCGCATCGCCACGACATGACCGATGCGATCGCCACGAACGCCATCCGCGGAACTGACGTCACCGGAGGTGCGGCACGGCAGCAGGAGTAGCCGCCGAGGTCAAGAGCCGGCTCCAGATCGCCGACGTCGTCGGCGAGACGGTACAGCTCAAGAAGGCCGGCACGACCCTCAAGGGGTTGTGCCCGTTCCACGGCGAGAAGACGCCGTCATTCGTGGTCACGCCGGCACGCGACAGCTGGAAGTGCTTCGGTTGCGGGCTGGGCGGCGACGTCTTCAGCTTCGTCATGCAGCGCGACGGGGTCAGCTTTCCGGAGGCGCTCAAGACGCTCGCCGCCAGGGCAGGCGTGGAGCTCGACGAGAAGACCAGCCGGGACGACGCCCGCAAGGCTCGCCTTCGCGACGTCCTCGAGACGGCCATCGCGTTCTACCACGTGGTCCTCACGAAATCGAGGGCCGGCCAGCCGGCGCTGGACTACGTGCGCGGTCGAGGGTTCACGGACGAGACCATCGAGCGCTTCCAGCTGGGCTGGGCGCCCGGCGGCTGGGACACGATGAGCCGCCAGCTGGAATCGCGGCGGCAGATCCGGCCCCAGGAGCTGGCCGAGGTTGGCCTCACGACCCCGCGCGCCGGAGGTCGGGGCGCCTACGATCGCTTCCGGGAACGCATCATCTTTCCGATCCGCGACCAGAACGGCAGCGCGGTGGGGTTGGGCGGCCGCTATCTCGTCGCCGACGGGGACACCCAGGATCATGGTCCCAAATACCTCAACTCGCCAGCGACCGCGCTGTTCGACAAGAGCCGCACGCTGTACCTCATCGACCGCGCCAAGGGGCCTATCCGCAAGGGCGGCCAGGCGGTGATCGTCGAGGGCTACACGGACGCCCTCATGGCCCACCAGGCCGGCTTCGACAACGTCGTGGCCAGCCTGGGCACGGCCCTCACGCCCCAGCAGATCGGCCTCCTGACGAGATACGCCAAGCGGGTCGCACTCGCCTACGACGTCGACCCGGCGGGCGAGAAGGCCGGCGCCTTCGGGGTGAGCGCCCTCGAGGGGATCGTGCCGCTCCTCGCCCGGCAGGATAGTGGGGTGGAGCTGGACCAGGTCCGCGTCGTCCGGCTGCCGGACGGCAAGGATCCGGATGAGGTGCTTCTGTCCTCACCGGACGAGTGGCGCGAAGACATTCGCACCGCGCAGCCGATCGTCGACTACCTCATCGACTACCACGCCCGAAGCGCGGACCTGCGCACGCCGCCCGGCCGAGCCCGGTTCGTCGACGCGATCGCGCCCGTCCTTCGCTCGCTGCCGCCGGTCATGCGGGACGGCTACCTCCAGGAGGTTCATCGCGTGAGCGGAGTGGAGGAGCGGACGCTCTTGGAGGTGCTCTTCCGGCGCCCGGCGCCGGCGGTCGCGGTGGAGGGCCGCTTCAGCGCCGACGCCGTGATCACCTCGCCCGACGCACTGCCGATCAAGGAGATTCTCCGTTCGATCACCGCGGTGGAGGCCGAGCTGCTCCAGATCATGCTGCTCGTGCCCGACCATCAGCCGCGAGTGGCGGTCGCGCTTCGCGAATCCAGCCTGGACCTGCCGTCCACGGTTGCCCGCGAGCTGTACCGGGCCATCCTCGTTCAGCGGGGCCTGGACGGCGAGGCCGGGGTCTACGCGGAACCGGCTCCCTTCGAGCGCGGCCGGTTGCTGGAGGCGCTGGACCCTGAGACGCGCGCCCTGGCGATCGCCCTCTACGCCCGATCCGGCCCGGATCCGGCGCAACTGCCGCCCGAGCGGATCGCCTACGCCATCGACAAGTGCCTCCTCACCATGGAGGCAGATCAGCTCGAGCAACGTATTGCCTACACCCAGGCGGAACAGGCCGACGCGGAGCTGCGCGGCGACGAGGAGGCGATGGACCGCTTGCTCCAACAGGAACGCCAGTACCACGAGGCGCGCCGTTCGCTGGACCGTCGGTCCGAGCAGACGCGGCTCCTCGCACGCACGATTGGAGGCTGATCGTGACCGTCGACCCCACCGATAAGCTGCTCGTCGAAGCCGTCCTGAGCCGCCCGCGGCGGGCCAAGGACGATATGGAGGCCGCGCGCCTCGCCAGCATGCGCTCGCTCAAAGCGCCGGCCGCGGTCGAGGACGAGGACGAGGACGAGGCGGAGGACGAGGAGCTGGTGCTCGCGCCGCCGGACCCGTTCGCCGACACGGCCGAGCTGGGCGTGGAAGTCGGCGTGGAGCCCGACGTCGACCTGAAGGTGCCGCTCGATGCGCCGGCCAAGCTCGACGCCAAGGAGCTCGAGGAGCCGACGCCGGAGGAGCTCGAGGCCCTCTCCGCCGACATGATCGGGATCGACGACCCGGTCCGGATGTACCTCAAGGAGATCGGCAAGGTCGCCTTGCTGACCGCCGAGGAGGAGGTCGTCCTGGCCAAGGCGATCGAGCTCGGCGAGTTCCTGGTCGAGGCTCCGTGGAAGGGGATCGTCTCGCTCCACGAGTGGACCCTCCACGACACCGAGCGCAAGACCAGGACGGCCAAGACGCAGCACCGGCTGCCCCTCGGGCCCGAGGCCACCAAGATGGTCCGCGACGCGATCGGCGACCCGGGCGCCGCGGACCTCCTCGTCCAGTCACCCGACTTCCACCTCATCAAGGCCGCCAAGGACGTCCAGTCGGAGGGGACGAAGACGCTCCTGAAGGAAGGCCGCCACCTCGTCGCCCAGTACAACGAGAAGCTCGACGCCGAGGCGTTCGTCCGCCTCCTGGACTGGGGATACTTCGCGGTCCACAACGGCGATCTCGACTCGCGCGACAACATCGGCCTGCGGGCGATCTACGACTGGACGCGCGACGAGGTCGCCTTCCCGGCCCTCCAGCGCTGGATCGAGGCGGGCTGTGACGCCGACCTGCTCAAGCGGATGGGCTTCGACCCGGAGGTGCCGCTCAACACCAAGCTTGCCCATCGCAAGGGCGAGCTCGTGCGGATCGGGCGGGATGCCCGTGAGCAGCTGACGTCGGCAAACCTGCGGCTCGTCGTATCGATCGCCAAGAAGTACATCGGCCGGGGCATGAGCTTCCTGGACCTCATCCAGGAGGGCAACATCGGCCTCATCCGGGCGGTCGAGAAGTTCGACTACGAGAAGGGCTATAAGTTCTCGACCTATGCCACCTGGTGGATCCGGCAGGCGATCACCCGAGCCATCGCCGACCAGGCCCGGACCATCCGGATCCCGGTCCACATGGTGGAGACGATCAACCGCCTCATCCGCGTCTCCCGGCAGCTGCTCCAGGAGCTCGGCCGCGAGCCGACGGTCGAAGAGATCGCCGAGGCCATGTCGCGCGGCCAGGAGGTCGTCGTCACCCCGGAGAAGGTTCGCGAGATCATCAAGGTCTCGCAGGAGCCTGTCTCGCTCGAGACGCCCATCGGCGAAGAGGAAGACTCCCACCTGGGCGACTTCATCGAGGACCGCGGCGCCCTGGCTCCTGCGGAGGCGGCCTCGCACCAGCTGCTCAAGGAGCAGGTGGAGGCCGTGCTCGATTCGCTCACCGGCCGTGAACGGCGCGTCCTGCAGCTTCGATTCGGCCTTGAGGATGGCCGCGCCCGCACCCTGGAAGAAGTGGGCAAGGAGTTCAACGTCACCCGGGAGCGGATCCGCCAGATCGAGGCCAAGGCGCTCCGCAAGCTTCGCCACCCGTCGCGCTCGCGCAAGCTCAAGGACTACCTGGAGTAGGCCACAGAGCGCCGACCTGTCGGCTGAGCGATAACGGTCCCTCCCCGTCCGGCGCTAGATTGCCGGCCTCTGGCAGCACTCCGATGCGATGGAAATCCTCTGGTCGGGGTCAAACGGACGTACGGGAGATGGATCGATGACCGAGCAGAACGACGAAACGGGTCCCGCAGCGCAGATCGGCGAGGAGGCTTCTGTGGTCGACGCGCCTTCGAGCATCTCGGACATGGCCTCCTCGGCGTGGGATGCGGTGAAGGACATGTTCGACGGCGGAGCCGGCACATCGGGCGCGGCTGACGGGGCCAATGGGACGCCCGGGGGCGAGTGGGAGCTGGGCGGCGGCGGCCTCGGGATCCAGCCGCCGGTTGACTGGGATGCCCACAACGAGGAGATGGCTCGCAAGCGGGACGAGGCGATCAAGGGCGGGATGGACGAGTGGGAGGCCACGATCACGTACAAGTTCGTCGACCCGCAGAACCCCGACGCCATCAACTGACGCAAGGCACCTCTTCGCACCTTCCTCGCGGGTTCGCAGCGCACGGTTGCCCTTCGCACCCACGACCGACCGTGCTCCCTTCTTGCATCGCACGCAATAACAGCGGGCGGTTTGCGGCCCCTGGCAACAACGAGGCGTTTCCGTTGCGCTGACGCCGATTAGTTGCGTCGCACACAAGCTTCCGGGCCACTTGGGTCGTGGCCCGCGGAGATCTTGCGCCCGGCGCAAGAAATGGACCGGACTACATTCGTCGAGGGGTGCTATCTGACCGTTGTTGCCATCGGGTGCAAGGCAGGCCGGAATACGGAACCCCGGGGCGGCAGTTCAGATGACGACGATCGCGCTGCCGCCGGGCGACACGCCCGCGCCGAGCAACTCGAGCGCCCGGACCCCATTGACCGGGTGGGCGCTCGCCAGCAAAACGCCCGTCTCCTGGAGGAAGTGTCGGGTGCGGCGCGTGTTCGGCAGGACGAGGATCACGCCGTCGACGTCGCCATCGCGCCGTTTGAGCTCGAGTCGCCGAGCGAGCCCCTGCGCGTCTCGTGGGGCCGACTCGGCCTCGATCCCGAAGCGCCAACCCGAGCCGCTCACCAGCCCGTCCCACGCCCGCTGATCGCCCTGCCGCGGTAGCGGCACTTCGGCTGCCCAACGGATCGAGTGGTGGAGGCGAGCTCGAAACCGCATCAGGAGTGCGACCTGAGCCGCATCCCGGATTGGCTGGCCGCCCGGATAGGTGCGCACCGACAAATCGAGACCAACGACGGCGCAAAGCTGGCTGAGCTTGAGCAGGCTCACGGCGGGCGCCTGCCCGCGCTCGAGCCGACTGACCGCCGATGCCGATGATCTCGTTGCGCGCCCGACCTCCTCGAGGGTTAGGCCGCGATCCAGCCTCGCGTCGCGAACCTCCCGGCCGACGTCCACGACGGACCGGCGCCCACGGGCAGTTCCCCGGTCGATCGGGCGCTCTCGCGTGCTCACGAATGCATCATGGCGGAGTTGGCTCACCTGGCCGTTTGTCGAAAGCACGTTGCGAACCTGGACGGGCGAGATACCCTCCAGTACGACACAGGGAGGGTCGGGGCTGAGTCGTCAGAGGCCGCTCGTCAGGCGGCGGTTCGGGGTGCGGGCCACGGAGCCCGCGGCGATGGCGCGCCAGTTCGCGCTCCTGCGGGGCTTCCAGCGATTGGAGTCGCGACGAACGACCGTGGCCGCGATGGTGGCGGTCGCCGTCGTGGCGGTCATGGGCGGGACGATCACGCTGGCCCGGCCGGGCTGGGCGGTGACGCTCGTGGCGCTGACGCTGGCCATCGTCCTCTTTGCCGCACTGACGTTTGGCCTGTCTGCGCTGGCCCGGCCCCGTGCGGTCGCCCGGGCTCTGGAGGCATATCGCTGGGTCGCCCGACGCGCCTGGCTTCGCTGGCGCGAGATCACCGGAGACGACGTGCCGGGGACGCCCTCCCGCGCCAGGGCATGGCTGGAGGCACATCCAGCAAGCGGCGGAGCGTCCGACCTGCCACGGGTCGAGCTGCTGGTATGGATCGGCGAGTTCGACGCCGCGCGACGAGTCGCCCAGGGGTTGCCGTCCGGAACCCCATGGGAGCGGTTCGAGCGAGCGCTCGAGAGCGCCTTCGTGGACTTCGTGGCCACCGCCGACGGCGACCTGGGCCCAGTAGCCCGAGCCGCGGATGATCTTCCGGCCTCCGAACGCCGGATCGGCCAGGCCATGCTCGCGGTCGAGGAGGCCCGGCAGCTGGCGGCTGCGAATCGTCCATTCCTCGAGCCGCTCATCGCCGCCCGGGAACGGCTGGGTGCCGAGGTCGACGGCTTCCTGCTGCCGGACCTGGCGCGCTGGATCGGCAGCCGGTTGCTGGTTCTGGCCAGTCTCAGCACGCTGATCTGCTTCGTCGTGGCTGGAGCGATCCCGCCGCGCTGACCGAGGCCTGCCTCAGCGGTCCGGCGGCTGACCCGGCTCCGGTCCGGTTGCGATCGGGTATCCGGCGGTGCTCCAGTCGCTGTACGACCCGTCGTACAGGATTGCGTCCGGCAGGCCGGCGATGCGCAGCGCCAGCGCGTTGTGGCAGGCCGCCACGCCGCTGCCGCACGACGTGACGACCGTCCGGCGATCCGCCCCCAGCGACCGGAATCGCTCGGCGAGGTCGGGCGGAGGAAGAAAGCGGCCGTCTGTTCCCAGGTTGCCGGCGGTCGGTGCGCTCAGGGCGGTCGGGATGTGCCCGGGGACCGGATCGATCGGCTCCGTCTCGCCGCGGTAGCGCTCGCCGGCGCGGGCGTCGAGCAGGGCGACGCGCCCGAGGCGAGCTCGAAGTGCGTCTCGATCGATCACCCGCTGCCATCGGTCGGCCAGGTGAAGCTTGCCGGCAGACAGCCGAGGCTCGTCGGTGGAGAGCGGGAGGTGGGCGGCGATCCAGGCCCCGATGCCGCCGTCGAGCACTGCCGACGCCCGATGCCCCAGGTCGTCGAGCATCCACCACAGTCGTGCGGCGACCCAGCCACCCACGTCGTCGTACGCAACCACGAGGTCGGCGTCGCCGATGCCGGCCCGGGCCAGCCGATCGGCAAAATCCGCCGGCGATGGCAACGGATGCCGGCCGCGCCCAGTGGGCGCCACCAGGTCCGTGTCGACGTCCAGGAAGATCGCGCCCAGAATGTGACCCACGTCATAGGCGCGCCGGCCGTCGCCCGGTCGGCCTAGGTACCACCGCACGTCGACCACGCGGACGAGTGCTGCTCCGAACTCGCGGTCGCCGAACGCGATCGGGATCCCATTGAGGAGGCAGCCGCCGAGCGCCTCCGCGGAGATGAGCGCCATGGCGCGAGTATGGCGGGGCCGGGCCGCACAGGCGCCGAACGGGAGCAATCACCAAGGTCAGGACGGGGCCGGGCCTCATGTTATTCTTCGCCACCGTGGCCAACGGTCACGTCGACCGCCCAGGCGGTCCTCGCTCCGGCGTAGCTCAGTGGTAGAGCGGGCGGCTGTTAACCGCTTGGTCGTAGGTTCGAGTCCTACCGCCGGAGCCACTCACCCACGTCGTTCGATCCCCTGACTCCGATCGACTCCACTGACTATTTGGTCGATCGAGCACGCTTGCTCGGTCGTCCGTTCGTATCCCGTGCAGGGCTGAGCGCCCGAACCTGATCGACGAGCTGCTGGGCGACCAGGTCGAAGGGCTCCAGGCTCTGCTCAGCCCGCGCGAGGACGACCGCCCCCTCACTCGATGCGACCAGCACCGCGGCGAAAAGCGCCGCGTCCTCGGCCCGTAGCCCGCCCTGCTCGAGGAGCTCGGCCAGCCGTCGTCGCCACGTTCGAAAGACGCGGGCGGTCTGATCGAGGAGCTCGGGCGAGTCGGCGGCGACGGCCACCGCGAGCACGGCGCAGCCGGCCTCGAACTTTCCGCGGATGAGCACCTCGCGCCAGATGTGCAGAAACCATGCCGCGATCTCCTCGGCCGGCGCGCCCGCCGTGCGGTCGAGCAGCTCGATCGCCCGATCACCGGCCGCGTCGAGCGCCGAACCGATCAGCTGGTTCTTGCCCCCTGGAAAATGGTGATAGACCGAGCCGCGCGGCGCACCGGAATGCTCGAGGACCTCCGAGAATGAGGTCGCCTGGAGGCCACGCCGGGCGAGCAGATTCACCGCGCTCGCCACCATCCGCTCGCGCACGCCTCGGGCCATCGCACCTTCCTCTTGACTATGACGACTGTCATACTCTAGTGTCTATGTCGACCATCATAGTTCAGCGACCAGGAGAACGGCCATGCCGATGATCGACGTCTACGTCGCGTCCGACCTCTTTCCCGAAGGCTCCGACTGGGCCCTGGCGGCCGAGCTGACCGCCGCCTTGTTGCGCGCCGAGGGCGTCGCGACGCCAAAGGCCGCCCATCTCGACAACACCGGCGCCTACATCCACCGAATGCCCGCGTCGTCGGTCCATACCGCCGGCACCGACGCCGCGCGGACCGTCCGCGTCCAGGTCGTGACGCCGCCCGCCGCCCTGACCCGCGAGGGCCAGCGGCAACTCGTCGCCGAGGCGACCGAGATCGTCGCCAGGATCGCCGGCGACCCCAGCCAGGCCGCGCGAACATGGGTCCTCCTCACCGAGGCCGCCGAGGGCGGCTGGGGGATCGCCGGGACAGCGTTCGGTCGCGAGGAGTTCGCCGCGCTGCTCCGCTGATGGCGCAGATCGTTTGACCCGACGTTCGGGCGGCAAGACCGCGTTCAATCGCCCAGAAGACCTTCCGGCCTAGCGCGGTTCGGCCTCCATGAGGTCCCTGAGCCGTCGCGTGTTGGCGTCCCAGTTACGGCGCATGATCGGAGCCACGATCGGCCAGATCGGCTTGAGCGCGAGCCGGAGCTCGATTCGGTGACCGCTCGGAACTCCGTGCCACCCTGGGTCGGAACGAGTGTCACCCGCCGGAAGGCCGATCGGAACGGCCGGCCCTTGATCGTATAGCCGAGGGCCCGCGCCGGTTGCCACTCCGTCACGTGGCATTCGAGCCGCGTCTCGAGGCCGAGCACGATCATCCGGGCCTGAAACGTCGCGTCGGGTCCCGGCGGTGCACCGGACATCCACCGGGCGCCGAGCATGCCGCGGAACCAGCGAGGCGAGTTGAAACCGTTGAGCGTGAACGCCCAGATCTCGTCTGGCGTTCGTGCGAGCACCACGCGCTGCTCGATATGAGGCATATGCGGCAACTAGTCCCCGGGTCGTTGCGCCTCGGCGACGGATCCGACTGTCCCGTCCGCCTCGACGAGCTGCTTGAGGTTGCGCGTGGCTCTGTCCCAGCGGCGCCGGACGAGGGGACCGAGGATTGGCCAGACGAGCCGAAATCGGCGCTTGAGATCGAGCTCGATCAGGCGTACGACCTTCGTGGCGCTCCCCATGGGTTCGAGCGCCTGGCGGACGATGCCTGTGCCGGCTCCCATTGTCACCGAAAAGGCCATGGCGCGAGGCGCATCCCATTCCGTCAAGACCCCGTGTATCCGTGTCTCGAAGCCGAAGATCGACATGCGTGCCTGGAGCGTCGAGCCGACTCCCACCGGTCCTGCTGACGTCATGCGGATCGCGAGCGTCTGCCCGCGAAGGCGGGGTACGTTGAAGACGTCGGCCATGAACGCCCAGACCTCCTCGATCGGGCGATCGATCACGACGATCATCTCGTGGCGCACGTTGTTGACGCTCGCTCTCATCTGTCGCCCTGGGCCGGCGCGTCGGCTTCGAGAACACGCTTGAATTGCTGGTCATAGGCGGCCGAGCGTCGCCGGATCAATGGTCCGGCGATCCAGAAGAGCGGCTTCAGCAGTGGTCGCGGCTCGATGTCGGTTCCTCTAACCAGCCTCGTCCCAGCCTCGGTTGCCTCCAATCTCGCGCGAAGCAAACCGGAACCGATTGCACCCCGCACGGAAAACGAGCCACCACGAGGCGGATCCCAATCGACGATCTCGGCGTTGAGCCGGAGTTCGAAACCGAAGAGCCTCATCCGGGCCTGAAATGTCGAGCCGAGCCCGAGCGGAGTAGGCGACGCCGGACGAATTCCCAGCCAGCTGGGGTTCCAACGCGGAATGTTGAATGGGTTTACCAGGGACGCCCAGACGTCCTCGATCGGACGGCTGATCATCACGCTCGTTTCATATCGCATCGAACGATCGGTCGCCCCTAGCCGCCAACGGCGGGGGCGCCGAGGAGACTCGGGAGGACGCTGCCGAAGAAGTAGCCGACGATGCCGGCCAGGGCGCCGATGACGAGGATCTCGATGCCCGACCACATTGGGTTGGCCTGAGTCCAGCGCGTCTTGACGACGCCGATCCCGAACAGGACCGCGCCGGTGGCGAACATCGATACGTAGACTGCGATCCCGACCGGCAGGAGCAGGTACGGCAGCACCGGCGCCAGGGCGCCGAGGCCGAATGCCACGCCCATGACGACCGCGCCCTGCAGTGGCGAGCCATGGGCTTCCTCGACCGCCACCCCGAACGCCTTTTCGGCCTTCGTGTTGAGGAGGACCTCGGGCTGGCGCCCGATGATCGAGGCGACCTGCGCGGCCGCGTCATCCGGCAGCCCATCCTCCTCGAACATGAACGCCACCTCGGTCTCGACCTCCGCCCTGCGCCGGGCAACCTTCTCGCGCTCGTCGGCGATCCGGGCGAGGGCGATCTCGCGCTGGCTCTTGCTGGAGAGATACTCGCCGGCCGCCATGCTGAAGATGCCGGCCAGCGACGTGGCGATCCCGGCGATGAGCACGGCGTACCGGTCGCTCGTGGCACCGCTCACGGTGCTGACGACCGCGAGCGTGCTCACCAGGCCGTCCTGGGCGCCAAAGATCGCCTCGCGGATGTCGCCCAGGAGGCTCGCCTGGCGCCGCTCGCTCTCGAGCCGTGCGCCGAGCTCGGCCCGATCGGCGGTGGTCCTCGACACCGGACCCGGAATGGCTGCCTGGTCACTCACGCCTGTCCCTCGCGATGCCAGCCGTGCCGAGATGCTATCGCTCGAACGAGCCATCGTCGACCCCTCGATTCGCTGCGGGCCGAGCGCGACCCGGGATTCGTCCGGGAGGGGTCCGTCGGTGCTCAGCCCCGGATCTGGTTCCTCGACGATGACGACCTGCGGCCCGCACGCGATCGCCGCACTGCCGAAGCCTGCTGGTCCTGGCCCTGCAATCCCAACGACGGTCGGCTGTGGCGTGCTCTCAGCCGAACGTACAGTCGACGATGACCTTGTTCAGGGCGCTCTCGAGAGCGGCGAGCTCCCGATCGTCCAGTTGCGCGACGAACAGCTTCGAGACCCCCCGCGCATGGACGGGCGCGGTCTCGGCCAGCCGGGCCACGCCGGCGTCGGTCAGTGCGACCACGACGCCACGTCCGTCTGCGTCGGCGTTCGATCGGCAGACGAGGCCTTCGTCGACGAGCCGGGCGACACGACGGGTCATTCCCGATCGTGAGATGAGCGCCCGGGCCGCGAGCTCCGTCATGCGCAAGCCGCCTCCGGCGACAGCCAGTTGAGCGAGCACGTCGAAGTCGGCCAGGGCCAGGCCGGTTTCGCTTTCGAGATCCGCCTCGAGCTGGCGCACGAGCGTGGCGTGGGC
>WNFV01001295.1_pt1 | contig 52369 bp, 53 predicted proteins | sample 5400101 | NCBI WGS metagenome assembly WNFV01 (sample SAMN13153361, study PRJNA577476) | soil metagenome | isolation source: 115 cm soil or saprolite under grassland replicate 1 | place: USA:California | collected 2016-06-15
CACGGTTCAAGGCCAAGGACGAAGTGTTGGCCTTTCTGGCCACGCTCTGACTATGCACAGTAAATAATGATAAGAATAAGACCACGAGCCCGTTCGCCGACTTTACTTCACATAGCCCCTAACTTCACATAGTCGGGTCTATGCTCTGCAGAGCATAGGTTAGAATCGTTGTCATGGGTCTTTCAGTTCTGCTCCAACAAGCGCAGGAGCCTCCCTTTCGTTTGCTTGAATGCTTGCGGATCGTTCTCCCTCTGGTAGAAAGGTAGCAAGTCGACCGAGTGAATAATATGCAGCGCGTTCTCCATCGCAGCCATCTCTTCGGCGTTAAACTCGACAGCCCCGTAGCCCCGAAAGAATGCGTCTGGCGCCAATCCCTCTTCGTGATTCACTGTCGCGCTGAACGGATTCGAGTAGCGATGCCAGTAGGTCAACTGCGTAAAGTCCGCAATCCATGCGCCGGCTATCGCCTCGTCCCAATCTATCAAGATCAACTGATTGTCGGTCGTCCAAACGGCGTTTTTCGGAACAGGGTCCGCATGGATCAACACGGGTTTAAAGCGGTCCTCGAAAGGCGCCAATTGCCGTATTACTTTCTCTTCGATTCTGGAATAGACACTCTCATCAGAAAGATTTGAAACACGACTCGTTTTCAACGGCGATGATCGAACGAACGATCTCTTTCGCGCGCTCGATATCCGTCTTGCCGATTTTGACGAGTTCCGCGCCGAGCGTCTTCTTGTACCCCTCGGTGGCGGCAGTACAGAAGACGCCGTCTGAAAACTGGTAGAGATCGATGGGATAGGTCCTCGACTTCATATTGAGTCAACTGCCGCTCTATCCAGGATAGCTTGCCCTCTTCCGGCCATCCGCGTTTGAACGCCTTCACGATGAATTTACGGCCCCCTGCTTCAATCTTATATACATAGTTCACTTGTCCTTGCGTCATCTTTGCGGAGACTGCGACAGCGGTATTGAGAACTCTCTCCGCCGCCCTCTTGATCAGAGAATCCATTTCATCGATGCGGTTGTGAGCGATTTCGAACATAAAACGCCTATCGGTGTTGAGCCTGAGCCTCGGATAAACAATCTCTGCCCGGCCGCTTATCTGTAGTTCAACACTCTCTCCAACACGGGATCGCGACCGTTCGCGTAATCCCGGGACGAAGGCTCGACCTGAATGTCAGGATCGAGCGACGGCGGGTCGCCGTCCATCGTCTTGAAGTATTTCGTCGAGTACTGCACCGTCAACTTTGAATGCGGCAGCGTCATCGTTCTGGTCTCGCCATATGCGTTTGGTCGTTGCCCTGTCGGTTCGCCTACTAGAATCGCTTTCGTAACACGCTTCAATTTCAGCGCGTTGAGACAAGCTGAAGAGAAGGCGCCTCTGCCGATGAGCGCAAACAGCCTGCCAGTTTGATTGACATCCTGCCGCTTCGACAACGCCGAAATGAACGGATCGAAGACAGAGGAATCGCCGCCGCCGTTCAGCCGCAGGTCGATCACCAATCGTTCGACCGGATTCTCGTCCATGAATTTCAACAGCGCCTCGGCGAATTTGTTGAACGGCCGCGCGGGCATATTGTCGCACTTGCGGTAATGCAGGTAGAGCGTCTTCGAGTCGGCCAGGTACTCGCGCCAGTAATACTCTCCGGGGTTGCGCAGATAGAGCGGCGCGGCCCCGGGCGCCGAATCGAACGGGCCGGTCAATTTGAGCCTCTCCTTCGCCGAAACGGGTAGCAGTTTAACGGAGAACCGCTTCCCCTTCCCGTCTTTGAAAATGAAGTCGCCTTCATCCGCCGAGGGCAGGATTTTCAGCATGCGGAGAATTTCAGGGTCGGTGAGATAGTAAGGAAATTCCTGTTTGAAACACGACTCGTTTTCAACGGCGATGATCGAACAAACGATCTCTTTCGCGCGCTCGATATCCGTCTTGCCGATTTTGACGAGTTCCGCGCCGAGCGTCTTCTTGTACCCCTCGGTGGCGGCAGTACAGAAGACGCCGTCTGAAAACTGGTAGAGATCGATGGGATAGGTCCTCATGTTGGTATGCGCGTCGCCAATCATCGCGGTCAGACGCAGGAGCGCCAGTTCGATCTCGGAGTCTGACAGTTTTGGAACCGACTCGACGATCCTTGCGATCTCGCCTTCGAACCGCTCGCGCGTGATTTTGAAGAAGAGGTTTTTGTGGCGCTTCGGGAGTTCGCCGGCCAAATACTTCAAATCCTCGCGCCATTTCTCCTCGCGCGAAGGCGCAGGGGCGGTTTGAGCCGCTACGGCGAAGACAGCGCACAGAACCGTCGCCGCTACGGCGCAATAGACGATCGCCGATCTCATCATAATTTATTTCTCCATCGCAATCTCCATATCATCGGATACCGTAGTTCGGCCCCAGCCTCATCTTCCCTGCGTGGTGGCCGCAAATTCGAGGACTTGCCCGTCTTTCGATAAACGCTCGCGCAGTTCCGAATAATTCACGTCTTGAACCGCCGCGCCGTCGTCGATGGCCAGCGCGGCGGCCGTAGCGGCGGACTGCCCCAAAATCATGAAGACCGGCTCCATGCGGATGCTGCCGAAGGCGATGTGCGAGCTTGAAACGCACACCGGCGCGAGCAGATTGTCGGCCTGCCCTTTTTTCGGCGTGAGCGCGCGGTAGGCGATTTGGTACGGCCCTTTGGTCGAGACGTCGATGTCGCCTTCGTTTTGCACGTAACCTTCCGGCGTGATGTAGCGTTGCGTGTGGTGCGAATTGATCGTGTAAGACCCCATTCCGACTGGATCGGGCGTCGGACGCTCTTTGAGTAATTCGTGTTCGGTCATCACGTACGAACCGATCATGCGACGCGCCTCGCGGACGTAGATCTGACGCGGCCAATTGCCGTTGTCCTTGAATTCGTCTTTGGCCAGCCCCCATCTGCGCATCTCCGCCTGCACATCCTTGGGCACTCGCGGGTCGTTGGCGATGAAGTAGAGCCAGCCTTTCTGATAGTCCTCGTGCTCGCGGATGATCTCGCGTCGCCGTTCGTAGGAGGCCTCGGGGTAATCGTAGTTGTAGCCGATGTTGTCGGCGCTCATCGGCCCGTGGTTGTTGGCGTCGGTCTTGTGATTGGGAATGCGGTCGAACTTATCAAACGTCTCGCGCCAGCCCGCCTCGAAGATTCGCGCGAGCAGTTCGTATTGCTTCGGGTCGTAGCCGGCGGGTTTTGGGAACGGGACGCGGTTGTCGGGATGATCCGTGAGGCACATGCGGAAATTGTAGGCCTGCACGCGCTTGTCGCCCTGGCCGTATTCCCCGGGCGGCGCGGCGCTGACGCGCGGTATCACGCCGCTCTTCGGATCGCCGGGAATGACGTACGGACTGATCCCTCGCTCCAGAACGCCGAAATGGTGGCGGTGGTGGAGCACGCCGGTCTGCACGCCGTTCCACTTCTCGCCGTAAACGCTCATCGCCTCGCGGCCCACGTGGTAATCCACGCCTGAGGCCGCCATCAGGTCGCCCTCGTAGGTCGCGTCAATGAACATTTTGCCCGCGTATCGCTTGCCGCTGAGCGTCGCGATCGATGTGACGCGCGCGCCGCTCTTCTTCACGCCGTTCTTGCGGTCGAGCCATTCGTCGCGATGGACTGGGATGCGATATTCTTCGATCATTTCCTCGAAGACCTGTTCGGCGACGTGCGGCTCGAAGATCCACATCGTGCGCTGCTCGCCGTCAATCGCCTGCGTGCCCTGCCCCTTATTGCCATACTCCTCGGGCCTCTCCCATTTCCAGGCCGCGGGTTGGGCGTAATGCTTCCAGACGCGGTGATAAAACTCATGCGCCAGCCCGCCAATGACCGCCTTGTTGCCCGTATCGGTGAAACCAAGACCGCCGCTAGAGAGGCCTCCCAGATGTTTGTCCGGCGAAACGATGATCACCGTCTTGCCCATCCTCTTCGCCTGAACCGCCGCAGTAACAGCCGCCGCCGTGCCGCCGTAAATCACCAGGTCGTATTGGCTCGCCGATTGATTTCCCGCGGATGAGGTTGTGAACAGAAGTAGAAAAACCAGTAGGAGATAACGCATGAATGTTCCTTCAAAAAGGGGAGGGCAAACTGGCAGTTTGCCCGGTTTTCACCAAAGACCGCATCGAATGAGTCAAGGCAAACTGCCAGTTTGCCCTAATCTGCAGATAGAGACGCAAGATTTTGCGTCTCTACTTGACTGCAAGCTCTATCTACAACGCGATAGCGTTTAGATGGAGTAGTTGACTGATTGTTATCTTTTTCGCCGAACGGTAATCTCTTGAATGACATGCCAGGTTTTACCACCGTCGCCCGAACCTTGCGCCCGCCAGCGGAATGATTTCTCAGTAATGTCGGAAAATATCCATTGACCCACTCGACCCTGATCGCTTGCTGTTTCCAGGACAATCTCTTTTCCTACCTGCCGAGCCGTGAAGACGCCCAGATTATTTTTGATCGGCCCCACCCAGACGCAATGCCAGGCATCGATTTTGGGATCATAGACGCGCACCGTCGTTCCATACTCTACCGGCGTTGCATCCGGTCGGTTGCTGTTGGGATGGACAATCCAAACATCCTGAATCGCTCGCCCTTCAAGAATCCAACCCCAGCGCCATGCGCGATAACGGCTGCCCTTCCCCGAGGTAACGCATGACTTCCGGGTCGGCGCAGATCTCCGCGTACTCATCGAGGTCAGCGTCACAGAACATCCGCAGGATCAATCGTTCAGTCTCGATCGTATTCATAAGCGCTGAAAAGGGCATCCATCGTCAGCAATTCTCGGTTTAGAAATGCGGAGCAATTGGCGCACACCCGGAGCTCCAGATTCCCGGGCGGTTGTTGCCAGAGCGGTCAAAGCCGGCCCTCAGCCGCCAATCACCGCAAGCGCGATTGGGACCGGCAAAGGCAGCGAAATGGGATCCCGCGTTCGGCGCGAGCCATTAACGAGTTCGCTGTGATTTGAGAGAACGACGGCCGTTCCTGCGCCTAATGTGATCAGGAACGTCAAAACAGAGAAGCACAGGATATTCAAGGCTACAGTCCTACTCGATTGACCAAGTGGCCCATCAGGAAAGCTGGTTTTGACCGGAACTGCGGCAGCAGCCGATGAACCGCGCTGTTGGTCTCCGAGCTTTACACCCAATGGCATTATTTCACCCCTAACTCGATCTTCTTGGCCGTGCAGATATAGTAGCTGCCAAGGTTTACTTTTTCGATTTCGATCTCAGCGGTGAGAGTAGACAGATCTTTCCATGGCGCCCTGCCAGGAGCCCCGAGGATCGTACGTCTGCTGAGCCAAGTGACAAATGAGCGAGACAATCGACCCCTTCTGATAATATGGCTGTAGCGCTATTCGAGAAAGAGCCATGCGATGGACCGTCTGAATTCTGCGACGAGGCGCCGGATTTCTGCGACGCACAACCTTAATCGCAACAGGAGTTGGGCGCTCGCCCCTTCGCCAGGGTATTTTGAGCTCTTCTTCCTAAGGAGAATCTCTTCGCAAGATATATTTTTGCGTAGGCTCCCGTGAAATCGAGAAGAAGTTTGTTTTTATTCGCGCGTCTGCACTCTTCCGCAACCAACTCAAACTGCCGCTCGGCTTCTTCTGTTTCGCCTGAGCCAATAAATCTTGCAATGATGGAAAGACGCGGGCGACGGAGTCGGCGCGCTGACGAAAGTATTCCACCTGCTCATCGAGGACGCGCGGGTTAACCTCCATATAGACCAGCGCCTTCGGCTTCGGCCCGAGGTGGGTTGCGAAAGAGAGAGAGGCGAGCGAGCCGTTGGAATGGCTGACCAGCGCGAACTCCCGCCCGTCGAGAGTTTCTGCCGCCGCCCTGATGTCATCGGCATAGTCCGCCGTCGAGTAAGCTGGCGGGCGCGCTCACTCACTGACGCCGTGCCCTCGTAGATCGAGCCGCAATGCCGCGTAATCAGAGAGATGATCGGGCAGCGGGCGCCACAATCCGCGATGACTGAAATTGCCGTGAACGCAGGGCAGTACCGGCCCAACGCCTGCCCGAATGTCATAGGACAGCTTTGGCCTGCGCGAGTCGAGGAAGCGTGTTTCAATGGATTCGCTCATAAAATTGATCCTGCTTGACCGGACCCTCGGGCAACGGGCAGTATGCGCCTTTTGTAAACCCCTGCGACTCTATGCCAAACGCGTGATTGAACCGCGCCCGGTAGTTCTCCCATGCGATGGCGGAGGTCAGCTCTACCATTTGCGACTCATCGAAATATTCTCGCAACCTCGCGAACAATTCATCCGACACTTCAACCGGCGCCCTGGTCATCCCGACAGCATAGTCGAGGACGAGCTTCTCCACCGTCGAGAAGACATCGCTCTGCTGGTGGACCGGAAGCTGGCGAAGCTGCTCTTCACTGACCCCATATCGTCTGCCCACGGCAGAGCCGATATCGATTCACCAGGGACAGCCGACCATGGCGGCCACTTTGATCAGGGCGAGTTCTTTCAGCCGCGCGTCAACCTTCTTCGAGCGTTCGAAAGCCATCTCAAAGGCCCACGAGCCGAGCAGAACCCAGAAGTGATGGCACATCACTTTCACCGGGCTCACTATTTTTCCGAACCGCTTGCGCGAGAACCAGTAGGCGACTTTGACCAGCAGGCCGCCACTGCCTCGAGGCTTCTCTTCGATCCGCATTACGCCTCCCCTCGTTTTGATTTAAATGCTGCGCCGCCGTCGTTTCGCTCTCCCTGCGCGCAGTTTCCTTCAGGCACGCCTGTAAAACTCATCTCTTGCTCTGTCGAGCGCGCGAACCAATGTCTCAATGTCTTTGGAGTCAGTTCGATAGTTAGTAATACACGCTCTCAATACCAACAAGCCTTCGCCAAGACGAGTCGTGGAAATCCAGGCCTCCCCGGAAGAGACGATCTTCCGAGCGACAGCGTCGATAATCGCGTCTGATTCCGGTTCAGGGGGGCGCCGGTCTACAAAACAGACTACTGGCAACTCCGTTTGATTAACGACCTTCCACTGCGAGGCTTCCAACGCCTGACGCAATAATTCACCCATCGTCGCCTGGTGTTTGATAACGGCGGCGAAACCCTCCCAACCTGCCACCAGCAGAGACAGAAAAACCTTGAGGCCAATAAATCGGCGCGACCACTGGAGCGAATGGGCATAGGGATCGGCAACATTCGCCCCACTGACACTGAAAGGCATATAGTCGGTCTTGATATGAAACACTTGCTCCAATATTGACGGGCGCCGAGTCAGGTAAAGCCCCGCGCCCATCGGAACAGAGAGCCATTTATGCGCATCGAAGGTGATCGAATCAGATCGCTCGATCCCTTTCAGCAAATGGCGTAGCTCTGGGACAAGGGCAACTGCGCCGCCCCAAGCGGCGTCAGTATGCAGCCAGAGCCGCTCACGATCGGCCACCTCCGCGATGCGTGCGATCGGGTCTATCACACCGGCGTTAGTCGCGCCTGCCGTTGCGACAACCAGATATGGGGCAAACCCTGCTGCCTGATCTCGCGCGATTTGTTCGGCCAGGGCTTCGACGTTCATTTGTAGCGCGCCGTCAACGGGAACCTGTCGTACCGCCTCGCTTCCCAAACCACAGGCGCAGGCGGCTTTGATGAAGGAGTGGTGGGTTTGGTTCGAAACATAGAGCGTAGGCTGCCGGTCAAGCCCCCTCATTCCATTCCGCGCAAATTCAGGAAACTTGTGGACGAGTCCGGTCAACAACGCCGTGTGATTCGCCTCGGCGCCGCCGCTAGTAAAAGTACCGTCCGCATCCGCCGCGTCGTAACCAAATTGGCGCGCGAAGCTTCGGATCAAGTGTTGTTCGACTTCAATAGCAAATGGGCTGTGGTTCGAGCTTGCCAGTTGAGGATTGAATATGGCGACCAGGGTGTCGGCCACAATTCCCATAGTGGTCGGGGCAGGATTGAACAATCCGAAATATCTTGGATGTGGAGTATGGACCTGATAGTCCCACAAGTTTCGTACCACAAAATCCACGGCGTCGAGCGGATCGTGTGGATGGGTAAAATCCAGCGGCGCCAGGAGCGAGCGAATCTTTTCCAGATCCACTTCGGGCGCCACGCGCGCCTGAGGTAGTTCAGCAAGGTATCCTTCAAGGACTTTAGCGAGGCGCATCCAAATTTCGACCCGTGTCCCGGCGTCAAGCCCAAGCTTCTCTTGAGGGGGCGCTTCAAGGCGCTGATCAATATTCATTGTTTGATTTACAGCTTTTCAACACAATAGGGACAAAGGTCAGACTAGAACCGCGTCAACCTCTATTTCGATCGGCATGCGGTCGGCGATCAGGCCCCGCGCTTCGACCATGGTCGCGCAAGGTCTGATCTCGCCGAAAAATTCGCCGTGAGCGGGGCCATACTCCTCCCGGCGCGAGATGTCAGTGACGAACATCCGTCATGACTTGCAGCGGCGGCAGAATAGCCAAACATTGGCTCTTGGATAAGAGCCAATGTTTAATTATTGATGGAGCCAATTCTGATGAACGGATTAGTGAACTAGAGTATGGAAACAGGCGCCGTCATCGAAATCAGATAGTATGGCTGTACCGGTATGCTAGAAAGAGCTATTCGATGGGCCGTCTGAATTCCGCGACGAGGGGCCGGATTTCTGCGACGGGGAACCTTTTGTGCCCTTAGATCAGTAGTGAGATCCGCCACGATCATCAGAAAGCGCAGCTCTCAGGCGACGCGCACTGTCACGTATCTCCCGCTCATTGAATGCCGTGTAACCCAACACCAGCGCGCCACGAGCGACTGGCTTCATGCTGAAAGCCGAGAGCGGGAACGTGATGAGGTTGTGAAGCCAGGCGGCGCGCGCGACTGCCCGGTCGTCCACACCGCGAGGCAACCATCCGATCAGATGCATCCCGGCCTCACTCTCTTGAACCTCCAACAAACCGGAAAGTTCGGCCTTCGCGGCGGCGACGAAATAAGCCTGTCTTTCCGCGTATAGCTTTCGCATCCGTCTCAGGTGTCGAGCGAAGTGTCCTTCTTCGATGAAGTCGGCCAACGCCGCCTGCGGAATCGTGGACGATACCAGGTCGGTCATCACGCGCGCCCCGACGAAGGCATCGACCAGATCGGGCGGCGCAACCAGATAGCCGATCCGCAAAGATGGGAACATGACTTTGCTGAAGGTCCCGGTGTAGATCACCCGCTGATCGCCGTCCAAACCCTGTAATGAGGGAATCGGTCGCCCGCTGTAACGATACTCGCCGTCACAATCATCCTCGATGATCCACGCCTTTGTTTGTCGCGCCCATTCAAGTAATTCCAGTCGCCGCGCCAGACTCATTGTGACTCCAAGCGGAAACTGATGCGAAGGGGTGACATAGACCATCCGCGCGCTATTGCTGGTCTTTCCGACGGCGTTGACGCTGACGCCTTCCTCGTCGACCGGCGCAGGGACGAGGCGAACGCCCGCTCGCGCAAAGACTCCGCGCACCCCGAAGAACCCGGGATCTTCGATCAAAGCCGTGTCTCCGGGATCGAGCAGCATCTGGATGGCAATGTCCAGCGCCACCTGCGAACCTGGAACGATAATGACCTGTTCAGCTTCACATTTGACAGCTCGCGACGATCTCAAATAAGCGGCGATCGCTTCGCGTAATTGCGGATACCCTGCCGGGTAGACATAACCGAGTAGATCGTGCGAGGGATGACGACTGTGCTTAGCCAGCAGCCGCGTCCAGATTTTGAAGGGAAAAGCCATAAAGTCCGGAGTCGCGCATCGGAATGGCGTTGGCTTTCCGAAGACACGCTCTCCAAAGTTGGGTAGAATCGCTACTAGCTTTCGACCACGTTTCGATAATGGACTGCGCTGGGACATCCGATTTTCGACCCGTGATGTCATCGTGCGGGCCTCCAACATCTCTTCCGGCAGCGTCCGCGCCACGAACGTTCCCGACCCGACGACGCCTTCCACATAACCTTCGGCGAGAAGCTGCTCGTAGACGCTCATCACAGTGTTTCTCGATACGCCGAGTTCGCGGGCGAACTCGCGTGTCGACTGCAATCTGGTTCCAGCCTTGAGCCTTCCGCTCAGAATCGCGCCGCGCAACTCTTCATAAAGCTGCCTGTGTAGCGGTAAAGCAGCGAGGGGGTCCAGCGAAATAACCGACAACGGCAGCAATGGAATTCGTTTCTTCACTATTAAATCACCAGCCATCTTTGAAAATTGGCTCTATAAATAAAACGATATTGGCTCTTATACAAGAGCCAATTTTCAGATAGCCTGTCGCCGGATAAAGGGCAACTTCGACAGGAAGTGGAAAGCAAGGAGTAGAGAACATAGAGCGGAAAGCCAAAGTCCGATGGCGTGGCAAACGAAAATTCCCACAACAGGGGTGGAAGCAAGAATATGGGCAAGAACGAGAAGAAGGAACGAGACCGGGCAGTTGAGGAGAACGTCAGAGTGGTCCTCGATGTCTTCAGTGCGATCGAGCGGCGTGATGAGCGGAGGGTCCGCGATCTGATACAGCCAGATTTAGTGATTCACTCTACTTGGCGCGGGGCGATGAAAGATGAAGCTTCCTCTGGAGCGTTGGTTGTCGGCGCCGTGAATGAGCAGGCGCAGTGCGAGCGCGCTCACTTCAGCGTCGCCGACGCGCTGCGAAAGTTGGAAACTGTATATGGCGCGCGATCAGTGGCGCTGTTCGAGCATGGCAGCCTGCAAGTCAAGATGTACGCGCCGCGCAGATGCGATCCTCAAACGCCACACTCGCGCGGCGAACTTTACGTGGTCGCGCGTGGCGATGGCGTTTTCTTTGATTGAACTTCGCGGCGGCGATTCCAGACCGGCGACGTGATATTCGCGCCCGCAGGAAGCGAGCGCCGCCTCGAGAATTTCGCCGATGATTTCGCCGTCTGGGTGATGTTTTATGGCTAGGATGGCGGAGAGAATAACGTTCGATCTTGAACCAAAGGAGCGTTAAGTGATCATCGAGAGACAGGCAATCCGGGCAATTCTTCTGACACAGGAGAACGAGATACTTCTACTACGAGTCCGTGAACCGGAGACAGGCGAGTGGTTTTGGATCACTCCGGGCGGAGGACTCGAACCGGGCGAAACAATCGAAGAAGGGCTGAGGCGGGAACTTCAAGAAGAACTCGGCCTCGATCAATACGTAATCGGCCCTTTGGTTTGGCGGCAACAACACACTTGTAATTGGGAGGGCAGGCGCGTCTGCCAATACGAGCAGTATTACATCGTTCATGTCAATCGCTTTGAACCTCAGATGTCCGATGCCGCCGAGGCTAAAATCTTGGATCGATTTCAATGGTGGCCTTTGGATGAGCTACCCCAATCTCGTGAACGCCACATACCTTTCTCACTGACGGAGATTGTGACGCGTTATCTTACGCGCGGGGCGCCTCAGGAGCCACTCGGAGTAGAAATTCTCGTGGATTGGAAGGGCGAATCGGTCGGACGTCTTACGGACACCGTTCCACCTGAGAAGCCCCCCGGCAGCGGCAGGTGCTGGATGTTCTCCTGTTTGTCGCGCTCGCTTTTCTGATTACCTGGGTGTCAGGAACGCTGGTCGTTGTGGCATTACTGGCCGGTATTCACGCCCGCGGGTGGTTCGCTGAGGGAACTGGTTTCCGCGCCGTTCGGAACATGGCTCGTCTACGAAATCGCGAATTCCATCATCATGGCGTGGCTATATAATAGCACGGGCGGGAGCTTGCCGATCGCGTGGGCGGCGCATGTGGGCCTCAGTCTCGGGCAAAATCTAGTGAACAGCCATCCCATACCGTTCGGTTCGTTTGTGATCGTTTTCTGTCTTGCAGCCATCACCCTGGTTCTCGTGTACGGACCGAAGAGGTTGTCGCGCAGCAGTGCGCGGCCGCTTCCCAAAGATGACGCAGGGACGAGTGAACAGCGAATCTGACGCGAAGGAGGAGGAGGTGAGCTGATCGACAAGGTTGCGATTTTGACCGGGGCTGGGGGCGGCGGCTCCGGCCGCGCGATCGCCCGTCGCTTTGCGCGCGAGGGCGCCTCTGTTGTGATCGCCGACATACGCGAAGACGGGATGCGCGATGCGGAGGCGCTCGCTCGTAGCGCGAGACAGTGGGCGTTGTAATTGCAACTTCACCCACATTTCCTCTTCAATACGCTCAACGCCATCTCGGCGCTGATTGTCGAAGGCCGATCGGCATCGGCCGACCACATGCTCGGGCAACCGGCTCTGCTCACGCATGGCGGCGATGCCCCACTTTGGATACGACTGCGTCACTCGGACGAGCCGGTCGGGATCAGTGTAAGGAGGGGCCGGATGAGCGCGCCATTGATGAGGCTGAACATGACCGCGTTGCCGCCGATCCCCAGCGCGAGCGAAAGCGCCGCCACGGCGGTCAGGCCGGGATGCTCGCGCAACATCCGAAGGCTGTAGCGCAGGTCTTGCCATAGATCTCCGATCATATTCATTCCCTTGTTCACAGCGCCTCGTTGACCTCCCGCGCGGCGCGCAATCCCGATTCCAGCGCTCCCTGCATCCACGTCGACCACGATGAAGTATGCTCTCCGGCGAAATGGATTCGCCCTTCGCGCCGCGCGATGTGGGGAAGCAATGAAGTCATCTGCCCGGGCCTGAACTCAGATGTTCCACCACGCGCCCATTCGTCCTCATCCCAGCATTTGGAGGCGCCACCTTCAAAATTATCGCGCAGTCCGGGAAAGACCTGATTCATTCGTTCGAGAGCGAATTGGATTCGCTCGTCCTCTTTCAGCGCTGTCACTCGCCGCGCGGTCTCACCGGCCAGATACGAGACCAGGACGGCGCGCCGTCCCGGCTGATTGAATGTATAATCCCAAAACTCTATCGGATGATCCGATCAGGCGCATTGACATCACCCAACTCTGCCGCTGCGGAGAATAGATACTTCCCGGCTATGCCGGCGATCCCCAATTTTCTCTCTTCGGGCGTGAAGTCGAGAGGCGTTTGGGAAAGATCCGGCGGCCGGCCAGGCAATACTTGAGTGCGCTTGCCTCTGATGTAGTTGGTGAAGGCCCGCTCGCCCGGCCAGAAAGGGTCGAGCGTAAGATCGAAGAGCTTGGCGTACTTCAGCGTCAGGTCGTGATTATCCGGGATGCGGGCGGCGCCGGCCTCGGCATACAGCCCGTCTGAAAACGACTCGCGCAGTGTGTGAACGCGACCGCCCGGTCGCGTGCGGGCTTCGAGCGCCGTCACGTCATGGCCGGCCTGTGACAGTTCGTACGCCGCAACGAGTCCAGCCAACCCCGCCCCGACGATCAGAACCTTCTTTGTCGCGCCCTTTGGCTCAAAACTCTTGTGACCTGACGTCGGGGCGCCGGGCGAAGGAACAGAAGGCATAGCTGCTCCGACCAAACTCCGCTTCAAGAACTCTCTGCGGTGGATGTTGTGGTTTGTCTTCTCCATTAGTGTCAAGGCTTTTAGTATCGGATCGTTGAAAACCGCTTGCCGATTTCCCAATGGTGTCCGAACGGATCGACGACTCGTTCGACGCGCCAGCCATATGGTTGGTCGCTGACCGGCGAAACCACTCTGGCTCCCGCCACGACTGCCCGTTCGAAAGTAGCGTCTGGATCTTCTACGATCATCACCATTCGCGCCGAGGGGCCGCCCAGCGACTCAGGGCTGAAGCTGAGGTGTTCCGGAGACTCGTCGGCCAGCCAGAATTCGGCTCCCGCTACAGACAACTGGGCGACCACGTCTCCGGCATCGTTGTCAATGCGAAACAACTCGTCGGCCCCGAACGCCGACTTGTAGAACTCAATCGCCTGCGCGCCCCTTCGAACTGAGAGCATCGGAGTTATGGCGGTTTTCTGATTTTTGTCTCTGCGCATGTCATCACTCATCGTAATAGTCCTCTCTCGCCGATTTCATTCTTTATACCCAACGCTACCGCTCACGCAGCGCGTTTCTTAACGCGCTCGCGTGCAGCGGTTAGTTAGAGAGCGCTTCAGTCACGCGCGCCACTCGTTCCGCAACAGAAAGATCGCCCTCGAGTCTCAGCACGGGGCAGGACCGTTCACTCAGCCACTTCTCGTGGAGTGCGCGACTTCGACCAGACATGCGGCCAGTGTCATACTGCGCCGCCCACTCAAGGAACACTTCATCGACTCGCCCAAGCTCACTCATTTCTCGCTCTCGCAGCCTCGCCACGCGAATCTCCGCGTCAAGTATCAAAAATACGATCAGTGAGAACGAGTCTTCTAGTTCAGCGCCCCAATTCCTGACGCAGCCGGCGACTACAGCCGAAGAAGCTTTCCGAAGGTCAGCAAGAATGAGCTGAAGCCGCGCAGCAGGATCACGCTTCTCTTCGTAGGGCGGATCCGTTGGTATCCAGTAGTAATCGTCCGCGTCGAGAAACGAACTGCCAAGGCGCACGGAAAGAGCCCGACCTAACATTGTAGTGCCTGATCCAGAGGCTCCAGTAACTAGTACACGCATAGGCTCTGCGCTCTCTAACACCCAGCATTCAGCGGCGCAGCGCTGTGCGCCGCGTCTGAACGGATTAGTGAACAAGAGTAGAGAAACGGGCGCCATCATCGAAATTAGATGATATGCTGTAGCGATGTGTGGGAAAGAGCCGTGCGATGGGCCATCTGAATTCTGCGACGAGGCGCCGGATTTCTGCGACGGGCAGCCTTTAGCGCTTCAATCGCAACAGGAGTTGTGCGCTCATCCATTCGCCAGGGTACGCAGCAGGTTTGCCATTTCAATCGCCGCCATCGCAGCCTCCGCGCCTTTGTTGCCGGCCTTCGTCCCAGCGCGTTCGAGGGCCTGCTCGATGTTCTCTGTGGTCAGCACGCCGAACAATATCGGCAGGCCGGTAGACAGCGCCGCCGACGCGATGCCGCCCGCGACCTGCCCCGCGACGTAATCAAAGTGCGCTGTCGCTCCCCGAATGACAACGCCGAGGCAGATAATGGCGTTATAGTGCGGGTGATCCGGCGCCTCGCCCCTGCGGTCAGCCATCCGCTTAGCAACTAGAGGGATTTCAAACGCGCCCGGTACCCATGCGATGTCAATGTCCTCGGTGGCGACGCCATGCCGGATCAGCGCATCCTGCGCGCCGCGCAATAGTTCTTTGCCAATCGTGTCATTGAAGCGTGAGACGACAATGCCGAATTTCAAGCCGGCGCCGATGAGATTGCCTTCAAATGTCTTGACCATGATGCGCTCCTAAGGGTTGATGACTGTCTCTGTGCGGTAGCGGTAGGCGATCAAATCAGCAATGGAAATGATTTTGAGTCCATGCCGGGCGGCGAACGACTCCAATTCGGGCAGCCGGGCCATCGCGCCGTCGTCGTTCATAATCTCGCAGATGGCCGCAGCCGGATACAGTCCCGCCAGCCGCGCTAGGGCGACCGAGGCCTCAGTTTGCCCGGGGCGCGCCAACACATCGCCCTCTGCAGAGCGTAGTGGGAAGACGTGTCCGGGACGGGCGATGTCTTCGGGGCGCGTGGCGTGGGCGATCAGGGCGCGGATGGTCGTCGCCCGGTCAAAGGCAGAGATGCCGGTAGTGACCCCGCGCCGAGCATCGACCGAGACGGTAAAGGCTGTCCCGAAGCGAGCCGTGTTCTCGGCGCCCGGCGCCATCATCGGGATGCGCAGTTCGTCGAGCCGCTCCCCGGTCATTGCCAGGCAGATCAGCCCTCGGCCTTCACGAGCCATGAAGTTGATGGCCTGGGGCGTGGCGAATTCGGCCGCGATAGCGAGGTCGCCTTCGTTCTCGCGGTCTTCAGCGTCCACAATGATCACAAACTTGCCGGCGCGGAAGTCGGCCAGCGCATCTTCAATTCCGGCGAGCGGCATAGCGCGTCTCCCCAATAAACTTCTCGACGTACTTGCCGAGAATATCCACTTCCAGATTCACCCGACTGGGCGCCGGCTTGCGAGGCAGAGTGGTATGCTGCTGTGTGTAAGCAACGAGCATGAATGTGAATGCGTCAGGGAAAACATCCACTACGGTCAGGCTCACGCCGTCTACGGCGATGTAACCCTTGGGGACAATGTAGCGCAGCATCTCGGGCGCGGCCCCGACTGTCACCCAGAGCGAATCGCCTTCGGGTCGGAAGGCGCGCACTTCGCCCGTGCCATCTACATGTCCCTGCACGAAGTGCCCGCCGATGCGCCCGTTCGTCGTGAGTGGGCGTTCGAGGTTCACGCCGTCGCCGGGGCGCAGGGCTCCCAAGTTGGTGCGCCGTAGGGTCTCCGGCGAGAGGCCAACGGTGAACTTGTCGACGGCGCCCGCGGTGACGGTGAGGCACGCGCCATTAACGGCGAGACTATGTCCCGGGCATGCGCCTTCCAACACGGTCTGCGCCTTTACGGTAAGCGACCATCCGCCCGCAACCTCCGACAGTGATTCCACGATCCCGACTTCTTCTACGATTCCTGTAAACATTGGTTTTCCACCGAGTACTCCACGTTGGCTTGAATCCACAGATCTTGTCTCGTCTGCGCCTGCGGCGCAGGCGATCCTGCCAAAGAATTGGCGCCGATCATTTCAACTTGCAAGCGGCGCACACGAATCGCTTGCGCCAACGCCTCAATCCCTAATCCGCCCACCGGCCCGGGCGCGTCCCGGCCTCCAATGATGAGAGGGGCAATAAAGGCCCACACCCGATCTACTAACTTCTCAGCAAAGAATGCGCCGAGCAATTCGCTTCCGCCCTCGACCAACAGGGTAAGCATCCCACGCCGCCCGATTTCGTCCAGCAGCGCCGGGAGACTGACACGCCCCTGCCCGTCGGCAGGCAAGGTCCAGACCTCGACGCCACGCGCCGTGAGTTCGGCGCAATGGGTGTCGGGCGCGGCGGCAGTCGTCGCCAGCACGGTCCTCCCAGGAAGCGCCGGGTCGAAGACCCCAGCCAGGAACGACACACGGCCTCGGCTGTCGGCGACGATCCGTAGCGGATGGCGAACATCGGCCAGTTCCTCCCCCACGCTCCCTTTCCTTTGCGGGGAGAGAGGCGATAACCGCGTGGTGAGTCGCGGGTCGTCGGCAAGCGCCGTTCCCGCGCCGACGAGGATCGCGTCGGTGACGTTGCGCAATTCATGCGCCAGCTGGCGCGCGGCCTCGTTGCTGATCCAGCGCGAGTCGCCGGCGCGGGTGGCGATCTTGCCATCGAGGCTCATAGCAAACTTGGCGGTTATGAAGGGCCGCCCGGTCATCACATGCTTGAAAAAAGGCCGATTGAGTTCGCGCGCCTCGTCTTCGCAGGGGCCGCGATGCACGGCGACACCGGCGGCCTCGAGTTGGGCGTGAGCCTTCCCGTTCACGCGCGGGTTGGGATCGCCAACCGCGTAGTACACCTCGGCAATGCCGGCGGCGATGATCGCGTCGGCGCAGGGCGGGGTGCGCCCGTAATGCGCGCATGGCTCGAGCGTGACATACATTGTTGCGCCACGCGCGGCGGCGCTGGCGGCGCGCAACGCCTCGGTCTCAGCGTGCGGCTCGCCCGCCCGGCGGTGATAGCCTTCGCCGACGATGCGTCCGTCTTTGACGATGACGGCCCCGACCATTGGATTGGGGCTGGTGCGGCCCTCGGCCCGACGTGCGAGCGCAAATGCGCGACGCATGTGGGCGCTATGAGTGGCAGTGTCCATAATAAAGTAAGTAGCATTAAGAGGAAGCAAGCCTTTGGTTGTCAACGCTTTATGGCTTTATTTCAACCGAATTTGGATCTACTGAGGCTCTGAATAAGCGTTGATGGCTTGCGAATTATTCTTGACTGAACGCTCAGGCAGCGCGCAGTATGCGCCTTTCGCAAACCCCTGCGACTCTATGCCAAACGCGTGATTGAACCGCGCCCGACTGCCTCGAGGCTTCTCTTCGATCCGCATTACTCCCCTCCTCGTTTTGATTTAATCGCAAAGCGCCTGGCAACCAGATTTATGAGGCTTTTAGGCCGCCGCCATACGTTTCAATTTTCAATTTGACCCGGCTTTCTTATTCGGGTCATCAGCAGGGTTCACCCAGAAGGTCTTGAATGGCCCGACACCGTGAAGTTGGATGATGGTCTCCCCTTCTTCCCACACGATAGGCTAAATCAAACCAAGTAACATTGGTACGGTACCGGGAGCGGTAGCGACCGGGCGCCCGGCGGAGAGTGCGCTTCGCCGGGCGCCCGGTCGCTACCGCTCCCGGTACCGTACCGCCGCGTGTGCCAATGTTGTCTGGCCGCTATAGAGCCAATTTCGCTGAAAGGTTTGGTGGATAGAAGTGAAGAAAGCGGGTACATCTGGCGCTAACGAATAGAAATCCATGCTTCCCCAAAAGAGCTAACACTAACAGATGATATTACTGTAGCGCCATGCGAGAAAGGGCCATGCGATGGACCGTCTGAATTCTGCGACGAGGCGCAGGAAGACTGCGACGGAGAACTTTTGCCGCGCGCAGCAGCAAGAACGGTGTCCTGGCCCGGCTTGCCGCCGCTTATTGTTCTCCGAATTCAGAAAGCGCGGTTCTCAGGCGACGCGCACTGTCACGCATCTCTCGCCCATTGAATGCCGTGTAACCCAACACCAGCGCGCCACGAGCGACAGGCTTCAGGCTGAAAGCCGAGAGCGGGAGCGTGATGAGGTTGTGACGCCAGGCAGCGCGCGCGACCGCCCGGTCGTCCACACCGCGAGGCAACCACCCAATCAGATGCATCCCGGCCTCACTCTCTTGAACCTCCAACAAACCGGAAAGTTCGGCCTTCGCGGCGGTGACGAAATAAGCCTGTCTTTCCGCGTATAGCTTTCGCATCCGTCGCAGGTGTCGTGCGAAATGTCCTTCTTCGATGAAGGGTTCTGTTGCAAATAAACCAAACATCCGGTCCTCAATGCTGGTAGACTGGCCCAATTCCATCATCACTGGGGGCTGCTCTGACCAAATCCAATCCGTTCAAATGGCGACACTATGAACCCGAGATTATCCTTCTCTGCGTGCGCTGGTATTTACGCTACGCCCTCAGTTATCGCGACCTCGAAGAAATGATGAATGAACGCGGCCTGTCGGTCGATCACACGACGATCTACCGCTCTCGTGCAGCGGTATGCCCCGGAATTGGAGAAAAGATCACGCCCTCATCTGCGGCCGACCAATGACTCCTACCGCGTCGATGAAACCTACGTCAAAATCAGAGGGAAATGGTATTACCTCTACCGCGCGGTGGATTCCACAGGCCAAACGATTGACTTTATGCTCAGCGCAAAAAGAGACGCGAGGGCCGCCAAACGATTCTTCCGCAAAATGCTCAAGCTTCCGCAACATTCATCTCCGCGAGTCATCAACGTAGATCAGAACAGAGCCTACCCGCCCGCGGTCGAAGAATTGAAGGAGGAAGGAGTCCTGTCCGTCGCCGCTCAATTACGCCAATGCAAATATCTCAATAATATCGTCGAGCAGGATCACCGATTCATAAAACGCCGAGTCAATCCCGGACTCGGCTTCTTCAGTTTCAAGACGGCGCGGCGGACCATCGGCGGGTATGAGGCCATGAACATGATCCGGAAGGGACAGGTTGAAGGAATCGGGAAAGGCGACATTCGCGGACAAGTTAGATTCGTGGCTGATCTCTTCGAGGTTGCCGCCTGAACTGAAGTAACGTTCAGTATTTTTGTATCCCAAGTGATTTTTTGCAACACAACCGTTTTCCTTGTATGAAGAAATTACGGGTAGAGGTATAAAAGCCCAGTTTCCGCCGGAAGACTTCGAGGGCAGAATCAGAAACTATCTGTCCGAGTAATTTTCATAGACACCGCGCCGGAGCATTTCTTTCATACGTATTTCAGTGTATAGTAGGGGCCGTCTTAACAGAACAGTTTTGGCTTCAGGCGCCTGTTGCCGTTTCCGGAGGTAACAGGAGAATAGGGAAGCGGGTGAAATTCCCGCACGGTCCCGCCACTGTGAAAGCCTTTTGATTCTTCTCCTCTCCAATCTTGCGCCACTGCGCGATAGCGTGGGAAGGCTTCGGAGGAGAAGACACGTCGTTTGTATCCGGCGTAAAGGCTTAAGTCAGGAGACCTACCTGAAGTTCGGTCACGCATGTGAACTCTTCGTGGATTGAGAGGGAGCAAGGTCTTGCGATTATCTTCCACCACATTTAGACATCATTCCACTGGGGCAGTCCCAAGTTCATCTGCGTTTGAGCGCCAAAGCTGATTGGCCGAGTTAACGCCGGTAATCGTCAATCTATACTTGGGCTTTGGGGTTAGCAATGATCGTCTTCGTCTCCGCCGCGGCGACTGAGCGCTTGATAGTTGCCACAGCGACAAAGAGTTTACCCACCACATTTCCGCCTGTTCAAATTCTGGATAGCGGGAGGTTGCAGACGGACGGCGAGATCGACGGCCTCCTGACGAGCGTTGGCGCGGAGACCTGTGTCTTCGTGGTTCGGGTGTTGGGCGGCAAAAGCTATTTCGAACGGGGGTTCGCGCGCTTGCGGGAGTTTTGCCGCGAGCGGGAACGCTATCTAATCGCCTTGCCAGGAGACCAAAATCCTGATGCGGAACTGGATGCGATTTCCAATGTTCCGTCGGCGGACGCCGCGACGGCCCTGCAGTATGCCCTGGCGGGCGGGGTCGAGAATTACAAAAACCTGCTGCTCTACTTGTCCGACGTCTTTTTATCAACTGCGTTCGGTTTCGAGGTTCCCGCGTCGATGCCTGACGCCGGTCTTTATCATCCGGACGCGACCGACCGCATCAGTTGCGCCACATTAAGCCTCCCCGAATTCAAACAACATTACTGGCGGGAGCGACGACCGGCCATCGGTCTTCTGTTTTACCGGGCTTACTGGCAGAGCGGCGACCTGGCGGTGGTTGACGGACTGGCGCGCGAGATCGAAGTGCGCGGCTACAACGCGCTGCCCGTCTTCTGTTACAGCCTGCGCGACGAGGCGGCAAAGGCGGCCACGGCCAACGTCTTCGCCAAGTATTTCGTGGATGACAGCGGGCCGGCGGTTGATTGCATCATCAGCCTGTTCAGCTACGCCGTCGCCGAATTGATACACGAGGAGCGGATGACCACGGCTTGCGGCCAGATGACCGATTTCCTGACCGCTCTCGCCGTCCCCTTCATTCAAGCCGTCACGACCTCACTTACCGTATCCGCCTGGCAAAAAAGCGAAGCCGGTTTACCGCCTTGGGACGCGGCGACGAAAGTCGTGGCGCCGGAGTTCGACGGGCGCATCATCGGTCCGGTCGTAGGCTTTCGTCAGGAAGGCGGCGCCGTGAATTCAAATTCAGAGGTCGAGTCGCGCTCGGTTGGCCTGGAGGATCGCTTACGGGCTTGTGTTGACTTGGCGGTGCGGCACTCGGTCTTGCGCCGCAAGCCGAACGCCGAAAAGAGACTGGCCATCGTCCTGACAAATTTTGCCAACCGGCACGGTCGCATTGGGAGCGCGGTCGGGCTGGACACGCCGGCCTCCGTGATCAATCTGTTGTGGGGTTTGCGCGAACGCGGCTATCACGTGACGGGCATTCCGGCGGACGGAGACGCATTGATGGAGGAACTCATCGCCTGCGGCGGTTACGACAAGGAGTTCCTAACCGAAGAACAGATGCGCTTCGCCACGGCGCGCTACACCGCCGGCCAGTACGAGAAGTGGTTTTCGCAATTTCCAGCGGGCAGTCGGGTCGCGCTCAGAGAAGAATGGGGCGCGCCGCCCGGGGCCGTCTTTCGACGCGACGATGAAATCTACGTCGCGGGCAAGCTTTACGGCAATGTCTTTGTGATGATCCAACCGCCACGCGGTTTCGGCGAAAACCCGCTCGCGGTCTATCACAGTGGCGACCTCATCCCGACGCATCATTACCTCGGCGCATACCGCTGGCTGCGCCATATATTCCGCGCCGATGCGGTGGCGCAGTGCGGCAAGCACGGAACTCTGGAATGGTTACCGGGTAAAGGGCTTGGTCTCTCCGAAGAGTGTTATCCCGAACTCGCCATCGGCGACTTGCCGGTCTTCTACCCTTTTATCATCAACGATCCCGGCGAAGGCGCGCAGGCCAAGCGGCGAATGCATGCCTGTATCATCGATCACCTGATCCCGCCGATGACGCAGGCCGAGACTTACGACGAACTCGCGCGACTGCAACAACTGCTCGAGACTTATGCCAACGCGGAGCGCATCGACCCGGAAAAACTACCGCTCATTCAGCAAGAGATCTGGAATGCCGTGGTCGCCGCGAATCTGCATCGGGATCTGGGCGTCGAGGCTCAGCCGGAGGACGCGGCCTACGGCGAATTCATCCGGCACATTGACGGCTATTTATGCGAGATCGGCGATCTGCAAATTCGCGACGGCCTGCATGTCCTGGGCCAATTGCCGGGCGGCGAACAACTCATCAATCTCGCCCTGGCCTTGATCAGGCTCGACTCGCCTGGAATGACCGGCGTCCGCCGCGCCATCTCGGAGGATTATCAATTGGATTACAGTGCGCTTAGCGACACGGCGACGCTCGGTTCCACTTACTTCGGGACGCTGCCATCACAACTCACCCTTCTGACCGGAGGCGCCACTGCGCGGACCAATGGCGATGTCATGCGTCATCTCGAAGATGTCGCGCGCCGGCTCGTCACACATCTGGCCGCCGCCGATTTCGCCCCGGCGGCAATCGAAGTGGCGCTTCGATCCTGCCATCTGCCCCCCGGCGGCAAAACGAGTGGGACCTTGCGAAAGCTGGCCGAAACCATCCTCCCCAACCTCAGGCGCACGGATGAAGAACTGATCAACATGCTCAACGGATTGGAAGGCCGCGCCGTTCCTGCCGGGCCGAGCGGCGCGCCGACGCGCGGGATGACAAACGTCTTGCCGACCGGGCGCAACTTCTATTCAGTTGACGTTCGCGCCATTCCGTCTCTCTTCGCATGGCGGGTGGGACAAAGACTCGGCGACGATCTGTTGCGACAGTACCTCGAACGCGAAGGGCGATACCCGGAAGCCATCGGCTTGACGATCTGGGGGACGTCGAACATGCGGACGCAGGGCGACGACATCGCGGAGGCCCTGTGGTTGATAGGCGTCCGCCCGGTCTGGCAGGAGGAGAACCGGCGGGTCGTGGATCTGGAGGTAATTCCACTTTCGGAACTAATCCGCCCGCGCATTGACGTGACGGTCAGAATGTCGGGATTCTTTCGCGACGCGTTTCCGGGCGTAGTGAAGCTGCTGGACCGCGCGGTGAATTTGGTCGCCGATCTGGATGAGCCGGAGGCGGAGAATTTCGTGCGCAAGCATGTGCGAAGTGATGAAGCGGAGTTCTCACGTCGCGGAGTCGCACGGGCGGCGGCAAAAGCGCGATACCGGCTGTTTTCCAACAGGCCCGGGTCATACGGCACGGGCATTCTCAGCGCCATCACCGAATCGAACTGGGAGACGAGCGACGACCTGGGGCGCATCTATCTCGAATGGGGAGGATTCGCTTACACGGGCGACCTTAACGGAGAACCGGCGCGCGATGAATTTCAACACCGGCTCATCGCAACGGAAATCGCCGTGCAGAACAAGGACAACTACGAGCACGACATCTTCGACAGCGACGATTACATGCAATTTCACGGCGGAATGATCGCCGCCATCAGGTCGCTCGCCGGGCGCGAGCCGATGGCCGTATTGGGCGATTCGGCCAATCCGGAGACGGCGCGTAATCGCGACATCCGTGAAGAGGCGCGCCGCGTCTTCCGGGCGCGCGTGGCGAACCCGAAATGGCTGCGCGCCATTCAGCGGCATGGCTACAAGGGCGCGCTGGAGATGGCGGCTACGGTGGACTACCTGTTCGGCTATGACGCGACGGCGCGGGTGATTGACGACTGGATGTACCAGCAGGTGGCTGAGAAGTACGTGCTCGATGAAACGAGCCGGGAGTTCTGCGAGCGCAGCAACCCGTGGGCGCTGCGCGAAATGACGGGGCGCTTGCTTGAAGCCGCTGAGCGCGGGATGTGGGCTGAGCCTGACCCGGGGACGCTGGCGCGGTTGAAGGCAGCCTATCTTGCCAACGAAAGTTTTCTTGAAGAGAAAGGCGAAGGTAAATGAACACGGAAATGAAGCTCAGCGCTTCAACTGACTCCGCCGCGCCGCACTTTCCTTTCTCGGCCATCGTCGGGCAGGAGGAGATGAAGCGGGCTTTGGTCTTCAACGCGATTGATCCTTCCATCGGGGGCGTGCTGATCACGGGCGCGCGCGGCGCGGCGAAGTCCACGGCCGCGCGCGCCATGGCGGCGTTGCTGCCCGCGATCGAAATCGTCGAAGGCGATACTTTCAACTCCGCGCCGAGGCCTGGAAAAGCGGAGAAGTCCGTGCGAATCCCGACGCCATTCGTCAACTTGCCGGTCGGCGCGACCGAAGACCGAGTGCTGGGCACGCTCGATGTAGAACGGGTTTTGCGCGCGGGCGAGAAACATTTCGAGCCGGGACTGCTCGCCCGCGCCAATCGCGGCGTGTTGTACGTGGATGAAGTCAATCTATTGCCGGATCACCTGGTCGACGTGCTGCTAGACGCCGTTGCGATGGGAGTAAACCGTGTCGAACGGGAGGGCGTCTCGTTTACGCATGAAGCCCGCGTCATCCTGATCGGCACGATGAACCCGGAAGAGGGGGAATTGCGTCCGCAAATGCTCGACCGCTTCGGCCTGTCAGTCGCCGTCTCGGGCTACTTCGAGCCGGAAATGCGCAAAGAGGTCGTCCGGCGGCGGATCGCTTTCGAGACCGATCCGCGGGCTTACGTCGAGCGGTGGATAGACGCCGAAAAAGAACTGTCCGGACGCATCGAGCGGGCGCGCTCGTTACTCGCGTCAGTATCCGTGCCGGACGGGCAATTTGACGCGCTCGTCGAAGCCTGCGCCGAGGCGAGAGCCGACGGCTTGCGAGCCGACATCGTCGCGTACAAGACCGCGCGCGCGGTCGCCGCGTTCGAGGGACGCGCGGAGGTAAACGCTTCCGACGTGAAGGAAGCGCTGGCGCTGGCGCTCGCTCATCGCCGCCGTGTTGCGCTCCCGGGTCCTAAATCAGGGAACGCCCCCCAACCACCGCCTCCCGGCGCCCCGACCGGCGAAACGAAGCGCAACCGCGCCGCCGATCCGCCACAGACGCCGCCCCGAAGCCCGAATTCACAACCTGCTTCGAGTCAAGCGCGGCGCCAACCAGACCGGTCACAGCCGAACGAGCGCACGGATGCGACCCCGAGCGATAGCGCTTCGGCGGCCGGGGAAAGAGTCTTCGCCGCCGGTAATGGCTTCGACCTTGCGCGAATGATTGCGCGTCGCCAACGGCGCAACGCGACGACGGTCGTTTTTGGCAAAGGGGCGTTCGCCTCCTCGCAGAGGTTCGGGCAGATGGTGAGGGCGATGAAGCCGCGCCCGTCGGAGAAGCTCGATCTGGCCATTGAGGCCACAATTCGCGCCGCGGCGATCGACGCGCTTACAGGCGCCGCTGGCGGAGCCACGCGCCTATCCATCCGTCCCGGCCATTGGCGTCACAAACAGCGGCGGATTCGCACGCGCAACCTGGTTCTATTACTGGTTGACGCCTCCGGCTCGATGGCGGCGCTGGGGCGTATGAAGGCCGCGAAGGGCGCGATCTGTTCTCTGCTGGAAGACTCTTACCAACGACGCGACGTAGTCGCGCTGATCGCCTTTCGCGGCGAAGTGGCGGAAGAACTCCTGCCGCCTACGCGCAGCGCCGTCTTCGCCTACAGGCGTTTGGCCGAGCTTCCGACCGGAGGCAGAACGCCTCTGGCCGAAGGGTTGAAACGAGCGCGCCGGGTCATTGAGAGACAGGAGCGCAAAGGCGAACGCGCGCAGCCATTTTTGGTTGTGGTTACAGACGGTCGCGCCACTGTCCCGGAGACAGGGGCGTTTGAAGCCGCATTGGCCGAAGCGGCGCGCCTGCGCCGGATGCGGGCCAGAGGTTTACTCATCGATATGGAAGTCGGGCGGTTGCGATTCGGTCAGGCGAGCGCTCTGGCCAGAGAACTGAATGCGACCTACACGCACATTCAGGAATTGCCGCCGAAAGATTGGGGGCGCGTGATTCACGAATGGATCTCCGCCGAACATCAGTTAGGAGTAGCGGGTCAGTACCGCGAGCGGTAGCGCGCGGGTCTCCATTAGTGGACCGATGGTGGTAACTAAGCTCGCTACCGCTCACGGTACTGACCCGGAGGTGACTTACGCATGAGAGAGCATCGAAAGAATTTGAGATTCCTGTGGCCACTGCTCTTTTTGGCAATGTTACTCAGCGCGGCGTGCGGAACTCCGTCGCGATCAAACCAATCGTCCACGAGTAACGGCTCTTTCCCCCGCACCGTGAGCGCAGGCGAAACGGAAATCGGCATCCCGCGCAGGCCAGAGCGAATCGTTTCGCTGACTCCGAGCAACGACGAGATTCTATGCGCGCTGGTGGACGAAAAACGAATCGCGGGGCTGTCAAAATTTTCCCAGGATGGGGCGACAAGCTACGCCTCCGACGCGGCGCGCAGAATCAACGTCTTCGTCGACCGCAACGCCGAGCAGGTCGTTTCGCTGCGGCCGGACCTGGTGTTGGCGGCGCGCTACACCAAGGTCGATTTGAAGGGACTCCTGGCCGAGACCAATACGCCGCTCGTCATTACGACCGATTTTCGGAATTTCGCCGATATCGAAGCCAACGTTCGCCTGATCGGTCAGGCGGTCGGAGAAGAAGGCCGCGCTGACGCCGTGATCGGAGAGATGCGACGGAAGCTAATCGCCGCGCGTTCACGCCTGCGCCCTGAGAGCGCGGGGCTGCGCGCGCTCTATCTCGCTTCCGGTAATTTCACCGCAGGGGCGGGCACATCGATCCACGAAATCTTGACCGCCGCCGGACTGAAGAATGCCGCGGCCGAGGCCGGAATCAACGGTCACGTCAAAATCGCCTCCGAACAGATCGCTCACATCAATCCCGACGTGATTCTGATTCCCTCCGGTTATGAACGCTATCGCGGCTTTAGGGGCCTGCTGGAAAATGACTCCCAGCTTTCCGCCGTCAGCGCCATCAAGGAGAACCGCATTGTCGAAGTCCCGGCTCGGAGCGTGCTGACGGTCTCGCATCACGTCGCCGACGCAGTTGAAACTCTCATCGAAACCATCGATCGTCTGCAAATGACCAGAGGGGTGGAATAGAAATGAGCGCCAAATTGACGCCGATCGCGGGCGTGCGCGAAATGAATAGCAAAAACAGACATCGCCGCTCCGTTTTGAAGGCGGCCACGCTGGTTGTCACAAGCCTGGCGATTTACGCCGGTTATTTGTTGTTGCGGCGTCACGGAATTGGCGTCCACGAATTGCTGGCGACGAATGGCAATCCCCATTCGATCACGGTGGTCTCGATTCTGGCCTACAGCCTGGTCTTCGGCGTCGGCTCGATCGCGGGGATGGTCATCATGAGTTGTATGGTGGGATTGCCGACGCGCTTGATGGCGGCGCGCTTTCTGAAATTGAGTCTGGCCGTCCGCGCGTTGGCCGGATTGTTCAGCCTCGGTTTCGGCATCTGGCTGCTGCGCGAATTTCTGGCTGCATAAGGCAACCAATAGAAAACTTCCCCTCCGATGAGATGAGGGTTTTGAAAGAGCCGCAAGGGGAACGGCTGCGGCCGTGTTTTGAGCTTCGCAACCGACTTTCGATGGGAAGGAAAGGAGAAATTTTCATGAAGAATCGCATTCGAACAAGGCTCGATTTTGTTGTTTTCTGCCTTCTGTGGCTCGGGGCGGGATTAGCGCATGTGTGGGCGCAATCGGCCAGCGGCCTGAGCAGTCTTAGCGGCAGGATCACCGATTCGCAAGGCGCGGCCGTGGCGGGCGCGACTGTGACGCTTTATGCGCGGGCCACGAACGTACGCGCTACGACCGTGACCGATGAGCGCGGCGAGTATCGCTTTGACCGGCTGCCGGAGGGGGATTATGTGGTTGAGGCGACTGGCGCCGGCTTCGGCAGGTTTTCTCGAACATTCCGCGTTGAGAGAAGCGCATCCGGGACTCTGGATTTCGCCCTGGAGATCGCGGGAGTCAGCGAGACGGTCTTGATCACTGCCTCCGGGACGCCGCAGACAGTTGATGAGGTCTCGAAAGCGGTTTCAGTCGTCACCGCGCAGGAGATCGAGCGACGTAGTGAATATTCAATCGGCGAGGCTTTACGCGCCGTGCCCGGGCTGCGAATTCAGCAGCTCGGCGGCCCCGGCGCGTTCACGCGGATTCAGACGCGCGGCTTGCGCGATTCGGACACCGCGATCCTGATTGACGGGCTGCGGTTGCGCGACGCGGCGTCAACGCAGGGCGACGCGACATCGTTTATTGAAGAGATGTTCGCCGTCAATTCCGACCGGCTCGAAGTCGTGCGCGGCTCCGGCTCCTCGCTTTACGGAACGAACGCCATCGGCGGCGTCGTGAATATCATCTCGGATCAGGGAGGCGGGCCAACGCACGGGCAATTGCAGCTCGAGGGCGGGCAATTGGGACTCTTTCGCGGGCGCGCCCAACTCGCCGGCGGCGTGGACGAAAACAAATTTCTTTATAGCGGCGGCTTGGCGCTGCTCAACGTCAGCGACGGCGTAAACAAAACGCCGACGCGAAATTTCAGCGGACAGGGATTCGCGAAATACAACTTCACGCCGAACGTCTCGCTCGCCACACGCCTCTTCGGCAATACCGCGTACCTGGCTTTAACCGACAGCCCATTTACCGTCACGAGTCAAACCGATATGGCAAGGTATTTACCCGGATTTGCGCCGCCGCCAAGGGGCAGCGTCGTTGATGCGGTCGCGCTCTCGCTCGATCAACAGAGAAGAATCGAGAACGTGCTGGCGGTGGCCGATCTGGACGCGGCCAACTACGTCCCGAACTTGCGCGACCCGGATAACCGGCGTGACTCTAATTACCTGACGGTCGCCGTGATCTTCAACCAACGGATCAACGACGCCTTCGGTTACCGCGCCAGTTACCAAAGGGCCAACACCAACCGGCAATTCAGCGACGGGCCGGGAGGCGCGCGCTTTGAACCCCTGTTCAACAGCGCCAGCATCTTCAACGGGCGCATCGACACCTTCAATCTTCAGGCCGACACAAGGCTGGGGGCGCATAACTTGCTGACGGCAGGGTACGAGTTTGAGCGCGAGCGATTCATTGGAGGGAACCGCGACGAAAATCCGAACGCCGCGTTGCGCGTCAACTCCGGCACGGATGTCAAACAGAGCGGCGCCACATTTTTCATTCAGAATCAGTTCCGCGCGCTCACGAATCGCTTTCAGGCCGCTGCGGCCTTTCGCCTACAGTCCTTCGATTTGACGCAGCCCGAATTCTTCGGCGGGTCTTCCGTCTATTCCGGGCGGCGATATGAATCGCCGAAGACAGCCTATACCGGAGATGGTTCCGTCTCATACTTCTTCGCTTCGACCGGTACGAAATTGCGCGCGCACGCCGGCAGCGGTTATCGCGCGCCTGCCGTATTCGAGCGGTTCGGTTCTTCTTTTTTCAACGGGGTTTTCTCCCCGTTCGGAGACCCACGCCTCGGTCCCGAGCGTTCGATCGCGGTTGACGGCGGCATCGATCAGAAGCTGGCCGGGGATCGTGTGCAACTGAGCGCGACCTATTTCTACACGCGCTTACAGGAAGTCATCGTTTTTGATTCGACCGGTTTCATCACCCCCGCAACCGATCCGTTCGGCCGCTCAAGCGGTTATCGCAACGCGGGCGGCGGGCTTGCGCGCGGAGTGGAGTTTGCCGTCAACACAAAGCCGTATCACACACTCGACCTGAACGCTTCTTATACTTTCACCAATGCGGTCAACCGCGTTCCGTCCTCCGTTCCCGGGTTTCTGCGAACGTTCGTGCAGCCGCGTCATGCGTTCACACTGCTGGCCGCGCAACAGATCACCAGGCGACTGGATGTCGTCTTCGATATGTTCGCATACGGCAGTTACTTCTTTCCGTTCTCGGGTCGCGCCTTCAAATTCAGCGGCCCGGTCAAGGCCGATTTGGGTCTGAGCTATACGCTGCCGATAAGCGACCGAGGCAGTATGAGGTTCTACGGGAAGGTGGAAAACCTATTTGATCGCGAATACTCCGAGAGCGGCTTCCGCACGCCGGGCGCGGTCTTCACGAGTGGCATGGGACTGCGTTTTTGATCTGACGCATCAATTCGAGGCGCTCGAACTCGTCCGGGGGTTCACGCAATCGGGAGGGGCGGCGCTGGCGGCGATTCACGATTTGTCTTTGGCGGCGCGCTCCTGCGATCGGTTGTTGCTTCTGTCGGACGGGAAAATCGTCGCCGCCGGTTTGCCGCCCGAGGTCATCACCGAAAGTAATCTCGCCCAGCACTTCGCGCTCCGCGCCCGTGTGCGGCGCGACGAAGAGTCGGGCGGGTTGATCGTTTATCCACTGGGGTCGAACTCGTCATCCACTCGACGGGCTCGGGCCGGCCAGTAGGGTTTGAATAACTGTCGAAAGGCGATCTTATGTCGACTTCTGTTTCTCAACAGCCGAATAAAAGGTTTAAAGGTCCGGCGCTCTACATCGCGGCGCTGGGCGCGGCGCTGGCGCTGGCGGTCGCCGGAATCGAAGTTACCCGGCGGCTGAAAACCCCTGCGGACGTCGCCACCGCCGTTCCCGCAGCCGCGCGCCCTTTTCCCCGTGAGTTGCGTGACGCCAAAGGCGAGGCGCTGACCCTCCAGCGCGAACCGCAACGCATCGTCTCGCAGACGCTCGGCACGGACGAGATTCTGCTCGCCATCTGCCCGACGGAGCGGGTCGTCGCCCTGAGCTATCTGGCCGAGGACAGCAACTACAGCAACGCCGTCGAACAGGCTCGCCGGATTCCCAACAGGACGACTGAAGAAGCGGAGCAGATCTTGCGACTCATGCCCGACCTGATTTTCGTCGCCAGTTACGGCCGTGCCGAGACGGTCGAACTGCTCAGGGCTTCTAAAGCGCCGGTCTTCCGGTTCGCGAATTTCGATTCTATCGCGGACATCAAATCGAACATCCGCACGGTCGGCTACGCCACGGGGACAGACGCCGCGGCGGAGAACCTCATCCGGCAGATAGATGAAGCGCTGGCCGCCGTTCGCGCGCGCATTCCAAAAAGCGAATCGCCCGTGCGAGTGATGTCCTATGACAAGCTGGGTTATACCGCAGGCGCGAACACGATCTTTGACGACGTCGTGAGCGCCGCGGGCGCCGTCAACGTCAGCGCAGAACAAGGGATCAAGGGCTTCGCCAAGATCAATTCGGAGAAGATTCTCGAATGGCAGCCGGACTTTCTGATTATGGGCGCAAATCAGGGCAAGGAAAAATCAGTGCGCGACCGATTGCTCGAAGACCCTGCGGTCGGCGCCAGCGCGGCCGGACTAGCCAAGCGCATCATCGTGATCGACAACCGGCATTTTCTGACCGTCTCGCATCACGTCGTGCGCTTCGTCGAGGATTTGGCAAATGGAATTTATGGCAACCGAAAGTAAAACAATCGAAGCGTCTCGCTCCCGTATCAAGCGGGCCTCGCGCGGCCTCTTCGCACACCGGGTTGGCGGGTACTTTGTCGTCGTCACGATCGTGTTGCTCGTAGCCTCCATCGCCGGGATTGCCATCGGGAGCACATCCGTAGCGGCCGCTACCGTAGCCCGCGTCCTGGCGTTTCATATATTCCCGCAAGGGATAGTAGACATCAACGACATCCCCGAGCCGCAACAGGTCATTGTCTGGTTGATTCGCACGCCGCGCGTCATCGTAGCGGCGCTTGTCGGCGCGGGACTGGCGGTCGCAGGCGTGCAGATGCAAGGTCTGTTCCGCAACGCGCTGGCTTCGCCCGACATCATCGGGACGAGTTCCGGAGGCGCGCTCGGGGCCGTTCTAGCGCTCGCGACGGGATTGGCGATGCACTCGATCTTTTACCTGCCGGTGATGTCATTCGTCGGCGCGTTGCTCGCGTTGTTTCTGGTCTACGCGATCGCGACGCGGCGGGGGCGCACGCCGGTTTCCACGCTGCTGTTGACCGGCGTCGCGTTAAACGCGCTGATCGGCGCGGTCACATCGTTCGTGATCAGCCTGCAATGGGTGCGGTGGGAAGTGGCGCAGGAGATCCTCTTCTGGATGATGGGCGGACTGGACAGTCGATCCTGGAAGCATGTCTGGCTTGCGCTGCCCTGCGTCGTCATCGGGTTGTTTGTCGCGCTCGTCTATTCACGCGATCTGGACGTCTTGCTGCTCGGCGAGGAGACCGCGCTCGCCGTCGGCGCGGACATAGAGAAAGTAAAGCGGGTTATTTTGACGAGTTCGGCGCTATTGACCGGCGCGGCCGTCGCCGTCAGCGGCCTGATCGGTTTTGTCGGTTTGGTCGTGCCGCACATCGTGCGCCTGATCATCGGGCCAAGACATCGATATTTATTGCCTGCCAGCGCGCTGACCGGCGCGGCTTTCCTGATTCTGACGGATATTCTGGCAAGAACGGTACGCCGACCGGAAGAGATCAGACTGGGAATTGTGACCGCCATTCTAGGCGCGCCGTTCTTTCTGTACCTGCTGCTGCGCCACTATCGCGCGGCAAGCATCGGATGAGTTTGCGAGAGGGAACTATGGAATCTGAAAAACAGACAAACGTCGACCATTCCGCGGGAGAGGAGCCAGACGAGCGCCACGTCGAACAAATGCGACGGCGCAAGGCCTCATATGACGCCCGCAAGGCGGCGGCGACACGAGAAAAGGGCCTGATCATCGTCAACACGGGCACGGGCAAAGGGAAAACCAGCGCCGCATTGGGAATGGTCTTTCGCGCGCTCGGACATGGCATGCGCGTCGGCGTGGTGCAATTCACGAAAGGCGCAATTGAGACCGGAGAGGCAGCTTTCGCTAAACGGCTGGAAGGGCTGATTGATTTCTACACGCTTGGAGAAGGCTACACCTGGGAGACGCAGGACCGCGCGCGTGACACCACCGTGGCGGGCAAGGCCTGGGAGCAGGCGCGCGCGCTGATCGAAGACCCCCGCTATCAGATCGTCGTGCTCGACGAACTCAACATCGTTCTCAAATACGGCTACCTGCCATTGAATGACGTGCTGAAGACGTTGCGCCGCAAGCGTGAAGACCTGCACATCATCGTCACGGGGCGTAATGCGAAAGACGAGTTGATCGAGCTGGCCGATCTGGTGACTGAGATGAAGCTCATCAAACACCCCTACAAGAGCGGAATCAAAGCCCAAAAGGGGATCGAGTATTAATGGCGAATACTGACACAAAGAGCGCTGAGAAACCTTTGCCCGAAGGGATACCGAATCGATTTGTGTTCGTGAAGCGCACGGACGAGGAGGTGAAGAAGACTCGTGTCCTGGAGGGGCAGTTGCTCGTTTGTCAGGGGTGCTGCTGCGGCAAGACTGAGCGCGGAATGCCGGCGCTACCGCTGGATGATTTTAAACAACAGTGGAAAGAGCGTGGAATCCGGTTGCGCGTTCATCTAACCATCACCGGCTGTTTAGGCCCATGTCCACTGGCGAATGTCGTGCTGATCCTGTTTGCGGGCGAGTCCGTTTGGCTGCATTCGATCAACACGCCCGACCATGTCACGGCGATCTATGATTATCTGGAAGCGATGCTGGCGGCGGAAAAATATCTGCCGCCGGAAGGGCTGCTGGCGAGTTGTCATTTCAACCGCTTCATTTTTGATGCGGCCGCAGGCGACGAATGGCTGAACGATGACGACTGGAAGAGAAGTAAAACCTGAAGGAGGATCATGCAGCACGGTTTCTCGGAAGAGGAGAAACGCGGAGTCTATCGGGCGATTGCCGAGCGGCGCGATGTTCGCTCGCAATTTTTACCTGCGCCGATTCCCGACGCGATACTTGCCCGCCTACTTTGGGCGGCGCATTGCGCTCCGTCCGTCGGATTGATGCGGCCCTGGGAATTCATCGTCATCCGTGACGCGGTGGTCAAGCGGAGAGTTGGCGACCTGTTTGAACGCGCCAATCGAAAGGCCGCTGGCATTTATGAAGGAGAGCAGCGCAAGCTTTACGACTCACTAAAACTGGCGGGCATCCTTGAAGCCCCGATCAACCTCTGCGTCACATGTCATCCTACTGTTTCGCGAGGTTCCGGTCTGGGCCGCCAGACCATGCCGGAGACAGCGCACTACTCCTCCGTGTGCGCGGTGCAGAACCTGTGGCTGGCAGCGCGAGCCGAAGGCGTCGGCGTGGGTTGGGTAAGCGTTATCGATCCAGTGGAGTTGCGACAGGCGCTGTTGATCCCACCAGAGGTCGACTCGGTGGCGTATCTCTGTCTCGGCTATGTCGATGAATTCCTCGGCCGGCCGGAACTCGAAATCAAGGGATGGGAACAATTTGTTCCGCTCGCTGAACTGATTCATTTCGACAGTTACGGGGGAAGAGACTCTGATCGCGCAGTCAGGCTCGTCGGCTCTGCGGCGGCGGGACATACGGAATAAGGAGCTATGACCAAAGTTGCGCTGATGGTTTTAGGAACAACTTCCCACGCGGGCAAATCGCTCACCGTGGCGGCGCTGTGTCGAATCTTGCGGCAGGACGGCTTCAACGTGGCGCCGTTCAAAGCCCAGAACATGGCGCTCAACTCCTTCGCCACGCGCGAAGGCCACGAGATCGGGCGCGCGCAGGCGATGCAGGCGCAGGCCGCCGGGATCGAGCCACACGTCGATATGAACCCGATCCTGCTCAAACCGACTTCAGATGTCGGCTCACAGGTCGTTATCAACGGCAAAGTCTTCGGCAATTATCGCGGGGCGGATTATTACCGGCTCAGACCGCATCTGCTCGACGCGGTCAGCGCCGCGTACCGGCGTCTGGCGTCGCGATACGAGATCATCGTGTTGGAGGGCGCGGGATCGCCCGTCGAGATGAATTTGAAAGACCGCGATGTGGTGAACATGAAAATGGCCGAGATCGCCGACGCGGCATGTGTGCTGGTGGCGGACATTGATCGCGGCGGCGTCTTCGCTTCGCTGGTCGGCACTTACGCGCTTCTCGAACCGCACGAGCGCGCGCGTTTCGGCGGCTTCCTGATCAACAAGTTTCGCGGCGACGTGAGCCTTTTTACGCCCGGCGTCGAGTATCTGGAAAACCGCCTGTCGCACCCCTGCCTGGGCGTAATCCCGTATCTTCGCGATCACGGGATTGACGACGAAGACAGCGTGTCGCTCGAACGCCGCGCCGTGCGACCTTCGATCGATGGCGAAGACGAGTTACGCGTGTGCGTGGTTGGGCTGCCCTACCTTTCCAACTTCACCGACTTTACCGCATTGGAAAACGTCCCGGACGTGATCGTCTATTACACGCGCAAGCCGGAAGAAGCGCGCGCCGCCGATGTGCTCGTCCTGCCCGGAAGCAAAAACACTATTCCCGATCTGCTCTGGCTCAGAGAGAACGGCTGGGAAGAGCTGATCCATGCCCATGTCGCGGCCCGTAAGCCTCTGGTTGGAATCTGCGGCGGGTTCCAGATGATGGGGCGCGAAATCCGAGATCCGCACCACACAGAAAGCGACATCGAAGCCATACCGGGGTTAGGGCTGTTGGATGCAACCACTGTGTTGGCCCGTAAGAAGGTCACGCGCCAGGCCACGGCGCGGCTGTTTGCGCCGGCGCGATTCGCTCAAAGCGGCGAGGAGCCTGTGTTCAACGGTTACGAGATTCACCTGGGCGAAACGAGTCTGGGGAACGGGACGCGGCCGCTTTTTCAACTCACACGGTTGGGCGACGCCGAAAGCCGTGATGATGGCGCGGTCAATGAGGATGGCTGTGTCTTCGGCACGTACCTGCACGGTCTCTTTGATTCGGCGGAGGGGCTCGCGTTGTTGCTGGCTCACTGGAGGAAGCTCCGCGGGAAGAAAGTTTCGGCGGCGGCGGCGCCTGACCCGCTCGCCGAGCGGGAAAGACGTTATGACGCGCTTGCGGATCATTATCGGCGCAATCTGAGGATGGACATTATTCACCGGATGATCGATGGAAAAAGATGACGCCCTCCTGTTATTCACACTGGCTTACGCGCTGGACTGGCTGGTCGGCGACCCAGAATGGGCTCCGCATCCCGTGCGATGGATGGGACGACTGATTCAAGTCGGCGAAGGATTTCTGCGGAGACTCATTCGTACGCCTCGCGCCGAATTTGTCGGCGGCTTGTTATTGAGTTTGTCGGTGGTCGGAGTTTTCGGCGTGGCGAGTTGGCGTCTGTTGGGATGGTTGGGCGGCTGGAATCGAACCCTGGCGTTTGTCGTGGCGCTCTATTTCGCGGTGACGACGCTCGCCACCCGGTCGCTGTTAGATGAAGCGCGCGCCGTGAGGCGTCTACTTGCGAGCGGCGATCTCCCGGCGGCGCGGCGGCAGGTTGCGCGCATCGTCGGGCGGGACACGCATGAGTTGGACGAGTCAGAAGTTACGCGGGCGGTGATCGAAACGCTTGCCGAGAGCGCCTCGGACGGCGTCGTCGCCCCGATGTTCTACCTGGCGATCGGCGGCGCGCCCGCGGCTCTGGCGTATAAGGCGATCAACACGCTCGACTCGATGGTCGGGCATCGGGATGAACGATACGAGTACTTCGGCAAGTTCGCGGCGCGACTGGACGACGCGGCTAACTTCATCCCGGCCCGACTTACCGCTTCGGCGTTTGTACTGGCCGCGTGGGCGCTCGGTCTGGATTGGCGTGGCGCCTGGCGCGCGCTGTGGCGGGACGGCGCGAAGCACAAAAGCCCGAACGCCGGACGTCCCGAAGCCGCGATGGCGGGCGCGCTCGGCGTGCAACTCGGCGGAACGAATTATTACGATGGCGAGCCGCATTACGGCCATCGTTTGGGCGACCTGAAGCGCCCGCTCGATGACCGGGCGTTGCGTGGAGCGTTGCGGGTGACGGCCTGCGCGTCATTGTTGATGTTTGCGATATGTGTGTCAGCGCGACTTCTCGTCTTCGGACGGTAGCGCGCATGAGCGTTTGATCTCAACTTCGTGAGAAAGAAACGAAGCCGTCCGGACAGGGTTTCATTACCGCCACGGTTGCCACCATGTCACTGGAAAGAGCGTCGAACAACAAAGGGCCTGCTCAAGCCGCTCATGGCGGGCGGGTTTACGAGGCGGCGCGGCGTTGGGGGATCGCGCCCGAGGAAGTGATTGACTTCAGCGCAAACATCAATCCTTTCGGGCCGCCTCCAGGCGTGCTCGCCGCCATCGAAAAAAGCCTTGCGCCGGTAACCCTTCGGACTTATCCCGATCCGCATGCTTTCATCTCGGCGCTGGCGGAGAAACACAATGTTGCGCGGGATGAGATCGTTGTCGGCCCCGGCTCGGCGGCCCTGATGTTTGCCGCGCTGCGCGCCATGCTTCCCGCGACTGCGCTCGTGCCGGAGCCGGGTTTCGATGAATATTTTCGCGCCTGCGCCGCCGTGAAAGCGGAAGTGTTACGCCCACGGCTGACGGAAAGAAACGGCTTCACGCCGGACTTTGACGCCCTCGCCCGCGCCATCGAAGGGCGCCACTGCGATATTTTGATTTTGAACTCGCCGCACAATCCGACCGGGCGTTTGTATGCGAGGGAAGACTTGATGTTGCTCCTTGATGTAGCCGAAGCGAATGGCGTCGCGGTGTTACTGGATGAGGCGTTTATTGACTACGCGCCGGAGTCCAGCCTGCTCCATGTGGCGGCAACGAAATCCCGGTCCATTGTTTTGCGCTCGCTGACCAAGTTTTACGCCGTCCCCGCGCTACGCATCGGGTACGCCGTCTGCGCCGCCGGAATGGCGGCGGCAATCAGAGAACAACTCGACGCTTGGCCCGTTTCGACCGTCGCTTTGGAAGCGGGACGGGCGGCATTGGACGATGAAGAGTATGAAAGGGAGAGCAGGCGCGTTAATGCACAGGCCCGAGAAGAATTCGCTGCCGCGTTGCGAGAAATCGGGCTATCGGTTTTCCACTCCGACGCCAACTTTCTGCTGGTCAAGCTCTCACGAGGCTCCGGCGCGGAGTTGGCGCGATGGCTCGAATCATCGCGGATCTTGATCAGGCAGACCAACTCGTTTTCCGGTCTGGGAGACGGTTACATACGGCTCGCCGTCAGATCGAGTGCGGACAATTTACGCTTGGTTCCCCTGATAGAAACCTGGCTCAGAGGGAGCGAATGATGTTGACCTTGGTTCTGGGCGGCGCGCAGCGGCAAGAGCAATCACGCGCAATCGCTGTGCGCTTCCTCATCCGGTGTGATCTATGTAGCCCCCCCGCGAACCGGCGCCGGCGCGGGCGACCATGAAATGCGCGAACGGATCGCACGTCATCGCGCGGATCGTCCGGCTGAATGGCAGAGCGTCGAAGAGCCACTCGACCTGTCGCGGGCGGTACTCGAAGCGCCTGTCGAGGCGACCTTGTTGATTGATTGCGCCACGCTCTGGATCTCCAATCTTATGTGGGAATTCAGAGAGGAGCCTGCCGCAGGACGTAAGCGGTTAAAACCAGGGGCTGCCGTGACCTGAACATTTAACGGGAGCTTAGGAGGAGTCATTATGAAAAGCATTGCAACGCAACACGGCGACAGCGGACAGACGCGGCTAATCGGGGGGGCGCAAGTATCCAAGTCCGATCTTCGCGTCGAAGCCTACGGCGCGATAGACGAACTCGGCGCAGCCATGGGGTTTGCTCGCGCCATCTCCGGCGACGAAGAGATCAACCAACTGACGAAGGAGATTCAGCGAGAACTTTTCCTCGTCGCCGGCTCGGTCGCCAACCCCCGAGCGCTGCAGAAACAGCCGCCAGATGTGACGCCGGCAATGGCCGGGCGTCTGACGCGGGAAGTTCACCGCCTCGAAAGCCTCGAAGGAATTCTCTCCGACTGGGCGCTGCCTGGTGATCATATCCCGGCGGCGGCCTACGATCTGGCGCGCTCCGTCTGCCGGCGCGCGGAGCGATGTGTGGTGCGCCTACGGGAAGCGGGACAAGAGGTCAGCGATGAAGTCATCCGCTACCTCAATCGCCTTTCAGATTTGCTGTGGTTGTTCGGGCGCGCTCTGGAGTTGCGCGCAAGTGTTGATTCCAGACTGCGCGACGAAACACGCGGAGGGAATCCATTTTCGAGGGCATGGTGATGATTGATGCGACAATTCATCGCATCACGCCCCTAGCTCAAGATTGGTTTGAGCGGGCGGCGGCGCGACAACTACAACTGACCAAGCCACCGGGCAGCCTCGGCGTGTTGGAGGATATAGCGAATCGTCTGGCTGCGATTCGACAGACGCTCAAGCCGGAGGTTCTTCGCCAGCGAATTTACGTCGTCGCCGCCGATCACGGCGTCGTTGCCGAAGGCGTGAGCGCCTATCCGCGCGAAGTCACGGCGCAGATGGTTTACAACTTTCTGCGCGGTGGGGCGGCGATGAGCGTGCTGGCCAGACAGGGCGGAATCGAAGTTAGGGTGGTTGACGCGGGTGTTGACGCCGACCTCGACGACGCTCTGGGGCTGATTCGATCAAAGATCGTGCACGGTGCTGGCGTGGACGACGCCGGATTGCAGAGGAAGATCGTGGCGGTCAAACGCGCGCTTGAAATCAACAGACCTGACCCAACGGTACTCCCTACGTGATCTTTGAAGTGATAGCAGCATTGAAGGTTAGCAGGTCTCTGAGCGTCCACCGATGATCGGTCAAGCCAGCCGCTTGCGCTTGCGTCTTGCCTTTCAATGAACTGCGCTTCCGGCACAGATTGTAATAGCTCTTGAAAAGCTGCGTCTGCGTGTCGAGAGTTGTCCGGCACTTGGCGAAAGAGCCTGGCGGCTGTGATAGGCTAAGCGCTCGGCAGGCGCTGCGGCAGTGCGGACACTGCCAGGTAAGAGGTTTTGTCTGGATCATTGCAACCCAAGCTTGCCTCTTACCGCTCAATCATTTCAAGGATCAGCTACGGAGTACCTCCGATACTTTGCTGATGATAATGGTTGTAGCGCGGCGCGAGGGAGAGTTATGCGACGGACCGTTTGAAGGCTGCGATGAGTCGCCGGATCCCTCGGCTGAGTTGTTTGCGAGCTTCCGCGCTCACGACCATTCTTCAAGGCGTTGGCTGTAACTCCGGCTCGTCCTTAGCTCTGCCCCGCTCCTCAATCGAACCAGGAACTCCCCGTTATCTAGCGGCGCCAGTTCCGCAATGCGAGAGGCCCGGACGATCGTCGACCGATGGATTCGGAGGAAGCGCTCGGGATCAGGCTCGCGCTCGAGGGAACTGATCGTCTGCCGCACCAGGTAATCCTTCTCGCCAACATGCAACGTCACATATTGGGTCATGGCAACGATTTACAGACGGACACTCGCATGACTCGCATGCCACGCCACGTCGCTCCGCTGTTGGCGAGGCACAGGCGCTCTAGGCTTTGGAGCGATATGCGCGCGGGCTCACGCCGAACTCGGCACGAAACGCGCGGTTGAAGTTGGAAACGTCGCCAAAGCCGCAGCCGAGCGCAATGTCTAAGATCCTCGTCGGTTCTTCGCGCAAGCGGATTGCGGCGCGGCGCAGTCGCACCCTGAGTAAATATTGATATGGTGTCGTACCCGTGAGTCCCTCAAACATACGAAGAAAGTGGTAAGGGCTCAGGCGGGCGATCTTGGCAAGGCTGCTTAGGTCGTGAGGGACTTCCGGATCACAGTCGATCATTCGGATGACTCGTGTGACACGCGCTAAGGAACTTGGCTCAGCATCGGTTGGGCGGGGGACAACACCACGCTCAATCTGGATCGCTTGCGCTAACACCAGAATGCCAAGCTCCTCGAACGCCGCCTGATCGGCTCCCGCCAGAAGCTCCGAAGCCCTCGAAACCAGCGGCGACAAGGCGCGCGTCGGCGCCAGACGCGGCGTTTTGAAACGCGACTTAACGAGACTGGAGCTGGTCTTGAACCTGTCGCAGAACTCTTGGGTATACAAAAATGATACGCAGCGGTCCCCGATGCCGTGCTCATGTCCGCAAGTGAAATAGTCACCAGCGTTGCCAAGTAGCAAGGCCCCCGGCAGCATCAGTTCACAACCAGCTGAAGTTCGATACTGAAAGGTACCGCTTACCACGATCGCGACACAGGTCTGCAAATGCTGCTCTTCGAAGGGCTTATCCAGGGGACCGGAGGCACAGACTAAATCGGACGCCTTCCACCCGTCTCCCGACGCGAGTTGACGCCTCTGTGGTGGATGGGAGATCGAGTCAGTAACGGTTCGCTGTACGCGCCCTTCGGATCTGACCGCAATTTTCGCCAAGAATTCCATCCCTCCAAACGTTAGAGTGATGATGTGCTGCGGGAGAGAAATCTCGCCTCAGCGTAACTAATATAAAGATAAAACTCAAAATCGCAATAGATCAAATTCGAGCTGTTTCCTTCGGAATTTTCGGGATGCTCTTCAGCCTGACCTTTGCGCGGCTGAGGGAGGGCATCAAAGCCGAGAGTGGGATCCAGGAGCGCTTTCGCTCGCTGGTTGAAGGCGTCAAAAATTATACCGTCTCTATACTCGACGCACAGAGTCGTATGGCCAGTTGGTACCTAGGCGTCGAGCGGATCAAAGGGTATCAGACGAATCAGATCGCCGGGCGCGACTTTTCGGTCTTCTATATGCCGGGGTACGTCGAGAGCGGCAAGGCGCAGCGCAAGCTGGAGATTGCGGCGGCTGAAGGGCGCTACGAAGAGAGCGGCTGGCAAGTCCGCAGGGACGGTTCGCATTTCTGGGCGAGCGTGGTCATCGCCGCGCAGAAGCGGGCCGAACAGGCGCTGCGCGAAAGCGAAGAGCGCTACCGGTTGCTCACCGAAATTTCGCCTGACGGCGTGGTGATCGCCGGCGACGATGGAATGATCCATCTGGCCAACCAGTCGATGCGGCGGATGCTCGACGTCACGCTGGAGCAGGTGATTGGACGCAGCCTCTTCGACTTCCTTGATCCCCAATGCCTGCCCCAATACCGAAGTTGTGTGACCAGTCTGATGACCGGCGACCTGCCGGAGATCCTGGTCGAAATCACGTTACAGCGCGAGGATGGCCAGAGCTTCCCTGCGGAGGTCGGCGCCGTGCGTTTCGACTGGATGGGGCGGTCGTTTGCGCAACTCGTCATCCGCGACACCAGCGGGCGTAAACAGGCCGAGGCCGAACGCGAGGGTTTGCTCAAAGAGATCGAGGTCATGCGCGATCGTCTGAGGCAGATTCTTGAACAGATGCCCATCGGCGTGGTCATCGCCGAAGCGCCTTCGGGCCGTCTGATTTTCCACAACCGCGAAGCAGAGTCGCTGTGGCGCCACCCGCTGCTGCCCTCCGACGACTATCATGGATTAGCGCAATATGGCGGGTTGCGCGAGGACGGCAGTCCCTATCGGGCCGAAGAATACCCCCTCGCGCGCTCTCTCATCTCCGGAGAGGTGATCAAGGGCGAAGAGATGAAGTACAAACGCGGCGACGAGTCGGAGACCTTCTTCTCAGTAGATTCCGCGCCGATCAGTGATTCGGGAGGACGCAGGGTCTTGGCGATGACCACGTTTATTGACATCGCCGAGCGCAAGCGGGCCGAGGAATCGCGGCGCGAGAGCGAAGAGCAGGCGCGCCGCCAGTTTGCGCATGTCGAGGCGATCTACGCCACGGCCCCGGTCGGCCTCTGTTTCGTGGACACCGATCTGACATTCCTCAGCGTCAACAAGCGTCTGGCGGAGATCGACGGCAGATCGGTGGAAGAGCACCTGGGGCGCATGGTGCGCGAGGTTTTGCCGGAGATGGTCGACGCGGTCGAGCCGGTTCTCCGCCGTGTGATCGAGACCGGCGAGCCGGCTTTGAACGTAGAACAGAGCGCTGTGATGGCCGCCCAGCCAAGCGGCGCCCGCCATTTCATCTCCAGCTACTGCCCGATCAAAAACGGCGGCGGGCGGGCGCTCGGCGTCAATGTGGTCGTAACAGAGACCACCTGGCGCAAGAAGATCGAAGAGGAGCTCGAACAGCTCCTGCGCCAGGAGAAGGCCGCGCGCGAGGAGGCCGAAGCGGCGAACCGGATGAAGGATGAATTCCTTACCACCATCTCGCATGAACTGCGCACGCCGCTCACCTCGATCCTGGGCTGGGTTCGTATGCTTACTAGCGGCAGACTGACCGGACCGCAAGCGCGCCATGCGCTGGAGGTGATAGAGCGGAGCGCGCAATCGCAAACCCGGTTGATCGAGGACCTCCTCGACACGTCGCGGATCATAACCGGCCGCCTCAAGCTTGACGCTCAGCCGGTCGCGATCGAGAACGTCTTTCATGCAGCCGTCGATGTCATCCGGCCCAGCGCCGAAGCGAAAGGGATCTCCTTGAGCGAGGTGGTTGAAGCGCCGGACGGCGTGGTCCTCGGTGACGCCAACCGTTTGCAGCAGGCCGTCTGGAATCTGCTCTCGAACGCCGTCAAGTTCACGAGTGAAGGAGGGCGCATCGAAGCGCGCCTGGGGCGCGCCGATGGCCAGATCGAGACCACGGTCACGGACACCGGCATAGGCATCGATCCCAAATTTCTGCCTCACGTCTTCGATCGGTTCCGCCAGGCCGACGCGTCCTCCACGCGCAAGTATGGCGGCCTGGGCATCGGTCTGGCCATCGTCCGGCACATCGTCGAGATGCATGGCGGCAGCGTCTCCGCTTTAAGCCTGGGCAAAGGCCAGGGGGCGACATTCAGGATCAGGCTCCCGCTGATTTCGACGTTGCGACTGGCGTGATCAGACCTTTTATGTCTCTACTCATTTTTTGCAACACAACCCGAACGGGCGTAGCGCCTCGCAGGGCGCCTGAACAAAAACCTTAACAACGTCGGCCGTTTCCATGAGCCTGTCTCCAAAATACTCCCGCAGCGTAGCAGCTTGGCCCTGCCTATCCTACTTACCTTCCAATGAAGCTGACTTTGGCGCCGCGTTGGATAGATTCCCAAACCAGCCGCCTGTCAGGACAAAACGTGGAAACGTAATCCACTGTTCGGCGAATAACCGCAAGATAAAATCCAAACCGCCCTTGAACGGTTCGGGCGGCATCGCTTCCAGCTTGTGCCCATGCCCCTGGAGGATGAGCGAAACCAAGAAACAAAGCGCTCCCCCGACAAGAGCCGGCAATGAGAACCTAACCAGCGCATAGACAGTCAGCAAAGTGGCTGCCATGAAAAGCGGCACAGCGACAATATGAATCAGGAGATTAGTTCTGTTTCGATGCGCGGCGCAGTAGCCGCTCCATTGCCACTGAAGAAATTTTTCAATACGCATAAAATCTCCATCATTCATCATTTCTTCGAGATTGCGATAGCTCAGACTGTAACGCAAATACTATCCCACACCTCTATGCCCCGAGACATCTATCTTACGCTCCTGCAGTGCAAGCACTGCCAGGCCGATACGATTATAAAGCAGGCCGAGCTAGGCGGCGCTTTCACACGCTTTCTTTACTTCTCTGAGCATTATCTGACGAATTAGCCCGCTGAATGGTCTCACGACAAGCCAATATGCATGGAACTTAAATCTACTTGCCGCGTCACCACAAACGACCCGTGTCTCCGTCGACAAGATCGTTCGCCCTGATCCAGCCTCTTGTACCGCGAAGTTCCAGATAGCGCGGGCAAGACCTGTTGGCGCCGAACCACGAAAGTTCTCTTCATTGAAAGCCAGAATATTGCCGCATGGCCGCCAGAATCGGCCAGCAATCCCAAGCACTACTTCTCTCCCCTCTTCCTCGGCCAGCCGGCCAAAAAAGCCCCACTCAATCAGACTGTGGAGTGTGAGCTTTTGTGGTTGGCGTCTTAGGCTTCCTGGATCTAAGACATAGTTCGGTAGCAATCGCAGAGCCAACAGCATCTTTACTACCAGACAGTGACCGAGGTCGACAGCCCAAAGAGACCGATACACAGCCTCACGAGAGGCCGCAATCTCGATCTGATGGATCTCAACAGCATCAGGATTTGGAGCAAATAATTCTATCAACATTGCGCTCGCTACCTCCTAATTGTGAATCAGACCGCGCCACGAAGCTCAATGACCGCACCGGCGACCAGATCAGCCTCGATGAGATCGAGTTGCGCCGCTCTGTGCGCCTACTTCACCCCGAGTTCAATCTTGATAAAATCTTTCACCCCTTCACGCCCGCGCAGGTGAAGCCAGAGCGGCCCGTCTTCCTGCTCCGCGACGAGTTCGAAAGTGAAAAATGGGCAGCAGAGCCGTTCTCTTGCGATGAATTCGGAGGTCAGAAGAATCGTTGATTGCTCGGCAGTGAGACGAAATCCGTATCCGTCTGACAACTCCTTCACCTCTTTAATTGCCGCCCTCATTTGTTCCATTACTATCTTATGTCGGCGCCGGCCTTCAGCGTCCAAGGCCGACATATTGCAGGCGAAGGGGGACTCTTTCTTCGCTTTACTTTGCCCAGCCGCATTCTCGCCCGATTGGTAATCAGTTATTGTCGCACTCGCTGTTTTAGATGGTTCCTTATGTGAGCCTTCTGCCTGGAGAGGCGCCCAAGCGGACAAACTGCTGAGCGCAAAAATCAGCACGCCAAAGAATATCTTTACTTCTTGCATCCATGTTCCTCTCTGCCGCACGTTCAGTTCTCAACGCCTGGTTCTCGCGGCTGTTATTGAGGCGGCGCATTGCAGCAATTGCAGGTGAGTAAGCGCGCGCTCAGCTCATCCCGCACTTGCTGTAGCCGCTTGATCTGTTCGTCAATGCTGCGAAGCTTGGCCTCGACGAACTGCCGTCTTTCCTTGGCAGTGTGAGGCTGTTCTTCGAGAAGTCGGGCGAAGTACTCAATCTCACGTAACGTAAAGCCGAGCTCCTGCATCTGCTTGATGAGTAGCACTGTGCCCACCACTTCAGCCGGGTAATCCCGGTATCCCGAAGAGAGGCGCGGGGGCGCTGGCAAAAGCTCCCGGCGCTCATAGAACCTGATCGTTTGAGCGCTAACGCCAGCGGCGTTGGCAAGTTCTCCAGCTCTCATAGTTCTCACCCCTTTCAGTGATAACAGTATAAACCTTGTACTCACGTATAAGGTCAAGCGCGTTCTGAACTATGTTGTAGTGAGAGCCTGGTCTGCGGTCTTGGCTGTTTAGGACGGGTCATATTTGTGTGCGTTCGGCTTGGCTTCCTGTCTCACTTGCGTTTCGCCGCATCCCCTTCTCTTTCAACTTTGTATACAAAAACTGAAATGGTCCTGTAAAACTGGACGCCGCAACGCTGCAGTTGCCCGAGATGATCGATGGCGCGCTGTTCAGCCTTTCCTATTCAGTCATGCCGGAGCCTCGCCTGGCGCTGACCCATGCGTGGCGATATCTCCGGCCTGGCGGAAGGGTCGTAATTATGGATGCCAAACTCGGCCATGGAATTTGGGGCCAATTGTCTCGCCCCTTTGTCACGTGGCTCAGCTGACGCACGATCCTAGGGAATCCCGACAGGATGCCCTGGAAAGATCTATCTGCTCTAACCGCCGAGATCGAAATCGAGAAAGATCGCTTTGGCTACTTCATCTGCGTGGCCAGGAAGATCTAAGGCGGGAAGCGGATCGCCGCCGGCGTGACGCCCGGAGTCATCGGCTCGTCGTTGTTACGGTCATCGGCGTGACTCACAAAACGCGTGAGTGACGGGCCGAACCAAGGTGGAGCTTCGTGGCTTGCTGATCCACGAGTATTTCATATTCAGTCCAGCGGTAAAGGTCCTCCGTCGCAGGTTTCCGGCGACTCGTCGCAGAATTCAGATAGTTCATCGCACGGTCCTTTCTCGCATATCGCTATAGTACCAATGTTTGACTATTTTTCCACTGACCAGACTGTTTTCTTAAGGCGATAATGGTTGAAAGAGGCTCTGGAAGATCACAATGAAAGAAGACACTCTGACTGGTATTCAGATCCGAATGGCAGCGCCTGCTGACGCTCCATCCATTTCGGCGGTGCTGCGTGAAACGGTTGCCGAGTACAGGGCGTCCTACACCGATGAGGCGTTCGCCGCAGCCGCTCCGGCGAGCGAGCAGATACAAAGCCGGATGAACGAAGGGCCGATCTGGGTCGCTGTGCGCGAGACAGCGATCAATCGAGTTCGAATGGCAGTTCCGTCGAGGCGACATTTAACCAAAGGAGTGATGATATGCGCAGAGACAAAAAGCAGCCTTCACACGCAAGTATGAATAGTCTAGGTTCCGTTGAGTTAGGGAGATATTCACTGAGAGCAGGGATAAGCTCAGGCATGGTTTTGCTCCTCACTTCGGTCCATCATATCTATGGGGCAATCATCTATCAGACACCTTGGAGATATCATGTTGTCATTCCGAGCATAGTGGTAATGCTCTTCATTTCTGGAATGTTGTTTCTATTCCGCAAGCGGCCCGATGCGCGCCTCGGCGCCTTAGCTTTCTGGCTGGCCGTCGCCTGTATCATGATCTTTCCGATCACGTGGATCGGTCTGTTTGAAGGCGGCTATAACCATCTCATCAAAAACGCGCTCTACTTCTCAGGCGCTTCGATGGCGCTAATGCGCAGGTTCTTCTCGCAACCTACCTATGAAATGCCCGATGATGTCTTCTTCGAAGTTACAGGTGTGTTGCAACTGTTTGCCGTTCTCCCGGCGATCTATCACATCTATCGGTTGATTCGCGCCAAGGTCATGACACGCAAAGGCCGCGAGCCTGAAACAAGGGACGGAGAAAATGGGCGCCGAATTCTGGGTAGCCGGCGAGTCCCCGGAACACCTCAACTTCAGCCCCGAGTCGCTGTGCGGCGCCTCGGCGCGAATGGTAACGACGTAGAAGATCCGGACGCCACTTTCGAACGAGCAGTCGCTGCAGGAGCCACGGTGATTTCGCCGGTCAGTGACATACCATAAGGCTGGCGTGTCGGGCGAGTCGTCGATCCGTTCGGACACCATTGGGAGATCGGCAGGCCATTGTACGACGATCCGATACGATGAGAGCCCCGCCTAATACATGCTGCAGAGGAGCGCGCGCAACGGTTCTGACCGTGGCCTCCACTACGCTTGCGCCCGCCCTATGAACAGACTCGTTATCACCTGATGATCAGTAACTCGATTAACATTGCCGGAGTCGAAGCGCCTTCAGATTCCCCGGCCTTCTTGCCGGCGCTGTGCTTACACGTTCCTGCCGGACTCGTATGCGTCGTTACTGGCGTCATCGCGATGTTGAGCGAGACGTCCTTGCCGACATCCGCATTTTGGGACCATCTATTATTGGGGCTGTCGGTAGTTTTCACATCCGCGACGGTTCTATCTGTGACGCGATGGGCTGAAGATTGGCGCCTGTTTATTCTCGGAGCCCTATCAGGTTCGCAATCGTGAACTCAAGAGCAGATCATTCACCGCAGGCGCCTTGAAGATAACTCTTACCCGCTTCCCCGGGGACGGCCTCCCCCTGGGGGCTACATTGATATTGAGGTAGAGAATACGTCGTGCGATTTCACGACGTTCACCCCCCAGCGGCTGACGGCGGCAATTGCCGTACCGGCGCGCCGAAAGCCCACTATTGCCCGGCGCGCTCGCAATACTGCTCATTGTTCGTGCGCTACTACGATATCCGACGTCGAGTATGGCATCTCGACGTCAACCACGCACCCACCTTCGTCCGGCCAGCGAACCGCCAGACGGTGATCGTTTCCATACAGAACCCGAAGGCGCTCGATAGTGTTCGCCAGACCGAGTCCGCGTTGAGCGGTGCGCAGTCCCGCCCCCACCCCGTTGTCGCAAACTCGTACCTGCAGACGCGTCCCGGCGCGTTCCGCCTCGATGGTAAGCTTTCCCCCTTCCAGTCGGGGTGTGATGCCATGACGGATGGCGTTCTCCGCGAGCGGTTGCAGGAGTAGCGCCGGAACCATGGCGCCCTCCACATCCGGGGCGATCGAGAATTTCACTTCGAGGCGCTCTCCGAGCCGCGCCTTTTCAATGTCCAGGTACACTTTTATATTTGACACTTCTCTGCTCAGCGGGATCTCCGGCGCGGCCGAGTCGTTCAATGTCACACGCAGGAAAGCGGCCAGTTGTCCGAGCATGTGATTGGCCGCAGCCGACCGGCATTCGACGATCAGCGTTGAGATGGCGTTGAGCGTATTGAAGAGGAAATGTGGATGAAGTTGCAGTTGCAGCGCCTGCAGTCTCGCGCGGCGGGCGAGCGCCTCCGCCTGGCGCGCTCGTTCCCGCTCAGCCTCAAAGAATCGGTAATGCTTGATGCCCAGGTACAACCCGCTCCACGCTGTCAAGACGACGGCGCTATAAACAACCGGGCCCCAGGCGCGCAGGAGCGCCATCCGGTTGAACGAGTCTTCCCCCGCGATGGCGGCTGCCCATTCAGGGATGATTCCGCACGGCACGGCGCAGACGCCTGACCACAGTGCGGCCTTGAACATTGCCCTCGGCAAGCCCGCCGTACCGCTGAATAGGCGGCGGCAGATGACACGCAACACGAAGCTGGCCGCAAGCATACTCGCGAGGAAAACGAGGTTGTAGGCGATCACCTGCGCCTCTCGAAAGCGCCCGATCATGCTGACGAAGATCCCGCCCGTGTACACACTCCAGCCTAGGATCTGCAAGGGCCAAAACTGCTGTAATCGCTGAAGCGGTATACTCACGCAACAATTGTACTCTCGCGGCGGCGCGCCGTGAAAATCCCCCGTCGCAGGAATCCAGCGATTCGTCTCAGCATTCACACGGCCCATCGCATACCCCCTACTCGCGCCCCGCAACAGTCATTATCATCAATCTTCGCCGCCATATGAAAGGGGATATGGAAAAGACAAACCACAGCATGCAGCGCAGAGAATTCTTGAAGCAGAGTCTGGCCGGAGCAGCGATGCTTTCTGTTCCTCTACTCGTCGCGCCAACGTCAGTTCACAAGAGATTTGAGCGAAAGGGCGCGGCAAAGAAGGTTCTGATCGTCGGGGCAGGGCTGGCCGGACTCGTGGCGGCGTACGAATTGTCGCAGGCCGGTCATGACGTGACGGCGCTCGAAGCCCGCGCCCGACCAGGCGGTCGCGTTCACACACTGCGCGAGCCGTTTTCAGACGGGCTGTATGCCGAGGCCGGCGCCGCCCGCATCCCGGATAATCATGACCTGACGCTGAAGTATGCCAGGCTCTTCGATCTGACGCTCGATCTTTTCTGGCCTAACGAGCGGGCCTTCACCAACTACATCAGAGGCAAACGCACTCAAGTGGCGCCAGGCCAGCCGCCGGACCTCTCCCAGACGCCTCTCGACTTCACGCCCGAAGAGAGAAAACTGGGGATCGCCGGCATAGCCGGAAAGTATCTGTTCTCCGCGGCGGCGGAGTTGGGCGACGTAAACGCGCCGGGCTGGCCGCCCGCCTCGCTGAAAAAGTACGACCAGATGAGCTTCATCGAGTTGCTGCGCAGCCGAGGGGCTTCGCCCGCAGCCGTCGCATTCATGACTTTGGGCCTGCAGGCGAGTTTTCTCGACTGGTCTGCCCTGTTTCTCCTGCGCGAGGTCGCCTCGCTTCGACCTACCAGGCAGTGGTTCAAGATCAGGGGCGGCAATGACCTGCTCCCGAAAGCGTTCGCCGCGCGGCTCGCCGACAAGATTCTTTACGGGGCGCCGGTCGTCAGAATCGAGCAACGTACCAAAGACGTGCAGGTGACATTCAAACAAGCCGGCGCGCCCCAGCGACTCACCGGCGACTGTCTCATCTGCAGCGTCCCCTTTTCCACGCTGAAGCAGATTGAGGTGACGCCCGGCTTCTCCCCCGAGAAACAGCGAGCGATCTCGGAACTGCCGTACACGCCGATGGCGCGGGTCTTCCTGCAATCCAGAAGAAGGTTCTGGTTGGAGCAAGGATTCAACGGCTTCGGCAGTTCCGATCACCCAATGGAGTTTTGGGAGTACACGTTCGATCAGCCGGGACGGCGTGGTGTCCTCGTCTCATATCTGGCGGGCGAGACGGCGCGTCGAGTGACTGCGATGAAAGGGGACGGGCGGATCCAATTCGCTCTCGAACGAATGAATCAAGTCTTTCCCGGGCTGCGCGATAACTTTGAAGGCGGCGCCTCCAAATGCTGGGATGAAGACGAGTGGGCGCGCGGCGGAACATCTGAATTCAAGCCCGGTCAGATGACTTCATTGATCCCTCACATCGCGCGGCGCGAAGGGCGAATCCATTTCGCCGGCGAGCACACTTCATCGTGGTCAACCTGGATGCAAGGGGCGCTTGAATCGGGACTGCGCGTGGCGCAGGAGGTGAGTGAAGCGTTGTGAATGGATCACACCCATCGCTTCATTTCAACGCGCTATGGCGGCCGCATCGCCATGCAGCGCTATGCCAGCTACGCTCCCGATTCGGCGGCCGTGGCGCGAATCCGGCAGCACATCAAGGAGATCGCGCGGTTATTTGGGGACGGTGATTTTCGCCTGCCGCCGGGGGGGGCGTCTCGCGAAGTGCCTGGGACACAAGAGATGGCCGCGAAGAGCGCGGCGATCAGGTACGCGACCCGTCCGCTACCGCGCGGCGCCGAGGTCGTGATCAGCAGCCGTGACGCCTCGGCCATCGACGCGATTCACGCGTTCCTGAGATTCCACAAGGCCGAGCATCGCGCGCTCGGCCAGAAATAGCTGAGCGCGGCGCCTCACTGTGAGCGCGGCTGCTAACGCGCGCCTCGGGCGCGACATTAAACGGAGATGTACCTTCATAAGTGAGAGCGGCGACAGAGATAATTGCGCAGAGTGGCTTGAGTGAGCAACTCGTTCGAGCGAGTCAGGACGGAAGCTCGGAAGCCCAGCGTGAGTTATACGAGTGTTACAAAGTGAAAGTCTACAGTTTAGCGGTCTATCTGACCGGCGACGCGGAGGTGGCTAGGGACTTGACGCAGGAGATATTTTTGAAGGTCTTCCATGATCTGCGCGCTTTTCGCTTTGAATCCAGCTTTAGCTCCTGGCTCTACCGTCTGGCCACGAACACGTGTCTGAACGCGCTGCGCTCACGGCGCAGACGACACGAAGTGGACATCGAGGAAGTAATCGGGACGCCCGCAGAGGCTGACGCTAGTTGTTCACCGGAGCAACTACAGGTAGATCGTTCGACGCGGCACGCGGTGCGGAAGGCCATTTTGAGCCTGAAACCGCCACTCCGGGCGGTGGTCGTCCTGCGCTACATCGAGAATCTTTCCTACGGCGAAATCGCTGAAGCGCTCTCATGCTCGCCGGGAACGGTGGCCGCCCGCCTGAACCGGGCGCATCGGTTACTTGAGCGCAAACTCAAGTATTAAGATGTCAACTACTCCATCTAAGCGCGAGGACGCGCTTAGATGGAGCTTGCGGTTCCAAATTTCGTGCTTGACGCTTCTTCTCAGAAGAACGGACCGCTCCGGGCCGGTTGACTTCCTTCCGCGGATATTCGCAGAAGTAACGGCCCATCGCCACAAGGTCATGCCTCAAGGCGAT
>WNFV01000830.1_pt1 | contig 52357 bp, 50 predicted proteins | sample 5400101 | NCBI WGS metagenome assembly WNFV01 (sample SAMN13153361, study PRJNA577476) | soil metagenome | isolation source: 115 cm soil or saprolite under grassland replicate 1 | place: USA:California | collected 2016-06-15
GTCGCGGTCGCGCAGCTGTCCCAGGAACTCGTCCCCGGAGTACACCCCGATCCGGCCGTCGCCGAAGTTGCCGACCAGCAGCGTGCCGGCGTACGGCCCGAAGCTGGCGGGAGCGATCGCCATACCCCATGGCGCGTTCAGGTTGTCGTGACTGGCCACCCGGTGCACGCCGTGCCCGGACAGGTCAAAGCGGTCGACGAACCCGAAGCCGTGCCCGGCCACCTCGTCCTCGGCGTCGGCGTCCTGCTTGGCGTACGCCACATAGACGAAGTCACCGGTGGTGAACACGTTGAAGGGGGCGTAGCCGGCGGGCAGCGCGGGGTCGGTGAACGCGGTCGGATCGGTGACGGGATGGAACGCGGCGTCGAAGACGTCGATCCTCGCGTGGTGGAAGTCGGCCGCCAGCAGTCGAGGACCGGTCGCGGTGTGCACCAGCGCGAGTCCCTTGTAGACCGCTTCATCGGTGTGGGCGGCGACTACCGCGGTCGTCGGGTCCGCCTGCGGGCTCCACCCGGTGAGGTCGCCGCCCTCGCTGACGAACAAGAACCGCGCCGGGCCCGATCCCGCCGGTCCGCTGACCACGAACGACGAGGTGTCGTTGAACGCCTGGCCGGTGGGTGCGCCGCCTGCGACGGTGACTTCGAGCGGCACCTTGGTGACCGCGGCGCCTCCCGCGCCGCCACGGTAGAGCGTGGCGGTACCGGTGCCGTTGTTCGCCACCCACAGCGGGCTGGTTGGAGAAAGCGCCAGCCCCCATGCGTTCACCACCAGCGGATCGGTCAACTGAGCTCGACCCGGCAGGTCAGACACAAGATCTACTTCGTCATACCGATTGGTGGGTGGCGCAGCATGGGCCGGGGCCAGTCCCACCAGGCACACTCCAACCGCCAATGCCGCCGCAACTCCTGTCGCTCTTCTCATGACGCCCTCCTCAGCCGAGCTATTGGCGGACGCCATCGACGCTACGACCGCGGCGGGCACAGTCAAAGTCTCTGTGAGGCTTCGTCTCGGCGGTTCGGTCTTGGCTGCTCCCAGAATCGGCGCCTGACCGCGGTCATGACCGCGCGGATTGGCCATGTCGATCAAGCCGGCGCCCTCCGCCAGCCACTTCGCCCAGGCGATCACGTCGGTGAGGAACGCCAGCTCGGGTAGCTTGCTTTCTTCGTGCCCGTCGCGTGCCCGTTGAGCGGGTCCGCCTGGGGATCCACATGGGTCAGTCACGGACAAACGGTCAGCTGACACATCCGCCAACGGCCAGACGGAGTGCGGTCGGGTGAACAAGTCTGTTCCCAAGCTGAGAGTGCGAGTTCGATTCTCGTCACCCGCTCCATATGAAACCCCAGGTCATTGGCCTGGGGTTGTTTGTTGTGCAGAGCAAGGCTGCGCGCAGTACCGCACGGCGGACACGCTCCCCGACGGCTGCTGGATCGTCGGCGTGGTCGGCGCGCTAGCGGCCGGCCCGTGGTGTGATCTGCTGGTCGATGATGTCGCGGAGTTGGCGCCGGCCGGCGATGCCGAGCTTGGGATAGGAGCGGTACAGGTGTGAGGCGACGGTGCGGGGGGACAGGAACAGACGGTCGGCGATCTCGCCGTTGGTCAGGCCGTGTCCGGCGAGGATGACGATCTCGCGCTGTTGAGCAGTGAGGCCGTCCAGCGCGCCCGGGGCGCCCTGCGGGGCTTGCACCGTTACGCCGCAGGCACGCAGCTCGGATTCCGCGCGCCGGGTCCACGGTGCCGAGCCTAGACGGCGGAACGTTTCCAGGGCGGTCACGAGGATGGGCTTGGCGTCGTTGATCCGTCGCTGTCGGCGCACCCATTCGCCGTAGTCCAGCTGAAGCTGGGCACGTTCGAACGGCCACGTGTCTCCGGTGGGATCGGCCAAGGGCGCGGCGAAGTGGGCTTCGGCGCTGTCGGGCCCGGCGAGCAGTCCGCGGGCGCGGGCCGCGAGTTGTTCCAGGCGCGGCCCGGGCGCGGGGTCCACGCGAGCCAGCGCGCGCTCCAGCAACGTACGCGCTTCGAGGTGCCGTTCGGCGCGCACCGCCGCAGCGGCGAGGTCGGCGACGGCGAGGTACGAGAAGTGATGGTGCAGGGGTGTGCCGTCGGCGGCGAAGAGCTGGCTGAGCTGCGCGTACGCGGTCACGTAGTTGCCCTGGGCCAGCGCGGCGAGACCTGCCGTCTGCCAGATCCTGGCGGCGAACCCGCGGTATTCGGAGGTGTCTACGGCGGCGCGCACGCGGGCAAGCAGCGGTGCCACCTGGTCGTGTTCGCCGCGCATGGCCGCCACGATGGCCGTGGTGAGGTCGGCCGAGCCCGCGACGGTTTCCATCTTGTAGGCGGCGGCGATGTCGCCCGCCTCTCGGGCGGCGGCGAGTGCGTCGTCCCAGCGCCCGCTGTCGACGCATGCCCATTCCAGTGCCGACAGCACGCCGCCGCTGGCACCGCGGACGCCCGGGGCGCGCAGCCGGCTGAGGGCTTCGCGCAGCACCCTGACCGCCAGTTCGGTTTCGTCCAGGACCCAGGCCGCCGCGCCGAACGTACCCGGGTCCGAGAGGGATCCTCCCGCTGTGCGCCGCAGGCGGGGGACGATGTCGGCTCTTTCGCCGAACGGGTCCGTGCAGGCCCGGATCCAGATCCGGTACTCGTCGGCGCGGCCGGCGGGCCAGTCCTCGGCCGACGGCGGTGGCCCGTCCCGGGAGTCGAGCAAGTCGAGGGCGGCACGTGCCTTGGCGCAGACTTCGGGGAGTCCGGTCTGGTGGGCGACCGTGGCGGCCATCCGGGCGGCCTGCCACGCGATGGCCGGTAGCCTCGGGGATGCCTCGGCGGCGACGGACAGGAGTGTGTCGAACGCGTCGGCGTTGCGGTTGGACCACAGCAGCGACCAGCCGATGTCCAGCCGGGCGGCGATGCGCAGGTCCGGGGCGGAGGTCAGCGTGAGTACCTTGCCCGCCAGTTCGCGTACCCAGTCGGCCTGTCCGGCGGGCAGGGCGAGTTCGGCGGCGGCCAGCAGTCGCCGGGCCTTGTCGGGTTCGCCGGGGCTGAGCTCGGCGGCGCGTTCGAGGGCGCGTGCCGCCGCGGCGGCGCCGCCGCGGCGCTGTGCCTGGGCCGCGCTGTCTTCGAGCAGTGCGGCCAGGTGCTCGTCGGGTTCCAGCGCGGCGGCCGCCAGGTGCCAGGCGTGGCGGTCGGGCTGGTCGCGGAGCGCGTCGGCGACCTGTCGGTGCGCCGCGGCCCGCTCGGCGAAGGGCGCGGCATGGTAGACGGCCGACCGGGTGAGCGGATGGGCGAACCGCGGGCCCGGCGTGTCCAGCCGGATCAGGCCCGCCGCTTCCGCCGGGGCGAGCGCGTCGGCGGAAAGCCCTGGTACCGCCGTGGTCAGGTCCGGGCTGTCGGCGGCCGCGGCGAGCAGCAGCGCGGATCGGGCCGCCGGGGGCAGAGTGACGTACTGGGCGGCCATGAGGGCGGTCAGCTGCCCGGTCAACGGCAGCGGCTCGGCGGTCCATCGGCGCCCCGCGTCGGGATCCGTGGCGATCACCCTGGCCAGCTCGATCAGCGCCAGTGGGTTGCCGACCGCCTGGGCCAGCACCTGTTCACGCAGCCGACCGTGCGGCGGGCGCGGTTGCGCGTCCAGGAGCAGGCCCGCGTCCGGCCGGGTGAGTGGTCGCAGCAGGAGCTGCGGCAGGTCCCGCTCGAAACCGGCGGGAGGTACGTTCCCGCGGGCGCCGGCCAGCAGCACGAGCTGCTCCGATTCCAGGCGGCGGGCGGCGAAGGCGAGCGCGTCGAGGGAGGCACGGTCCAGCCATTGCGCGTCGTCGGCTGCCACCAGCAGCGGCTGCTCGTCGGACAGCTCGGACAGCAGGGTGAGTACGGCGATCCCGGTGAGCAGGGCGTCGGGCGGCGCGGGGTCGTCGGAGAGCCCGAACGCACCGCGCAGCGCCTCGGCCTGGCGGGTCGGCAGGCGGGCCACGCGGTCCAGCACCCGGCGCAGCAGCTGGTGCAGCCCGGCGAATGCCAGGTCCTGCTCCGACTCCCTGCCGGTGGTCGCCAGCACCCGCATCCCCGCCGCCTTGGCCTCGCGCGCGGCTTCGGCCAGCAGGACGGTCTTGCCCAGACCCGGATCGCCCAGGAGCAGCAGAACGTGGCTTTCCTTGTGGGGCGGGGCGATCAGTTCCCGCAGCAGGGACAGCTCCTCCCGCCGCCCGATCACGTTCGTGTCCTTGCGGGTCATCGCGGAAACGCCACCCTCACCCGGCCAAATATAGGCACGCACACAGCCAAGGTGATCCGGTCACGGAAAGCCGTGTGCAGTCAGGTTGCGGATACCGGACGGCCGCTGCGCGGCACAGGGTTGAGTGTATGGATGCTGTCCCCTGCGCGCGATGGAACGCGGGTTCGTGATGCCGTATGTCATGGTCGGCCGGGAGAACACCGGTGACATCCGGATCCACTACGAGGACCACGGCGCGGGCCCGCCCGTCGTCCTGGTCCACGGCTACCTCGCCGACGGGCGCTCGTGGGAGAAGCAGGAAGCGGCTCTGCTCATGGCCGGGTACCGCGTCATCAGCTACGACCGGCGCGGCGGTGGCGACTCCGGCCGGCCGACGGTGGGCTACGACTACGACACGCTGGCCGCGGACCTGAACATACTGCTGGAAGTCCTGGATGTGCTGGACGCGGTGCTCGTCGGCTGCTGCTCCGGCACCGGGGAACTGACCCGGTACCTGGGAACGTACGGGCAGCGGCGGGTCCGCGGCGCAGCGCTGCTGGCGCCTCTGCCGCCGTTCCTGCCCCGGTCCGACGCCAACCCGGAGGGCATCGCCCCGGGCGTCCTCGACGCCTTCCTCGGCGAGCTGTCCGCCGACCGCCCGGCGGCGATCAAGGCCTACCTGGACCGGTACTACAACATCGACTACTACAACACCGACTACCGCAACACCGACCTGCTCAGCGGGAGCCGGGTGAGCGACCAGGCGTGGCAGAACAGCTTCCACGTCGCGCTCCGGGTGTCCGCGGTCGCGGCCCTGGGCTGCGCGGTCGCTTGGCGGGAGGACTTCCGGGACGACGTCGCCCGCATCACGATCCCCGTCCTGATCGTGCAGGGCGCTCAGGACAGGGTCATGCCGCCCGGCGCGACCGGGAACCGCCTGGCCGTGATGCTGGCCGACGCCCGCCTCGCGGTGATACCGGACGGCGGGCACGCGATCATCTGGACGCACGCCGCCCAGGTCAACCAACTGCTCGTCGGCTTTCTGCAAGCCCTGTGACGCGTACGTCGGGCGGCGAGGAACTCCAGCAGAGACTGGTTGACCTCTTCGTGGTGCGTCCAGCAGATGTTGTGCGGGCCGCCCTCGACGCTGACCAGCCTGAGATCCGCGACCAAGGCGGGCAGTCGTCCCGCCGTGGCCTCGAACGGCAGGATCCGGTCGGCGCTGCCGTGGATCGCCGGCACTGGGACGTCGATCTTCGGCAGGTCGTCGCGGAAGTCGGTCAGCCAGGAGTCGACGCACGCGTAGGTGGCGAACGGCGAGGCGGTGACCGCGACCTCGTCCTGGACGATCGCCGCCTTGATGTCCTCGAACGCCTGACCGTCGACGCCCTCGGGATTGTCGGCCGTCTTCAGCAGGAACGGCGGGACCGTCCCGATCAGCACCGCCTTGTCCACCCAGCCCGAGCCGTAGTGCCCAGGTAGCGGGTGACCTCGCCGGTGCCCATCGAGAACCCGCCGAGCACCGCGCCGGTCAGGTCGAGGTGGTCGAGCAGGGTCTTCAGGTCGCCGGCGAAGGTGTCGTAGTCGTAGCTCGTCGCGGGCTTGCTCGACTGGCCGAACCCCCGCCGGTCGTAGGTGATCACCCGGTACCCGGCGGCCAGCAGGACGCGTTCCTGCCGTTCCCAGCAGTGGCCGTTCAGCGGGTAGCCGTGAATGAGCACCACGGGCTGCCCGCTCCCGTGGTCCTCGTAGTAGATCTCGATGCCGCTGCCGTTCTCTTCGCCCACGGTCACGTAGGACATGGCCCCTCCATAGCGCCGCCAGTCGATCACTTGCCACCTCGACTGTGCGCGGGCTTGGGCCAACCTCGGTATCCGCAACCTGATTGCACCTCCCCCGCGGCGGCCCGGTGCAGTCAACATGCGGATTCCGCCGCCGCGCGGCGGCTGATTCGCTCGGGTCATGGAGCTCAACTCGTACTCAGGTCTGCCGAACGAGCGGGTCAAGGCCGCGAACGGCATCGACTACGCGTACCGCGACACCGGCCCGACGGACGACGGCGCCGGTGTGCCGCTGGTCCTTCTCCAGCACTTCCGTGGAAACCTCGACAACTGGGATCCGGCGCTGATCGACGCGCTGGCATCGGCCCGGCGTGTCATCGCCTTCGACAACGCCGGAGTCGGCGGCTCCACCGGGACGACTCCGAACACCGCGGACCAGATGGCACACGACGCCATCGCCTTCATCGAGGCGATCGGGGTCCTGGGCCTCGGCCAGGTCGATGTCCTGGGATTCTCCCTCGGCAGCTTCGTCGCGCAGCAGATCGCCCTGACCAGGCCGGCGCTCGTCAGAAGGCTGGTCCTCGCCTCGTCGGCGCCGCAGGGCGCCGTCGGCATGCACGGCTGGGCCCGTGAGGTCATCGACGCTGTCGGCAGCCCTGAAACCAGCCCCGAGGAATACTTGAGCGTCTTCTTCACCGGATCCCCGGCAAGCCTGCAGGCCGGCCGGCAAACCCTGCAGCGGATCTACGGCGCCCGGAGCGAAGACCGGGACACGGCGACCAACTGGGCGACCCGCGAGGCGCAGTACGACGCGGTGTGCACGTGGGGGATCCCCGATCACGCGAAGCTCCAGCGGCTCAGCTGCCTGAGGATGCCCGTGTTCGTGGCGAACGGCGACAGCGACCCGATGATCCTGCCGCACTACTCCCACCTGCTCGCGGGTCTGATCCCGCAGGCCCGCGTGAAGATCTATCCCGACTCGGCGCACGGGTTCCTGTTCCAGCACAGCGCGGAATTCGCCGCGGACGTCGACGCCTTCCTCGGCGGCCCTCGATGACCGGCACCCACATGATCGTCCTGCCCGGCGGCGGGTACGCCGAACACGCTTCGCACGAGGCCGAGCCGGTGGTGGAGTGGCTCGGCGACATAGGCGTGCGGGCGAGCGTGTTCCGCTATCCGCTCCGCGCCCGGCATCCGGAGCCGCTCAACGCGCTGCGCGCCGAGATCCGCCGCCGGCGGGCGGCCGGCGCACAGCGCATCGGTCTCATCGGGTTCTCCGCGGGAGGTCATCTGGCTGGGCTGGCCGCCCTCGCGCCGGGCGCCCCGCCCGACGAGGCGGTGGACTTCGCCGTGCTCGGTTACGCCATCACCTCGATGGAGACCGAGACCTACCGTCCGGCCCGGGTGATCCTTCTCGGCGAGGACGCCGGCCCCGAGCTGCGCCGGTCGACATCGCTGGATTCGCTGGTCACGCCCCAGTCGCCGCCGTTCTTCGTCTGGCACACCGCGGAGGACCCCTATGTCCCCGCCGAACACACCTACCGCCTTGCCGCGGCGCTCGCGGCCGGCCAAGTCCCCACGCCGTGCACGTGTTCGCCCACGGCCCGCACAGCCTCGGCCTCGCCCGGAACGCCGGCGAGGCCGCGATATGGACCACGCTGGCGAAAGCCTGGATCCACGAACAGGCGTGACCGTCGCCTACATCACTGGTCCCCGGCCATCGCCTGCAGCTCCGCGATCTGCTTGCGCGCCGCGGCGACGAGTTCGTCGTTGGTGTTCGCGTGACCGCCCAGCCCCCACCCACCGGGCACGGCCTCGGCCAGCAACACCCAGGTGCGGTCCGCGAGCGTCGGGTCGCCGGCGGCCTCCGCGACCATGCCGGTGAACCGGCTCACCACCGCGATCTGTTTGTCGCGGTTGAGAGCACCCGCGTTGGTCAGCACCTGCACGCGTACGTAGTTGGACGCGCCGTCGACGTTCGACAGGTCGCCTGCCGGCAACTCGTGGATGAAGGCCGCGGTGGTCTGGCGGAACATCGGGATGTCCGGAACCTCCTCGATGGCCATCAGGGTGGCAGCGAGGTCATTGGCGAGCTGGTGCCCGTCCGTGAATGTGCCCGCTGTGGCGTACACGTCGATCATGGGCATTGCGTACTCCTTGGGTGCTACCACCACTTGGCTTCGAGCGCGCGGTCGGTGCCGCCGGTCCGGTCGAGCGCGTCGAGTTCGGCCATGTCCTCGGCCGACAGGGTGAAGTCGTGGATCTGCGCGTTCTCGTGGATGCGGTCGCGGTGCGTTGATTTCGCTACGACCACGAGTCCGTGCTGCAGGCCCCAGCGCAGCAGCACCTGTGCCGGTGTCCGGCCCGTCCGTCGGGCGATCTTGGCCACGGTGGTGTCGTCGACGTACCGGCCGGTGCCCAGCGGGCTGTAGGCCTCGACAGCGACGTCGAACCGGCCGCAGGCGTCCAGGAGCGCCCGCCGACGGTGCCGCGGGTTGAACAGGATCTGGTTGACGGCGGGCGGAACTGTTCCCGCGGCGATCACGGCCTCGAGTTCGGCCGCGTCGTAGTTGGAGACCCCGATGGAACGGGCCAGTCCCAGCTCCTGGGCACGTTCCATCCCGGCCCAGGCCCGGGTCGGGCCGCCCTCGGGCCAGTGGACCAGGTAGAGGTCGATCTGCTCCAGGCCGAGACTACGAAGGCTGCCTTCTGCCTGGGCGACCGGATCGTTGCCCCGCGGATGGAACTTCGTGGTGATGAACACCTGGTCGCGCGGTACGCCGCTGTCGCGGAGGGCGCGGCCGACGCTTTCCTCGTTGCCGTATGCCTGAGCCGTGTCGATATGCCGGTAACCGGCGTCGAGCGCCCAGCGCACGGCGTTGACGCACGCACGCCCGGCCGGCACCTGCCAGACGCCGAGGCCGAGCACCGGCACCTGGTTCCCGTCCGCCAGCAGGCGCGCGCCGCCCCCGGATGTGGCTGCGTTCAGGTTCATGAGCACCAGCATCCGGCAACGCACCGTGGGGTGGTATCAGCAACATGACTGCAACCGGCTGCGGCTCGCAGTGCAGTCAACATGCTGATACTCCGCCGCCGTCCCCCAGGGTGACCATGAGGTCCAGCTGAGTCAACGATGCCGGAGAAGACGATGAGCCTTGACTTTGACGTGTTCGTGGTGGATCCCAAGCCGATCCCGAGTGCGGTACCGGGATTCGAGGAGGTGGTGGGCCCGGCGACCTGGCCGCCGTCCACATCGACGCTGATCAGCGATGACGACGGTGCCGTGCTGGTCGACTGCCTCATCACCGTGCGAGAGGGCCGGGAGTTGGCGGCGTGGGTGAAGTCCCACGACTGCGAGCCCGGGTACGTGTACATCACCCATCCGCACGCCGACCACTTCCTCGGGCTGACGGAGATCCTGGCGGCGTTCCCGCAGGCGAGGCCGGTGGCCCTGGCCGACTCCATCTCCGCGATGCAGGAGCAGATCTCAGCGGGGTACATGCAGGTCTGGGGCGGGTTCTTCCCCGGCCAGTTGACCGGCAAGCCCGTCCCGCCCGGGCCGCTGACCGGCAGCACGATCCCGATCGGAGGCTCATCGGCCACGGTGATCCCGGTCGGGACCACCGACACCGGGCATTCCAGCGTCGTCCATGTCCCAGACCTGAGCCTCGTCGTCTCCGGTGACGTCGTCTACAACCGGACGCACATGTGGCTGGCGGGATCGACACCGGACTCCCGGGCCGACTGGGCGCGGGCGATGGACGCCGTGGCGGCGCTGGAGGCCGACACCCTGATCGCCGGCCACCGCCCCTGTCGGGACGGACTCGTAATGAGCAGCTCAGTCGCCGACGCGCCGCCCACAGACGGGCCTGACAACGCGTGGCGCGACGTGCCATTGGCGTGCCATTAGCACCGGCCGGACGAGGGCACGGCAGGCCGCTACAGACCGACATGCGACGCACCTACGACGGTGTCGTAGAGGTGCGCGGTATGGTTCCCAAGCTGACAGTGCGGGTTCGATTCCCGTCACCCGCTCCACCGTCACCCGCTTCACGGCTCCGAGCCTTGTGAGCACAGCGAAGAGGGGCGCCTTCCCCGGTCTGGGCAAGGCGCCCTTCGGCAAGCCGTCCGTCATCCATCTCAAGTCGCCCGGTGCGCCCAGCCCACGCCTGGCCCCGCCGAGCCCCGGTCGGCGGCACCTACTTCTCCGGCGCGGCGATCCGGCAATCCCTACTGCACCGCAACCGATTACCAGAACGCGGGGCCATTTTGTTGAGGGCTCAGCGATGGCGCAGGGCGACGCGACGGCGTAGAAAGACGAATGCACCTACTTCGGCTGGAGGGGATCATGTCCGCACGTTCCACCATCGCCGCGACGGGAGCCATCCTGGCGGCCGCCACACTCGGCCTCCCGGCCGCGGCCGCATCTCCCGCCATCCCATTGAGCGGTGGCCAGGAGACCACGCCGGCCGATCCCGACGGGCACGGGTTCTTCACGTACTCGATCGACGGTACGACGTTCTGTTGGACGCTCAGCTGGCAGGACATCGCGGCGGCCACCGCCGCACACGTCCATGTCGGACCGCGGCACGTCGCCGGGCCGATCGTCATCCCGCTGGACGTGGACGGCGTACCAGGGCCGGATATGTCCGGCTGCACCACAATCAGCGCCGACCTCGCCGCCGCGATCAGTGCGAACCCCCAGGGCTACTATGCCAACGTGCATAACGCTGAATTCCCGGCGGGCGCGATCCGGGGCCAACTGAAGTGAGCCTCGGGCATAGCTCCTTCTCCTAAGTGGAATCGGTCACATATCTCGGCAGACAGTGGTCGCCCGCTCCACAACCGGTCCCGCGCGACAGCACAGGCCTGCCGCAACGCGGCGACGCCGCGGTGGTCGACCGCGTCCAGCACCCGCCATGCGATCGCGGTCGACGCAACCGAGCCGAACAGCTTGGGTCCATCGCGCAACACCGCGAGGTCGCTGATCGCATCGCCACCATCGGCGAGCATCACCGCCAGATCGACCAACACCCGACCGGGATCGTGCGCCGAGCGGCGCTGCCGCAACGGAGCCAGCTCCTCAGAGAACGCCCGCACCAAGCCCGCCACCTCGGCCAGATCCGCTTGCCCGCAGCACTCCCCGACCAGATCTCGCGTGCTATCGGCGTGCGATCTGCCACGGCCACCAGCGGTCAGTCGGTGCCCCGAGTGGCGCATTCCTGCCGTCTGGCTGACGACACGCCTGTACTTTCGTGGCGATTTCCCAAGCTGACAGTGCGGGTTCGATTCCCGTCACCCGCTCCAACAGCGACGCCCAGGTCGGAGGCAGATTCCCGACCTCCCGCCGCAGCTGCAGCACCAGTGAACACGTCGTCACGATCACGCGGGGCGCTCGGCTCCGCGACGATCCGCGCCGGCTGTCACGGTGAGGGTTTGCAGCCGGACCCGCCGAGCTTACGCAGAAGGACGTCCTTCTGGCTCTCCAGCCGGGTCTCCTCCGTGGAGTCCAGGATCTGGCTGTCCTGCGCGAACTTCAGGGCATCTCCGGCGGAGGCCGCGGCCAACTTCTCCAGCTTGTCGCGGTTCTGTCGGCTCACCGCGATCCCCCGTCGCCACGTGGACACGGCCTCGGACTGGACGGGCTCCAGGTCGGCGGGGGCGTCCAGCGCCTCGAGCCTGTCTGCCAGACCCTGCTCCTCGACGATGGTGTCGGTCATCAGTTTGGGTAGGGAGTATATGGCTGAGAAATCACCGGACGTGACCTTCTGCCCCAGTTCCTCCGTCTTGCGCTTGAAAGCGAGTTCGATCTCTCGGTCTTCCGTGCAGATGCTCACGACCTGGTTCTGATATGGCTTGGCCGGAGGCGCGGACTGTTCGGGTTCACGATTGGGGGTAGCAAGGGCGACCACCAAGAGGACCACTCCTACGATGGCGAGGGCCACGATCCCTACCATCCAGGGCTTGCCAGTCGGCTTGGGGGACGCGAACTTGGCGGCGAGCCCAGCCGCCGCCGTGAGCAGCGCGGCGATCGCAGTGATCATTGCGGGATCCACCCCAAGCCTCCCCAGGGGTGTCAGGTTCGTTCTTCAATCTCCTCGCCCCGACAAAGGGAGTCAACGTCGGGGCCTTCGATCATCGATCCTCTCGCAGCCGGCAGCTATGTTCGCGCAGATTTGCTTGTGCCAGAACGGCAGCGAGATGCCCTTCACCTTGATCAGGTAGTAGTGCATCGCGATCAGCATGAGGTGAGTGACGTCGAGAGGCTCCTTCGCAGGCCAGTCAGCCGTCGAAGTTCGAACGCTTGACGGGATGAGGACTGGAGCGTGCAGCGTCGCCCGGACCCTGCCTCGTGCCATGGCAATTCTCAAGCAAACAAGGTTGTTCGATTCCTCGCCCTACGGATCGAGCCGATAGAAGCGCCAGAAGTCGTGTTCGATGGGCAAGACGATCACTCGGCTGAAGCCCGCGTCCTGTGCGTAGCTGCGGACTGTATCGGGCCGGATCACGGTGCCGGTACCTGCGGCGTCCGGTTCGGTGAGAGCCACCGCGAGGCAGTGCACCGCGCTCCAGCCATAGTTGAATCGCTCCAGCTCGTCGCCTGGTGCGGTGAACGCCTCCCCGACTCGCTCGTCGCCAACCAGCACCGCCCCGCCGGGAGCGAGCATCGTTCGCGCGGCGCGCAGTGCCTCGACCGGATGCGCCAGGTCGTGCAGCGTCTCGAAGAGGGTTACGAGATCGTACCGGCCGGCCAGGCTAGGGTCCGCGGCATCCCGGCGAGTGAAATTCACCCGATCGGCGAGCCCAGCCTCCGTGGCGTTGCGCTGAGCCGCGTCGATGGAAGCCTCGTCGAGGTCGATCCCGTCGACGGTCGCCGCGGTGTAGGCGCGCGCCAGCGCGATTGCTGACCAGCCGGCACCGCAGCCGAGGTCGGCGATGTGTGGGACCGGCTCACTCCGGCGCAGCCGCGCCTCGATGTCAGGGAGAGCCGGGATCCACTCCGCGGCCAGCTGGTTGACGAACATCGGCCGGTTGAGCCGTGCTATGCCGGTGCGCACGTCCGCGCCGTACGCTTCGTATGGCACCCCGCCGCCGGTGCGGAACGCCTCGATGACCTGTGGCAGCGCATGGGCGGTACCCATCACCAGGGGTGCGAGGGGCGCTAGGAGGTTGAGGCTCTCGGGTTGGATCAGCACCTCATCGGCGCCGGGCGGAAGGCGGTACCGGCGAGTGTGCGGGTCGCCGGTCTCCTCCGCGACGTCAAGCATTCCGGCGACCGCCTGCTGCTCCAGCCACTCACGGGCGTAACGCTCTGCAATCCCCGCGACCTTCGCGAGCTCCGCCGGCGAGGCGGACTCCGCCTCCGCCAGCTTGGCGTACAGCCCGAGACGGTCGCCGACATAGACGTGCATCAGTTCTAGGGTGCCGATCGCGGCGCGGAAGATCGATTCCACAAGGGCATCGCGCCGCTCGGTGTCCGGGGGCGTGGGACGGGTCGAGGTCATGCGAGCCACCTCCTCGCGGTCTTTCGTGCGTCGGCTTCCCGCCGACCGAACGGAACCGTAGCGACCGACGGGCTCACATTCCGCACGCTATGGAGTGACGGACGGTTTGCCAACCGTGAGCGCCGCGACCGGCGTCCCTGGTGCCGGCGGCGAGCCGGCGCGGGGCCAGTGCCGAGGCAGCGAAAGGCAGCGAACCAACCGACGTCCAGTGGATCTCCATCGTGACCGACGATCGCCGACCTGCGAAGAGCGCCAGCCGACGATGCTAGCTGTCATGGGCCGACACGATGTATCACGCTCGGTGCGCACTGACCTGCCGCGCGCCGTATGCGTCGTGGTGTTCCGGCTCGACGTAGCATGCGCTCGGCGCAGGGATTGCCTACGTTCGGTCAAGATGAGGCTAGCCAACGCCTCAGTTCATCCATCCGACGTTCGAGTAGCTCGTTTCCACGACCGAAGAAGTACGTGCCCACCGTAACGTCAAGTGGAACGAGCTCGTCGCCGCGGATGAGCACCTGAATCGCCTTGCCGAACGGCTGCCCGGTCAGCGGTCCGACCCTGAAGCCCTCGATGTCTGCACGGCTGACCCGCTTGGTGCGGGAGAAGTTGCGCACCAAGAGCTCATTGCCGTGGACCTCGACGCACATGCGCAACATGCGGTAGCCGAGGGTGGCGCCGAAAGCCAACATGATCGCCAGGAAGATCGCGGCCGGAGATCCATGCGCCACGGCAACGACAAACCCGGTGGCGACCGCGCCGCACCACACCAGAAAGAAGACCAACACGAAGACACGCTGAATCAGTGGCGGTCGGATCACCACAGCTGGGTGGTCCTTCTGATCGCCAGGAGCGTTGGACATGCGCCGATCCTAAGGCCGGTCCTGCAAGTAGCGGGCCGCCCTGTAATCGGTCACCCAGTCACGGCAGTACTCAGCGCGGGACGTCCGGACGTGCCGCGATCCGGGCGGGTTCGTCTCTCGCACATCACTTAGCGGACGACTGTCAACGCATCAGTCGACGGAGGAAACCACCCGCTCGGCTTCACTTGCCGAGTTGGGCTCTTATGGATCAAGGCGGGGCGTGCGGCTCCGGCCGACCTCGCGCTCGATGCGCTTCAGGGATCCGCTGTCCAGGCGGGGCCGTTGTGGTTCAGGAAGGTGAGGACCGCGAGGACGCGGCGGTGATCCTCGTCGCTCGACGTCAGGTCGAGCTTGGTGAGGATGTTCGCGACGTGTGTCTCGACAGTGCGCTCGGTCAGCCACAGGCGGCGGGCGATGCCGAGATTGGTGCGCCCCTCGGCCATCAGCGCGAGGACGTCGCGCTCCCGCGGAGTGAGTGATTGGAGCGGTCCGACGGAGTTGCTGCCCAACAGCCTGGTCACGACCTCGGGGTCCAGAGCCGAGCCTCCGGCCGCGACGCGGCGCAGGGCTTCGAGGAAGTCGTCGACGTCGAAGACGCGGTCCTTTAGCAGGTAGCCGAATCCGCCGGTGCTGACGAGCGCCACCGAGTGCTGGGTCTCGATGTGCTGTGAGAGCAGCACGATGCCCAGGGTCGGGTACCGTCCGCGCAGGCTACGCGCGGCACGCGCGCCGTCGTCGGTGCGGTCCGGCGGCATCCGGATGTCGACGATGGCCAGGTCAGGTTCATGGGCCGCCACGGCGTCGATCAGGGTGGGAGCGTCGGCCGCCTTCGCCACGATCTCGTGGCCGGCGTCTTCCAGCAGGCGCGCGAGGCCCTCACGGAACAGGGCCGAGTCCTCTCCGATGACTATGCGCACGGAAGCACTGCCTCGATCGTCGTTCCGCCGGCCGGCGGGCTGGTGATCGTCAGCGTTCCGCCGTGCGCCGCGACACGGTCCGCCAGCCCCGCGAGACCGGAACCGTCGCGGGCCACGGCACCACCGACGCCGTCGTCGCCGACCCGCACGTACACCCGCTGCTCCCGTACGCCGACATCCAGGCTGATCCGGCGAGCGCGCGCGTGCTTCGTGGCGTTGGCGACTCCTTCGACGGCCACGTAGTAAGCGGTCGTCTCGAGGTCGTCGCTGAGTACGACGGGAACCACCTGCACGCTGACCGGCACCGCGGTCGAGCGTGCCAGCGAGGACAGCGCCGGACCGAGCCCGTCGTCGAGGCAGCTCGGGCGGATGCCGTGCGCGAGCTGACGCAGCTCGCTGACCGCGGTCCCGAGCTGCGCCACGGCCTCGTCGAGTACGCCGCTGATGTCGACGCCGCCACGCGACAGGTGCCGTTGCGCCAGGCGAAGTGCCATGCCGAGCGACACAAGTCGCTGCTGCGCGCCGTCGTGCAGATCCCGCTCGAGGCGGGCGCGCTCGTCGTACTCGACCCGGAGCAGACGCGCGCGGCTCGCCTCGACCTCGCGCAGCGCCTCGCGCAGCTCCGCCCGCAGGGCCACCAGCTCGATCAGCGGTGCGGCGCGCGTCGCGATGTCGCGCAGCAGGTCCGGCGTGACCCGCGGGCCCGCGCGCAGCTCGCCGATCACGTCCTCGCCCAGCCGTACGGGTGTGCCCGGGCGTTGGTCGTCGGCGTGGGGCCCAGACCCGTGGTGCAGGTAGACCACCCGGAATCCGGGATCGTGCAACGCCTCGCGGAGCACGGACTCGAGCTGCTCCGGCCCCGTCCGGCCCGCGACGACGTCCCGGTGCAGCTGGTCGATCGCGACCTGCGCCGCCTTGCGCGCGGGATACAGCCATCGGTCGAGTCGCTGCTGGACGCGGCGGCGCAGCGGTGCGAGCACTACCGCACAGGCTGCGGTCACCGCGACGGAGATGACCTGCGCCCGGTCGGCGACCAGCTCTCCAGCGACCACGTTGACGACCGTGAACACGGCCAGCAGCACGCTCGTCATCGCCGCGTGGACGACGGTCGACGACAGCACGCGTTCCACGTCGAAGAGCTCGGGCCGCAGCACCGCGATCGCGACCACCGCCGGCACGGCGAGGTACGTCGTACCGAAGCCGATCAGCAGGACGACATCCGCCTGGCCGAACAACAGGTAGCTGGCCCAGCCGGCGAGCAACGTCAGCGGCAGCAGCCAGCCGACCAGCGCCAGCCATTTGAACTGCTGGCGACGCCGCGCATCGGCCGCGCGGTACCTGCCACGCAGCACGACGACGAGGGCGACGAGCGTGACGAGCAGACCGGGCAGCGAGACGAAGGTCAGTATGTCCGCGACAGCTGCCGGGATGGTCCCGAACACATGCGGCGACGACTCGTCCGGAGGCAGGTACGGGCCAGGAGCCGTGGCCGCGACGACCATGAAGATCGCGGCGCAGGCCAGGACAGCGATGAGCACCCGGCGCGAACCCGGCGTCTCCAACCGGCCGTCCGGGAAGACCAGCAGCAGCGCCGCGACCGCGACGTACGGCAGCACCCACACGCCCTGGCTCGCCGCGGTGAGATAGGCGTCGCCTGGGAGCCGGTCGAGGGTGTGCCCGACCACGCTGAACACCGCCAGTGCGGCGATCAGCCCCTGCAACGACAGCAGCGGGCCGAGCACGTTGTGCGGTCGCCGTCGCGCCACCAACGCGGCAGCGGCACCGGCAGTGCCGGCGAGAAGAGCGGCGAGCGCAGCCAGACCGAGCCGGGACGCCGACGGCGACGCCACAGCCAACCCACCGGTTACCAGCAGCACCGTCACGGTCGCGACAGTGGCGGCCGTGACCGAGCGCTGAGGCCAGCTCACAGTCGAAGCGTAAACGCGTCGCGCCCGGTGTGGGTCCGTGCTGGCACGGAGGTGAGGTTCCGTGCCAGCAGGCAAGACCCGGGCGGTCGCCGGTCTGCACGATGCCGTCATGAGCATCGACCGCAGAAGCGTCACCCCCTCGGCATCCGAAGGTGGCTTGCCCGTCCGGCAGGGCATCACCGTCAGCGCACCGATGCGTGCCGCCGCCTGGGCCGGAATCGCCGGCCAGGTGGCACTGACAATGGGCTGGCTGATCGCGACGGTCTGGCAGGACGACAAGTACGACGTGGCGCGGCACGACATGAGCGACATGGCCGCGATCGGCGTACCGCACGCGTGGTTCGTGCAGGCCTACCTCGGCCTGGCGGGTGCCTCGATGATCGCCTTCGTCTGGCTCGCGCTGCGTCCGGCACTCGCCGGCATCCGCGGCCGCACGCTCACCGCGATCCTGCTCACCACCACGTGGGGCCTCGGGACGCTCTCCGACACCTTCTTCCGGATCGACTGCCGGGCCGCGGACGGCTGCACCGCGGAGCAGCAGGTGCGGACATGGCACGCCACGATCCACGCGTCGACGTCGCTCGGGCTGCTGGTGTTCGCGGTGACGCCGTACGTCGTCGCCAGGTGCCTGCGGCGGTCGCCGAGCTGGGCACGGCTGGCTCGGCCGTCCGTGTACTTCGGCATCGCCATCGACGTCGTGCTGGTCGCGGCCGTGGCCATCGGCCAGCACTGGGGCACCGGCTACGCGCAGCGCCTCCTGCTCACGCTGGGTGCGGCCTGGACCTCCCTGCTCGCCGCCTGGGTGCTGCGCCTCGGTAGCCGCCGACCCGTCCAAGGAGAGGAATGACCGACTTGATCGATACCGGCGCTGAACCACAGCGCGTCGGTGCCGCCGCTTGCCGCGGTGCCGGGTAGCAACGCCCATAAACCGTCGATCGCGATCGGGCGGTTGTCGCGGTCGCGCAGGTCGATGCAGCCACGTCGATTCCCGTCATCCGCTCCGATCTGGTCGGGCCCCCGCGGTGGTCGTAGAGTTCCGGCCGTCAGATCACTTCGAAGTTGGCCATCATTCCGGCGTCCTCGTGCTCCAGCTTGTGGCAGTGCAGGAGGTAGAGGCCGCGGTAGCCGTCGAAGCGGATGAGAACCTCCACGGTCTCTCGATCCTGCAGCAGGACGGTGTCCTTCCATCCGGCCTCCCACGGGAGCACCATGCCCCGCCCGCCGGTGCGGGACTGGACCTGGAAGGACGCACCGTGCACGTGGACGGGGTGCGGCGCGTTACCACCGGTGGTGAAGCGCCACCTCTCCACCTGGCCGAAGGGCACCTGGAAGTCGATCCGGCTGAGCGAGTAGACCTTGCCGTTGATCTTGCTCATGCCGTCGAAGCTGAAGTCGCGGGTCCGGACCGGACTGGTCAACTTCGTGATCGCCGACAGGGCCGCCGGAAGGACGTACGTGTCGGTGACCGCGCTGGTGACCCGGAACTGGAGCAGGTTCCACCCGGTGTTCAGGTCCTGCAGCATCACGGAGCCGCCCACCGGGACACTGCGGAAGTCGACGAGAAGGTCGAGTCGCTCCCCGTTACCGAGCTCGATGCTCCCCAGCGACGCCGACCGCTCCAGCAGGCCTCCGTCGTTGCCGATCAGGGTGAACGCGGCTCCGCTGCTCAGGGCCAGGCGGAAGACCCGCCCGTTGGCGCCGTTGAGCACCCGCAGCCGGTACACGGCGGTCTGGACGTTGACATAGGGGTCGATTGTGCCGTTGACCAGCGGGACCCTCCCCAGGTAGCCGGTCGACGTCGGCTTGTACAGCAGGGTGCCGTTGCGATCGAAGTCCGCGTCCCGGATGACCAGCGGCAGCTCACGCGACCCGCTGGGCAGACTCAGCCCGTCCTCCTCGGCGTCGTTGACGATGAACGCGCCGGCCAGGCCGTAGGCCACCTGCTCGGCAGTGAGCTGGTGCGGGTGCGGGTGGTACCAGTTCATGCAGGCACGCTGGACGATCGGGAACGCGTACGTGTAGCCGCCACCCGGAGCGACCGCGTCCTTCGGGTGCCCGTCGGCGGCCGTGGGGACCACCATCCCGTGCCAGTGGATCGTCGTCTGCTCGGTGAGCCTGTTGGTGAAGGCGATGCTGACCGAGTCGCCCCTGCGTGCCCGGACGGTCGGTCCGGGCAGGGAGCCGTTGTAGGCCAGCACCGGCGACGTCGACGAACCGAAGTTGACCGTCGCCGGTGCGGCTGTCAGCGCGGCGGTGGTGAGTGCGGGCGGCAGGTAGAGCGGGTTCCGGACGGTCGTTCCGGTGCCCCCGGCAGCGGGCTGTGTGCTCACCGTTGTCCCAGCCTGTGCCGGGCCAACACCGGTGAGGAGCATTCCCGCGCCGACGGCGCCGGCGCCGATGAAGGCGCGCCGCGGCAGGTCGGTAGACGTGTGTGTCGCGTTCATGACTGTTCACCTCGATCAAGGGTTCTCTTGTCTTCAGCCTCTGACGGTCGTACGAGCGCCGGGAGGGAAGAAGGCCACCTGGCCAGGGGCAGATCGACCCCGTGCGCGATGACCTCTGCCGCGCCGTCCAGAGATCGAATGCATCGGATCTGTTATCAGATTTTGAGGCCCTACACCCTGCCTAGCCCGCGAAATTTGTGATAGACATCCGATCTATGTGGTTCTGTTGGATCCGCGAGCGTTCGACGCGGGGCGGATGCGTAGGTTCCAGCGAAATCGATTCCCAGGAGCTGGCGTGGCGTTGATGGGCATTGACCAGACCGCTGGGACCGCGGTGACCGGCGAGACGCTGCTCGCGGCACGCGGGGTCGGCAAGAGCTTCCCCGGGGTGCGGGCGTTGTCCGACGTCCACCTCGACCTGCGGTACGGCGAGGTGCTGGCGCTGGTCGGCGAGAACGGCGCGGGCAAGTCCACGCTGATGAAGCTGCTGTCGGGGATCTACCCGGTCGAGTCGGGCGAGTTCTTCCTGGCCGGCGCGCCGTTCACGCCGGCGAATCCGCGGCACGCGCAGGAGCTGGGCATCAGCATCATCCATCAGGAGTTCAACCTGATGCCGGACCTGACGGTCGCGCAGAACATCTTCGCCGGCCGCGAGCCGCGCGTCGGCAAGCTGTTCCTCAGCGAGCGCAAGCTCAACGCGAAGGCCGCCGACCTGATCGAGCGGCTCGACCTGCCGCTGGATCCGCGCGCGCTGGTCGGCGGGCTGACCGTCGCCAAGCAGCAGATGGTCGAGATCGCCAAGGCACTCTCGTACGACGCCAGCGTGCTGATCATGGACGAGCCGACGGCGGCATTGAACGAGGCCGAGGTCGGCACCCTGCACGAGCTGATCCGCCGGTTCAAGAGCCCGCGGACTGGCGTCATCTACATCAGCCACCGGATGGACGAGCTGAAGCAGATCGCGGACCGGATCACGGTGCTGCGGGACGGCCAGTACGTCGACACCGTCGACGTCGCGCGCACCTCGATGAAGGAGGTGATCACGCTGATGGTCGGCCGGACGATCACCAGTGACGCGAAGCCGGCCGGGATCCGCGACGACCGCGAGGTGCTGCTGCAGGTCGAGGGTCTGAGCACGAAGGCGCTGCTGAAGGACGTCTCGTTCGAGCTCCGCGAGGGCGAGATCCTCGGCTTCGCCGGCCTGATGGGCGCCGGCCGCACCGAGGTGGCGCGCGCGATCGTCGGCGCCGACCCGACCGACGGCGGGACGATCTGGCTGCACGGCAGGCCGGTGCGGATCGGCAACCCGGCCGAGGCCGCGAAGCACCGGATCGGGTACCTGTCGGAGGACCGCAAGCACTTCGGCCTGCTGCTCGAGCAGGACGTCAACGCCAACATCACGGTCAGCTCGCTGGCCGAGCTGTTCTCGTCGTACGGGTTCATGAAGGACCGCACGATGCGGGCGCGGTCGAAGGAGTACGTCGACTCGCTGCGGATCAAGACGCCGTCGATCATGCGGACCGCGAAGAACCTGTCCGGTGGCAACCAGCAGAAGGTCGTCATCGCGAAGTGGCTGCTGAAGAACTGCGACATCCTGATCTTCGACGAGCCGACGCGCGGTATCGACGTCGGCGCCAAGGAGGAGATCTACGCGCTCCTCAACGACCTCGCCGAGCAAGGCAAGTCGATCATCATGATCTCGTCGGAGCTGCCCGAGGTGCTGCGGATGGCGCACCGGGTCGTGGTGATGAGCGAGGGCCGGATCACCGGCACGCTCGAGGCCGGCGAGGCCACCCAGGAGAGCGTCATGCACTACGCGACGCTGCGCCCGGACACCAGCGCGCGCGACGCCGCTGAGCTGGGCCTGGAAGCACCAACGGAAGCAGGGATCTGAATGACCACCGCCACGACCACGCGCTCGATCGCGATCCCGCTCGGAGTCCGGGACAAGCTGCAGCAACTGCTCGCGTTCGCCAGCCTGCTGGTCATCGTCGTCGTGTTCTCGATCGCCGGGAGCCCGAACTTCCTGACTTACGGCAACGTGCTCGCGATCCTGTACTCGACGGTGGTGATCGGCACCCTGGCGCTGGGTACGACGTTCGTCATCATCACCGGCGGGATCGACCTCGGCATCGGCACCGGGATGGCGCTGTGCGCGGTGATGTCCGGCGTGATGATCGTGAACTGGGACTTCCCCTGGCCGCTCGGCGTGCTCGGCACGATCCTGTTCGGCGGGTTGATAGGCCTGGTCAACGGGTTCAACATCTCCGTGCTGAAGATCCCGCCGTTCATCGCGACGCTGGCGATGATGCTGGTGGCGCAGGGTCTCGCGCTGGTGCTCTCGCACAGCACCCCGATCTACTTCAACGACGTCCCGTCGTACTCGAAGATCTCCCGGGGCGAGCTGATCCCGCAGTTCCCGAACGCCGTGCTCGTGCTGGCCGTCGTCGCCCTGGTCGCCGGAGTGCTGCTGAACAAGTCGATCCTCGGCCGGTATACGTACTCGATCGGCAGCAACGAGGAGGCCACCGCGCTGTCCGGCATCAACGTGCGGAAGTGGAAGATCGTCGTCTACACGTTCGCCGGGCTGTTCATCGGCCTGGCCGGGATCATGATCTCCGCGCGGCTCGGCTCGGCGCAGCCGGCCACCGGTATGGGCTACGAGCTGCAGGCGATCGCCGCGGTCGTGATCGGCGGCACGTCGCTTGCCGGAGGCAAGGGTTCCATCGTCGGCACGCTGATCGGCGCGCTGATCATCTCGGTACTGAACAACGGCCTGCAGATCATGTCGATCCCGCAGGAGTGGCAGAACGTCATCCTCGGCTGCGTGATCCTCATCGCCGTCTACGCGGACATGGTGCGCAAGAAGGAAGCCTGAGCTTCCGCCCAACCCCTGAAGGAGCTATACCCATGAACAGAAGGCGGTTCGCGGCGGTCCTCACCGCCGCGACGATGACCCTGGCGCTCGCCGCCTGTGGTGACGACGACAAGGCAGGCGGCAGCGAGCAGCCGTACATCGCGATCGTCTCGAAGGGCTTCCAGCACCAGTTCTGGCAGGCGGTGAAGAAGGGCGCCGAGCAGGAGGCCGCCAAGGAGGGCGCGCGGATCACGTTCGAGGGCCCGGCCACCGAGCAGGACATCGAGGCGCAGGTCACGATGCTGACCAACGCGATCGCGAAGAACCCGAAGGCGATCGGCTTCGCCGCCCTGGACAGCAAGGCCGCCGCGCCGCTGCTGGAGGACGCGAAGGCGAAGAACATCCCGGTGATCGCGTTCGACTCCGGCGTCGAGGGCGACATCCCGGTCACCACCGCGTCGACCGACAACAAGGCCGCCGCGGCCGAGGCGGCGAAGCACCTGTCCGAGCTGCTCGGCGGCAAGGGCAAGGTCGCGATGGTCGTGCACGACCAGACCAGCAAGACCGGCCAGGACCGCCGCGACGGCTTCATCGACTGGATGAAGGCGAACGCACCCGGCATCACCCTGCTCCCGGTCCAGTACGGCGGCGGTGACCAGGCCAAGTCCGCCGACATCACCAAGTCGATCCTGGCCGCGAACCCGGACGTCGCGGGCATCTACGGCTCGAACGAAGGCTCCGCGATCGGCGTCGTGAAGGGCGTCGAGGAGGCCAACAAGAAGGGCGTGAAGATCGTCGGCTTCGACTCCGGCAAGGCCCAGATCGACGCGATCAAGAGCGGCCTGATGGCCGGTGCGATCACACAGAACCCGATCGGCATCGGCGAGCAGACCGTGATCGCGGCGATGAAGGCGATCAAGGCCGAGAGCCAGCCGAAGATCATCGACACCGGCTTCTACTGGTACGACAAGACCAACATCGACGAGGCGAAGATCCAGGCCGTCCTCTACCAGTGACACCCGTTGGCTGAGTAGTTTGGCGTCCGGGGAGGTGCGTGCCTCCCCGGACGCTTGTCTATGGAGGGGAGCCAGGGATGCTGCGGTGGGGAGTGCTGGGCACGTCGCGGATCGCCGAGCAGAAGGTGATCCCGGCGATCGTTGCCTCGTCCAACGGTCAGATCGTCGCGGTGAGCAGCGGCAGCGGCCGCGCCTCCGAGTACGCCGGCAGGCTCGGCATCCCGATCGCGTACGACGACCACCAGGCGCTGCTCGCGGATCCGGACATCGACGCGGTGTACATACCGCTGCCGAACTCGCTGCACGCGTCGTGGACGATCCGCGCCGCCGAGGCGGGCAAGCACGTGCTGTGCGAGAAGCCGATCGCTCTGACGCCGGAAGAGCTGACCGCCGTGGAGAGCGCGTGCGACGCGGCCGGCGTGCAGTTGGCAGAGGCCTTCATGTACCGGCACCACCCGCAGCTCGACGTCGTACGCTCGGTGATCACCAGCGGCCGGATCGGGCGGCTGGTCGGCATCGACGCCCGCTTCCACTTCCTGCTCGACCCGGCCGCCGGCCCCAACATCCGGCTCGACCCGTCGCTGGGCGGCGGCGCGTTGCGTGACGTCGGCTGCTACCCGATCGACCTGATGAACCTGCTGCTCGGCCGCGCCCCGTCCCAGGTCATTGCCCTGAGCACCGAACGCGGCGGCGTCGACACCACCACCGCCGGCGTCCTCCGCTACGACACCCCCGACGGCCCGGTGGTCGGCTCGTTCAGCTGCGGCTTCGACGCCCCCGCAGGCGACTCTGCCCTCCTGATCGGCAGCGCCGGCACCATCGCCATCCGCCGCCCATTCCGCCCCGACCGCGGCGGCGCCGCCGTCATCGTCACCACCTCCGACGGCGGAATCGAACTCCTCGAACCCAAAGGCGACTCCTACCTCCTAGAAGTCGAATCCTTCGCCTCCCACATCCTCTCCGGCAAACCCGACAACGCCTCCCGCCAACTCAGCCGCTGGACCGTAGAAACCACCACCCGCCTAGCCACAACGCTTTGATCCCCAGCTGCGCGCATGTCGCAAACAGCGGCGAGAACCCCAGGGCGGCACGCCGTCCCTTCCCACGGCGACCCGCCCCGTATTACCAGAGGTCGCCGTCGCGCCAGTCGCAGGTGAGGGCTTCGTTGAGCTCGATGGGGACGTGCAGGGGGAGGACGTAGATGCCGCCGTCGTCGGACGGGGTCGGGATGATGCCGTCGGGGGTGAGGGCGTAGGACGGGCCGGTCCAGCGATACCAGCCGCGGGCGGCGTACACGGGGGCGGAATCCTCCGTGGCGGACAAGGCGCCGAGGTCGTAGGCGTCGCGGATCACCTGTTCGAGCCCGGTCATCATCGCGGACGCGTACCCGTGCCGCCGGCGGTCCGCCCGCACCCCGACACCCTCGACGTACCCGGTCCGCAGCGCCCGGCCGCCGTACAGCAGTCGGCGCTGGACCACCGCGCCGTGGCCGATCAGCTCGCCCTCGTCCCACACCAGCGCGTGGATCCCGCCGAGTGAGTGCTCCCAGTCGTCGTCGGAGAAGCCGCCGTCGAACACCTCCCGCAGCAACGAGTGCGCCGCGTCGAGGGTCGCGGCGCCGAGCTCGGAGGTGTGTGCCAGCCGGAGTTCGCCCATGAGCCAAACGATGCCACGTCAAAACCCGTTGCCGTGGACACCGTGCGGCGGGTGAGATGGAGCGCATGGAACCGCTCGGCACCGACGAGATCCGGCGTTCGTTCGTGAACTGCTCGAAGAGCCAGGTGAAGGCGATCAGCTTCCCGAAGGGGTACGACGTGCTGGACTGGGCGTCGCTCGACTACCTCGGCTGGCGGGATCCGAAGGCGCCGAACCGCGGCTACCTCGTCGTACCGCGGGACGGCGGCATCGTCGGGATCGCGGTGTCCCGCGGAGCGCACCACGACCGGCCGGTTCGGCTCCGCGATCTCCAGCAGCACGTCGGGCCCGACACTCGCCGACAGCGCCGCCGACAGCAACGCCGGCGTGAACCCGACCCGGACGTCCTCGCCGGTGCAGATCGCGTCGGCCGCAACACCCCGCAGTCGTCGTAGAACCGCAACGCGCTCGGCGTGAGCCCGACCCGGCGCGCGAAAGAACTGATGGTCAGCAGATCGTTGGAGGCTATGCGCCAGATCCTCCGGCCTCAACCAGCTCGAAGGTCAAGGACGGCGGAGGCGAGGGCGTGGATGGCGGACGGGCCGACGCGGCAGCAGCCGCCGACGAGGCGAGCGCCCGCGGTGATCCAGCCGGGGGCGAGGGCGGCGTCGTACGACGAGAGGCCGGTCCAGGTGCGGCGGGACGGGTCCCAGGCCTCGCCGGCGTTCGGGTAGGCGACGACCGGGAGCCCAGTGGACGCCGCAATGCGCACGGCGGGCAGCACGTCCGAAGGGGCGCAGCAGTTGATGCCCGCGGCAACGACCGAGCGGGGCGAGGATGCCACCTGGAACGCGTCGCGGAGCGGCTGGCCGGCGCGTGTCCGCTCGCCGGCGATCGAGTACGAGAACCACGCCGGCACGTCGTACGAGTCCAGCAGCTCGGCGAGCACCTCGGCCTCCTCCACGTCCGGGATCGTCTCGATCGCGAGCAGGTCCGGACCGGCGGACACCAGCAGGTCGAGCCGCTCGCGGTGGAAGTCGCGCAACACCGAGGCCGGTACGCCGTACCGGCCGCGGTACTCGGACCCGTCGGCCAGGACCGCGCCGTACGGCCCGACCGACGCCGCCACCCAGCGTTGCGTACCGTCCGTCGCGAGCGAGTCGCGCACGTCACGAGCCAGCGTCACGCTCAGCCGGATCAGCCGCGCGGCCTCCGCGTGACCCACGCCGTACAGCTCGAAACCGGCGATGCTCGCCTGGTAACTGGCCGTGGTCGCGACGACCGCGCCGGCCTCGAAGTAGGTCCGGTGCACCGCGCCGATCTCGTCCGGGGCGTCGCGCAGCAGCCGGGCCGACCAGAGCGCGCCGGACAGGTCGTGCCCGCGGTCCGCGAGCGCGTTCGACAGGCCGCCGTCGAGGACGACCACCGCACCGGGGTCTCGCCAGGTCCCCACCCGGCCGAGGATAGTTCGGGTAACCTCGCGTCCAGGATTGGAGCATCGCGTGCCGGCTGAGTTCGTCGTCGAGGGCCCGGGTGTGGCCGCTCTCGCGGACACGCTCGGCGCCGAGGCGGGCGCGGCGCACGACGAGCGGCGGACCTGGTACGACACCTTCGACGGCCTGCTGTACGACGCCGAACTGCTGCTCGAGCACCACCACAGCCGGCGCGGCACCTGGCTGACGCTGTCCGGCCTCGACGGGGAGCAGGTCGCGCGGATCCCGTACGACGCTGCCGAGGTGACCGCGGACGGGCTGCCCGAGGGGGTCATCCGCGACCGGGTCGCCGCCTGCATCGACATCCGCGCGTTGTTGCCGAGGGCAACCGCCGAGGGCCCGGTGACCGAGCTGGCGGTGCTCGACGACCTGGACAAGACCGTCACCCGGGTGGAGATCGAGGGGCCGCTCATCGCCGACGGCGTCGAGCTGCCGCGCCGGCTGCGGATCGAGCCGCTGCGCGGGTACGCGAAGGCCGCCCGCAAGGCCGCCAAGGACCTGGCTGCTGTCGACGGCGTGACGGAGGCTTCCGAGCCGCTGTTCCGCGCGGTGTTCGAGGCCAGTGGCGTGGACCCGGCCGGGTACAAGTCCAAGCCCGAGCCGGTCAGGGGACGCAAGCAGCCCAGCGGGATCGCGTACGGCGTGCTGCTCGGCCAGCTGCTCGAGATCATGCGGGCCAACCTGGACGGCACGCTGCGCCAGCTCGACACCGAGTTCCTGCACGACCTGCGGGTCTCGGTCCGGCGCGCGCGCTCGCTGGTGAAGGTCTCCGCGGACGTGCTCCCCGACGACCTGCGCGCCAAGCTCGGCACCGAGCTGAAGTGGATCGGCGACGCGACCTCGACCAGCCGGGACCTGGACGTGTACCTGCTCGGCTTCGACGAGATGGTCTCGCACGTGCCGGAGCCGGACACACTCGAACCGTTCCGCGCGCTGCTGATCCGGCACCGCCGGCAGGCACACACCGGGCTCAACCGGTCGCTGCGCTCGGCCCGGTTCCGCCGCCTCGGCGAGACCTGGGAAGGCGCGACTCACGAGACCGGCGGCGAAGCGGTCGGCCCGCTCGCGGACCGCCTGCTGCACAAGGCCTGGCGGCGGGTCGAGAAACGCGGCGACGCGATCACCGACGCATCACCCGCCGAGGACCTGCACGACCTGCGGAAACGCTGCAAGGAGCTGCGCTACCTGCTGGAGTTCTTCGCCGGCCTGTACGACGCGGGCGCGCACGGCACGATCGTGTCCGAGCTGAAGAAGCTGCAAGACAACCTCGGCACCTTCCAGGACTGCGAGTCGCAGCGGCTGCTCGTGCTGCACCACGCCGAGGAGCTTGCCGAGTCCGGTGTGGGCGTCGCGACCATGCTCTCGATGGGCCGGCTGGAAGGCCAGCTCGAGGCCCGCCAGGCCGCGGCGCACGCCGAGTTCGCCACCCGCTGGGCCCGGTTCGGACGCCCGCGCAACCGCCGCCTGGTCGAAGGACTGGTACGACGGTGAAGGTGCTCGCGTCGTACAGCATCAAGGGCGGTGTCGGGAAGACCACGGCCGCGGTCAACCTGGCCTGGCTGGCCGCCGCCGAAGGCCGCCGGGTGCTGCTCTGGGATCTTGACCCGCAGGGCGGTGCGACGTACCTGTTCCGGGTGAAACCGAAGGTCAAGGGCGGCGGCAAGGCCCTGGTCCGCGGCCGCCGCGAGCTCGCCGACGCGGCGAAGGCGAGCGACTTCGACAACCTGGACCTGGTCCCGTCGGACTTCTCCTACCGGCACCTCGACCTGCTCCTGGACGGGCAGAAACGACCGACCCGGCGGCTGGAACGGCTGCTCGGCGAGGTCTCCGACGAGTACGACGTGGTGGTGCTGGACTGTCCGCCGAGCGTGTCGCTGGTGTCCGAGAACGTGGTCCGCGCCGCAGACCTGCTGCTGGTGCCACTCCAGCCCGCGCCGCTCTCGGTCCGCACCCTCGATCAGCTCGCCTCGTTCGTGTCCGGGGTGAAGGGCCGGTCGCCGGGCGTGCTGGCGTTCTTCTCGATGGTCGACCGGCGCCGCAAGCTGCATCGTGAGCTGGTCGCCGAGCTGCCCCGGGAGCGCAACGACCTCGCCCGGACCGTCGTACCGGTCGCGTCCGCCGTGGAACAGATGGGCGTCCGCCGCGCCCCGGTCGTCGCCTGGTCCCCCTCCAGCCCCGCCGCCACCGCCTTCACGGCCCTCTGGCACGAAGCCACCACGCGCTGGTGAGGCTTCAGTGTGTGCGGTCCCCGCAGCGGGTGCACGGCCAGGCAGCGCCGCAGTTGTCGCAGAGGCCGTCCACCCCGGTCCGCTCACCGTGCGTCGGCTGCAGTACGGCGGTCGCCGACCCACCACCGAGGCTCGTTGCCGGGCCTTGGTGGGCCTCCTGCCGCATTCGCAGACCGATCCGGATCATGCACCCCTCCACCACGTCACATCACGTCGCTGGACAAAGCCCCCACTGTGATCAGCGTCATGCGGCCCGAAAGTGTCACCACACGGCGGTCCGAGGCCGCGGGCGGATCAGGATCGGCAGGCACAGGCCGACGAGGGCGAGCGCGACCAGCCCGTCCAGCCAGTAGTGGTTCGCCGTCAGCACCACGACGGCGAACGTGAGCACAGGGTGCAGCAGCCACAGCCAGCGCCAGCGGCTGCGGGCCACGAGCACCAGCACGATCGCGATCATCGTCGCCCAGCCGACGTGCAGGCTCGGCATCGCCGCGAACTGGTTCGCGACCCCGCTGTCCGTCGTCGGTCCGTACACCGACTGCCCATAGCGGACGCCGGTGTCGATGAAGCCGGGCAGCATCCGCGGCGGCGCGAGCGGGAAGACCAGGTGACCGACGGTGGCCAGCGCGGTCACGCTCACCATCGCCCAGCGCACCCGCGGGTAGACGGCCCGGTGCCGCACCGACAGCCAGAGCAGCACCGACACGGTGAGCGGGAAGTGCACCAGCGCGTAGTAACCGTTCGCCGCCTGCGCCAGATGCGGCACCGGCAGCGCGTCGTGTTGCAGGTTCGCCTCGCTCGGCAACCGCAGCCCGTTCTCCAGGCCGACGACCAGCTCGGCGTTCGAGAACGCCGCGGTGCTGTGCCGCAGCGCCAGGTAGCGGACCCCGAGATAGACCGCGAGGAGACTGCCGAGCAGCAGCGCCTCACGCGCGATCCGGGCCGTCCTGGAAGGACTGGCCTCGACCTGGATCCGCAGGTCCTCCAGCACGCACTGCGCCATCACGCCCCCTCGCTCTACCCGGTCCCTCTTTCGAGAGTTACACCGGCGCCCGCCCTGATCAAGAACGATTGTTCGTTTTGTTGATGGTGCAGGTCACACCCACCGGTTGTCCACACCCCCGCACGCGGCAGGGCGCCGGACGCCCCAGACTGACGGGGTGACATCTCGCGTTCTCGTCCTCGGCGCCGGCGGGTTCCTCGGCCGGCACGTCCGCCACGCCCTCGACGCCGGCGGCGCGGAGACCGTCGGCACCGGCCGGTCGGCGCGCCCCGGCGTCGACCACGTCATCGACCTGGCGGCCGCGACCCAGCACGAGCTCGACAAGCTGATCACCGCGATCGACCCGACGGCGGTGGTCAACTGCGCCGGCGCGACGTACGGCACCGTGACCGACCTGACCCAGGGCAACGTGGTCGCCGTCCACGCCCTGCTGTCCTCGCTGTCTTGGAGCGCACCGACCGCTCGGCTGGTCCAGCTCGGCTCAGCAGCCGAGTACGGCGGGGCGCCGCACGGCACGTCCCAGGCCGAGGACTACGAGCCGCGCCCGGGTGGCGCCTACGGCTACACCAAGCTCGCCGGTACGACGATGGTGCTGCGGGCCCGCTCGCAGGGCTTCGACGCGGTGGTGCTGCGCGCGTTCAACGTCAGCGGCCCGGGCTCCCCGCCGAGCACCCTGCTGGGCCGGACCCTGTCGCAGCTGCGGGTCGGTTCGGAGGTGCGGCTCGGCCCGCTCGACACCTGGCGGGACTTCGTCGACGTGCGGGACGTCGCCGCCGCGGTCGCCCTGGCACTGGATGTGCCCGACCTGCCGCCGCTGCTGAACGTCGGCCGCGGCCAGGCCGTGCTCGCCCGATCCGTCGTGGACCAGCTGGTCGCGGCCAGTGGCACCGGCGCCACCGTCGTCGAGGAGGACGCCGAGCACGCCTCCCACGCCGGCTCCCCGGCCGCCACCGTCCCCTGGCAACAGGCCGACCTCACGACGGTGACCAGCCACCTCGGCTGGTCCCCATCGATCGACCTCGAGACCTCCATCCACGACACCTGGCTCGCCATCCAGTGAGCACGCCGGGCGTGCTCTTGTGGGTTCTCGCAGTCTGTTGAGGGTGTTCGCGGCACACGCGCCTCGAACACCCTCAACGCCGTACCAGAACCCACAACACCTGGCCACCGTGCAGCTCACCTGCCGGCTCGGCCGGGCCCCCTTGCGGACCCGCCGGGTCGGGGGTCAGCGGCGCGTGAGCGGGACTTCGTGCGGCTGGCCGTTCAGCACCACGCGTACGGTCGTCGCGTCCGGAAGCAGCGCGGCGTTGTGCCCGATCGCCAGACGCTCGCGCACACCAGCCCGCACCCGATCGCCGCCCTCGCCGCGGCCAACGACGTCCCGCACACCACGGCCCAGCGCTGGGTCCGCGAGTCCCGCCAGCGCGGCCTGCTCCCGCCCGGCCGCCCGGGCAAGTCCGGCTGATCTCAGTAGGCGACGATCGCCAAGAAATTCGTTCTTGCTTCAGCTACTCACGGGTATATACTTAAGTTACTGGTGAGTAAAGATGGCGCGGCGACAACGTCCGCAGTCCGAGATAGCCGAGGCGAGGGAAGCAGTGAGCCACTACAAGTCGAATCTGCGGGACATCGAGTTCAACCTGCTCGAGGTCCTGGGGCGGGGCGACGTACTGGGGCAGGGCCCGTACGCCGACATGGACGTCGAGACCGCGCGCGACGTCCTCAAGCAGGTGGACGTGCTGGCGAAGAACGAGCTTGCCGAGTCGTTCGCGGACGCCGACCGCACCCCGCCCGTGTACGACCCCGAGACGCACACGGTGACGATGCCCGAGGGTTTCAAGAAGAACTACCAGGCCTACATGGACTCGGAGTGGTGGCGGCTCGAGCTCCCGCCGGAGCTTGGCGGCCAGCCGACCCCGCCGAGCCTGCGCTGGGCCGCGGCCGAGCTGGTGCTCGGCGCCAACCCGCCGGTGCACATGTACGCCGCCGGCCCGAACTTCGCCCACGTCGTGTGGCGCAACGGCACCGAGCGGGACAAGAAGATCGCGCAGATCATGATCGACCGCGGCTGGGGCGCCACGATGGTGCTGACCGAGCCGGACGCGGGCTCCGACGTCGGCGCCGGCCGCGCCAAGGCCACGCTGCAGGACGACGGCACCTGGCACATCGAGGGTGTGAAGCGGTTCATCACGTCCGGCGAGCAGGACATGACCGAGAACATCATCCACCTGGTGCTCGCGCGGCCGCAGGGCATCGAGGGCGTCGGCGGTCCGGGTACGAAGGGGCTCAGCCTGTTCGTCGTACCCAAGTTCCACTTCGACCTCGAGACCGGTGAGCTGGGCGAGCGCAACGGCGCCTACGTCACCAACGTCGAGAAGAAGATGGGCATCAAGGTGTCCACCACCTGCGAGGTCACCTTCGGCGACTCCGCCGTCGGCGGCGGCGAGCCGGCGGTCGGCTACCTGCTCGGCGAGGTGCACAACGGCATCGCGCAGATGTTCCAGGTCATCGAGCACGCCCGGATGATGGTCGGCACCAAGGCCATCGCCACGCTGTCGACCGGCTACCTGAACGCGCTGGAGTACGCCAAGGAGCGCGTCCAGGGCGCCGACCTGACGCGGGCCGCGGACAAGAACGCGCCGCGCGTCACCATCACGCACCACCCGGACGTGCGCCGCTCGCTGATGACCCAGAAGGCGTACGCCGAGGCGCTGCGCGCGCTGGTCCTGTTCACGGCGACGTACCAGGACCGCGCCGAGCAGGCCCGGTACGCCGGTGAGCACGACGCCGAGGCCGAGCGGGTGAACGACCTGCTGCTGCCGCTGGTGAAGGGCTACGGCTCGGAGAAGTCGTGGACGCTGCTCGGCACCGAGTCGCTGCAGACCTTCGGCGGCTCCGGCTTCCTGCAGGACTACCCGATCGAGCAGTACGTCCGGGACGCCAAGATCGACACCCTGTACGAGGGCACGACCGCGATCCAGGGCCAGGACCTGTTCTTCCGCAAGATCATCAAGGACCAGGGCCAGGCGCTCGGCCAGCTCGCCGGCAAGATCACCGAGTTCGTCGCCTCCGAGGCCGGCAACGGCCGCCTCAAGGAGGAGCGCGCCCTGCTGGCGAAGGGCATGGAGGACGCGCAGGCGATCCTCGGCGTGATGGGTCAGGCCCTGATGGCCAGCAACCCGCAGGCTGAGGGCGGCGACCTGCGCAACCTCTACAAGGTCGGGCTGAACACGTCGCGGCTGCTGTACGTGCTGGGTGACGTGGTCTGCTCGTGGCTGCTGCTGCGCCAGGCCGAGGTCGCGCTGGAGAAGCTGGGCAGTGAGGTGTCGGCGGCCGACAAGGACTTCTACTCCGGCAAGATCGCGGCGGCGCAGTGGTTCGTGCGTTCGACGATGCCGTCCGTGGCCGCGGAGCGGGTCAAGGCCGAGCTCACCGACCTCGACGTGATGGACCTCCCCGAGTCCTCCTTCTGATTCACCGAACGCCCGGAGAACCTCACACTGGCGGCCGAGGTTCTCCGGGCGTTTCATGTGCGCCTGGGTGCGCGCTGGGTGTCGTCTCAGGGGCACCAAGGGGTCGTCCCGGATCCTTTGGGTTAGTGCGCGGTCCTAGCGTCTCCGTGGGAGTGATCGCGGAGAAGGGTTGGCGCCATGCCGGACGGTAGGAGCATCGGGGCGGGTCTCGTACTGACCGGCCTGGCGCTGGCGATCTGGGGATTCGGTGACCGCAATGCCAACGAGGTGCACGCCGTCGACGACCCGATCCGCGTCGTCTCCCTGGACATGAAGTCGGGCAACGTCCGGATAGAGACGAGCGACGACTCTCGTACGACGATCCGCGAGCACCGCGAATACTGGGTGGTGAAGACCGGCGACGCGTACCACGTCGAGGGCGACACGCTGGTTCTCGACGGTGACTGCGGCTGGCAGTGCACGGCGGACTTCGTGGTCACGGTGCCGCGGGGGACGCGGATCGAGGGGGAGTCGGCCTCTGGCGACATCGTCGTCGAGAACGTCGGCGACGTCGACCTGAAGGTTGCCTCAGGCAACGTCACGGCCCACGGCGCTCGCACGGTCACGGTCGACGCCGCGTCCAGCGACGTGGTCGTGGACGGCGCCACCGGCGCGATCGACCTGGAGTCGCGCTCCGGTGACGTGAAGGCCGGGGCGCTCACCGGCGGCCCGGTGACCGGCAAGAGTTCGTCCGGCGACGTCGTGGTGGACTTGGACCAGCCGGCCTCGGTGACCGCCTCGTCGAAGAGCGGCGACGTGTCCGTGCACGTGCCGGACGGCGCCTACACCGTCCGCACCGACACCAGGACCGGCGACGAGCGGGTGCACGTGACCTCCGACCCGAACGCGACCGACACTATCGACGCGTCGTCTGCCAGTGGTGACGTCGAGGTCGACAACGGCTGAGCGGCCGCGGTCGGCGATGATGCGCGGGTGATCCTGCCGCTGCTGACCACCTGGCTGTCCGTCGGACTGGCCGGCTTGGCGGCGTTCGCGCTGGCGGTGCTGTCGGCGGTCGCCGGCTTCGGTGGCGGCGTACTGCTGTTGCCGGTGTTCACCGCGCTGTTCGGGCTGCGGACGGCGGTTCCGATGCTGACCCTGACTCAACTGTCGAGCAACGGCGGCCGGGTCTGGCTGAACCGGCACGCGCTGCGCTGGCGGCTGGTCGGGTGGTACGCGCTGGGCGCGGTCCCGCTGTCCGTTGCCGGCGCGCTGTTGTTCGCGCATGCACCGCTCGGCGCGCTGAAGCGGGCGCTCGGGGTGTTCCTGATTCTCGTCGTCGTGTGGCGGCGGCTTGGTCGGCGGCCGCGGGCGCTCGACTCGCGGGCGTTCGCCGGCGTCGGTGCGGCATCCGGCCTGGTGTCCGCGCTGGTCGGCTCGGCCGGGCCGCTGACCGCGCCGTTCTTTCTCGCCTATGGCCTCACGCGGGCGGCGTACATCGGCACCGAGGCGGCCAGCGCCCTGACGATGCACGGCGCCAAGCTGATCGGCTACGGCGCCGGCGACCTCCTCACCACCCGCGTCCTCCTGTACGGCGTCGCCCTCACCCCGGCCACCATCGCCGGCGCCTGGACCGGCAAGCACATCGTCGCCCGCATCACCGACCGCACCTTCGTCATCCTCGTCGAGCTCGGCCTACTCGCCGCCGGCCTCCTGTTCGTGCTCGGCGGGTGAACGTGCCGCGGGCCAGGGTGCTTCTTCATGAGTGGTTCGACCGGATTACCGGCCAAGATCGGTCGGCTGACTCATGAAGAGCGAGCCGCCCCCGGGGGCGCCTCCCAGGTTGTGTGGGGGTTCCTGCCTGCTTGTCGAGCGGCGGGTTGCAACGTCGGGCCTGGCGCCACAACGTGATAGCCAAGCGATAAGTCGCGACGTCAGCCCGACGGCGCGTGTGCACGTTGTCGGCGATACCGCCTGATGATGTGAAGGGCGCCCTGGTGCACGAGGACGCCCGCGCCGGTGTTGATCACAGCCAGCGCGGCCGCTCCCAGCAGCCCGACCTCGATGTCCATCACGTCGCCCGCCACGAGCACGAGAGGCCATGCGACAGCAGCCACGGCAAGTGACAGCCGCCACCACCGTCCGAAGACCAGGCCGAACACGATCATCGTCGGAATCATGGGCACTCCTGCCGTCACTCCGATCGTACGGCGCAGCGGGCGGGCCGGGTCGGGCTACTTCAGGGTGATGGCGACCTGACTTGCGGGCACCGTGATGGTCGACGTGCCGATCCGGAACACCGCGATACCGTTGGCGGATCCGAGGCACCGGAGTTCGGAGGCTTTCAATGCCGCCGGAGCGTGATCGCCATTACCGCCGAGCCACTCGACGCTGCACGGCCGCGACTACGCATAGGTGGAATACAACTCCGGTCATAGGGAGAACGCGTGAGGTACAGGTAGTCGTTTCCGGCCGCCCTCGCTGGACGGAACCAGCTGGCTGATGACGTACCGATGCGCGGGTTTGCGCATTTCTGTTCACGACCTAGGCTCGGCCCATCATGGTCCACCCAACTGCCTGCGGGAGCGGCGTACGACGATGAGGCCGGGGCGGATCGTCGACGTCGTCGTCGCGGGCCGTCGCGCCCGCGAGCTGCTGCGTCACGACGGGTGGACCGTCGACCGGCTACGCACTCACCAGCAGGCGCGGCTGGACGAGCTGGTGCGGTATGCGGTGGCGCGCTCGGCGTACTACCGGAGCCTGTACGCCGGGGTGGATCTGAGCGGTCCGGTCGCGCTGGAGCAGCTGCCGCCGGTCGGCAAGGACGCGATCATGCGGAACTTCGACGACATGGTGACCGACCCGCGGCTCAGGCTGGACGACGTCGCCGCCCTGCTGGGCCCGTGGGGGTACGACGACCTGTACCTGGGCCGCTTCCGGGTGCTCAGCACCCCGGGAAGCACCGGCGGAGAAGGGATCTTCGTGATCGACACCGACGAGTGGCGCACGCACCTGTCCGGCCTGCTCCGGTCAACGAGTACGTCGGCCTGCGGCCCCGGCTGCCGCGCCGCCGGCGGGTGGCGATGATCGCCAGCGGTCATGCCATGCATCTGACGGGGCGGATGTCACGGGGCTTGGACGTCGGACTGCACGACCTGCTGCGGCTGGACGCGACCACCCCGGTGGAGGGCATGGTCGCGCCGCTGAACCGGCACCAGCCCGAGTTCCTGTACAGCTACCCGTCGATCCTCGAGCAGCTCGCCGCCGAGCAACAGGCCGGCCGGCTGCGGATCGCGCCGACGACGCTGGTGTCGTCCGGTGAGGCGCACACCACCCAGACCGCACGCGCCATACGCGCGGTCTGGGACGTGCCGTGGTTCGATATGTACGGCGCGACCGAGGCGCCGGTGCTCGGAGCGCACTGCGCGGCGCACACCGGCCTGCACCTGTTCGAGGATCTCACCATCGTCGAGGTGGTCGACGAGCACGACCGGCCGGTGCCCGCGGGTCGTCCCGGGCACCGGGTGCTGCTGACCAACCTGGTCAACCGCACCCAGCCGCTGATCCGCTACCAGCTCTCCGACCTGGTGACGCTCGCCGCGGAGCCGTGCCCGTGCGGCCGGCCGTTCCGGCTGCTCCGTGCGGTCGACGGCCGCAACGACGACATCCTGGTGATGCGCGACGTGCCCGTGCACCCCATGGTCTTCCGCAACGCGCTGGCGGCCGTGCCCGGCCTGCGGCAGTACCGCATCCACCACAAGCAGCGCGGCTCCACGCGACTGACCGTCGAGGCGGCACTCGGTGACACAACGACCGCCGAGCAGGTCCGTGCGGCGATCACGACCGCGCTTGCCGCAGCCGGCGTCACCGGGGCACAGATCGAGATACACGTCGTCGACTGGATCAGCGTCGCGGACGCCCGGGACAACGCGGGCAAGCTCAGAACCATCATCGGGAGCCAGTTCTACGAAGGATTCCAGGAACCGCCGTGACCGCAGCACGAGGCCGTTGCACCAGCTGGCGCAGAGTGCCGCCGCCACCCGGCCGGGCAGCACGACGAGTGGGCCGGCAGCCGAAGGCCGCCGCTACCTCGGTCTCGACGGACTCGCCCGCGACCAAGCTGTCGACAAGCCCAGCGTTTGGTTTACGGCCCACGGTCAACGGCGCGAAGGTTACCGCCGTGATGGGAGCAGGAACCGGAGCGCCCGCCTGACATGCTGTACATGCCGTCTTGGCATTCCTCCATGTGCCCCGTCCCATTCCAGAAATTGGGGATGCAGTCGAAGTAGGAGCAGACGTCTGGAGGCGGATCAAGCACGTAGCCGCCGCGCCCACAGAAGTTGTAGCCGTAGGGGTTGGCTGGAGCGCCGCACAGGGACGCCCGCTTCGTCGGAGCGACGGTGGCAGATGGGCGGGTGGTGGTCGGTTTCGTCTGAGCGACGGTGGCAGGTGGGCGGGTGGTGGTCGGTTTCGTCGGAGCGACGGTGGCAGGTGGGCGGGTAGCTGGCGAGGGGGCAGTGGTCCGCGGGGCATGTGTCGTCGGCGCCAGTGTTGGGAGGACCGAGGGCGTGGTGGGAGCCGCCACCGGTGGGCTGGTCGTGGCCGGGGGCGATGGCGTCGCAAGGACTGCGGCCGCCAAGGCGCTTCCGGCGCCGATCCCTACCAGGCCAACGAGCAGGGCGACGGCCGCGGAGGCCCGACTGGTAACCCTGAAGCGAGGCAGGGGCCCGCGCAGCAGGCCGACGATCCCGATGCCCGCGACCCCGAGGCCGCCGGCGATGAGCAGCCATGGCAGCAGCCCTATAAGCAGCAGAATGATCAGGATCTTGGCCCACAGTGGGAGGGCGAGGAACTGGCCGCGAACACGCCGGGGAAGCGGCTGGCTTCGTGCCGTCGGGCCGGCGTTGGGTTCGCTGCGGCGCGGCCAACCGACGGGCCGGGTTTCCGGTCGCGGCGTGCCGGGGGATGGAACGTGCCGGGGTGTTGTCGAGGATGGCGACGCCGTGTCGTCGTCGGACACCCAAAGGTCCCAGCCGGGCGGGGGCGGCGGCCAGGTTGGGTCGGGCAGCCAGCCCGGAGGGGGCGTCCAACCGGGCGGCGGCGCCGGCCAGTTCGGCGGCGGGTTGAACCTATAACCCATAAGCCCTCCCCAGACCAGGACTGCGCCAAGCAGTTCGCGTCGAGCCAGGGCTTTCCGTCACGCCGCGGGACCCCAGTCGATGAACCGCGGCCTGAACGACGAGAACGGCAGGACCGCGTGCGCTCCCTGGCCGTCGGTGCGCACGATCATCAGCGCATTCTGGTCTCCGTGCTCCAGCCGATAGGTGATCCACTTGCCGTCCGGCGAATAGCCACCGGCGAGGGCCCGCTGATCGGGGGTCTGCAGGTCCGTCAAGTAGCGCAGACCGGTCCCGTCGGGGCGGATCGTCACCAGGTTCGCCGGGTGGTCGAAATCGTCGGCGTTGTCGCTCATCACGAGCCGGGAGCCATCGGGCGCCCAGTCGTGCTTGAACGTGATCCCGTACAGGGTGGGCGTGACCTGCCGGGCGGCGCCCCCGCCGATGCTCATCGCGAACAGAGCCGTCAGGTCATTCGGGGTGTACGACAGGAACGTGATCGTCTGACCGTCGGGTGAGACCTCGGGGGTTGCGGCACCGCCCGGACCCGTACCGATGCGGCGGCGACCGTTGCCGTTGAGGTCCATGATCCAGATCGCGTCGTCGTCCGCGATGGCGTCGTAGCGCTCGAAGACCAAATGGTCGCCGTCGGGTGTGAACGCCGGATCGGTCTCGCACCCTTCGGGAGTCTGCGACGGGATGACGCGCTGATCGGTCCCATCCGCACGGACGAGGGCGATCGTGCACTCGTCGAGCGAGTAGGCCAGCCACTGTCCATCAGGGGACCAGTCGGGCGTTGTGGCCTCGCCGGGGCCGTGTGTGATCTGCCGTAGGTCGTGGCCGTTCCGCCGGACCGTGAAGAGCTGAGTGCCGTTGCCGGTGTCGGCGCCGAACGCGATCAGCCCGTTCTTCGCGGGGAAGGTGGCGCTGGCCGGCACCGGGCTCACCAGCGACAACGACACTGCCAGCGCGGAAAGCGCGCATGCGATGCGGAAACGATTCATGACCGACGCACCTCACAACCTAGGAGCCCAGCAAGCCAACAGGAAGGAGTGCCCAGCTAGGGCCGTCCCGAGGACGCAAGAACAACCCCCAGCTCGCAGAAGCCATCTCGACAGCGATCGCTTACGCCGCCAGCCGATTCCCCTCCCTTGTTTCTTGACGGTAGCGACATCTTGTGTCGGCGAACAGCCCTGCGAGCATCGGACCTCACGCGCCTCGGCCATGACCAGAAGCTCTGCGGAGGGTGTGGGATTCGAACCCACGATGCCGATCACTCGAGCGGCGCGCCGGTGATGGCCACCTGCGCCGCCGTCGGTCGGCTGGGAGCGGGTCGGCGACGGTGCAGGTTGGAGACAGCCGTGACCTGGGGACGGCGTTGCCCGCGGTGGCGCGTTAGGGTCAGCCGTGGCCGCGTCCGACCTCCCGCCCCCGTCCCCGACTGATCGGGAGTTCTCCGACGAGACTGCCCGTGCTGCTCTCGCCTCTCTACCCGGGCCGTACCTGCCATGGGGCGCTGGCGCGATGCGGCCGGCCGGCCTCGCGACCGTGTGCAACGACATCGTCCTCAGCGGGCGGCGCCGGATTGTCGAGCTCGGCAGCGGAATCAGCACTGTGCTGCTCGCCCGCCTGCTCTGCCAGCGGTGGCCGCCGGGCGGATTTCGCATCGCGGCCGTCGAGCACGACGCCAGGTGGGCGCAGTGGGTCACCGAGCAGCTGGACCGGGAGGGCACGGGGGCGGACGTTGTGGTGGTGCACGCGCTGCTGGCCCCGCACCCAGAGGCCGAGGGAGACCTGACGTGGTACGACGCCGCCGCCCTCACCGCAGGCTTGCGCGCTACACTGCGGGGCGACCCGATCGACCTGCTGCTGGTCGACGGCCCGCCCGCGTACGCCGCCGGGCACGGGCTGGCGCGCTACCCCGCCCTACCCGTTCTCCATGACTGGTTGGCCCCCGGCGCGACCGTGGTCCTCGATGATGTCGAGCGGCCCGGCGAGCAGGAGGTCCTGCGACGGTGGGAGCACGAGACCGGGCTCGACTTCGACCGTCGAGCCGACCAGGCCGGGGTAGCCGTGGCCAGGACTGCCGACGCGGGCCCGGTCACCGGGCCTCGCCACGGCTGAGGAGCGCGGAATGGGCGAGCGCCCACCTCACCCGACTCGACGTGCGTGGATCACTTCGCGGTAGACGGCGGCGTACTGCTCTGCCACACGTCCGGCCTCGAAGCGCGCGGCGTACGCACGGCCACCGTCGAGGTCCGTGACCTTCTCGCCTCGCAGGATGCCGGCGATTCCGGCGGCGAGCGCACGCGGGTCCTCGGGCGCCACGAGCAGGCCGCGACCGTCGGCCAACGTCAACGGCAATCCCTCCACGGCGGTGCCGACGACGGGCACGCCCAGACCCATCGCGACGACCGCCGACTGCGACCACGCTTCCTCGCGGGACGGTACGACGTGCACCGCCGCCCCGGCCACGTAGCGAACCGGTTCGTAGCTCCAGCCGGTGAACCGGACTCGCTCGGCCATTCCGAGCTCGCGGGTACGGCGCTCCAGCCACGGCCGCATCGCTCCGTCGCCGACGAAGTAGCAGTGCGGCAGCTCGCCCAGTTCATCGGCGAGCAGTGGCAACGCCTCGACCAGTACGTCCGGCCCTTTGTCTTCGCGAAACCTGCCGGTGAACGTGATCCGGGGGGTCGCCAAACCTGGCAGCGGCGACGCATCGAGCCCTTCGACGGCCGAGCATCCCTCGTGCACCGAACACGGATCCAGACCCAGGGTCTCGGCGAACGCGCGCGCCTCCGGGCCGTGTGCGAAGAACGCGGACAACCTGTGTGCGGCGATCTTCGCCGCCGCGCTGTGGTCGCCGTGGGGCCAGGTCACCGCATTGTGCTCACTGGCCACCAGCGGCGTACCAACACCCTCCAGTGCTGCGGCGGCCGCCCACCACGCGCCGAACATATGGGCGTGGACCAGGTCCGCGCCGACGAGCCGGGGGCGGAGCCACTCGACGAACGCGTCGTCCGGCGTCCACTGCAGCCGCCGGTGTACCCCAAGGGAGAAGGCCTCGATCGCCACGCCGTAGCGGCGGGCCACGCCGACACCCGCCTCAGTGGCGTCCCCGGCCAACAGCAGCGACGAGTCGATTCCGTAACCGGTCAGGGCCCGCGACAGCCGCAGCGCGGACAGCTGAGCACCACCCGGTTCGAGCACGCCGATGACCCGCACAACGCGCATCACAGCCCCGGTCCCGGTCGCTTCATGCGTGAGGCCGTTGGGACGTCTTCAGGGCTACTCATGACCCAGAGGTCCCAGGTCAAATCCTGCACCGCTACACAGGGAAGAGGCCTTACACACCAGTCTGCCTGCCCTTCATTCTGTAGCCAGATCTGTTGCCAGATGTGGCTGAAGCGAGCGTGCGCGGCATATCGGTCACTCAAGGTCGGTGCTGTCGCGCTCGAACGGACCGATGATCCCAGTACAGGACTCTACGGCGGGAACGCGCACACTGACGGCAAGCCCGATACGCCGCTCCTCAACATGCTCGTCACCCCGCTGGGCGGAGGGTGTGGGATTCGAACCCACGATGCCGATCACTCGACATAGCGGTTTTCAAGAGTCACCCCGCTGGGCGGAGGGTGTGGGATTCGAACCCACGATGCCGATCACTCGACATAGCGGTTTTCAAGACCGGACAGGTCCCGAGCACAGAATGTGGCTCTGACCTGCGCATTCATCATGTGCGCCGGGCCGGGCGAACGGCTCGCGGGCACAGATGGGGCACAGCCGACTCAGACACTCAGGCTCTCGGTCGGTTCAGTAAGGATGGCGCTCCGCTAACCCGGCACATCCGGCTCTTCGTCCCTGCGGTGGGGGCCGGGGACACGCCGGGGTTGTGGTGATGCGGTGAGGTAGAGGTCGAGGTCCTCAGGATCGGGAGCGACCAAGCACCCTGTTCCAGCGAGGACCTCGACGATGCGTGAGCCTACGTCGTGCTGTCGTGCGGGGCACGCCAGCACACCGAACGTGTACTGCGGCAACTGTGACCTGCTGGTCGGCCTGGACGGGCTGCATGTCGTGGCGGTGGAGGTTGATGACGGGCCTGGTCTGACGGTCGTGGTGGAGTCCGCGCCGACGGTGATGGGCTGCCCGACGTGTGGCGTGGTCGCGGTCAGCCATGGCCGGCGGGTGGTCGAGCTGGTCGACGCGCCCTCGTTCGGTCGGCCGGTGCGGCTGCGGTGGCGCAAGCGGACGTGGTCGTGCCCTGAGCCGGCGTGTCCGGTCGGGGTGTTCACCGAGCAGGCCAAGCACGTTGCCCGACCTCGCGGCCTGCTGACCATGCGGGCGTGTTGGTGGGCGGTGCGCCAGTTGCGTCGCGAGCATGCGTCGGTCGCCGGGCTGGCCCGCCAGCTCGGCACGACCTGGCGCACGGTGTGGCGCGCGGTCAAGCCGTTGCTGGCGGCGATGGATCTGGACGGGTCCCGCTTCGAGGGCGTGGTGATGCTCGGCGTGGACGAGCACATCTGGCACCACGTGTCGGTCAAGGATCGTGGCCCCAAGGAGTTGACCGGGCTGGTCGACCTGACCCGCGACGAGCACGGCACGGTCCGGGCCCGGCTGCTGGACCTGGTGCCCGGGCGCTCCGGCGCGGTGTACATCGACTGGCTCAAGCAGAAAGGGCACGCGTTCCGGGCCGGCATCGAGGTCGCGACCTTGGACCCATTCCACGGGTACAAGAACGCCATCGACGACCAGCTCGAGGACGCCGTCGCGGTGCTGGACGCATTCCACGTCGTCAAGCTCGGCACCCAAGCCGTCGACGATGTCCGGCGCCGCGTCCAGCAGGAGATCACCGGTCACCGCGGCCGCAAGGGCGACCCGCTGTACGGGATCCGCACCATCCTGCGCTGCGGGGTCGAGCAGCTGACCGACCGGCAGCAGCAGCGGCTGGCCAAGGCGATCGCCGCCGACGAGCGGCACGACGAGGTCCACGTCGCCTGGCAGTGCGCACAACAGCTGCGGTCGGTATACCACCAGGACAAGCCGACCACCGGACGGCGGATCGCCGAGCAGATCATCGCCTCGTTCCCGACCTGTCCCATCCCCGAGATCGCCCGCCTCGGCCGGACCCTGAAGCAGTGGAAGACCCAGTTCCTGGCCTACTTCGACACCGGCGGCGCCAGCAACGGCGGCACCGAAGCCATCAACGGCCTCATCGAGCTCCACCGCCGCATCGCCCGCGGCTTCCGCAACCGAGACAACTACCGGCTACGCATGCTCCTGATCGGCGGCGGCCTGTCACACCCCAACCTCGCATAAACCCCCACCCCAGGTACGAAGAGCCGGACTACGACGGACTGCGGGTCCATGCTCGAAGCGCTCGCCGGCCGCCTGGACAGGTCGTTCCTTCGCAGCCCCGCAGAAAGCAGCCGGACACCTGTGGGCAACGAGATCGCAGCGCCCGTGATGGCAACATTCACCGCCCATAGCTGAAGCGACGACAACTGGAGCGCAAGGACACCGGTCAGCGCGCGGAGCTGATGTGGCTGGGTAGTCGCATGACCAAAGCCAAACATTGCTGCATCCGATGAAAGAGCCGCTCCCACAACGACACTTTCGAGCGCCGCTTCCCACCTTCCGGTCGCCAGATTCAGCCCCTGAGTAGGGTTCGCAAGGATCACAGCCCGGCCTTTGGCCGCATTCTCCAACAACTGTCGATGTCCAGCATCGCGATACATCCAAACGATCAGGCGGCCCAACATCCATGCGCTGATCACGGCCTTCGACACCGCATCTAGTTTCTCACCTCTGAGCCAACCTGCGAATACTGTGGAGACACGGTGTTCAAGATCGTTCATCCATCCGTTATTGCAGACAGCGCAGACTGACGCGACAGCCTGCTTCGCCAAAGGCTGGGCGCGAATATCGGAGACATCTATCGCATTCGGTAAGCCACCGTTCGGCAGGTCCACCAGAATCAGGTCATCACGATCGATGCCGAACACGGTGGCGACGGGCACGGAGATCAAGTGTTCTTTGCTCAGCGGCCGCTCCTGGTGACAGAACCAACACTTTGAGGTATTCACGTGAACGAAATATACGCCCTTCTGTAGGTACCGTCTTCAGGTTTGCAGGTGCCACGCGTGGCGAGAACCATCGGACTCTGGCAGCCCGGAGACGCTGGTCAGGTGACCAACCGCCCGCAACAACGTCGACCCGCCTAGCCCATGAAAACGCCCTGTCCAGTGGGTGTCTCGGACTCCGCCTATCCCCGACAGCGTCATGAGCAGCGAACCGAGCCCAGTCAGCCGGGTGTGACCCCGGCTGACTGGTGCGGCTGTCGAATCGACTGCAGCACGGTGTTCGCGCCCTCATGCAGAGTAGATCGGCGTGCATCAGGGCGTCACGGGTGAACCGACTGCGTTGGACGTCGCTTAGCGCCTCGGACATTGCCTCACGATGTTGGGTCTGTGGTTGTGGATCCAGAGCCGAGGGCGCGTTCGATACGCTGCAGCGCTTGCGCCTCTTGGCCGTCTAGGTACTTTGCGTATACACGCATCAGGACGTCGACGCCGTGCCCGGCCCACTCTGCAACTCTTGCCGGCTCAACCCCACTCGCCAGCCATGTCGACACGGCTGCGTGCCGGAGGTCGTATGGCCGGCGCGCGAGAAGCGACGACGCCGCCAGCTCTTCCCCGAACACGCGGGCACGGGCCCGCCCCCAAACCGTCATGTAGGTGATGGAGGGGAGATCGCCACCGCGCTCGCCCCAGAACAGGTGACCGTCACTGTCGGTGCCGTGCACTCTCAGGTGTTCTTGCAGGAGCTCGGTCAGCTCGGGTGGGCACGGGACGGTGCGGCCCTCACCGACTGCCCTGTGCTTTAGCTGCCTGCGATCACGGCGATGGCCGCTGTTCGTCCAGGCCGTACCGGCGTCAGGAGCAACTTCCTCAATATGCAGTTTCCCCCAACCCGATTCCCGAGGAAGTGCGAGATTAGGCTCCGTAAGGTTTACCGCTTCTTCCGGCCTCAGCGCGGAAAAGTACATCGTGCCGAAGAACGCGACGAGCCGCGGGCCAGTCCGCGGTGCCTTCCCGACGCTGTTCAAAAGCGCTCGCGCCTGCGACGGGTTCACAACGGTTCGCGGATCGACTGTTGGGGAGGCGTACTTTGGCGCCGACCACTTGATCGTTCCGATGGGATTTCGGTCTAGGAGCTTCAACTCGATGGCGTAATCCAGCGCATTGAAAATGACCGCACGCTTGCGCGCTGTCGTGGTTGCGGCGGCCGGTCTTCCGTCCAGCTTGCTGGCGACGGCATCGAGAGCAGCGCGAATCATCGCAGGTTCCGCGAGCGCGGAAACCGCGCGTGAATTCCGCGCCACCCACTTCAGCGCTGCCTCCATCTCAGATGGCTTTTCGGCGTCGCGCCGCACGGCATTGAAGCCCCATCCTCGCAGCGCAAGCCGGATCGTCCGGTCGTCGGGCTTGCCACGCGTCGTTGTGAACATCACGGGTGTTACGGCGATGAGACCTTCGGCGATGCTGCGGCGCGACGTTGCGGCCGCCCTGGGCCATTTCATGTCGACGTACTTGCACGCAAACTCGTACCAACTCAGGCTCTCCCGGGTGCGCTTGTCCGAGAGCGGCAGTCCACTTTCGGTGTCGAAAGCCTCGCCGTTGCGCGCGGCCGAGAGGAGCTTGGAGCGCTCGCTGTCAGCCAGCGCTGACGTCTGAAAGGTACGTTTGAACGGACGACCTGCGACTCTCCAGCGGACCGTGTAACTGTGACGCCCCTGAGCGCGCTTGTTCTTCTGAATCTTCGGCCAGACACGGACGTCATACGTGGTCTGCATCAGGCCGCCTCCTCACGTGAATCGAGCCACCGCTCGTACTCTGCCCGGCGTACTCGGATCTCGCCGTTGGGCAACTTGATGCAGCGCGGCCCGGTCCCCTTCGCCCGCCATTCGTAGAACGTGGATCGTGAGATGCGCAGGTCCTTGCAGACTTCGGCCACGGTCAGTCGTCCGCTTGCGTTGCTCACTGCGTGCTGCTCCTTGTGATTGTGATGCGGCTGCCGGTGGACGGCTGGGACAGCTGGGACAGGTCCTCCGTGTGCCTGTCCCAGGGCGTTTGTGCTGGTCAGGTGGGGGTCTGGGACATTGGGACAGCTGGGACACCGGGTAGTGGGTCGGTGGGTGTCCCAGGTTCGGGCGGGTAGTAGTGGCCGTGGGTGGTGCGGCGTAGTTGGCCGTCGTCGGCCATCCGGGTGCAGGTGCGCCGGATGCGTTCGCGGTCCTCGCCGGTGCCCTCGGCGATCTGCTTTGGTGTGGCGCCGGGGTTGGCGCGCACGTAGCTAAGGACGGCGGCACGGGTGGCGCCGATGGTGTGGTCGACGGCGGGTCCGCCGAGCAGGGTCCAGGCACCGCGTTCGGGGTCGAAGCGCATGGCGCGTTCGGCTTCGTCGACGTCGCGGCCGGTGATGTGCAGGACGCCGTCTGCCTCACCGCGCGGACGTTTCAGAGACATGATCGTGTCGGCGGCACCGGCGACACCGTTCGTGCCGGACAGCTCGGCGGTGAAGTCCTCGGCACCCATCTTCCGCAGGTGGTGCACGAGCACGACCGCGACACCGAAGTCATCAGCGAGACGCTTGGCGCGCCCCATGGCGGCGTAGTCAGCGTCGTACGGGTTGACCCCGGGCGGGCTCGCGCCGCGCATCTTGGCGAACACGTCGATCACGACCAGCCGCGCCGCAGGGTGGGCGGTGAGCCACCCTGCGATCGCGTCGACGCCTCCGGCCGGCAACGTGGGGCATTCGGTCAGCAGCGTCAGATCGCGGGGTGCGGGGTTGGGGCCGAGGATCTTGCCCATGCGGTTCTGCAACCGGCGCGGGGTGTCTTCCAGCGCGAGGTAGAGCACGGGTCCGGGGTCGGTCTCGATCTCGCCGAGCACGGGTGTTCCTGCCGCGATGCCGAGCGCGAGGTTGAGCGACAGCCACGACTTCCCGGCCTTGGGTGCCCCGGCCAGGATGCTCAGGCCTTCGGGGATCAGTCCGGGCACGGCCCACTTGGGCGGCGGGAACTGTGCGGCCATCAGCCGGTCGGCGGTCCACGCCTTCGCGAACGGGTCCACCCGCACCACCCGACCGGCGCCGTGGGTGTCGGGGTCGGTGGGCGGGGGCCGGTCGTCGACCGGCTCGGCCGCCGCGACTTTCGCGGTGGTGGTGTGGACGGGATGGAGGGTGCGCACGATGCTCGGGCAGTCCTCGGCCAAGGTCATCAGGCGGCCACCGTCCGGGGACGCTTGGCACCGGCTTTCAACCCGGAGGCGATGGTCTTGTCGGCCTCGCGGGCGGTGTAGGCACCGGCGGTGATCTGGCTGGCGGCGGCGTCGAGCAACACGGCGCGCACGTCGGCGTCGGTGAGCGCGCCACCGGCGGCGAGTTGTCCGAGGGCGGTGGCGGCGATGTAGAGGGCGCGGTTCCGGTCGCCTTCGGGGGCCGAAGTGACGCGGCGCATCTCGGCGCGGATCGCGGCCGCGAGGTAGGCCGAACGGCGGGCGGTGGCCAGCTGGAGCGGCGCGGCCGGTGCGGCCGGGATCGGCTTCGGGGTGAGGGCGTGTGTGAGCCACTGCGGCAACGGCGCGGGGGTGATGTCGTGGGCCGTGCGGTAGCGGCGCCCAGCAGCCGTGGAACCGGCCGCGACGACGTAGCCACCGGCGCCGCGGGTGTCGATCAGCCACCCGAGTCCGCCGCGCTCGCCCTGGGTGTTGCGCAGCGCGACCCCGTCCGGGGCGGCGAAGTACAGGTGTTCGCCGCCCCGGCCGGTGATCACGGTGTGGGTGTCGGCCGGGTAGGCGTGCCCGGCGTCGTCGCACACGGCGGCGAGGACGTCGGCGCCGCAGGTGATCCCGGGCCGCTGCCAAGTGCTCGGCGGGGTCTGGCGGGGTTTGGGCTGGTCCAGGTCGACGACGACCAGCCGAGAGGGGCCGCAGGCGATGCCGACGCCGTACGGACCGGCCGACCAGCACCGCACGATCCGGGTCTCGTCGGTGGTCGCGCGGGCTTCCCAGCGGTCGATCGCGGGGCGCTTGTCGTTCGGGATGAGCGGGAACACGTGCCAGCCGCGCCGGGCGGCGGTCAGGGCGGCTGTCAGTGCGGTGTTCACGGGTGCTGGTCTCCTTCGAGATGGTGCCGGTCGTCGGCCCGGCCGCGTTCACGGGCCGACGACCGGGGACAGGGGTCAGAACGGCGGCTGGTCGTATCCGGTCCGGGCAGGCACGGAACCGGCGCCGACCGGCAACGGCTCCTCGGCCCGACCAGCTGCGCCGTGCTGGGACGTGGGCTGTGTGGCCTGGGTGGCGGGCACGTGGGTGGACCAGGGGTCCTCGGTGGGCGGCGGCGGGCCGTCGTGGTGCCCGGCGCGCTGGGTGCGCTTCACGGTCGCGGTCGCCCACCGCAGCGACGGCCCGATGTCGTCGACGTCGAGGTCGATCGACGACCGCTTCTCACCGGTGTCGGTCTCCCACGACGACTGCCGCAACCGGCCGGTCACGACCACGCGCATGCCCTTGGTCAGCGACTCGGTCACGTTCTCGGCCAGCTCCCGCCAGGCGGTGCAGCGCATGAACAGGGTGTCGGCGTCGACGTACTCGCCGCTGGCCTTGTCGAACCGGCGCGGGGTGCTGGCCACGGTGAACCGGCACCACGCGGCACCGGACGGGGCGTAGCCGAGTTCGGGGTCGGCGGTCAGGTTCCCGATCACGGTCACGGGGGTGTCGTTGCTCATCGCTGGTCTGTCCTCTCCTGGGTTCCCGGCGGCGGTGTGCCGGCGGGGTCGTGCGCGCGCCCGGCTCGAACGGGCTGGCCACCGGCTGGCGGCGCGCGAGCGGTGTGCGGGCTAGCGCCGCCGCCACCAGGCGGCGCGGCGCCGGTCGGCGCGCTCGAGGCGGTCCTTCGCGTCGAGGTATTCGGCGGTCTCGTTGTCGGGGTGGAACGACGTGAACTCCTTGAGCGCGGCGCGCTGCTCGTCGCGGTCTTGGCGCAGCCGCTCGCGCCGGGTCAGGTTCTTGCGCTTGGTCTCGGTCGGTTTCTTGGCCATCGCGGGTGCTCCTGTCTGGTCGGGGTCGTGCGGGTCAGGCGGCGGTGCGCCAGCTGGCCGGGGTCATGCACTCGACGCAGCGGCCGTCTGAGGTCGGGATGCAGTAGTCGACGACCGCCCGGCACTGGCGGCAGCGGCGCCGGGCGGTCATCGCCTTGTCGAGGGCGTTGAGTTGCGCCGGGGACGGCACCCGGGACGGCTTGGCCAGGTCGAGGCGCCACAGCCACGCCCAGCGCTGACCGTTGCGCCACACCAGCAGCCCGCACGGCTCCTGTCCGCCGGGGCACAGCCGCAGCGCCCGCAGCTGCCGCCGGGTCGCCAGCCCGGCCGGCACCCAGCGGAACCGGAACACCGGCATGCCGTGGTGCTCCCAGCCGAACACCTCACGGCCGTCCCACAGCCTCAGCATCCGGGCGGCGGCGGGGTGGATCGTGGCGCGCGGGTTGTCACCCAGCGGCGCACACGTGCCGCTGGTCATCGCCCGGTCCGGCCGAGCGGGCGGGAGCCGTCGGTGTGCAGGCCGCGGGCCTTGGCGTAGACGCGGCGACCGAGCCGGACCCGGGCGCCGGTGCCCCGGCAGCGGCGACAGTCGCGCCAGTACGCGCGGCCCGGTGAGTGGTGACGGCCGATGCCGTCGCAGCGGCGGCACTTGGTGAACGGCCACACCACGCAGCCGACGACGTAGCCGCCGGCGGCGACGGCGAGCAGAGCGAGGGCACCGGCGGTGCCGCTAGCGCTAGCAGCGATCAGGAGTGTCACGGGGGCCTCCTCAGGCATGGCGGGGTCTGGCGTTCTGGCGGGTGCTAGAACGCTGATCAGTCGGTGTTTGCGCAGGTCAGACGCGTGATGTGGGGTGCTAGCGGGGGTGCTAGACCTAGCGGGCCTGGGTGCTAGGCGATCTCCCCTTCCGTGTCGTCCACGGCCGCCCGGTCGCCCTGGTCGTCGCCGCCGGCCGAATCGGCCGGACGGCCGGTCGGGCTGTCGGTGGGGCGGTCGGCGGGGCGGGGCTTGTGCTTGTTGACCGCGCGGGTCAGATCGGCGCGGGTGATGCCGCGCCGGTTCGCGCCGACCCCGGTCTCGTCCTTGGCCCAGACCTGTACCGGCTTCACGCCGTACGGGGCGAGCGCGACCGCCAGCTGGGTGGGCGTCCACGCCTTGTAGGTGTCCGGGCGCAGGTTCTCCAGGCGGGCGACGATGGTTTCGGACCACACCTTGTCCTCGCCGTCGGCCAGCACGGCCGCGACGTCGGTCAGGATCGACGCACCCCGGGAGGTCTCGGTCTCGGGTGCGTCGCCGACCGCGTGGCCGGACAGCGTCCCGGCCGCCGCCCGCAGCGCGCGGGCCCGGTTGGCGATCGCCTCGGCGGTCGGCGCGTCGATGTAGTAGGTGCGGACGATCTGCGGGTCGTCGGACGCGCCGACCAGGTAGCCGATGCCCTTGTCCCGGTTCGTGAACGTGGTCGCGCGGATCCCGTTGCGGTAGGCCGACGTGCCGAGCACCATGTCGTTTTCGACCTGCCCCATGACCCGCAGGCAAAACCGCAGACCCGCGTTCGCCGACACCCCGGTCGGCAGCGACTTGGAGTCCGGGCGCTGGGTGGCCAGGACCAAGATGATGCCGAGCGCGGGACCCAGCTTGATCAGCCGCGTGCACAAGGTATCGGCCTCGGCGCCGTAGGTCGGGTGGGTGAACAGTTCCTGGCACTCGTCGATCGCCATCACGATCGGGTGCAGCCCCAGCGAGCGGCGCTCGGCCAGGGCGGGCGTGACCTTGTTCTCCGGGCACAGGTCCTTGGGCAGGCCGCGGATCACCTTCGCGCGGCGCTCCCGCTCGCCGTCCAGTTCCCGCAGGCTGGCCAGGGTCGCGGCGATCGCCTCGTCGTCGGCGCCGGAGGCGAACCGATGCGCGCACGGCGCGAGCGGGTCCAGGTCGCCGGTGCCCTTCAGCTCGAACAACCGCAACTCCACCCGGGAATCCAGCGCGGCCGACAACAACAGGACCCGCAGCGCGAACGTCTTGCCCTGACGCGGCATCGCCCCGATCAGCCCGTTGTTGAAGATCAGTTCCACGCTGACGGGACGGCCGCGCTGGTCGGTGCCGAACGGGACCGGCTTGAAGATGTCGGCCGTGCCCTTCTTGGCCAGCGGCCACGCGGCGGGCTTGGCCTGGGACATGTCCCGGTCCCCCACCCACAACACCAGCCGTCCCGCGTGCGCGTCATGCACCGGTTCCGGCCACACACACCCCAGCGGGCGGCGCAGCCCCGACGCGACCCGGTCCCGGCGCTCGATGATGTCCGACACGGTCACCCCGAACGGCAGGTCGATGTCGGCGCGGAACCCGGGACCGTCCCGGGTGATCGGGGCCGGGAACGAGATCCCGGGACCCTTCGCGATCGACCGGTTGATCTCCGCGATCCCCAGCGACCCCAGAGCTCGGACGACCATGTCGTCGGTCAGGCGCGGGACCTCATGGGTGACCACCGCGCGGCCCGTCAGCGGCCGGTCGGCGGGGGTCCCGACGATCCCGAGTCCCGCGATCAGTCCCGCCCCCAGCAGCCACACCAGCCAACCGGGACCAGCCACCAGGACCGCGAGTCCCGTCCCGGCCAGGACCGTCGACGCGGTCAGCAGCAGGATCGACCGGAGCCGGACCCGGTCCGAGCGCAGCCGCGACAGCCGCATGTACTCGGCGGCGTCCGCGTGCCGCACGGCCTCCTGCCGCAGCGGCAGCGCCTCGGCGTCGGTGACCCACCGCGCGGTCGCGCCCAGCGTCCGGCCCAGCCCGCGCGGCGCCCGGGCCAGCAGCGTCCCACCGTACTT